>Ga0206817_1023_pt1 | contig 57060 bp, 46 predicted proteins | sample Alteio_BWOrgCont_89_FD_152873 | JGI IMG/M metagenome (GOLD analysis project Ga0206817, IMG submission 152873) | Enriched cells from forest soil in Barre Woods Harvard Forest LTER site, Petersham, Massachusetts, United States -... | ecosystem: Environmental > Terrestrial > Soil > Temperate forest >...
GAAGCTGTGATGCCTTAAAGTTCACAACAGGCTCTCACGGACCATGACAGCAAGAGAACGTCTCGCCACCGCCAGCTTTGACTCACTCGACGCCATGATGCAGGCCTACGCCGCAGAGGCCGTCCGCATCGCTGCCGCCGAACACCGCATGCAGCTCGATTACTCCGCGGCATCCATTGAAGCGCTGGAGAGTATTCTGGCCGCATTGGCTCCGGCGCCTGCGGACGATCTTGAGTGGCTTACGAAACTCTGGGGCAGCTACTTTGGAGAAGTTTTCCGTCGCCGCTATTCCTCGGAATGGACGATGAGTGAATATCCCGGGAGCCAGCTTGCAATTCCTACCCTCGGAATAGGCGGCTCACGCATCTATCCGCTGCTGAAGGTGCATCGCCGCCTGACACTGGGTGAGACGGAAAACCTGGTCGCTTTTGCCCAGATGGCCAGGAAACGGCTCGATGGTTTGCATCCACTTCCAAATTGATAGCGTACTGAACATGCGGTTTCGCTTCCATGAGCCGCACTGTGCGACAATACCAGAAACGGAGGAAATTCCCGCGCGCGTGCGCCCGGGAGGCATCCATTATGCTGGATAACCTGTTTACACCGACGCATTTAATCATCATCCTCGTCATCGCGCTGTTGATCTTCGGTCCGCGCAAACTGCCTGAACTCGGCAAAGGCCTTGGTGAAGGGCTTCGCGGCTTTAAGGACGGCATCAAGGGCGGCAGCAACGATGCCGCAAAACAGGAAACGGCAACGACCAAGACGGACGCTGCCCCCCAAGTGACGCCGCAGACGAAATAGTTTTTGAGGCCATGCTGTTCAGACGGTTTCAGCCGATGCGCTCAAGGCGCAGCCGTCTGGACGGCCAGTCTCCGGAGAAAGCATGTCTGGACGACTTATCTCAAGTCCGTATCTGGTCAAGCCCCACCAAAAAGTAAAGCTCTCGCATTTCGCCACCGCCGACACAGGACGATACCGGAACAAAGAAGAAGCTGCAGCCGATCTCGAACGGAATCGGCAGAAGCTTGATGCGCTGCAGGAATTACTCACGGCTGAATGTCGTCACGCTGTCCTCATCGTGCTGCAGGGCATAGATACTGCGGGGAAAGACGGCACCATCCGCCACATCTTTACCGGCGTAAATCCGCAGGCCTGCAACGTTACTTCGTTCAAAGTTCCCACACCGCTTGAACTGAAACACGATTTTCTATGGCGCGCGCACCGCGCCGTTCCGCAGTTCGGCACCGTCGGTATTTTCAACCGCTCCCACTATGAAGATGTGCTGGTGACGCGTGTACACAAGCAGGTTTCCGACAAATTAGTGAAAGAGCGCTTTCAGCAGATTGTCGATTTTGAACGCACGCTGTTCGAAAACAACGTCACCGTTCTCAAATTCTTTTTGCATATCAGTCGCGAGGAGCAGACACGACGTCTGGCTGAGCGCCTGGCCGATCCCGACAAGCGGTGGAAGATCAGCGAAGCCGATTTTGCAGAGCGAGGCTATTGGCCGCAGTACACCAGGGCTTATCAGGGTGCAATTGAAAACACCAGCCGCAGCCATGCGCCGTGGTTCATCATCCCCTCCGACCATAAGTGGTACCGCAATGCGGCCATCTCAGAAATTCTGGTCAATGCAATCGGCAAGCTCAAGATGAAGTATCCCAAACCCAGCTTCGATCCAAGCAAAGTCAAGCTTTAGTAGTCATTCTGGGCGAAGAATCCAGCGGATATTGGGGTTATCCGGAAAGCCCTTGGGCAATACATCGAGCACATTGCCAGAAAAGCCTGAGCAGCTCGGCTGAACATACTTGCATGGATTCTTCCTCCCTATGGTCGTCAGAATGACGGCCAGGGTGCTGTGAATAAAGTCATGCGCGATAGGCGATGCGCCCCTCGCTGATGGTCGCGACGACGCTCCCCAGCATCGACCAGCCATCAAATGGCGTGTTCTTAGACTTTGATTTCGATGCGGACGCATGAAAGGTCCAGTGGTTCTTCGGATCAAAAATGACAACATCGCCGAACGAGCCGACGGCCAGGCTGCCGCGCCCTTTCAAGTTCAGTACGGCCGCGGGCTGTGTGCTAAGAAGCGCAATGATCCGGCTTAGCGGCAGCTTGTGCTTGCCGTGCAGCACCGCCATGGTCAAACCCAGCGCTGTTTCGAGTCCGGTAATGCCGTTGGGAGAGCGCTCAAATTCCTGCTCCTTCTCGTGTGCCGCATGGGGGGCGTGATCGGTGGCAATCGAATCCACAGCGCCCTCGATAATGCCTTCAAGCATCGCCCGCCGGTCGGCTTCAGCGCGAAGGGGCGGATTCATCTTGGCGTGCGTATCGTACTCCGCAACAGCGTCTTCATTCAGGACGAAATGATGCGGCGCCACCTCACAGGTCACATGCAGACCATTGCGACGCGCCCGTCGCACAGCCTCCAGTGCTTTGGCTGTGGAAAGATGCGCGACATGCAGGTGAGCGCGGCTGTCCTTCAGTTCTGCAAGCAGGCGAATGTCGCGCTCCACCAATCCGGATTCCGCCTCGACTGGCATACCGCGCAGGCCAAGCCGAAACGCCAGTGCGCCTGCATTCATGGAGCAGCCGCCGGTAAGGCGTGTGTCTTCGGCATGCTGAATCACAGGCAGGCCCACACGGACAGCCGCGCCCAGCGTCTGGCGCATGATGGAATCGCCGAGAATCGGCTTGCCGTCATCGGTCACGCCCACAGCGCCCGCGGCCTTCAATGCGCCGTATTCCGTCAACGCTTCGCCCATGCTGCCACGCGTGGCGGCGGCGATCGGGAAGACGCGAATCTGCGCGCCTCGTTCAGGGGCCTGCATCCAGCGCGTAATGTCTGGTGAGTCATTCACGGGAATAGTGTTCGGCATCGCGCATACGGCGGTAAAGCCGCCCGCTGCCGCCGCAGCGGTTCCGGAAGCGATCGTCTCTTTATAGCCCTGGCCAGGCTCGCGCAGATGAACATGGATATCGACAAGTCCCGGCGCAACGACGAGGCCCTTGGCATCGAGAATCTCCGCCGCGTCCTGTTTTGCCGCAGCATTGAGTTTGCCGGGCGCGTCGATGGCCGATACACGGCCATCCTTCAGCAATAGATCACGGTCGGCATCTACGCCCGAGGCGGGATCAACCACACGTCCGCCGCGAATCAGAATCGGCTTCATTTGCGCTTTCCTTTCGAACCATGCGCTCCCAGCGCACGGTCAAGCAGGGCCATGCGAATCGCAACTCCATGCCGCACCTGTTCGGCAATGGCGGATTGCGGCCCATCGGCCACAGCGCTTGTAATCTCGAGCCCGCGAATCATCGGCCCCGGATGCAGGATCAGGGCATCGGGCGCGTGGGCTGCTATGCGTTCCGCGTTTGCCTGGTAGCGCAGCTTGTACTCATCGAGATCGACATTTAAGCCAGCCAGCCGTTCCGCCTGGATGCGCAGCATCACCACCACCTGCGATTGCTTGAGGGCCTTGTCGAAATCGCGTTCCACAGCAATTCCCGGTCCGGCAGACGCAGCCGTTTCAGGCAACAGGGCCTGCGGGCCGGAAAGCAGCACGTGCGCACCGAGGCGCGGCAGCAGGAGCATATTCGAGCGCGCGACGCGGCTGTGAAAAATGTCGCCGCAGATGGTAACGGTGACGCCCTTGAGGGTTGTGTCGGACACGGATACTGAGGCGGCTTTCGCTCCACGGAGATGCGACAGCATTGTGCGCAGGTCAAGCAGTGCCTGCGAGGGATGCTCGTGCATGCCGTCGCCTGCATTCAGAATTGGCAGCCCGGTCGCCCGTGAAAGCAGGTAAGGCGCGCCCGAGGAAGGATGACGAAGGATAATGCATTCCGTCCCCAGAGCGCGCAGTGTAATCCCGGTATCTTTCAGCGACTCGCCCTTTTCGATGCTTGAAGAAAGCGCGCTCACCAGGACCGTGTCCGCGCCAAGCTGCTTTGCCGCGAGCTCGAACGAGGTACGTGTACGCGTACTCGATTCATAGAAGAGTAGCGAAACGCGCCGTTTGAACAGATGTTTCATGCGCTTCAACGGGTCTTCGTTTTCGAGCTGGGAAGCAGCTTTGAGAATGAAGCTGACATCATCTAGTGCAAGATCGACAACGGAGAGGACTGAACCTGCATGATGAGAATAGTTTTGCGACGTGCTGGGTGGGGGCATTTTACGCGGCTTCGCTTGTAATTTGGTCATGCGGATCGATTCGAGGTAAGGCGCAGTGAGGAATATTTTCCTGCGCCGCAACTGTCAGTCTACGCGCTCTACGATCAGGACCTGCTCATCGTTATCGACTTCGCGCAATTTGACCTCAATAATTTCGCGGCTGCTGGTCTGAACCGTTCGTCCTACGAACGTCGCCTCAATCGGAAGCTCACGATGCCCGCGATCAATCAGCGTAAGCAACTGTACCCGCCGCGGGCGTCCATGATCGAAAAGCGCATCGAGCGCGGCGCGCACGGTGCGTCCTGTGTAGAGAACATCATCGACAAGAACGACGTTCCGTCCGTTTACATCGAAACCCAGGTCGCCGGGGTTGAGGACTGGGCGAACATCTTTTGTCGTAAGGTCATCCCGGTAAAAGCTGATGTCCAGCACGCCCACATCGACTGGCTGCTTCTCGATGCCGCTAATCAGCGTCGCCAGTCTTCTGGCCAGAGGAACGCCGCGCCGCTGCACGCCTACCAGGCCGAGGTTGTCGGCGCCATCATTCTTTTCGATAATCTCGTGGGCAAGCCGGACCAGCGTCCGCTCAATCTCTGAAGCGGACAAGATGCGGCCCTTCTCGCGCAGTACGGGCTTGGAGCTTGTCAGTGTGTCTGTCATAAAGGCTCTTGCGGGATGATACGGGGAGCTGGCGTTGCGGGGCAAGCCATCCATTCAGAGCATTCCAGGACGCGTGGCTTCTATGGTTCTATGGATGGATTGAAAGCCTGCGGCGTGCCCCCAGGACTCGCGCACCCAGTACGCCACCAATTGAGGAAAAAGCCACCATCATGATCGCAGCGAAGGCGGTCATAAATAGGACGATCGCCGCATGTCCATCAGGCGAGAGCCAGAAGTGAATGAACCAGGGAATCTGTTGTGCCGCCTCCGGATTCTGATGCACCATCTGATCGGTCATCTGCTGCGTCAGGCTCATCAGCCTCTGATCGATCGATACGCCGCGATGCAGACCATAGCGTTCAAAGACCATGCTCAGGCCATCGACGACGCTCGATAGAAAAGCTGCCAGCATGCCCACCAGCATGCCAATCCGCCACCCGGCACGCGAGTTTGCAATCGTCACGGCTTTGCGTTGGTAGAGCGCCACAGCGGCAAAGCCGCCGACAAGCACCCACAGAATGCCGAAGTCCAGCAGCGAGCTGAGTATGCCTACGGGCAACGCGACAATCAATGCAGCCTGCACCGCCGGACGCCATGCAATCAGCTGGCCCGCACGTGCGGAGGAACCATTTGCGTCGCCCTGGTACGGGGTTTGCTCCTCCGTGGATTCAAACCTCAACTGGGGTGCCCCGCAATGCGGACAGAAAAGTTCAGAGCTCCCGAGAGCTACGCCGCAGTGGTGGCAGACTGAATCCATATGTTTGACCCTATCGCACCGCAGAAGGGAACGCAACGCTACTGGCTTTCAGACGAGTTATCCTCCGCCTCGGGCAGCTCGAGCTCCACCAGCGCGAATTTTGTATTGTTGCTGTCGCCCTTTTTGATTTCAATGAGATGCTGGTGATGCTTCGAGCCGGCGCGCAGGTTCAATCCATCCGATTGGTGCACGTGCACATTCTTTCCGCTGTCGCCACACGTGAGACCTTCCCGGGTTATCGTCGGCGTGCCGACCGGGTTGTCATTGCTGCATTGGATGACATCGCCGAAGCGGCCCAGCGCTTTGCGGTAGAACGCCATCACCTGATCCTGCGAGTCCGGCGTCTGATAGTTCACTACTTTGACCCGCATTTGCCATTTGCCGAAGCCCATGTGGATGTCCGCTGATTTGTCGTTATCGTTTCCCTTGATCACTTGCGCGCCTGGATAGGTCGGCAAGCCCACATCTGCCGCGCTCATCTGGTCAGTGCGCACATGAAGGCCGCCCATGGGTGTATCAATTTTTACATTCTTGTCTCCGCCATTTTTGGCCTGGTCCACCTGGAGACGGCAGCCCCCTATACAAAACAACGCACCCACCACGACCACCACAAAACAACGATTCATGAATCGAATTCTCCCTGCAACAGATACGCTGAGGAAGAAGCGTCCGTTCCACTCGCGCTGTCCTGTATTGTCAGCTCGTTGCATGTGCTCAAAATTTTGTGCAATTTTCTTGACATATCTTCATATGAGATACAACATATAGGACGGCTGCTTGATTTGCTTCTATTTGTAGGATAGATCGACGCATTCCAGCAAAACCCACTTAGGGAGGGGTTTTAACGGAGGCAAAGATTGCGTCAGCGAAAACACAGCCACAGCGAGTTAGGACTTATGAGGCTTCTCCACGCGCGAAGCCTCTTTTTGTTCTTGTCTCTTTCTTGCATTCATTTTTGTCATCGCGAATAGCAGTCAGAGCTATGCACTTTCATCGCTCTGCGACAATCTGCCATCTGCAGCATCTTATTCCTGTGCCAAGAGACAAAATGTTTCCACCCCTGAGGAGAAATCCCGATTATGCCTGCTGATAGTGCCAGCCTGTTTGTCCCGCTCGAGCTTGGGAATATCACTCTGCCGAACCGTATCGTGGTCTCTCCAATGTGTCAGTATTCATCGGAAGACGGATTCGCCAATGACTGGCATCTGGTCCACCTTGGGAGCCGCGCTGTCGGCGGAGCATCGCTGGTTATCACGGAAGCGACCGCAGTCACTCCTGAAGGCCGCATCAGCCCCGCCGATCTCGGGATCTGGAAAGATGAGCACATCGCTCCGCTCAAGCGGATCGTCGATTTTCTGCATAGCCAGGGAACCTTCGCCGGAATTCAGCTCGCTCATGCTGGACGCAAGTCAAGCATGTGCCCGCCCTGGCAGGGAGAACGAATCGCCACCGCGAAAGAAGGCGGCTGGGATAACGTAGTTGCGCCGAGCCCGATCCCCTTTTCGGCAAGTTATCCGCGCCCCCGCGCTCTCGATGAAGTGGAAATTGACGACCTTGTAGCCGCTTTCGCGCAGGCAGCGCGGCGCGCCACGCTCGCCGGCTTTGATGTCATTGAGATTCACGCGGCGCACGGCTATCTGCTGCATGAGTTCCTGAGCCCGCTGAGCAATCAGCGCAGCGACATCTACGGTGGTTCTCTGGAAAACCGCATGCGCCTGCTGGCACGCGTTGTCGACGCTGTACGCGAAGAGTGGTCGCACGAGAGGCCGCTCTTCGTGCGCATCTCAGCCACAGATTGGACCGATGGGGGCTGGAACATCCAGTCTTCTATTGCCCTCGCTTCGCATCTGCGTTTGCGCAAGATCGATCTGCTGGACGTCTCTTCTGGCGGTCTGGTCCCAGGCGTCAAAATCCCGATCGGTCCTGGCTATCAAACGCATTTCTCGGAGCAGATTCGTCGGCACACCGGTATTCTTACCGGAACCGTCGGCATGATTACAGAGCCGGCGCAGGCGGAGCACATTTTGCGTACCGGTCAGGCTGATCTGGTTCTGATGGCCCGTGAATTTCTGCGTGACCCTTACTGGGCCTTGCATGCGGCCGCCGATCTCGGACACAAGATCGCGTGGCCGGTGCAGTATCACCGCGCCGCCGGCGGAGAGGTTCCATCACGCGAGGCGATTTCTGCCGATGAGGCGGAGTCGCTTCGGCGCGCCTAGACTCCAGATGCGGTTTCAGTTGCGAAAGCATGCATGGCGTGGCCTATACTCTTGAGGATGGCCGCAGTTCAGCCAACCGGGCTTTGAATGCAGAAGCAGAAGCATGTCTCACAACGGGCGTCACAGCGGGAGGGAGCGGGATCGACCGCAATACCGGACAAGTTGTATTTCCGCATCGGCGAGGTGGCTAGGCTATGCAAGGTCCAAGCCTACGTCCTGCGTTTCTGGGAATCTGAATTTCCTCAACTGAAGCCAAACAAGAGTGGCACCGGGCAGCGTCTCTATCGCAAATGCGATGTCGAAATGGCATTGAACGTCAAGCGATTGTTGCATGAACAGGGCTATACCATCGCGGGTGCGCGGCAACTGCTGCAATCGGAAGGACGCGAAGCAAGAAAGCGAAACACTGCGCAGCCGGAACTGCCGCTGAAAAGGCAAAGCACCGGGAGCCACGCGGATAAGAATGAGCTGAGATTGCAACGCCTGCGCATGGAGTTGAAAGAAATACTGGGAATGCTTTCCGCTTCACCCGCGCCGGCTTCGCGCGAGCGTAAAGGAAAGAAGGCTCCCCTGGAGCGGCCCAATCTTTTTAGTGAATGATACTTAGCGACGGGAATGGGCAGCGAGATTCGATTCAAGCGTGCCATGCGTCATAAAGCGCTCCATGGCCTGCATGGCGCATCCCTGTCCGCACAAATGGTGCATCTCCGGATTCCGGCTTTCGGCCAAATTCCACGGCAGCAGTGTAAAACGCAGAGCGGGTTGGCCTTCTTCAAAGCAAGGCACATCGCCAAGCATTACCATCCACCAATGATTGGCCTCGCCCTTCTTCTTTCCGCAAATATCACACGTAAACGAAACGTCCCAGACCATTGTGCTACCTCCGCTGAAGCAGCGTAAGGATACAGTACCCCAGAATGGATTCCGTTTCGCGTAAAAGTTGCACGATGAATTTCTCAAATCATGTGCAATAGTTTAAGGAGAGTGGGCATCCAACGGTCATATGGTCTTTGGTAATACTGATATGCTTTGCCCAGATTGCTATTCCTCCGATTTTCGGCTTTCCAGGTTTCGTTTACGAGACGTACGCTTTCTTGCGGCTCTGAAGTATCCCATTCGCTGCAAGCACTGCAAGATGCGAATACATACTACGTTCCGTCAGGCGATCCTTCTCTCGCGTAAGCGAAAGATGACACCGCAAGCCTCGGATACCACGCACAGTCCGCAAAAATAAGTAAAGGCGTGAATCCGCTCACGCCCTTACGCTGTTTTTAGCGACCGCAGTTTAGTGTCCGGAGACATTAGGCAGGAACAGCAACTTCTTTGCGCATCTGCCGTCCGCGTTCGATGCCATCCAACGCCGACCAGAGCTTAGCCGCGGTGTGCTCTACAGAAAGCAGCGCCTCTTGAGCAGTTTCTGGAGCACGTGCCAGTTCGTCTGCAATTAATTCATGCCAGACATCGGCATGGAGCACGTCCGCAGTCTGGTGCAGGGTGAAGTAGCGCGCGGTGGTGGAGTCCGCTCCGTAGTGCTCTTTCAACCCCGCCGCCTTTTCGCGCGCAATCGCCGGGACGCGCGATTCGTAAGCATAGAGTGCTGCCAATGCCGCCGTCGTGTTTTCTTCACCGACAATATGTTTGAACGAGGAGATGAGCTGCTGCGTTTCCGGTTGCAGCGTGCGCGTCTTGACCTCACTCTCGTTTGCCCCCATGCCCTTCGCGAAATCCATCCAAAGGTCGCTGTGAGCGCGTCCATCCGGAGCGGAAACGCCTTCTTCATCGGCCAGGTTGCTCGCTACCATCCGGCGCGCGGGCCCATCTTCCATGCGGGTATGCAGAGCGCTCAGATATGAAGGAAATGCCGACACATGATGCCAGTATTCAGCGGCATATTCCCGAAGATCTTCGCGGGTCAGCTCACCCGCTGTCCATGCAGTATAAAAGGGGTGCTTTAAAAGGTTGTAGCGCTCGATACGCGCTTCGGCCTGTAGAAAAAATTCGTTTGCGATAGCTTCCACAACATCCTCCTCAAAGAACCAGTGTAAGCCTCGAAGGCAAGGGACAGTGCAAATGATCCAAGAGATTTTTAGTGAAAATGCAGGAAGAATCTGGGCCATGCAATTGCTGGGTAGTGGAATAACTATCGTCCATTAATTTGTCCCCTGCACGATCTGTTGGAACGTCGGATCAGAAGCCAATGGTCGCAATTCCGGGTCTTCAGTGAGCGTCTTTGTATATTTGAGCCCACGCTTCACTGCCTCTTTCAGATTTTTCAGAGCCTCCTTCTTGTTACCTAGACGGACATTGGCTTCGGCCAGCAAAACAAGCGGTCCCGGCTGATCGGGCGCGACCTCTGCCATCAATGCGAAATAGGAAATAGCTTCCGTGAAACGTCTTTGACGAAACTGATCCTGTCCCGCTTCGATGCCTTCCATCCAAAGCTGGGCAAAGGCCCGTGAGGAGACGGCGCGATCACTTCCGTTCGACTTCTCCCCGTATTGCAGGTTCTTCATCATAGAAGCGATGTGCTGAGCGAGCATTGGTTGGTTGGCCGCTTCCACTGAGCCAAGCCGGCCCAGTTCAAGGCTGGCTGTTGCCGTCAGCGATGCCTGCAGCGCAATTTCACGCTGCTCATCGCGGTTGGCGTCCTTCCAGGTTCTGGAAACTTTAAGCGCGGCCAACATGGCCTCAAATTGAGTTATGTCTTCCAGGCCATTGAAATCCCGCACCAGTGATCGCAGCGCGTAATACTGACCGAGAGCGTCGCCTACTCGTTCCGCCTGCGCCGCTTCTGCCTGGGTCCGTTCAAAGATCCTGCGCACGAATACCGCATTGACCTTCTCCACGCCGCTCTGCATCGCTTTTATTTCCATCCACTCGATTGCGTCTTCCGCGATCGCAGGAGGCGCCCATTGATGCTGGCCGGGATAAACTTTGATCTTAAAAGACATCCCCTGCTCGTCTTTCTTACGGCGCAGCGTCATGATCTCGGGGAAATTGAAATCTACATCGCCGATTGCTACGTAGTAGGCAAAGTGGTCGTTGATCGGAGGCGTTTTCCTGTCCATGACGGGATACCCCGCGCCTTGGGCGATCACGCCAGCCACGGCGCAGGTGTAGCAGTAGAGGGCAAAAGAAGTGGCCGCGCGCGCGCCGCCGGAAAATCCTGTCGTATAGACCCGGTTCTTATCGATGGAGAAGCGGCGATGTGTGTCCAGCCATACCGCCTGGGATGCTTCCGTTTGAATGGATGCTGGCCCATTTTTAGAGTTGTTGGAGGCGGCGACAATGTAACCGTACTTTTCAGCAGCCGACTGATAAACCTCGACCGCCGTTCTCCCTCGACCGCCCGCATCGAAGGCGTAAATCACTGGCCAGCGTCGATCCGGAGAGTAGGCAGAAGGAAGATACAGAGCATAGCTTTGTGCGGGATCGTCGAGGCAAACCATAGGATCGACGATCGTTCCCCGCGCTTTTTCCCAGGCAAAATTGTCTGGCTTTTCCTGCGATAAGCCGGCCGTGACTGAAAGCAAAAGTAACGCCGTTACCATGGCGCGCGGACCGCGGTGATTCACTGCACCAGAATAGGCGACACAAAGAAGTGAATCCAATTTTTCCGTTGTCCGAAATACAGGCGGAAGTCGGAGAAATTTGTCCAAGCTAAGTTGTTGAGAGAATTGGAGGCGCGAGGCCTGGATCGAACCGCGCGGCGGAGAAAGCGGCGCGCGCGGGGTCATTTGCGCCTGGCTGCCAGTTTTAGCTATTGCTTCTTTTCAGTTTCCGTCATGAATCTGATGAGCTCATCTTCCCATATGGCAGCCTGAGTGTGGGTTCCATGGCCTCGGGTGGCATCCGTGATGGGAAGAATGACGAATTTTGTTTTAGGCATTTTGGGAAGCACACGCGCGCTGATGATTTGTTGAGCGAGCTCCGGCGGGTTAATAAAGTCGTCGGCAGAGTTGATCCAAAGGGCGGGCGCAACTATGGAAGAGAGTTTGGGCTCAGGGTTATAGTTCCGCGAGGCGTTCACGTAGTAAATCAGGTTGTTGGCGTCTACATGAGGAATGGACCGCGCCATATAATCATCAACATATTTTTCGGCCAGGGCTCTGGTGGGATAGTTCTTCTGCATCTGTAAAGCCGAAGATCCCATGATGAGAAGCATAGCTTCTGCTCCGCGCAGCCCTTCGACTGGCTGGCTGATGTATTCTCCATCCTTCCATGCCGGATCGTTCTTGATGCTCTCAATGGCGATGTAACGAGTCATGCGGTTTCGACCTGCTAGTTCGACTGGATAGCATGCAAAAGGTGCGAGTGCGTCCATGAACTGCGGGTAGGTCTCACCCCACACCCAGGACTGCATACAACCCATCGAGGTTCCAAGGATAAGACGAAGATGATCGACGTGCATGCCTTCGGTGAGCATGATGTATTGTGAGTGGACCATGTCGTCGTAATCGTACTGGGGAAACTTCATATGCAGGCCGTCGGACGGCTTGGACGAATCTCCATGACCGATGTCATCGGGGAGGATGAGGAAATACTTTGTGATGTCGAATGGCTGGCCAAGTCCGAAGAGAACATTCGAAAAGACTGGATTCAACAGAGTGTGGCGATCTCCTCCAGTGCCATGAAGGAGAAGGATGGCATTGTCCACATGACCGTCGGCTCCGCGATGCGGCTGACCAAGTGTCAGGTAATGCAATGTGAGTTCAGGAAGTGTCTCGCCAGTGCCGAAACGGAAATTCTTAATGACGTAGACGTTGTCCTGTATGGGCCACTTGGAGACCGGCTGATTCTGCGCAATGACAGTAAGTGTGCAGAAGAAGGTAAGGCAGACTATTGCAGCTAGGCGCATCCGTTTAAGTTCCTCACGCGAAATATTCTTGATTGAAATTGAAAATCGGAGTTTTGTGCAAGAATCGATTTACGTTTTTCGACAATCACTGAGAGCATTGCGCAGCAATCAGTTTATAAAGACCGAAGCCCCTCAACGCTTTGATTCTGCATGTAACCTGCGGGGAACTGGAGGCGCGGGTTGGAATCGAACCCACGTATGGGGTTTTGCAAGCTGAACATGTTCTGCGGCTTCGCTTTTTCCCCACTTCATCGTCCATCGAAGAAATATTGCATAGAAACCGTGGAATCGTGCATACTTGCGAAATTGACGCAGAGTTTGTGGCGAGACTCGGGGGAATTCCTGGATAGTGCGCATTGAGAAGGTGACCTTAGCCGACGTTGCTCGTGAAGCCCAAGTGAGTGCGGCCACAGTTTCACGACTGATGCGTGGCGGCGCACGAGTGAATGCGGCGACCCGCCAGCGCATCGAGGATGCGGCGAACCGGCTAAACTTCGATCTGGAAGCGCGCAAAACATCGCGCATCATTGCCTTTCTTTTAAGTAATCGCGGCGTGCTCCACCCTTTTCATTCCTCAATACTGATGGGCGCGGAGGCTTATTGCGCTGAGCATGACTATGGTCTGCTCTTCCTGCCACTCCAATACTCACTGACGTTTGCTACAGACCGGTTGATGCTTCCCGAGATCCTGCTGCGCAAGACCGTGGTTGCCGGAGCGATTGTGGCAGGGACGAATTCGCGCAGCATGCTTGAATTACTCAGCCGCCACGACGTTCCATGGATCGCGCTCGGTAATAACGTTGTCGGCGAGTGGCCACACAACACACCGCAGTCCATCTTTTTCGATGATATTCGGGGCGCATATGACCTCACCAAGTACCTGATATCTCTGGGCCACCAGCACATTGGCTTTGCCGGAAACCTCAGCCTGCCATGGTATTTTCGTCGTTTTCAGGGATATCGGCAGGCGATGGATGAGGCCCATCTGTCAATCCTTAGCAGCGATCTGCCGACACTGGATGGTGAGGAAATGGGATACCTGAGCACGCGGTTGCTGTTGCAAGGCAATCCACGACCAACCGCCATCTTCGCTGCAGACGATCCGGCGGCGCGCGGAGCCTACAAAGCTGCCCGCGACCACGATCTCTCTATTCCTGAGGATCTTTCGGTCGCTGGTTTCAATGACACGCTCGACGCAGTCGCTTTGCACCCGCCGTTAACATCCATGCGCGTTTTCACGGAAGAGTTGGGCCGACAATCAGCAAAACTGTTGTTAAAACAGATTGAGCACCCCGGTGTTCCAACCGCCAGCGTTGTCCTCCCGACGCAGCTCATCCGCCGTGAATCCTGTAGCAGTCCTGCTATTCACCGGGCCGAGGCGCTGGCAGCGAATCGCTAAAATCTAAAGAATCTTCTTTAGCGTGAAATATTTTTCAATACTTGTGAAATATTTCTTGACAGTGGTTTTCTGCGTCACGTAGAAGTCGCTAGTGAAATCTCCGCTCGTGGCTCGGTTTTGTACTTTCCTTGCTTGCTCGCTTTCCCTGCTTCCTTTAAGCGCTGCTGCCGCAAGACGCGTGTGCGACGTTCGGCAACATGGCGCGAAGGGAGATGGCGTCGCAAAAGACACCCTCGCCATCCAGGCCGCGGTGGACGAGTGCGCCCTCGCGGGCGGAGGGACAGTTCGTCTGAGTGGAGGGACATTCCTCAGCGCGCCGATCGTGCTGCGCAGCCACATCACATTCGAGCTTGCCGCAGGGGCCGTTCTGCTGGGCTCTGCCGATCACGGCGACTACCCGGCGAAGACCGAATTTCGCAATCCTGGCCTGCAGTCGCTGGTGAGCGCGACACACGCTGAAGACATCGCCATTACGGGCAGCGGCATAATCGATGGTAATGGGGAGAGTTGGTGGGTTGAGGCCCGCCGCTTCAAAGATGCTGGCGTTCTTGGCTCAGAGCACAGCCGTCCGCGGCTGGTCGTGTTTGACCACTGCCATCATATCCGCGTGGAGGGTGTCACGCTGCAGAACTCGCCGATGTGGCACCTGGTACCGTACAACTCCGATGATGTCGTCATTCGCAACATCCGTGTGCTCGCGCCGGAGAAATCGCCCAACACGGACGCCATCAACCCCTTCTCAAGCAGCAATGTTGTAATTGACCACGTCTTCGCGGACGTAGGCGATGACAACATCGCAATTAAGTCTGGTTCCATTCAATCTTTTGGCGGCGATCTCCCAAGTAAAAACATCCGGATCACCAACGTCGACTTTCAACATGGGCATGGGCTGTCTATCGGAAGCGAGATTGCCGGTGGTGCGCAGAACATCTCCGTCGATCACGCTCATTTCCGAGGTACCGACAATGGCATCCGCATCAAGGCTAACCGCGACCGCGGCAACGATGTCAGCGGCATCCACTTCCACGATGTCCAAATGGAAGATGTCAAGACAGCGCTGATCCTCAGCGAATACTATCCTGCCGTTCTGCCCCCGGAAGATGTGGCGCCTGCCCCTGTCACCCGGCTCACGCCGCACTTTCATGACATCGTCATTGAAAACATGACTGCGACAGCCACCAAAAATGCCGGTGCCATCGTCGGTCTACCCGAAGCGCCGATCGAGGGTGTGACGCTTCACAACGTCTCCATCCATGCCCCATCGGGCTTCACCATCGGCTACGCAACTGTGGTCGCTGAAAACTTTGATATTCACGTACCCGCCGGGCAAGCCATCACCAAGCTCCCAGGCGCTTCTCTTCAAAATCGGTGAGGCCAATGTTGATACGCAGTGGGGACGCTCTTACTTCGATTTGGAAATTAGGCTCGCGTCACTTCATTGCGATTGTAAGATTCCGGATTTATGACGGCGTTTCATCCGGAGAACTTTAGAGAGGTTACAGATGATGCTCAATAATGATCGATCCACAATGTTCGGCTATGAAATGTTTTGCTCTGACAAAGGCGCAATAAAAAGCCTGCTCCGTCATCTGCTCCGAAGTTTGCTGGTTCTCTTCGCTGTTATTTTGCTCTGCGGTTCTCCGATTAACGCCCAGCTCGCCGGGAAAGGCGAGATCAGGGGCACGGTAACCGACCCCTCCGGCGCAGTCGTCCCCGGCGCCACTGTGGTGGCAACATCCACAAACCGCGGCATCAGGTTCACAACCAAAAGTTCGGAGTCCGGTGACTTTTCTGTGCCCGCGCTCGACCCGGACATCTACACGCTTACCGTTTCGGCTGCGGGTCTTGCAACAACCACACAGGAAAACATCCACGTTAATGCGCTCGAAGTCGCAAACGTGAATATCAGCTTGAGGCTCGGCACCAGATCGCAGACGGTCACCGTTTCTGCTGCTCCTCCTGCGCTCGAAACCAGCAACGCGACTCTGGGAGCGACCATGGAGAACGATATGTACTCCGCGCTTCCCATCCAGATGGGCGCCTACGGTCAAGCAGATCAACGCCGCGCCACCGACTTCGCGTTTCTGATGCCTGGCGTGCAGGGTAACAACACCACTGGCAACCCGACTACCAATACCGGAATCGTCAATGGATCGGGCAGCCGCGGCGGCGTCTCGGCGGTGTATATCGATGGCATTCCTTTTGTGCGCGCCGGAGGCAATGGTGACCCGCGCTACGTCTGGACGGCCATCTCTGTCGATGCGGTCGATCAATTCCAGGTGCAGACGAGCGGATACTCTGCCATCTATGAAGGCCAGGGAATTCAGAACTATAGCATCAAGCAGGGTGGTAACAGGTATCACGGAGGTGTGTACTACTTCTTCCGCAATACCGCGCTTGACACGTGGGGATTCTTCGGAGCAAACCCCAATCCGGTAACTGGCGCTGTCAGCAAGCCTGTCGAGCACAGCAATGAGTATGGGATCTATCTCAGCGGCCCGCTGATTCCCGTGGGCACGTGGAAAGACAAGCTCTTTTTCTTTGGCAACTACAACGGCTTCCGCTATTCGAGCGAAACTCCAACAACCATTACCCTTCCCACACCAGCCCAGCAGCAGGGTAACTTTGCCGGTCTGAGCAGCGGTGGTATCTACGATCCATTTTCGGCGACGACGTGCACAGCTCACAGCACGGATGGGCCCTGCCGATACCGGTACGGTTATGGGCCAGGCGCTGGCTCAGGCTCCAGAGGAAATCCGGTGCTGATTGGCCCTGTGGACGTGATTCCAGCAAGCGAGTTTTCACAGATTGCGCTCAATCTCCAGAGCTTTCTTCCCGCGGGTATTGGCACGTCAGCGCAAAACAACTTCAATTCAGCCAATCGGACAGGACTGACGAACTGGTCCATGACGAGCCGCATCGATTACGCGTTCACCTCGAAGGACACGCTCACGCTGGTGGCGGCCCTCGGCCGCCAAGCGAGTTCTAACCCTACCGGCCAGACGACAGCGGGACGCAATGTGGGCCCGGTTCCATATAACTACGGCCAGACCTTCGCACCTAAGACCGCAGTTGGCGTCATTGAAGAAACTCACGTCTTCTCACCGCATGTCATCAATCAGTTCAAGTTTGGATACGCTCGCTACAACGGCCCTACGTTCCAGTCCAACGAGACACCCGCCTATGCCGCATCGACCCAGGGGATAACGGGTCTGCCGGCCGGACAGGCTGCCGGAGCTTTCCCGATCGTCACCTTTGCCGGTCCCAACGCGCCTACAAACTGGGCCGGTCAGGTCGCCAATATCACTTTGGCCGAGAACTACACGCTGCTCAACAACGTGCAGTGGAACGTTGGCAAACATTCCTTTACCTTCGGCGGACAAATCGCATGGCTGCAATATAACGTCACACCGAACACCGGAGGTTCAACTCCGCTCACCATTGCCAGCGCAGTTACCGAGACGGCCGCTCTCAATGCGTCAAGCAATTCGAGTCCCTCCTTTGCAGCTACCGCAAACACCGGCCTCGCCTACGCCAGTTTCCTGGTTGGTGAGAACGACAAAGGCAGTCTCACTCAGACTCTCGTGCAGGAGTATGCGTCGCGCTTCCGTGCGATCTCTCCCTACATTCAGGACACTTGGAAGGTGACCGAGAAACTCACACTGGATCTTGGCCTTCGCTACGACTTCTTCCCCTCGCTCGTCGAAGCACAAGATAACATGAGCTTCTTCAATCCGAATCTGGCGAACCCCGTTACCGGCTCCAACGGTGCGCTTCAGTTTACGGGCACTGGAGCTAACACCTGCAACTGCCGTACTCCGGTCAACAACTACTTCAAGAACTTCGGACCGCGCATCGGTATTGCTTATGCGGCTGATCCGACGACAGTGTTCCGTGCGAGTTATGGCGTCATGTACACGCACGGCAACGCCGTTGGCGGCGGCGCATCTACTGCAGGATTAGCAGGCAATACGCTCGGCTTCTCGGCCAGCCCAAGCTTTGGGGTCAACAGTCAACTGCTATCGACGATCCCATTCACTGGAACCAATAATGCTTTTCCCTCCTTTACGGCCGCCTCAGGGCGTGCCGCGGGGCCGGCTTTTGGAACGGGCTACACAACGACCAAGGGCTATACGGGTACGCCCTCCAGCGTCAGTTACTATGATCCCTATCTTGGCGGCCGGGCGCCGCAGTACATCAACTGGACCTTCGGCTTCCAGCACCAGTGGACCAACGCACTTACATCGGACATCAACTATGTGGGATCACAAGGGCATTTCCTCGTCGCTGACGGGGCGAACGCTCGCGGTTTCTGGGCAAACCAGCTCGATCCCAAGTACCTTTCTCTGGGTTCAGCCCTGAATCTTTCCGGTGCGGCAGCGACTGCTGCCTGCCTGGCCAACGGGCTGAGTTGCCCGGCGAACTTCACCGCCAGTCAACAGCTCAACGTGGAGTTGAGGCCCTTCCCGTTCTCCGGCATGACCGATCAGTTTGGCAACGTTTCAAACGCGAACTACAACGCTCTGCAGGCCCAGTTGAACATGCGTGCCTCACATGGACTAACGTTCATGGCCAACTACACCTGGTCGCGGTCGATCGACGATGGAGGCACCTTCCGCTCCGGTTATCCGATTCCGGCGGCCTTCTCTGGAACCGGGAAGGCCTATACGCAGAACGCCATCGAGCGTTCGGTTTCCACCAGCAACCAGCCACATCACGTTGTCGTCACCAGCGTCTGGGATCTTCCCTTTGGCAGGACATTGCTTACCAACAGCGGCTGGGAACGCGCAGTCTTCGGAGGGTTCAAGTTCTCTCAGATCTTCCAGGCCTTCTCCGGCTCACCTCTTCCCATCACAGCTGCAAGTTGCGGAACCAATCCCGCGCAGATTACCTGCATGCCTACCTATAATCCTTCCTTTGGGGGACGCGTAGCGCGCATCAACGGCAAATGGGGGAACGGAGTCACGCGCACCACTTTCAACTCACCATCAAACGTTTATATAGATTCCAACGCATTCGTAACCACCGGAAATTTCGTTTTCGGCAATACGGCGCGTACCGCTCCGTACAATATTTATGGTCCGGGTAATTACAATTGGGACATCAGCCTTCGTCGCAGTTTCCCACTTCACCTCGGAGAGTCCTCCAGGCTGAGCCTCCAGGGCGATCTGTACAACGTTACCAACCATACGCAGTTCACTGTCGCCAGCCCAGTGTTTGGCAATGCCAGCTTTGGCCAAGTCTCGGGTACGCAAGCCAATACGCGCCGCTCCGCACAGCTCAGCGCACGAATCGATTTCTAGTCGACCTTTATTCAGAAAGCCCTAAGGGTATCCTTGGGGCTTTGCTTCGTTCATCTTTATGCTTCGTAATCTCCGGGATATTTCATCGGAGTCTCAAGGGAGTTTTGCCGCTTCTGCAGGAGGATTCCAATGATCTACCCCGCTTAGAAACTCTGTCGCAGCGAAGTGCTGCGCTTGTTGTCTTGACAGCTGGTGCGACCATGGCACCCGGCCAGTGACCGAGGAGCCGGGTCCGCTGTTGTTGTACTCGGCAAAGAAGGGGTGCGCGGGGATATCGCCCTTTCTCCATGGCGACCAGCCCTGTGGGCTAAGTTCTACGGGGAGGATTGTATTCATCACGATCACTCTTGCATATTCCCTCCATGGCCGACCGAGATAGAAGCTGCTCCGTTCAAGGGCCTCGCTTGTCACGATGGAGTCAGTGATGACGTATCCAGTAGCTTGCTCTGTTCCTGTACGCGATTGTGCAGTAAGGTATCCGGGATTCTGCTCGTGAATCGTGACGTGGTCGAAGACGGCGGCTGCATTTCCGAAGATGAAATCTACACCACCGGTGATGTAGCTATCGGTGTAGTACTGACGGCCGAAATCCGCGAAGAGAGTGTCCTGATATCCGAGGAAACGGCAATGCTTGAAGATGGCTTTGTCAGAACGCACGGCGATGGCGACGGCTTGTCCGGTTGCGCCAGCGGTGTTCGCGAAGGTTATGCCATCTGCGTTGAACTCTGGCGCCTCCACGTCAACCGTTTCGGAGAAGAAGGTTCCTCCGGCACTTTTCGCATTTTGTGCTGCGGTGATGATGACGCGGGATGGGTCTAATGCGTCACCAAGAAATGTTGTACGCGGACGATTGGCCGTGACGATGACGCGTTCTGAGTACGTGCCGGGAGCGATGTGTACATACAGACGATCAGACGGACCAGGTTGCGGAGCATGATCCATTGCACGCTGGATAGTCGCGAACTCTGTGACGCTATTACTCGATGGATCATTCGATGGTGAAACATGCACATGAATGTCCTGCGCATGGCAGAGAGCGGAGAAGAGCAAGATCGACATAAACTGTCTCATATTTGACTGCTTGTTATTCTCCCAGTTGGTCGAGAAGGATTGTAGTTATATTGCGCTAGGTTGGCCCGTGCGACTGAATAAGTTTGGAGGAGTGATGTGGCGACAACTGCGGGTTCAGGTTGGAGTGGCCTTGTGGGTGGGCGGCGTGTGTTTTTTTGCCGGAGCGCAGGATACGCGACAGGTTGAGGAGCCGAAGATTCCGGCAGCTTGTCTGCATTTGGAGGCGAAGCTCAAGGCCGTGGATGACAAGATCGCACCGGCTGACGAGTCGAAGCTTGATACAGAGAGGATCCAGAAGGCTCTCGATGGGTGCGAGGCAGGAAAGGCGGTGGAGTTGAATGCCGCTGGCGATAACAATGCTTTTTTGACTGGACCGCTCGAGATGAGGACTGGGGTGACGCTGCTGATAGACAAGGGCGTGACGCTATTCGGCTCGCGGGATGCCGCGTTGTATGAAATGACGGGCGAAGGTGTGACGCCGGGATTGTGCGGGACGATCGCTTCGAGCGCGTCTCCGGCGGTGTTTCCGGCTTCGCAGCAGCCGGCTCCCTTACGCGGGGGGTGCAGACCGCTGATTTCAGTAATCAATGCAAAAAATGTGGGGATCATGGGAGACGGCGTGATCGACGGGCGGGGTTACGCGAAGATTCTGGGCAAGGACTATAGCTGGTGGGAGATGGCGCGGAAGGCCGAGCCAAAGAATGAGCGCTACTTTACAACCCGGATGATTGTAGCCAGCCATGCAGATGGATTGGTGCTGTACCGAATTACGCTGCATAACTCGACGAACTTCCATGTCAGCGTGAATCAGACGAATGGGTTCACCGCCTGGGGGGTGCATCTGTTGACGCCTACGACGCGGGGCATGGATGCGCGGAACACCGATGGTATCGATCCGGGCAGTTCGAAGAATGTGACAATTGCGCATAGCTGGATCGACAACGGCGACGACAATATTGCAGTCAAGACGGGTGTGTCCCATATGAGCGTGCTGGATAATCATTTTTTTAGCGGGCACGGCATGTCGATCGGAAGCGAGACGTTTACAGGTCAGAGCTTTCTTCTGGTGGACGGGCTGACATTGGATCATACGACCAGTGGGATTCGAATCAAGAGCAATGTGACGCGGGGTGGACCGGTGCACGATCTGCTGTATCAGAACATCTGCATGCGCGGAGTGAAAAACCCTATCGCGATCAGCCCGTATTACACAAACCAAACGACGGAGCCGTATGAAGATCCGAAGTATACGGGTGACCGGATTCCGGACTACAAGGCGATTACGATTCGCAATCTGACGAGCACAACCCCGGGGGATGTGCTGATTGCAGGCTTGAATGACGAACATCGGACCGAGATAGCTCTGGATAATGTGCACATAGCTGACATTGCGAAGGCGCAGGTACACGGTCACTTTGCAACGGTGACGATCGGGCCAGGCGGGACGAACATCGACTTCGGTGGCACCGATATCACAGTTGTTCCTGCGACCCACGGGAAGGATGGTGCGGCATATAGCTGTGAGGGAAGGTTTGTGCCGATGCAGTAGGGCAGTTATTTAACTGAATGATTTATGTGGTAGAGCTCTCGCAATCGAGACAGGGTCTTTGATGCCTTCTCACTCTCTACCGTTACGAATTCCGAAGAAAGTGTTGCGCTTACGCATGAACCCGAGCTCCTCGGGAAGTCAGGATATTCTCCGCATTTGTGCGATATACCTTTTGCAGTATTTCGTCCGGCAGTCCGAAACCATTCATGCTCCAGTGATAGCTAAACGTGTCGGTTTCGTAGAAGTGCTCGTCTAATGTCTCGAGAGCTCTGAAGGTGATTCGATACATTGATTTATCGAATCCCATGTCCGTGCCGTAGAGCAAACGGTCTCCGTACTTCGCATAAAACTGCGATACAAAGCGAGGAATAGTGGCTGTTTCCGCATATCGCGCGGAGATATCAGCAAACAAATTAGGGTGCCTTTCCAGTACTTCTCCCAGGCGCGTGAGGTCATAATCGAGGTTGGCAAAGTGGCAGGCAATAAAAGTCGTACTCGCGTGCTTCTTCACTGTCTGCTCGAGGATGTCGATCATTCCGGAATGCCCGACGATATCCGGCTGATTGTCTAGCCGCCAATAGAAGGCATTCATCAGACCGTCATTCGTATTGTCCATGGCTTCGTACATCCAGATAGGATCCGCAACGTGAATACTCACCGGCATGCCCAGTTGACCGCATCGCTCAAACAAGGAGTCCATGCGCGCGTCGTTCGGGTGCATTCCCAAAGCAATTATTGTGTCCGAATAAAGCCCTTTCCCCTTATCGTGAAGTTCGCCGACCCCACGTGCACCTGCCTCATGGCACTTCTCCAGAGCTCCTATTGCTCGCTGGCCGAATCCAGGTTGGTCATAGCCCGTGTAATCAAAGCCGCACCAGAGTTCAAAACGATCGGGATAGACAGCATACTTCCGATAGATATCGTCAAACTCCTTTCCTGTCGCTCCCGTAAGAATGATCGTCTTCGCAATTCCAACCTCATCTATATTTTTGACCCACTCAGCGATTTCCTCGGGAGTCTTGGCGTATGCGTGGGAATGCATATCAACGATTGGGAATTTTGCCCTGGGGACTTCTGTAACAGGAATTTTGTAAAGGGATATGGGCCGGTAATCTTTCAGCAGTATCTTTTCAGGTGAGGTTTGCCCGGGGGCTTTGTCTGGGAGTGAAGAGCCTGGCTCCGTACCCTGTCGATCTGCCACATAGCTCATGCTCCACGCGGGTGTAGCACCGACCGCCAGGCCGGCCGCGCCAACCGTCTTCAAAAAGGAACGACGTTTCATACGCTCTCTCCTCACTTTTCGCTGCGGCAAAAGCGGCAGACCATACATTTGCACCGGCGCTCAGGGGCGGCACGGAGAATGCTTCCATGAATCTGCCCGCGCGGGCATTAATTATTAGAACGACGTGGCAGACCGCAAAGAATCCGACTGAGGGTTGGGTGTGGGTCGCTGCGACCGCAAGCGGACACACCATAGAACCATTCACCGTGAAGAAACATCACCAGCGGGCAGTGAGGCTCAGTGGCGTGCGACCCTTACCGTAATGGGCGCCGAGGTTGCGCGGGGGTAGACCGGAATTGGCGTTTGTGTTTCTCCGGGCGGTTCTGTTGGGCTGCAGCACGACGCGATCGAGTTTCCCGAGTACACGGCCGTTATCGTGTTGGCGCCTCGCACCAGCTGCGACGCACTGATCGGCATACTTGCCTCAGACGTCGTGGCGCTGGTCGGCAGCAGGGTCTGCGTTGCCAGCAGGGTCGACCCAAGCATGTAGTTCACCGTACCGCTCGGCACACCGGCCCCGCCGGGAATGGCAGAAACGGTGGTAGTCAGAGTGGTCGATTGGCCCGACTGGAGAGTATCCGACGTCGCAGTCAAATCCACTCTCAACTTGTTGTTCATGCTAGTCCCGGTGTTTTGGTAGGCACCCACGTCAATACTCGAGTGCTTCATCCGAGGATTGCCAAGGAAGTCGGTGCGGCCATAGATGGAGTTGGGGGAGGTGCCATGGGGATCACACCAGCCAACGCTGCACGACAGGCTGGTGCTGCCCGCGCCGATGGCCGGTGAAGTAGGGTGGGTGGCAAAATTTGGAGGCGTGTCTCCCAGATCGACGAACTGCGGATTCGCGTTCACGGAGTTTGCATCTTCCCCGCTGATACTCTGCCAGTTTTCAAAACTCGTGTAGGTGCTCACGTCAGCCCACAGGATTGACGTTCCTTCCACGTATCCCGCTTCCGAGTTGTACAGGTTCCAATTGAGAGTGGCGGGCGGAGCAGGATACGCCGTCGAAGCTGGATTGTAGCTGTTGATCCAGATATTGGCTGGGCCGGAGTAGACAACATTGTTTTCGAAGTAATTCCCTTGAGCGCTGCCTACCTGGTTCTGAATCTGGTAGTCGCCGCTTGGAGTGCCTTCATCTGAGTTGCCTGGTTGGGTACCGTTGTCATAAAGAGTGTTGTTGACGAAGACGTCGTGGAAGCTGCTGCCTCCTCCATTGCTCCCGCCGCCCTTGCGGGTCGCGGTCGCATAACCGCCTATGGACATACCGCAGGAATTTGCTTTGTAGAACAGATTGTTGCGTACTGTAGCATACATGCCGTAGCACGGAAGCTTGCCTTTGGCAGCGGTTCCAGTGTTGTTTGGGCCAGACCATTCAGTGCCAGTAGCCTGGCAGACTTGATTCTCGCTGGTTGTCTCGATGCCGTAGTCGACCTGAAAAATCACGTTTCGCTCGAACGTGACATACCCGCACCCGTCACAATAGAGGCCGTCAGCGTCATATTCGTTACCCTCGCTTGGATTTGCTATTCCGCTGATGTTATAGACCGTGTTCCCGCTGACCACTCCATAACTAGCCTGATCGTAGCCGACAGGACCCGTACCTTCGTATCCAATGATGTCGATGCCGATATTGTTATTGTCGTGGACGAGGTTGTTGGTGACTTTAAAATTGGTCACGTTCCCGTTTAAGGTCATAGATTCGCTATTCCCGGTCTGCAGGTTGTAGAGCTCGTTGCCGCTGACGACCAAATGGGAGATGGGAGTCTTCGATGTGCCGTAAGCAAACAACCCGCAAGCGTTGCCGCGCTTTGTAGTGGTCACGATGTTGTGGATCAAATTGTTCAGAATATGGATCCCCGTGCCCGAGCCCGTGATCCAGACGCCACACGGAACCCCATCGCCGCTGGTAGACAAATTGCGGATTTCAAACCCGCTGATGGTGATGTGGCTCCGGTCTCCCGAGATCGTGACGAGACCTTGCGTGCCCGATACGGTTAAGCCGGTCCCGTCGATGATCGCCGTCTGTCCGGGATAGCTCTGGAATGTAATTGGTTCCTTTGCCGTTCCAGAATTCGGAAAGCTGACAATCTCGTTGTAAACTCCCCCGAAGACGTATACGGTGGCGCCTGCCGTGGCTATATTTGCCGCATTCTGGATGGTCAGCCAAGGGGCGGCAAGCGTTCCCGGATTGCTGTCATTTCCGCTCGTGGATACATAGTAGGTGGCCCCGGTTTGTGCGCTGAGCGAGATCGAAGCGAACAGAACCAGGATCAGAGAAGAGAAGATCCAAAATGCCGAGTGCTGCTGCGATCGGGAAGCTGCGCGGAATGTCATTTTAAGTCTCCTTTTTCTCTACTCTTTGCCCCAGGGCGTACTTTTTCCTGGGCGCATCCTACACCCTACTTACGAATAGTTGTCAATGATGTTTTTTTCTTTCATATAGAAGCCACACTCATTGCGAGTTATTTCGTTTCGTTCGATTATCGGCTGTTAAAAAACGCTCAATATCGAACAAATGTGAACTTAAACGATTGACATGCTGGCTGACCGCCCGCTAATCTCATTTGAAAATACAGGCCTACCAGCGGGAGTACCGGCTTTTGAGCGATTTTGGTAAGAAGATCCGACTAAACAGAATCTTTAATGAGGAAGGGTGCGGCACCCTGATGGCGGCTTTCGATCATGCCTTCGTCCTGGGACCGATTCCCGGTACTGAAGACGCAATCGGACAGATCTCACGGTTCATTGAAGGCGGTGTGGACGCTATCCTTTTGAATTTGGGACTGATGCAGAGATGCAGTTGCTGTTTCACCCGGGCGCGCACTCCAGGCCTCATTGCCAGACTTGATTGGACGACGGTCTGGAATTCGTTAGGCCAGGGAGACAATGGCGTCATGCGTGCGTGCATGCTGGGAAGCGCCGAAGATGCCATGCGTCATGGTGCGGATGCGGTTCTCACCTACATGGTGGTGGGAACCGGGGATGTGGATTTTGAAATGAAGGAAATCGCCCGCAATGCGCAACTTGCGCGCGAATGTGAGCGATTGGGCATTCCCTTAATTATCGAGACGCTCGCTCGTGGCAAGTCAGTCCAGAACCCGGCGGATCCTCAATGGATCAAACTGCATACGCGGATGGCCACGGAATTGGGCGCCGATGCCGTCAAGACCGACTATGCGGGCAGCGTGGAGTCTATGCGCGAAGTGGTCGAAAGTTGCCAGCTGCCTATCCTGGTTCTCGGAGGCAGCCGGAACGATTCCGCTATGAGCGTTGTGCGCGGCGCAATGGAGGCAGGAGCCGCCGGAGTATTTTTTGGGCGCAATGTGTTCCAGGCGAAAGATATGCAGGGATTTCTGCGCGAGGCACGCGCCATACTGGACGGGGCCCAAGGGTGAAGTTCACGCCGGTACAACAAGTGGGGGACATTCTCGACCAGCGTGCCGGCGTTTGTCTGGAGTCCGAGTGGGGACAGGCATCGATTCTGCTGGGCGGAGGACATATCTGCCGCCTTACCACCCGGCACCGTCCCGATTTCAATCCGCTCTGGCGGCCGCCCTGGGAAACGATTGATCCGCAGCGATACTCGCCGGCAGAGTATGGGGAGGAATTCGGGTCTCCGCCGGACGGGCGTCTGCTGGCAGGTATAGCAGGGCATAGTCTGAGCTTCGATTACTTTGGGCCGCCTTCGCCGGAGGAAACTGCTGCCGGACTCAGCACCCATGGAGAAGCGCCAGCAACCATGTGGCAGGTTTTTCGAGAGTTTCAGCAGGAACAGCCGGGCATCGAGTACGGCGTTTCTTTGCCGACCGCGCAGATCGATTTCCGACGAACCCTGCGCCTCGATGCGAAACATCCCATTCTCTATTGTGAGGAAAGGGCGCGAAATCTAAGCCGGGCAGATCGCCCAATCTGTTGGAACGAGCATGTAACGATCGGCCCACCTTTTCTGGAGTGCGGAAAGACCGTGGTAGACATGCCTGCTATCCGGGGAAAGGTAGTTCCTGCCAGTTACAGCACCGCCATGAAGCTGGCTCCGGATGCCGAATTCCAATGGCCACACGCTCCGCTCGAAGGCGGCGGTACTCACGATCTAAGAACGACTCCGGACGGCTCTTATGGACGGTATACGGCGCAGTTGCTCGATCGCAGTCATGAAATCAGCTATGTGGCGATCAGTAATGCTAGCGCCGGTCTTATGCTGGTCTATCTCTTCCGGCGTTCGGATTTTCCGTGGGTGGGGAATTGGGAAGAGCGCTTCTACCGGCAGACCAGGCCCTGGGGAGGAAAGACTTTCTGCCGTGGACTTGAGTTCAGCACGACTCCGTTCGCGGTTCCAAGGCGCCAGACTATCTTCGAAGGTCCACTCTTTCATGAGTCCACTTTCCGGTGGCTTAGTGCTCTTGCGGAGATCACAGTCCGTTATATGACGCTCATGGTGGACATTCCTTCGGACTTCTCCGGAGTTGAGGAGATATCTGTCGACGATGCTGAAGTGACCATCCGTGAACGGGACAGTGGGCGTATTGTGCGTGTCCCAGCAAACGGTCGCTTCGTGAAGGGAACGGCTGTCGACCAGCAATGAGTTTGCTCGCCATTGACGTGGGATCAAGCCGATGCAAGGCAGCCCTCTTCTCTTCTTCGGGAGAGATGCTCGGGATGCGTTCAGCCGTATTTGTTCCGGATTTTCCAAGACCTGGCTATGCCGAACTGAACGCAAACAATTTCCTAACCGTCGTCATGGCCCTTGCGCGGCAACTGACTGCTCTGCCGCAGACCGAGCCTGTGCAGGCGGTTTGCTTGAGTTCGCACGGGGAAACCCTGATACCTGCTACCGCAGACGGACAGGCTCTTGGCCCCGCCATCCTGAACATGGATGGACGAGCCACTCGGGAAGCGAGCTGGATCGAAGAACAGACAGGACGCAGGCAGCTCTTCATGTTGACGGGGCATACGAGTCACCCCATGTACACGACTCCCAAGCTGCTATGGTTGCGCCAAAATGATCGAGAAGTTTTTAACGGAGCTGGCCGCTTTCTGAATGTAACGAGTTTTCTGCTGATGCAGCTGGGCCTTCCTCCGCTGGTTGACTACTCGCACGCCGCGCGGTTCATGGCTCTCGATGTACGCCGCCTCGCTTGGTCCGCGGAGATTCTGAATATTGTCGAAATCTCGCCGGATGCTCTACCCATTCCTGTGCAGGCAGGTACTTTGGCGGGAATGTTGGACAGCACCGCGGCTGCCATGCTGGGTGTGGCGGTTGGTACCCCGGTAGTGGTCGGAGGCCACGATCAGGTGATTGGAGCCATCGGGCTCGGCGTAATTGCGAAGGGAAGAGCTGCGGGGTCGCTGGGAACCTATGAATGCATCACAGTCGCCTCCGATGAATTGCTTTTGAATGATGCTGCTCTGCAAGCCAGCCTCAACTGCTATCCGCATGCTGTTCCCGGGCAGTATGTCACGATCGCTTACTTTCCCGGTGGCATCATGATGCAGTGGCTCGAAGAGATATTGTACGGAGCGAAGAGGGAAACCGAACAAGACGACCACCTCTTCGCGGATCTGGAGCTTGGAGCTCCGGCAGGTCCCACGGAACTGGTGATTACTCCGCACCTGATTGGTACCTGCAATCCGGAATTCGACTCGCAGGCACGCGGAGCCATCACCGGGCTAAGTTTCGACACCACGCGTGCACATCTGTACAAGGGCATTCAGGAAGGGATTGCGTCGGAGCTGTCGATTTTGACCAGGTGCCTGGAAGACGCCGGTTGCAGCTTCGGCGATGTCAATGTCTTCGGCGGCGGCGTACGCTCCCCACTCGGCATGCTCCTGCGTGCGTCATTAACGAAAAAACGGCTACACATTATGAGCTGCCAGGAAGCGGTCTGTCTCGGGGGAGCCATGCTGGCCAGCGTTGCCGTGGGAACATATTCCGACCTCGGAGAAGCCGCGCGGGCTATGGTTCGCGAGCAGGATTGCGTGCACCCCGATCTTCTTCTCGCCGCACAGTATCGGTCACAGGTTGAGAGATATCGCCAGCTACGATCTATGCTGGTCCACCCATACCATCAGAAACATCAACATAGAGGAGAACAAGCGTGATTCAAGCGACTGTCGGATTCATCGTCTACGGAGTGCACAAGGATGGATTGCTTGACCCCATGGGCAGCCCGTTTATCGATGAGGCTCTGATCATCGAGGCCAAGGCAGAGCTCCGCAAGGCGGGGTTGCAACTGGTCGAACACGATACGGTGATTGCCAGCAAGCAGGAAGCTGCGGAAGCTCTTAAAAAGATGAAGCAGGATGATCGTGTAGACGCAGTAGTGCTCTTCTCCGGCACCTGGGTGTGGGCAGCCCACATCGTGGGAGCGGTGCGCGATTTTGCCAGCAGCGGGAAAGGCATTGTGCTCTGGACACACCCGCGATCGCAGGGCTGGAGGCCGGTGGGCGGACTGGTATTGCACGGCGGGCTGCTTGAGATTGGCGTAGCACACCGGTTTGTGTACGGAGATATCGGGGAGCCAGATACCGTCGGCCGCATCGTCAGCTATGCACGGGCGGCCCACCTGAAACACGCCCTGAATATGTCTACTGTGGGCGCCTTCGGCGGTCGAGGCATGGGCCAGACTTGTGGGGTGGCGGATCCCTCACAGTGGATGCGCATGTTTGGCGTGGATATCGATTCGCGGGATACAACCGAGATTATCCGGACAGCGGAACGTATTTCTGAGGCGCAATTGCAGGCGCTGCAACCCAGGATGGAAGAACTGTTTGGCGCAGTGCCAGCCGCAAATCCTGTCAACGAGCGGTCGATGCGGCTTTACCTGGCCATCAAGGAGATTGTCGACCGCGAAAAGTACCTCTTCTATACCATCCAATCGTTTCCGGGGCTCGCGGACGACTATGCGGCCACCTGTTTTGCGCAGAGCATGATGCTGGAAGATGGATATGGTGCATCCACGCTGGGAGATTTCAATACGGGGCTCACGGTTTTCCTTCTCATGCGACTCAGCAGAGAGCGGATTTACTATGGCGATCTGCAGCATATTGACCGCAAGACAAGAGAGATCAAGATTATCGGCGACGGAGCATGTCCGCCTTCGCTGGCCGGCGCGCTCGGTCCGGCGGGATTTGCAGAGCATGGAATTCCCACGGAAGGTGGTGCGGGCGGGCTGTCCGTCAGGCTCATCTGCAAGCCGGGCGAGGGCGTGCTGGCGCGGCTGGGTCGGGTAAATGGGGAATTTCAGATGATGATTACTCGCGCCTCCATCTTTGAACCTTCTGCTGATCAAGTGCAGCAGCGCCTTAACGAGTGCGGAATCCCGTTCTGGCCGCATGGATTTGTGACTGCACATTGCGATATCGAAGCACTGCTCCAGCACTGGACGAATGAGTATGCATGTCTCGGCTATGGAGAAGACCTCTATCCTGCGCTGGCAGATTTTTGTGAGCTCACAGGAATCAAGCCGATTCTGCTCTGATGGTTCCCTGGCGATCACTCATCTCTTTCGCCGAGTTCGCCTGAGGCCGTAGAGTGAGCATGAACAATCGGCGCCAACATTCCACGGGAGAGACACAAATGAATACCGAAACTGCAGATGTAAGACATCTTCAAGTTGGAACAATGAAGGTAGAAGTTCATCCCAGCCGCGCCGCCGCAGGTGAGGCGGCGGCGCGAGCAGCAGCGAATGCGATCATAGAGCTCGCGCAGAAGCGTGAATCCCTTGCCATCATTTTTGCCACTGGAGCGTCGCAGCTGGATATGCTTCGTGCACTTACCGGCATCGATAACCTGCCCTGGGATCGTATTCATGGCTTTCATATGGATGAATACATCGGTATATCTCCAGATCACCCAGCTTCGTTCCGACGTTATCTGCGAGATCGATTAACGAACAAGGTGAAGATGAAAGAATTTTTCGAGGTGAATGGATCTGCGCCTTATCCAGAGCAGACAAGCCGGGAGTATGCAGAGAAGCTGCGATCGGCGGATCCTCAACTATGTTTGCTAGGAATTGGTGAGAATGGGCACCTGGCCTTCAATGATCCGCCAGTCGCAGACTTTAACGATCCCGTGGACGTGAAAATCGTGCCTCTGGACGAGGCATGCCGGGCGCAACAGGTAGCAGAGGGATGGTTCCCAAGGGTTGAAGAGGTGCCAGAACAAGCGATTACGCTTACTATTCCGGCATTGATGCGCGTACCCAGCCTGATCGTATCGGTGCCGGGAAGCCGCAAGGCGGGAATCGTTCGGCGAGCTTTGGAAGAGCCGATTGATACACGGTGCCCCGCTACCATCCTTCGAACTCATCCAAACGTGACCGTCTATCTGGATGTTGATTCTGCGGCTGAATTGGACTGAGTTCAGTGCTGCTCGGATTAGCGGCCGGACTTGGAGGCGCAGCTTTCACTCTTTGCCGTCGGCCTTACGGTCGATCGGTTTGCGTATCACCCGACATTGCTGACGGCAGGGTTTATTTCCTTAGTGGCCGCAGCCTGCTTATTCCTATTGGCGTCTGCGGTTTACTCCCTTGCGCGGTCTGCATCCGTCTCAAATTACCCAGGTCCCCGTCGCGCGGATGGCCATGCCTCACTAAGTTCCGCACTGGCATCGGCGCTGCGGCTAGGACCGATGCGACTAGAGAAGAACGTATTGAAATCCCAAAACACCTCTGGTTTTACGACGATTTTCTTTGACAAGAGAACAATTGCGAAGTAAACGTTAGTAACAGATAAATAAGATAAGGAAACGAAATGTGGGCGTACTTTGACCAGATGGCGAGCAACAGATCGGTCATCTCGGCTATCGCCATTTTCTGAGAGGAGCCGATGAGAGAGACAGGCGGGACCGACCGCAGGACATTTCTTAAGGGTGCCGCGGGCCTCGTGATGGCTACCAGCATGGACGCGCGATCGTATGCCCGGATTCTCGGATCGAATGACCGTATCCGTCTCGGGCAACTGGGGTGCGGAGACCGGAGCGAAGGTCACGTGCACATGGCGCAACTTGCCTCGAAGCAAATTCCAGTGGAAACCGTTGCTGTGTGCGACCTCTGGAGCCTTGCAAGGGAGCGGCGCGCGGCACAGGTAAAAAAAGCTTTCGACCTTGAGCCGCAGAGCTACCAGTACTCAGAAGAGATGCTGGCGCGGAAGGACATCGATGGCGTGATGATCGCGACCGGAGACTTCCAGCATGCAAAGCTGTGCAGCGCTGTTGTGCAGGCAGGCAAGGATTGCTACGTCGAAAAGCCCTTTGCCAACGTGCTTGCGGAGGCCAAGGAAGCGCGTGACGCCGTGAAAGCCTCGAAGCAGATCGTACAGATGGGAACGCAGCACCGCAGCCAAGCTTACCCGCTTGCAGTTCGAGAGATCATTCGGTCGGGGAAAATCGGCAGCGTTGTCCAGATCGAGCAGGAGTGGAATGTCAACGAGGAGCGCTGGCGTTTTGTAGGTGTCGATACGGGTATCTCTCCAGAAATGCTGCAAGACGAAAAGATGGAGTGGAAGAGCTGGCTGTATGGGCGCAAATCGCAGCTTCGCGAGGAAGACACGGACTGGAAGCGCTGGCTCCTGGGTAAACCAGACCGACCCTTCGATCCGCACGTCTACCTTGAGTTCCGGCTCTATAAAGATTTCTCCTCCGGAATTTTTGACCAGTGGCTCAGTCACGGTAGTGACCTCATCCACCTGTGGACAGACGAGACGCAGCCGGTGAGTGTCGTAGCGAACGGGGGTATTTTTGTCTGGAAAGATGGTCGCGAAAATCCCGATACGTGTGTAGCGGCTGTCACTTATCCAAGTGGGTTCCTGTACATGTACAAGACGACTTTCGGGAACAGCTACAGGAGCTTTTCGCGCATTTTGGGCAGGAACGGAACGATCGAGAATTATGGCGGAGAGGGTGCATCGCTCTTTGTCACTACTGCAGAAGGCGGCAGAAGGGAATTCGATCCCTGGGAGTCAGGTCCCGTTTATAAGCAAGCGCCATTGGTGGTAGGGTCGCCCGCCGACCGGGCAGTAATGATGCAGGTTCCTGGGGCGGAACCGCCCAACTCTCTCGGGCCGGACGACGACCATGTGGGCCATTTGCTGAATTGGCTTGAGGCCATGCAGACGCGTAAACAACCCAATGCGACCGTCGACCACGGTTTTTCACACAGTATCGTGTGCATCATGGCCGCCCAGTCATATTGGAGCGGAAAGCGGCTTTATTGGGATCCCTCGAGGGAGGAGATTGCCGATCAACCGGTTTGACTGTTTGCGTCGTCAGAAGCAGTGAAGGAATGTCTCGGGAAAGACTTTGACAGAGGCAACAATGCGATCATAATACTTCAAATACGAACATAAACGAACATTTGCAGGGTCTCGTAAAAGGACTGAGCAGAAACGATAGCAAACTAATCAGCTCGTCATGCTTCAAGAAATATTTAGGGGGCGTATATGGTTCAGAAACAGCGGCTTACAAATGCAGGACGTCAGACTCTAAAGCAAGCGCACTATCGGCCAGCTCTCGTTGTTCTTTCGTTGGTCTTGGCCTTCATGTGCGCTACCACAGCACGCGCCCAGTTCACCACTGCGCGACTCTCCGGTATCGTGACAGACAACAGCAGTGCTGCTGTGCCCGGCGCAACGGTTACGGTAGAACAGTCAACCACCGGCTACAGGCAGACGGCCAAGACAGGAGCATCCGGCGAATATTTGTTTCCGAGCCTTCCTGTAGGCACGTACGACTTGACAATCGGAATGACCGGTTTCACCACCTACCTCCAAAAAGGTATTGTTTTGAACGTCGGCCAGTCCGCGACTCAAAACGTCTCACTACTCGTCGGGTCAGTAAGCGAACAGGTTACCGTGCAGGCGAATGCCTCCCTGGTGACCACCGATGATCCGACCGTCGGACAGCTGATCGGCCAAACGAGCATTGTGGGCCTGCCGCTGAACGGCCGGCAAGCGCAACAATTGGTGTTTCTGACTCCCGGCGCGGTCGATGTTTCTTCATTGAACTGCGGGGCCAACTGTGAAGGCGGCGTTCTTCCGGGCCAGCAGTACGCCAAGGTGAATGGCGGGGGAGCCAACGGCGTTTACTACCTGCTGGATGGGGTGGATTACAACGATACCTATATCAACACGAATCTGCCCTTTCCCAGTCCCGATGCTCTGCAGGAGTTTAACGTTCAGACTGGCAACATGAGCGCCACTTACGGCAACGCGACAGGCGGAATTGTAAATGCTGTTACAAAATCCGGAACGGATCAGATCCATGGCGATGTCTTTGAATTCTTAAGAAACTATGCCATGGATGCCAGGAACTACTTTGCCACGTCGCCGAACCCGCTAAAGCAGAATCAATTTGGCGGCACCATAGGTGGCCCTATTCTCAAAGGCAAGTTGTTTTACTTTGGCTCGTATCAGGGAACGCGGCAAAACACCGCTAGCTTTGGACAGATATCCTTTGTGCCAACTGCCGCGGAGCGCACAGGCGACTTCTCAGATCTTCTTCCCGACACTCAACTGGTAAACCCGTACACCGGGGTTCCATACGTCAATAATCAAGTTCCACTGTCAGCCTTAGATCCAACAGCGCAATTTCTCCTGCAACATATTCCCGTCCCGAATGGTCCTGGGCGCCAACTCACATACAACGGTGCCCCATCCGTTCAGAATACCAACGAGTACCTGGCGAAGGTTGACTACAACCTGGGCAGCAAGCATCACCTGAGTGGGCGTTACTTTCAACTGAACTACGACATCCCAATCATCTTGCCGCCTGCCAGCAACATCCTGGAAGGTAATACGGAAGATCCGCAAGACCTCTCACTGAAGAATGTCAGCGTGGTCGATATCTTTACAGTTTCACCACACTTTCTACTCAATACCTATTTCGGCTACACCAGTATGACAGGGGAGACGCTTTCCCCAGCCCCCTTCACAATTCAGGACGCCGGCTCACTTATCGCCCAGACTACTAATCTGAAACCAACCCTCAATGTAGGTGTGTCGGGAAACTTCACCATAGGCGAGCAGCCCGCCACCGGCATCTGGGACAGGAGTGATTGGTCGATTCGTCAAGTTGCCACGCTCCTCAAGGGAGCGCATGACATAGAGTTCGGAGGCGAAGTCAGGCACGTTCACGTTCCCATGGGCAATTCCTACCAGGCAAACGGTGTTTACACCTTCTCGAATAGTCTTTCAGGGGACAATGTCGCCGATTTCGAATTAGGTGCAACGTCAAGTTTTACGCAGGCAGGTGGTCTCTATCTTGACTTCAGTGGGACCAACTGGAGTGCTTTTGTACAGGATAATTGGCACGCAACTCACCGTCTCACCGTAAGTGCCGGTTTGAGATGGGACCCTTTCATTCCGTATACGGATAGTAAGGGACGAGTTGGATGTTTCGTTCCCGGTGCCCAGTCTCAGCGGTACCCTAACTCGCCTGCTGGTTTGATCTTTGGGGGAAGCAACCACGATCCGGGTTGTCCAAATTCCTCGATCTATCGCACTCTCGGCGATTTTGGCCCCCGTTTTGGATTTGCCTATCAGGCCACGCAGGATGGAAAGACCAGCGTTCGTGGCGGGGCAGGCTACTATTATCAGTCGCCTAACCTCGTAGCTTTTGAAGATGTGGTGGGTATTCCTCCGTTCGCTCCGATCGTGAACCTTACGACTGTGAATTTTACCGACCCATACGGCAGTGCGGGAGTTCCTAATCCTTTTCCCGAACAGTTCGGCCCAAGCAATCCGGGCCCAAACGCCACGTTCCCGCAGGACATTTCCTTCACACAGATCTTTGATCGAAATTTTCGTCCCCCACAAATCCTGCTTTGGAACCTGACCGTGGAACGCGGTATCGGCAGCGACTGGCTACTTCGTGCAGCTTACATGGGTAATAAGGCTGATCACCTGGGAGGCACGGGAGACCAGGAAGCCGGGCTACTGCAGGTGAATCCAGCTATTTATATTCCCGGACAGTCCAATGAAAATAACACGCAGCAGCGACGTATCTATCCCGCGTTCGGCTTTGTCAATTCAATCAACTCGGGAGTGAATAGTAACTATCACGCCGTCCAGTTGTCGGTGGAGAAGCGGCTGACGCGAGGACTTTCGCTTCTTTCGAACTTTACCTGGGCGCGTGCTCTGAATGATTTTGGCCCCAATGGGCAACCGGGGGAGCTAAACACCAATACATGTAGCTGTGGCCGTTATTTCGATTACGGTCCAGACTCTGGGGATGTAAACAAGATATTCCGAGTCTCTGGAGACTATTCTTTTCCTCGTGCCCCGTTCAGAGGTTTCCTGGATAAAGTTATCAATGGATGGAACATCAGCGCGATCTTAAATTGGCAAACCGGGTTTCCCTTCACGGTTTTCAGCGATTATGACAACTCGTTTAGCGGGATTGGGGCAGACCGTGCCGATCTGACCGCCCCAAGCATAAAAAACGCCGTATTAAGTAGCAGCAGGTCGCACGCCGCGATGATCAACGAGTGGTTCGATACGAGCGTTTTCGCACCCAACGCAATTGGTACGTTCGGGAACACCGGAAAGAACGTACTTCGGGGACCACGGTCCTTCAATACAGACGCGGCGCTGTTGAAGAATGCAAAGCTAACCGAGCGCCTCGGGTTGGAGTTTCGGGCAGAGTTCTACAACGTCTTCAACAACGTCAACTTTGGAGCGCCCGATAATGGCCTGACAGATAGCAGCTTCGGGCAAATCACTTCTGCAGGCGACCCTCGAATTCTGCAGATGGCATTGAAGCTTTCCTTTTGAGGATGTCAACCAGAGTAAGCCTGAGAGAATCTGTGCCGTTATACAGGCCAGAGTAGCCCAGGCACTACTCTGCGTTATCTGCGCCGAAGCGGGTTCGCTGTATGCCCCGATGAAACAACCGGCATTGTTCTTTGAATCGATGGAAGAAAGGTGAGTAAGAGTTTGGTCAGGAAAAGCATGATGGGTCGGTTGGCTTTCGCTGCGTTTGCAGGTGGCACTACCTTCGCTGCTCTTGGCGCGTACTGTTTGGCACAGGGGCGCTCGTTGGATATTAAGATAGATCCGGCTGACGGCAAGTACGCGATCGCATTGCCCGGAGCCAACTCTGATGCTTTGCGGGCTGGAGCTGCCGTGGAAGTGGATGGACATTGGCTCCATGCGTCCGACTATCCTCGGCATACGGTAGAACAATCACAGGTTCAGGGATATCTTGGGGACGCAACCGACTGGAAGGTAACTTATTCGGGGAGCAGTGAACATCCAGATCTGATCTATCACCTACGTGCGTATGCCAACGAACCCTACGGCGACATCCAGGTGACGGTACGGAATACCACAGGGAAGCCGATCCATATCGAAGGTATTCGTTCGCTGGAAGCGACGGAAGGACAGGTTCTCAATCTCGGAGGCGCGGCAGAGGACAATCGGGTGCTCTCCGACAGCTGGAGTGAAGACCGTCCAGGCATGACGATCCATGATCTTGCCGATGCGAAACAGCAAATGCATCGTGCAGTAGGAAGTCAGCTCATCTACAACCGGAGTAGTCATGAAAGCCTGTTTATTGGAGCGCTTACTTCAGAACGGTTCCTGACAGTTTTACGGCTCCATGTCGCCAACTCTTCAGGTAAGGCTACTGCTCTCGCAGGCTATGAGGTCGATTCAACAGGAACAACCGAACTACAGATGGAGAATTCCATCGAGGACTCTCCAGCGGAAGACCAGGTGAAGCTGAGTCTCTCTGTCGAACCTGGAGCGGAACTCTCTTCAGAGCAAGTGCTCTTCGGTTTGTCCAAGGATTACCATCAGCAGTTAGATACCTATGGCTCTCTCATACGCCAGATTCATCACGCGAGAACTTCAGCCCCCCCGTTGATGGGGTGGTGGAGTTGGACGGCTTATTACTTTGGCTTGAATCAGGACGCAGCCCTCACGAACGCTGAGTGGGAGGCACAGCATCTAAAATCGCTCGGCTACAATCTCTTTCACATTGACGAGGGCTATCAGTACGCGCGTGGAGAATACACGACCCCAAACGCAACCCTTTTTCCCACCGGCCTGGCGCCGGTTTATTTTAAGGTGAACGGATTGGGTTTGGTTCCTGGAATCTGGACTGCGCCTTTCGAAGTTTCGGAGCGCTCATGGGTTCATCAGAATCATCCAGAATGGTTAGTGAAAAATGCCAAGGGGGAGCCGATCCACGCGGGTACCGTCGAAGACAAGAAGGATCAGCTGTTCGTCCTGGACACAACGAATCCGGACGCTCAAGCGTACCTGCGGAAGACGTATTCCACAATGGTGAACGTTTGGGGCATCCGCTATTTCAAGCTGGACTTCATGGACGACAGCGCAATTGAAGGCTATTACTTCAAGCCGGGTACTACGGCGCTCGAAGCTCAGCGGATTGGTCTGCAGATCATTCGCGAAGCGGTCGGCGAACACGTCTTGATAGACAAGGACGGAAGCCCGATGTTGAATCCCGTGGGCATAGTAGATTACGGCCGAATTTCTCAGGATACCGGCCATACTTTCGGGGCCAGCAAAGAGGCGGCAACCGGGATCGCTGCCCGCTACTACATGAACCGCAATTTCTTTGTTGCCGATCCCGACGCTTTCACCGTCTCCACGCAAACAATCAGGGATCAGTCATGGCACGAAAGCAGCAAGCCAGCGACCTTGGACGAAGCCAGAGTCTCGATTTCGCTGGCTGCCGTTTCCGGTGGAATGTTTGAAATTGGAGACGACCTGCCATCGCTGACGAAGGATCCCGAACGGTTAGCGCTTATCGAAAACCCAGAGTTGATTCATATGATTCAGCTGGGCAAGGCATCTTTGCCCTTGGATTTGATGACTTACTCGGCCGAGGACAAGCAACCGAGTATTTTCCTACTGAAAGAGGATGGCAGACAGAGTATTCTAACTGTCTTCAACTGGACCGATACGACGAGGTCTCATTCGATCGATCTCGCGGCAGCGGGACTGCCAGCTACCGGAGGCTATGTAATCACAGATGTGCTGGACGCAAAGGAGACACCCAGCTTAAAAGCCGATATGCTTAAACTTGATCAGCCAGCACATTCGGTACGCGTCCTGAAAATAGTCAACTCAAAAATTCCTGCGGTTCACCCCGACGTTGCTGCGGACCATCCTTCTGCAGGAAATGCTGGAGAAACGCTCACCTTCTCCGTCAGGAACAAGGGAGAGGAGCCGGTACTGTCTTCTAAGTGGGATTTTGGAGATGGCGTGACTCTGGAAGGCGGCCAAGTGACGCACACTTACACCGAGCCGGGCGAATACGTTGTGCACTTTAAGGCGATTGGCCTCGACGGTCTAAGTTCCGAAGATCAGTTCACGGTCCGGATTTCCGGGCACATGCCAACAATCTTCGATCCACCGAATATTCATCGCCTTCAACCTACTGAGTGAAGTGGCCCTGCCCAGACTCAGGCTTAGAAATGCTGGCCGCAGGTCAGTTGGGCGCTGATGATTTCGTTGTGTCATCGAGATAGCGCTTCGGTACAGGGACGGCCATCGAACCACTGATGATCACGGGGTAATCCTTTTCGAAGGAGAGGCCGTCTACTCCTTCGACTCGAAGATGAGCCACAAAGCTGTCTGCATGGGTATAAGCATGCGTCAGGGTAGCGCCGTCCGCAATCACTCCGTCTCCAAAGTCCCAGTGATAAGCAATAGCCGGAACCGGACTGTCGGGTGCGGCTGCCGTGAAAAGAAGATCCTGGCTGACCTTTCCGTTAGTGGGAACCTGGGCGACCACTGAGGGGGGCTGTGCGGGAATGGAATCGTCCAGAATTTTGAATAGCTCTACAGAATGGACCGGCAACTTTTCAACCTGCAATCCGGTGGAGTTAAATCGAGATTGTTCCTTCGGCCTGAACACATTCAAGACGTGATAATGATGATCCGGCTGGAGTCCGAGGTCAGAGAAACTGAATGCATGCGAGTTTGACCGTTCGGTCCAGTTGAAAACTGCAAGCATTGCCTGCCGCGCATCTTCCTGAAGAAGAAAAACTCCCGGCTGCTCATCTTCGTGCCGATAGGTCATCAGGTCCAGAGGCAGTGACGATTTGCCGAGCCTGATCATCTGCATGAGATCAGGATTTGTGACCAGCGCAACACGTTCGGCGTCCTTACCTAACGTAGGCAAGTCATCCCCAATTTCGAACATGCCCCCTGATACCGCGGCCAGGGTTACAGAAACCTGCGCCTCTTCCAGAGTAAGCGGCGCCTGGATTTGACGCTCTTCAATCAACTGGCGAGAGACCGTCAATGCATCCGGATCGCTGAGGAAAAAATTGTGCTGCATGTAGTAGCGTGCTGCGATGCCGGTCGCGGCCTCTTTGCTGCGCAGGAAGGTGTGCCCGGTGTCCTGCGAAAGGCGGCCTTCATCTACCAGTCCGACAGGATTCAACATCGGGCTTCCGTCCTTGTCTAACAAAACGTGCTCGCCGACTGCTTCGCGAATGATCTGTAAACCAATCCGCTGGGCTTCGAGCGCGGTCGTATGAGGCCGATAGTAGTTGCCCTCAACGGCGGTGTTGTCCATGAAGTCCAGCTTGATGTAAGTCGCTCGCCAGTCTTTTGCAAGGGTTCGGTAAGTAGCGCGTAGATACTCCTGTGCCTCCGGATTGGTTACATCCAAGATGAATAGCACTTCCTTACCAGCTTCATCTCCGATCCCGATGTTGATCGGTTCGCCCTGCGAATTGTGCAGTAGCCAATCCTTGTGGTGCTCATAAACCCAGGAGCGATCGCTGACCTCAAACGGAGCCGTCCAGAATCCCATTTTTAGCCCCAGGCTACCTACCTTGCGAACCAGCGGCGCCAGTCCGTTTGGAAACTGGGCTGCGTTGGGAGTGGTGTATTCCCCGCGAGCGTAGGCATATCCCAGATCGAGGTGGAAATAGTCGAAGCCGAGTGGTTTCAAGTACTCGGCCAGCCATTGTGCGTTGGACCAGGAATTCCCCTCAGTGATGTCGGAATAAAAGGCAGTCCAACTCCACCAGCCAAGCATGGGACCTGTTCCAGAGCGGCTGTGGTGAAGCAGCCGAATGGCGTCACCATAGGTGTTGAGAATTGCATAATAGTTATTTCCCAACGCAAACATCAGACGTTCGGAGTCGATTTCAGAACCTGGATCCAGGGGCAGACTCAATTCCAACAAGTTCTTTGCGGGGCCGTCCCTTAAGCCGGACTCGGGGTCAGTGGCCTGGATCTCCGTTGTTCCCGTTGAATCTACTGTGAACGAGCCGATCCCCGGTTGGTGCATAACATCCGGGTTGACCTTCAGGTGCATGATGGTCAGAAAACGATCGGAACTGAGAGCGCCAAAAAAAATAGACTGCCTGCTCCGCTGGTTATAAATCAGCTGACTGCCGACAGCGCGCAGCATCCCGCCTGGTGCCTGGTTCAGGTCATAGATTTTCAGCGGCGGCCAGTCCTCGCTGAAGCTATCGGAAAGAACCCGATCGCTGCTCTCGGAATCCCCCGTCTTCAGTGGTCGATCGCCAAGCGCTTCGACGGATCGGATCGACTGCACGGTGACCGACTTCCCGGTATGGTTCTGAACCCTTACGGTTATGTCGCCAGCGTCGATATTGTCGTAGAGCCGAATAACATAGGTAAGCTCCGGACGGGAAGGCAAGCCGGTGCACTGAACCGTCACTGTCCGGCCATGCCCGAGGGTATCGCTGAAAGAGGATTCGCTGACGTGGTGCGCCGGATAATCGCTCGAAGTGATCCAGGTATGATCCATCTTCACGGCAACCCGGGCATGAATTACGAGGTGGTTCTGCTGCCCGATTTCATAAGAACCGTCGCCGGCATGCACGACGACAGATTCCCCGCGATTCATCAGGGTGATATCCGCGGCGTGCGCGAAATTCACCACGCTAAGGACCGCAGCCACAGCAATATTTCTCGGCAATGCTCCACAAATATAGCGGCTGAGTCTCGTTTTCCTGACCATTCTATCCGCGATCAAAGCGGGATCCTGTGACCGATTTTTGGCTTCAGAATAGCGTGCACAGCGAAAATAAACAAACAAAACAATAATAAAAATAACAAAACGCACCATGGTTCTTGTTAGAGTGAATACGGCCCTGAAACCTGCTCGATTGCGAATGTCCGGGAGCTCTTTCAGCTTTGGTGAAACAGCAGTAATCCGCACGACCACTCCAGAGGGCTTCAGAGGATTTTTCTTTCACCATGGTTACAAGTGCCGATCACGAAGTATCTGCTCCCGGACTCCGGCGCGCCCTCAAGCTCCGTCACCTGATCCTGTACGGCATCATCATCATTCAGCCGACTGCGCCCATGAGCATCTATGGTGTGGTCAGCAACGCCGCCCGCGGGCATGTGGTTACGACCATCCTCATTGCGATGGTGGCCATGCTTTTCACCGCGGTGAGTTATGGCCGGATGGCTCGTGTTTATCCCAGCGCCGGATCCGCGTACACCTACGTAGGGAATGAAATTCATCCGCTTGCCGGTTACGTGGTGGGCTGGTCCATGCTGATGGATTACATGCTCAATCCGATTATCTGCGCCATTTGGTGCAGCGCCGCTGCGCAGAACGTGCTTCCGCAAGTCCCCTATGCCGCGTGGGTTGTGGCCTTCGTCCTCTTATTCACCGGTCTCAATCTCCGCGGAGTACAGACCTCGGGACGCATCAATGGGCTACTGGCTCTCTTCATGAGCCTCGTGGTGGTCATCTTTCTCGCCTACGCGGTTCGTTATATCGCCACTGTGGCGCGACCGGTGGGAGGGCAGTGGCTGCTGCCGTTTTATGATCCGGCAACGTTCTCTGCTGCCCGGCTCTTTCATGGTTCTTCGATTGCCGTGCTGACCTATATCGGCTTCGACGGCATCTCGACCATGTCGGAAGAGGTCGAGAATCCTCAACGCAATATTTTATTGGCCACGGTTTTCACCTGCCTCGCAATCGGAATACTATCTGCGATCGAAGTGTATGTGGCCCAGTTGGTCTGGCCGGGACGCATTCCGTTTCCGGCATACATCGTAGATACGGCTTATGTGCAGGTCGCGCTACGGGTCGGAGGTAAGTATCTCTTCCATTTGTTGAATGCAACCCTTCTGGTCGCCAACATGGGTTCCGGTATCGCGGCCCAGTTCGGCGCTGCGCGGCTGCTCTATGGAATGGGACGTGAAAATGCGCTGCCCAGGAGGTTCTTCGGTTCCGTAAGCGCGAAAACCGGCATTCCACGGAACAATGTGCTGCTTTTGGGGGCTATGACCCTGGTTGGCGCCTCCTTGCTCACCTTTGAAAAAGGTGCGGAGCTGCTTAATTTCGGTGCGTTCATCGCCTTCATTGGAGTCAACGCCGCAGCGTTGATCCACTATAAGTTCCGCTCCCAGGAAAAGGTCGTGTTCGCGGCAGCGGCGCCGCTCTGCGGCGTCCTGGTATGCACCTTCATCTGGTTCAACCTCAATATTGACGCCAAACTCTTTGGCAGCGCGTGGCTCGCGGTTGGATTGCTACTCTATTTCGTGATGCAGAGAAGAAAGCGTAACGCGTTGCCAGTGATCCCGCAGTAAGCAGCGATGGATCGATGGATCGCTAGCCTGCGCGAAGGAGCGCAACGGCTTAAATTTCGCGAGTCTGATAGGTAAATATAGATTTGCGATTATAGATTACGTTTTGTTACGATTGGTTTCGCGGAAGGAGTTTTACACGTGAATCCACTCTCGGCACTGCTCGACCTCCCTGACTACGAAAAACTTGAGCGGGGCCTTGTGCACACGCCACGCGAGATCCTGCAGCAACCGGTTTCCTGGCAGCTTACCTTGGACGGAGTGCGTTCACGGCTTCCGGAGATAAGAGACTTCCTGAGCTCCTCGGGTTTGCGCGACGACCAGGGCAAGCGTCCGATCGTTTTTTTGATTGGGGCCGGGACCTCCGACTACATCGGTCACTCTTTGCACCATCTTTTGCGCCGGCAGTGGCAGTGCGAGGTGATTCCTGTCTCGAGTCCGGATCTGTTGATGGGCTTCACCGATTACATCCTGCCGCAGCAACCGTATCTTTGGGTCTCTTTTTCGCGCTCAGGCGACAGTCCAGAGTCCGTCGCAGTGCTGGAGCGTGCGCTGGCAGAGTGTCCAAATGTGCGTCATATTGTCGTCTCCTGCAATGAGTCAGGCCGGATGACACGGTGTATTGAGGGCCAGCCGAACTGTCTGGCTATCGTCCTCGATGAGATCACCAATGATCGCGGTCTTGCAATGACCAGTTCTTTCTCGAACATGGTGCTCGCCGGTCAGATCCTGGCGCATGCGTGGTCTGTCGAAGCCTACGAGCCTATCTGCCGGGCGCTCTCTGAGGCCGGGGAAAGCTTCATTCTACGGGCCGCCGAGGTTGCCTCCGAGCTTGCAGATGGGGGATACGCTCGCGCCTGCTTTGTGGGGTCGGGATTGCTTGCAGGGACGGCAATGGAGTCTGCATTGAAACTGCTCGAGCTCACGGCCGGCAATGTGCTCGCGTTCTCTGAATCCACGCTCGCGCTTCGCCACGGCCCCATGTCTGCCCTTGATCAAGACACCCTGTTCGTCAGTCTCTTGTCTAGTCAGGAGCAGCAGCGCAGGTATGAACTCGACCTTCTGCGTGAGATTCGCAGTAAGTCGCTGGTGCGGACTTGCGTTGCCGTCGCGACTACCGGCGTCGCAGCGCTCGAGCGCGAAGCCGATTACATCGTCGCAACTGAAAGAGATCCTGGTATTCCCGATCTTTACCGCCCTGTTCTCGATGTTATCTTCGGGCAGCTGCTCGGGCTGTTCAGCTCACTTCATTTCGGCCTTAAGCCCGATTCTCCCAGCCCCAATGGCGCTATCAGCCGGGTCGTTCAAAATGTAGAGATCTACCAGTAGTGCTGCAGGCACCAGCGAGTCTCGGTGTCGAGTCGTCATTGAGGGAAGCGGATGTAGTACCGGGTTCGATTTGCGCCTTCTAAACCAGCCTGTCAGGTGGTAGGTGCAGCGGGGCAATTGAGTAAGCATCAATCGAACCATGGAGCCCGCGCTTTAAGCTTGCGCAGCATCTACAGTCGCTCGTGCTGTTCAAATCGAAATCCGACAAGTCTGCCTGTGGCACCGGTTGAATGGATTTGCTCGACCGACAAATGTCTTCTTCTGTCGCATATTTTGCGATCTCGTTCGAAGATCGACTATTGTTGTAAGGGTTTGCTGGCCCAAGCGCAGGAGTGAATGGGGGCACTTTTTAGCAGCCGGGTTGAGGTCCTTATGCGGTTTGCCTGGCGCTCCAGCAACTACTCAGACGGGAGTATTTCATGCTGGCGGATGAACGGCGATTTCGCATTTCTGAACTCCTTTCGCGGCAGCGAACGGTGAGCGCATCGGAGCTAAGGGACCTTCTCGGGGTCACTACGGCCACGATCAGGCGCGACCTTGCAGATCTCGAACGCAAAGGCTTGCTTGTACGTTCTCATGGAGGCGCCGTCTCCAAGTCTCCCACTACGAATTTTCAGCCTTCGTATGAGACTCTCGGGCGGTCGAATCGTGAGGAAAAACAGGCGATCGCGGCGGAAGCCGCAAAGTTGATACTGGACGGAGACACCATCTTCCTGGAAGGAAGCACCACGGTGTCCGAGATCACTACCCGATTGCAGCACTGTAATCGACTCACCGTCGTCACAAACTCTCCACAGATCCTTTGCCAGCTTCAACGCTATCCGGATGTCACTGTTATGTGCACCGGAGGGGACCTGCAACGGGATATCTTCTATTTGTCAGGCGTGTGGGCACAGCGCTCACTCAGTGAAATTCGGGTTGACAAGGCCTTTATGGGAGTGAGTGCTATCGATCCGGCCTATGGCATATCGACCGCCAGTCATGCTGAGGCGACAATCAAGAAGTTGATCATCAAATCCGCAAAAGTTCGCATTGGGCTTGCCGACCATAGCAAGTTCGGCAAGCAGGGCTTCGCATATGTAGGACCTGTCACTGAGATGACGACGCTGATCACCGACCACCAGACATTCACGGCAGATGTGCAGGCTCTCAAGGAATCCGGAGTTGAGGTCGTGGTCGCTGGCCCCAGAGCTCTGAACAAGTTAAATAGAGCTTACAAGAGAATGTAGGCGACGATAGCTGAAGAGGATGGCATCTAGGCTGGTACAAAACTAAGCAGCAGAGAGTCCATGTCGCGGTTGATCGAGCCGTCGTTCATCAAATAGGTTGTCTCGGAGTTTCGTCTTGAAAGTCCATTTAATCGACGGCACATACGAGTTGTTCCGGCACTATTACGCGCTGCCATCTGCACGAGATTCGGACGGACGCGAAGTCGCCGCTGTCCGAGGCGTGGTCGCGTCGGTGCTGGGCATGATCAGTGGCGGAGCCACCCACGTTGCCGTCGCGACCGATCAGGTTATCGAGTCGTTTCGCAATGGATTATGGCCAGGGTATAAGACTGGCGAAGGCATCGAACCCGACCTCTTAGCGCAATTCCCGCTTCTTGAAGAGGTCCTTTCCGCAGCAGGCATTGTTGTCTGGCCGATGGTTGAGTTCGAGGCGGACGACGCGCTGGCAGCCGGGGCGATGTTAGCCGCCCAAGATACGCAGGTCGAACAGGTGATCATCTGCACTCCGGACAAAGATCTCGCCCAATGTGTTCGCGGCACGCGCGTTGTCCAGCTGAATCGCAGGACGGGCGTTATCTACGACGAAGCCGGTGTGATCCGAAAGTTCGGTGTCACGCCCTTGTCGATCCCCGATTATCTGGCGCTGGTGGGTGACTCGGCAGACGGCTATCCGGGTCTGCGGGGCTGGGGTGCGAAATCGTCCGCGGCTGTCCTAGCCAAATTCGCTCATCTGGAGTCCATTCCTAGCGACAGTCGCGAGTGGCATGTGAACGTGACAAACGCAGGTGCCCTGGCTGCCACGCTTTCTCGCGAGCGGGACCGTGCGTTGCTCTTTCGAACGCTCGCTACTCTTCGGACCGACATCGCGCTCTTCGACAACGTGGAGCAGTTACGATGGACAGGTCCCACATCCACTTTTGTCACGATTGCGGAACGATTGGACGCAGCTGCTACCAGCACCCGATGATTCTCGGGATGTCGGTTCCTTGAGTTCGCCAACTCTAGTTTTGGATCGACGGCTCGGCGATGAATGCCGCATCGACAGGACGACAGCAGGCGCGCATGCCGGTGGAGGAAGCTACTGATCGATATGCACTCGACCCCGTGTGACTTTTGGGGCTCGTCCTTTTTGATTGCCAGTCGCACGAAAGAATCACGGAAAAATGACACGCATCATTCCTTGTCTCCGCGGTAGAGAGTGAAGGGTTTCATTTGTGAGTAGGAGCCTAAAAGGTTCTAAGGGTGGGCGACGTTGACGAGATTATAAGTTTCGATACAACTTACATTGATGTGGTTGACCAGGATGTTTCCCTCCATCAGATCAGGCAGCGGTACTTGCCGTCCGACGGTCCGCCCAGGACCTGTACTCGCCGTTAGCCTCGCCGAGTTGATACACCGTATTTCGGGTCTCAGCCAATCCTTGGCTCAAATCAACTCTCACGATGGGAGAGGTGCAGACTAGTTTAGTGTTCGGTAGACTCGCGTGGCCGGTGACATAGCCCAATAACCTGTTTCCTGACCTTAACTCTTCAAAACCCTGAGAGAGGATGCTTTGCACAACTCCCCAGTTCTCGATTTTCACAACTGGCTTCTGCATGAGGTCCCCTCCTAAGCTCCGTTCAATCTACTTTAAAGAGCAAAGGAGAGGCCAAAGGCAGAGACGGAAAACAAAGGAGGTTATCCACCGAACTCATCAATTTACGGGAATTTTTTACCGGCACAAGGAAATCCTGACCGATCACTGTCAATTCTGGCAGTTGTGGTCATCTGTCGGAAGGTCCGAAGATGTAATTGAAAGAGATGCTCGAAAGCAGGGCCATCACGATGACAAGGTATACCGGCTTCCTATTCTCAATTGCGTTGTTGATGTCCCCCATTAGCCTCGCCCAATCGGCATGTCCAGATGGATTCCGGTACGCAGGAACCTTATCTGGTTATGGCTCTTTCAGCACCGATGTCGACAAGATGGTTTACGTGAAGCTTCCTATTGGCGCCAAGCTCGACACATCGTATCAACAGACCCAAGTTACGAGTACCAATGATCGGAGTGGCACTCATTCGCAACTACGTCCCGAGGAGATACCGAAAGGCATTTATATTTCCCCGCGTGGAAAATCCGATCAAATTTACGAACCGACGTGGGCTGTGAGTAAGCCGGAGCTTAGCACTGTCCAGGGCGGCGCGAACGGAAAAAAACCACGATACCAGTTTGGAATGAAGCTGTTCTGTAAGGTGGGGAACATTGCTGCGAATCCACAATTCGGATCGTGTGACGTGGAAGTTGAAGTCTGCTATAAGCCGCTGAAATAAACTCCGTCAGAGCGCGACAATACCAGCATTGTCACCAGCCTGTCGCTGCTTTCCGCGCTGCTGATGCCGTCGACGGTGATCAGTGCTTGAAGAAAGCCGAGCGCCGGAGTACATCGCACAGAACCCGATGAAATATGTGGATCGCCCGAAAGGTTCGTGACCTCAAAAGTCGTAAACGATTGAGTTTTAAAAGGTTTAGATGGTCGGGGAGAGAGGATTCGAACCTCCGACCCCCTGGTCCCGAACCAGGTGCTCTACCAGGCTGAGCCACTCCCCGAACGTTTGGCAGGATATTCACACAAAAAACGTTCCTGGTGGACGCTTCCTTCACTGTGCGAACTTGACCTAGTTTATCAGAAGATTGCCGTTAGCTGCTTGGCGCTCGATTGTTAGCTCTCGTTGTGTGGCAAATAGCGCCTGCCAACGACGCCATAGCTTTCTGATAGCACCCGCGCAATTGCTTCCGCATAGGCAATATGTTCTTGTTCGAGAATGCGTTCCGCCAGAGTATGGGCATCATCGCCATCCAGAACCGGCACAGTTTTTTGCAGGATAATGACACCGTGATCGAGCTGCTCGTCGACAAAGTGGACGGTGCAGCCCGCAACCTTCACTCCATAATCCAATGCCTGTTGTTGTGCATCCAGGCCGGGAAATCCCGGCAGAAGCGATGGATGGATATTGAGAATGCGTTGCGGAAACGCCTGCACAAATTCCGAAGAGAGCAGGCGCATATAACCCGCAAGGCAAATCAGATCCACTTTATGTTGCAGCAGGCAGGCAATGATCTCAGCGTCGTGCTCGACGCGTTTGCGCCCGCGCGCTTCAATCGCAACCGCTGTAAGTCCACGTTCGGCTGCGGCTGTCAGTCCAGGCGCGTCGGCCTTGTTTGAAATGACAACGGCGATCTCCGTATTCAGCAGGTTGCCTTTGGTGATCGCATCGGCAATCGCGAGAAAATTTGATCCGCGCCCTGAAAGAAGAATGCCGAGGCGCTTGCGCGCGCCCACTGCTCCTGTCACTGATAGATCACCTTGCGGTCGCCTTTAACAGTGCGGCCAATGACGTAAAATTTTTCGTTCGCCCTGTCCAGCATGGATTTAACACGCTTAAATTTGTCGGCTGGAACCACTGCGATCAGGCCGATACCAAGATTGAAAGTCCGCAGCATTTCGTCCTGGGGAACGTTACCGAGCTCCTGCAGGTGCTCGAAAATAGGCAGCACGGGCCAGCTTCCTATTTCGACGAGAGCAGAAATACTTTTCGGCAGAATGCGCGGCAGGTTCTCGGTGATTCCGCCGCCTGTGATGTGCGCCATGCCTGTCACATAATCACTTGCTGTCAGCTTCTTGACGATGTTCAGGTAACTGCGGTGGGTCTTCATGAGAGCCGCACCGGCCTTGTCTTTAAGAGCGTTTACGTACTGCTCCGCTTTATATCCGGCCACTTCAAAAAAGAGTTTGCGTGCCAGGGAATATCCGTTCGTATGCAGTCCCGTAGACGGCAGGCCGATCAAAACGTCGCCCACTTGGATCTTCGCACCGGTAATGATCTTCTCTTTCTCCACAACGCCCACGATGAAGCCCGCGAGATCATATTCGCCATCGGAATAGAAGCCGGGCATCTGCGCCGTTTCACCGCCAATGAGCGCGCAGCCATTGGCGCGGCAAGCGTCTGCAAGTCCGCTGACGATCTTCTCTGTCACCGCCCCATCGAGATGCCCCGTGGCCAGATAATCGAGAAAGAAGAGCGGCACCGCCCCCTGCACGGCGATGTCGTTGACACAATGATTGACCAGGTCTGCGCCTACCGTGTGGTGAATCCCCAGTTCAAAAGCAATTTTCAGTTTCGTTCCGACACCATCGGCACTCGAAACCAGAACCGGCTGCTGGTATTTCGTCGTGTCCAGTTTGAACAGTCCGCCGAATCCGCCGATTTCGCTAAGCACATTGCGGGTAAAGGTCTTTTGAGCCAGATATTTAATACGTTGTTTAGCGCGGTCACCGCTGGTGATATCGACCCCGGCGTCGGCATAGGTTACCGGAGATTTCGTCAAGCTGGATTTCTGATCTGACAATGTATTTCCGTCTTCGTCGAGATGAGCTGGAAAAGTCAGTTTAGCATTCCAGTGCCTGCACCAATTCAGGAAGGCGAGTCTCCTCGAAGCCTGAGTTCGGTCTCACCTTTCCATCTTTCTCAATCAAGGGTCGCGATTCGGGCCAATACAGGTCGAAAATGCGAGCGGACAGGCGTAATTTTTATGGGGAGAAAACTTTCGGATGCCGTGTCGAAACACCCCCTAAAGGCTGGATGCACACTACAGCATGGGGCTCATCGGCCAGATTTCTAAGTATGCACAACTTTCTGTGAAAATCAAGAAATTCCCAGCAAAAATGTTTAGCGATAAGTGCATCCAACCGATACGCTTACAACAGCGCTATCTGCGCCCGGAGCCTATTGTGACCAAGTTTACCTTATCCCGTTCTGTGATTCTCGCTGGCCTTCTTTCTTACGCTGCTCTACCTGTAGTTACGTATGCCGCCACATTCGGTCCCGGCGGCGGAGTTCCGGTCCCAATCGGCACGAGCCTTGCTTCCGGTCCCGGTGGTGGAGTTCCCGTTCCAATCGGCACAAGCGTTGCCTTCGGTCCTGGTGGCGGAGTCCCGGTCCCAATCGGCAGAGGTCTTGCCTTCGGTCCCGGTGGTGGAGTTCCCGTTCCAATCGGCACGAGCTTTGCTTTCGGTCCGGGCGGCGGAGTCCCTGTCCCTATCGGCACGAGCCTTGCTTTTGGTCCTGGCGGTGGAGTTCCGGTCCCAATCGGCACAAGTACCAACGGGATTACACCGATATAGAGATAGCATTGCCGCCATTATGTCTGGAAAACGGAGCGAATCGGCGTAAGATGCGTTTATGAAATTGTCGCTTCTGGACAGCGCGTTGTGGATAGGTAGTTTTATTACGGAAATTGCCTTGCTGTTTGTCCTCATTGTTCGTGGACGTTGGAGGCAATTTCCTGTATTTACAACGCTCATCAGCTTTTATGTAACTCAAGCGATTCTGATGTTTTTCATTTATCGGTATAGTTCGCCTGCCACTTATACTCAGGTTTACTGGATTACATTTGCGATCGACTTTATGTTGCAGATCGCACTGGTTTTTGAAATCGCGCGCATTGTGCTTCGACCGACGGGAACCTGGGTGCGTGACGCTCGTTCCAGCTTTCTCATCGGGGGATTGGTAGGAGCATGTATTGCGGCTGGGCTGACTATGGCGGTTCACCCCTCAGCACTTCGATCGATGGATGCCTGGGGTATTCGAGCTTTTCTCTTCACGAGTCTGCTCTTCTGCGAGCTGTTTCTTGCCATGATGTTTGCCTCGCAGCGGCTGGGTCTGGAAGCGAAAAATTATGTCGTGGGATTGAGTATCGGGCTGACCATGTGGGCTCTTGTCTCGGCTGCGGTGGACGTCGCTCATAGTTATTATGGGTCGATGCATCTCCATGATTTCAGACTCCTTGAGCACATCCGAACGTTTGCTTATATTGCAGCGGTGCTTTACTGGACGGTCATCTTCTGGCTCCCGGAGTCGGAGCGCCGGCCGCTTTCTCCGGAGATGCAGAAATATCTTGTTGCCTTGCACGCTAAAGTACAATACGATTCTTCCCAGGTTAGCAGTGTTCAAAATTTTCGCTGAGAGCTGGCCGTGACACCGATTTTTCTACTTCTGTGTTTCCTTGTCCTTCTTGCTGGCGGGCTGATTTCTCTGCAAATCAGAACGCATCGTCAGCGCTCCACAACATGGGAAGACCTTGTCTCCCGTATGGAGCCTCTGCATGCCCGAGGGCTGGAGATTGTTGCCCTCGATAACCTGCAGCCGAAAGCGAACCAGCTTCAACTGGAACCGGAACATCTGTGGGGATTGATCGGTGGGATGGAAGGTCTACGAAGAATGCGGAAGAATGCGGACCTTCTGATCGCTCTTGCCTCTTATGTGCAGCGGTGGAACTTCGAAGAAGGTGTCATCGTTGCTGAGCGAATGCGCCATGACGCCGTGCAGCTCAAGCGGGCCGTCTTCCGTATTCAGTTCGATATGATGATTCGCCGGACGCAGCTCCGCGCACCTTTCTACATCCATCAGGCTGCTGCTTCGTATTATCTGATGACCAAGCGTCTGCTGGCCCTGTATGAAACCAGTCATGCTGGCTTGCTTCCCCGCTTGGCGAAAGCCCTCTAAAATCGCGGCAATAGCAAGCTCCATCGAGGCTCCAAGAGGCATCGCTCTATATCGCTCTATACTGATCAGGTGATGCCTGTTTCCTCCAAGCGACAATTGAATCGTTCCGCAACCTTCCAGCGCCGCGCAGAGCTGTTTCTGCCCGGCGGCGTCGACTCACCCGTGCGTGCATTCCGCGCTGTGGGAGGCGATCCTCCGTTTGTCGTGAAAGGTGAAGGGGCTTACCTGTGGGACGCGGACGGCAATCGATACCTGGACTATTTCGGTTCCTGGGGACCGATGATCCTGGGACACGCGTTTCCACCAGCGGTAGATGCGATCCAGCGGGCTGCGGCAAACAGTGCTAGCTTCGGCGCATCGACTCCCACGGAAGGTGATCTTGCGGAGCTGCTCGTCGATGCCTGTCCCTCGATCGAAAAGCTGCGTTTTGTCAGCTCCGGTACGGAGGCAACGATGTCCGCCATCCGGCTCGCCAGAGCTTTTACCGGGCGCGACATCATCATCAAGTTTGAAGGCTGCTATCACGGACATTCCGACGGTTTGCTGGTAAAGGCAGGCTCAGGTGTCGCCACCTTTGGCATTCCCGGCTCGGCCGGCGTTCCCGATGAGATTGCGCACCTCACGCTCGCATTGCCATTCAACGATATCTCCGCAGTCGAAGCAGCATTTGCAGCTCATCGCGGCGAGATTGCCTGCATCATCCTCGAACCGGTCGTCGGCAACATGGGTTGTGTTCCTCCTGAAGAGGGGTATTTGCAGGCCCTGCGCGAGATCACAAAGCAGGAAGGTGCATTGCTGATCTTCGATGAGGTGATGACCGGCTTCCGCGTAGCCTTTGGTGGCGCGCAGGAGCTCTACGGAATCCAGCCCGATATGACCACGCTGGGAAAGATCATCGGCGGCGGTCTGCCATGCGGAGCCTTCGGCGCGCGCGCCGAGATCATGAACCTGCTGGCTCCGCTGGGACCGGTTTATCAGGCTGGCACGTTGAGCGGAAATCCGCTGGCTATGGCTGCCGGCATTGCTACGGTCAGTTATTTGAAGGAGCACCGCAGCGAGCTATACGCAAGGCTCGAAGCTCGAAGCACTGCGCTTGCCGACGGAATTGCCTTGGAAGCTGCCAAGGCAGGCGTGCCGGTCGTGACGAATCGCGTGGGCGCCATGTTTACCTGGTTCTTCACAAAATCCCGTGTCACCGATTTTGAATCTGCAGCCACCTCCGACACCGCCTCTTTCGCCCGCTTCCATCGCGCAATGTTGGGCCAGGGAGTGTGGCTCCCACCATCGCAGTTCGAAGCTGCCTTCCTCAGTACGGCGCACACCATGGACGATGTGGCAGCCACAATCGATGCGGCCAGGCAGGCCTTCGAAAACTTGTTCGGCTAGATTGAGTTTCTTTGCCCCGCCGAAAATGAAACCAAAATGAAACCAAGGATTCACTCACTGTTCAACGAAACTATGAATTCGCGGGACTAGACTTCTCGCCGCGGAACAAGCGCCGCGAGAAGGGATTTCTAATTCCATGTCAAAGCAAGCCAGCGAACACCACAAACTTGCTGCAGATCATCACGAGCATGCAGCACGCCATCACCGTGAGGCAGCCAAGCACCACGAAGCAGGAAACCATGAGAAGGCGGCACACCACGCGCACGTAGCGCATGGTCACCATCTGCACGCCACGCATCATGCGACAGAGGCCGCGAAGCATCACGTTGAGGCACACGGCGAAAAGTAAAGACGCTGCGGCAGAGAAGAGCTGTGAGCCTCTCTGCCGCGCGTCAAATTTTCCAGGCGTCGATGGTGACATAGCGAATCTGCTGCTTTGTGCTTTCCAGCAATCTCGCCGTGGCAGCAACGGAGTGGCTGCGATCCTCACCGATACCCGCCTGTCCGCCGTCATGCAGCAGCAGATTCGAGCCTTGTCCGCGCTGCTGGTTACGTCGGATGCCCTTTTGCAGGTTGGTTAAGACCGCTACTTCAGTTGTAGGGCGCCAGTCATAGCCCATCGCATTCCATAAAACGGGTGAGAGCCCCAGATCGCGCGCAGCGCGCAGCACGTCAGGACGCCGTGCCCCGTGCGGCGGCCGGAAGTAGCGTACCTGTTCACCCAGAGCATCTTCAATCGCAGCCTTGCAGCCTGCCAGTTCTTCCCGAACGCGTTTCGGCGATTGAAACAATAGCACCGGATGAGTCATGGTATGGTTGCCCACAAGATGTCCTGCCGCATGGATCGCCCGCGCAATCTCCGGGCGCTGGCGGACGAAGCGGCCAATCAGAAAGAATGTGGCACGAACATTGTATGTGGCCAGTACATCCAGCAACTGCTGCGTGTAGGGGTCGTTGGGACCGTCATCGTAGGTCAGCGCAAATTCGCGCGGATCACGGCCGCCGATAATGGCTTTGCCGAAGATTTGCGAGGTAGGCCACATGGCGGCGTAGGCATATCCACCGGCGGCGAGGGTCGCTGCGGCTCCGGCAGTGGCAAGAGTGGCGAGCATTGGGTCTAGTGTAGCCTGTTGACGGTCTGGGAACGCAGGGGGTGGAAAGGGGAGCCGGAGCGTGATATCTTCGTCTTTCCTTCGCTCGTGGAATTTTTGAAATCATGATGGCAAAGCTTTTTGAACAACCCCGCTTTATCGCTGTAGAAGGACCGATCCGGGTCGGCAAATCTTCGCTCGCTCAGGTCCTGGCGGAAACACTGCATGCTCAGCGAATTGTCGAGCCGGAAAATAATCCCTTTCTGGACCGCTTTTATAAGGCCGAGTCCGGCATGGCGTTTACGGCGCAGATGTGGTTCCTCATGGAACGCTATGAGCAAATGCGGCGCGTAAAAAACCCCGGCGATGCGATTGTTTCCGACTACATCTTCGAGAAGGACAAGCTCTTCGCTTATGTGAACCTGAGCGATGCGGAACTGGCGCTTTATAACCGTTACTACCAGATGTTCCGCGAGCAGGTCCCTACACCGGATCTGGTGATCTATCTGCAGGCCACGCCGGAAGTTCTCAAGCAGCGCCTGAAACGCAAAGGCGTCGCCGGAGAGCGCGATGTCAGCGATGCCTATATCGAGCAACTGGCGGCCGCGTACGAGCACTACTTCTTTCATTACACAGCCAGCGACCTGCTCATCGTGAACACGTCCGATATCGACTTCGTGAACAACAACAAAGATCTGCAACTACTCTTGAAGCGGCTGTCGGAGCCGATCAAAGGTACGCAGTACTTTCTACCGCTGGGCAAGAATGCGGCAGACTAGCTTGATCTTGGGGAATCGGAGTGTCGTCGCTTCGGAGCAATCAGAATTGCGATGGACTATCTGTTCACGCTCCACAAATCAAAAAGGGCGCGATCATCGCGCCCTTTTTGATAAATAGAATTGCTGTCTACGCTGCTGCAGCATTCCCCAGAGCAGCCTTCGCCTGCTCCACGAGAGCGGCAAAGCCCTGCGCATCATTTACAGCAAGGTCTGCCAGGATCTTGCGATCCAGATCGACACCGGCTTTTTTTAGACCGTTGATCAGCTGTGAGTAGCTGATGTTGTTCAGCTTGGCTGCGGCGTTGATACGCACAATCCAGAGCGAGCGGTACTGGCGCTTCTTCTGCTTACGGCCGCTGTAGGCAAACTTCAGGCCGCGTTCGACGGCTTCCTGGGCTGCCTGGTAGAGCTTCGATTTTGTGAGGAAGTAACCACTCGCGCGCTTCAGAATTTTCTTGCGGCGGTCATTGCGTTTTGTTCCACGTTTTACGCGGGGCATTGCTATTTCTCCTTTTGCGTCTTTCGTTCTGCGGCTGGAGGCAGGAGGCTCGGAATTTCCGGCTTTGACCTCTTCACTCGCTTCAAACCTGTTTCACTCGGCCTTATTTAGCCGGGGCCCCCAAACCGGAACGCTTTACCGGGGGACCTTGTATGTGCCGTGCGAAGAATAGAGCACGGCTAATACAGATCAGGCGTATGGAATCATGCGGGCTACCTTTGCGTGGTCGGCGTCCGAAACCAGAGCGCTGTGTGCCAGCTTGCGCTTGGTCTTGGTCTCCTTCGACGTAAGGATGTTGTACTTACTGTTTTTCTAAGCAGGAAACCATGCCTAAATTGAAGACACACAGGGGCGCCGCAAAGCGCTTCAAGAAGAC
>Ga0206817_1003_pt1 | contig 54317 bp, 42 predicted proteins | sample Alteio_BWOrgCont_89_FD_152873 | JGI IMG/M metagenome (GOLD analysis project Ga0206817, IMG submission 152873) | Enriched cells from forest soil in Barre Woods Harvard Forest LTER site, Petersham, Massachusetts, United States -... | ecosystem: Environmental > Terrestrial > Soil > Temperate forest >...
TTGCTGAGCTGCCCAGCGGGTGCCGTCGTGCCAATCCCAACATTTCCATTGGATTGAGTGATCGCGGAATTCCCTAATGTCGCATTTCCCGTAAATAAGGGGACAGTGTTCGTCGTCCCACCGCTAGTCGTTACCGCAGTCTGCGCAATAAGAGTGGCAGATGTTGATAACACAAGGCACAGCACACCAACCTTTATATGATTTCGCATTTTGCCCGGCATTTCGTTCCCTCACCAAAACAGTTATTGCAGCGTAACCAGTACTTCAATGACTCCCGTTCCTGAATCAAGATTGCCCAGGGCCTTGCCAATCACGGCCCCAAGCATTCGCTCCCGATCCGTGCCCTTCATTGCCTGTCCCAGAGTCGAGGAAGCAACCAGCAGATCACCCGGTTTGATCGGACCGTTCTCAACGCTGACCTTCGTCGGAACAATACCCACCATCGCCATCGGCACTTCCTCTGGGCTTTTAGGCGTTGTCTGCCTGCGCCCCACATATCCCGGCTTGGCGGAATAAATACCGGCTACAGATGTCGAGTAGGCTTCGGCGGACTTGAGGAACCTGCCCGGCGTGGCGGGATCGATCACCAGCACATCACCCGGCTCATAATTGGTGCGGCCTCCGCTCACATCCACCGACTCGGCGTAGTCCCCGCCGCAGGTCACGCCTGTATACGCCGTGCTCTGCACTGTCCCGTCGGCGAACGTGATCGAGGCTCCGCTGCCGGAACCCAGTTTTACATTGCCGTTAACCTGCAGATTGCCCTGTCCAGAGAGGACCATTAATGTTGTCCGTGGATTCCCGCTTGATGGCGTATTCATGAACGCAAAGCCGCCCGAACCTCCTCCCGGGTTATTTATGAAGTCCGTTTCTCCTGCACCACCTGTCAGAGCGTTCCAGCTCAAATACCCTCCCTGTGCAGTTGTTGTCGGATTTGTATTGCCAGATACATGCAGAAAGCCGTTAACATCCAAAGGAACAGCGGGACTTGGAGTGCCTATACCGACATTGCCATAGCCATTTACTACCCACGCATAGGGAGTGATATTGTTGCCGGCGCCTCCATAAATCTGCAACCCAAGGAAATCAGAACCCTGGGTTGTACTACCCGTGTGTTGGAATTGATAGGCAAGTTCTCCGGAGTTGTAGATCTGGCCTGTCGCTGTATAACGGTTGAAGGCGAGCGAATCGCTACCCATCGATAATCTACTGGTTGCGCTCCCAAAAGTAGCATATCCATTTACGTCCAAGGTGGTCGCCGGATTTGTGGTACCGATGCCGACATTGCCATTGGTCTGCGTGATCCCGGAGCTACCGCTTATAAATGCAGTTGACTGCACGGTGCCATCAGGAAAAGTGATGGAAGCACCGCTGCCCGAGGACAGCTTCAGATTTCCATTGACTTCCAATTTGGCCCCAGGGGAAGCTGTACCTATCCCGACATTCCCGTTGTAGTTAATCCGCATTCTCTCGCTGGCGTTACCTACCAGTTGATTCCAACCCCATCCTGTGCCTGCATTCGTATAAAAAATGATTGGGGCACTACTGAAAGTAGCCAGATTCAGGGCTGCGGGTACCGATTGTGACGATACTGGAGTATTTGCTGTATAAACCTCGGCATCAATGACCGCGGCTCGTGTTCGTAGAGTCGAGCCGTCGTCCCCGAAGAATCCAATTCTCCCCAGAATATCTGTATTTCCTACAGGACCAGTGCCTGCGGTCGAGGCGCTGGCCGCGCGTGTCCCTCCTAAGTAAAGTTCAGAAGGATCTTGAAACGAATTGGTATTGCCAACGCTTGTTTGCACCAAACCGATCGCAGGAGGGTGGTTTCCGTCGTTATTGCCCACGATTTCTATAAAGGGCACCTTGCCCAAAACGACAATACTATTGGCAGTGTTAGTGTCATTGCCTCCATAGATAGGGGAAAAACCATCGTTAATTATGGTCAATGGCTGTATTGGCGTGGCTGTACCGAGGCCAATGTTTCCGTTGTACTGTGTAAGCACGGAATTACTCAGCGTGAAGCTTCCACTATAGAGGGGAATTGAGTTGGTAGTCCCGCCGCTGGTCGTTACCGCAGTCTGCGCAATGAGAGTGGTAGATATCGATAACACAAGGCTCAGCACAGCAGTTTTCATATGATTTCGCATTATTCTTCCCTTTTTGTTTTCGTGCGGGGAACTTGTCACCTTGTATTTCGCAACGAGGCTAACGGCAGTTCGGCTGACTTAGCTCAATGGCTCTGTTCCGCACCGGTTATGGTTACAGTCGCCGACCCGGCGGTCGCCGCCGGAACTATACTTCCCGTATCGATCTCACCCGTGATGCGCAGCCGGTTATCATATGTCCGACTTAACGTCAGCCCGTTGCCGTAGGTAGCGTTCATCAAACCACCTGCTGCGTTGTAAGCGGGCGGAGAAACTGAGGTCGCCGAGAACAAGGTTGATGGATGCAGCGAATCGCTCCAACTGCTCGCCACAGTCTTCAGGTGAGTCGCGCCGTCGTACGTGGGCGAAAGCATGATCGAGCCGATACCATTCGTATATTGACCTAGATTTCCAGCGAGATCATAGCCGTACGTCAATGCATAAGGAGTCGTGCTTGTGCAGTTAGACGGCGTACACTGCTGCTCGCTCGTCACGCGGCCCATTGGATCATAGGCGAGGATTGAGCGGCGTGTTAAAAAGCCATTGGCTGGAAGGGTCGCGGGACATGCCCCCGCGGAAGCGGTCTGTGTCCACTCATTTACAAGTCGCCCAATCAGATTCGCACCGCTGGTAGATGACGGAGCGTACTGATAGCACGATGAAGGGGTCTTTGCGTCGTTATACGACTTCCCAGTCAAGTGATTCAGTGCATCGTAGGTGTATGTCGTTACTATGCCGCGTGCATCGGTCTTGGCTATAAGATTGCCATTCGCATCGTAGCCATTGATGCAACTTGCCCCACTCACAACACCGTAACAAATCGTGCCAGACTCCGGATTCGTAGCTGTAATCAGTCTGGATAGGCTGTCATAGCTAAAGCCGCGGATGAGCCCATGCTGATTCACCTGGGTGAGATTATCCAAGGCGTTGTACGCGTAGTTCGTTACAAGCGTTGGTGTGACGGAGGTGTTTGTGCTGCCATCCGGCTCGAGCACCTTAATCAAGCGCCCTAACGCATCGTAGGTTCGTTGCCAGTGACGTCTGGTTTCGTCATAGAAATCAATCGCATTCCCGGTATAGAGCCATTGCAGGTAACTATTCTGAGTAACGCAGGATGAACTGTTCGTCGAGCTATTGTCTGGCTGGCATTGAAATGTTTTTCTCCCAAGGGCATCGTATAAGTATGAAGTAATCCCATACGTACTATCGCTCTTCGAAATATACGGATTCGATACACTTGCCACTCGCCCAAAAGCATCATAGGTTGTATCTACGGTAGCTCCGCCCACGGTCGTATGTGCAACCCTGTCTAGTCCGTCGTAGATCGTTGTTGTGACGACGGATGGGTCAGGCGAGGCACTTTGTGTGGCGGTAACTGTAAGGGGAAGACTATACCCGTTGTAATTGTATGATACCGATCCTCCGTCGGGATAGTTGGTTGATGTAGGGTTGCCCATTTCATCATAGTTATAGGTTGTACCCGCTCTGCCATTTGCCAGATCATTCGCATTTTGTACGGATTGCAGTTGACCGGTGCAGGCATGCCACGTGTATGAAGTCTGATGACCGAGCGCGTCAGTCTTAAGAGTGGGATAGGCGCTGCTTCCCGTTGGGTTGCAGCTATTTGTGCCCGAGTCCCATTGATTAGCATAGCTCCAAGTCGTTGCATTTTGTTTCGGATCGGTTTCAGCAATGATGTTCCCATAGCCATCATAGCTGTAACCGGTCGTCGCGTAGGTGGAGGGAGTACTTACAAGACGAGCAGAAGATGTCAGGTTCCCTTTGTGACTGCTTGCAGCATTATTCCCATCATATGTGTTTAGAGTTTTAGAGACGAGGATTGCGGTGCAAGTACTGGCACTTGTGCAAGTCGCCGAACCGTCGAATATATCTTCCTCCGTGACACGGGATGGCACCCCACTTGAAACTTGATATAAATACGTTTTGAAGGTTTGGCGGACAAGGGGTCCAGGTGATCCGTTCCCAAAAGCATATTCCTGAATCGCAGTTATATCTCCATTTGACATGGTCTCTTGAGTTGTCGTAGGGGAAACGCCGGGACCGCTGAAGTGATGTGCATATGTGGACTCATAGTAAGTGTATTGCTGTCTGCTCACCAGCCCATTATCTAGTGTCGTGTCAACGATACCTGGGAGGCTGGACTGCAAATTCGTTGGATCAAACGCCTGGATAGTATATTGGCGGATCGGTGAACCAGAAGCGGTTCCGTTATAGAGCTTTACGGAAGTAGCAAAGTTGCCCGTAAAGCTGTAAACCTGCTGATTGAGTCCTGGATCGGTAACGGTATTTGTGGGACCGACTCCACACCCGGCACTCGGACAGACAATCGACAGTTTCCATACGGAGGTGATGCCATCGACCGTCGTCGTGCGAGAAGTGACATAGCGGTGAGAGTTTGTCCCATCTTGTACCGTATCCCAGCTATAGAGGATCTGAGCACCGCTTGGCAGAGTCAGTTTAGTGATGTCCCCATAGCCATCGTAGGAAAAGCTATAGGCCTGACCACTCGGCAGTTGAATAGACCCCACTTCTAGGAATGTCACACCTGATGCCTCCTGAGGGCCAGAGTTGAATCCTGTGTTGATTGGGATTGATTCGAGATTCACGGTGTAGTTTTGCGGCTTCCCGTTACTGTCTGTCACCTGGTAGATGATCTGTTCTGATCCGTTGGTGGTCACAGTAACTGGGGTGCGGCCGATGCTGTCAGTCCCTCCAGGATTTGACGATTGTGTGTTTCCGTTCGTATCGGTGAGGACAGCGAGACCTGTGCTGTATCCGAGTGCGGGCGGGGGTGGGGCTGCCCCTCCCGCCGTCAAAACTGTCCCATCTTTGAAAGATACGGAGGCTAATACATTCCCACTGCTATTCGTACTTGCGCTGACCCCATCGGAAAAAGTGTCTGGGGCAAACGCATTAGTATAGGTATAGCCGCCAGCCCCATTGCCACTACAATTGACCCCGGTTTCTGTTCCCATTGGGAACTGATGTTTAGCTCCTGCAGAATCAGTGAATATATAAGATCCGGTGGTTGTTATATGCCCGTTAGTTCCGCAATTGTACGTTTGCGTGACCCAGGTAGCATAGGGTTGAGTCGTTTCCCATCCCACGACATGTCCGGGAAGATAATTCCCGGCGCTGACAGACCAGACCGGCTTTGATAAGTTGGGGACGCCCCAGAACGCACTTCCGTAGCGCAGACCAAAGTTGTAGGTGAGACCTCGCCCCTTAGTGTTGACGATAGGTATGTTGATCGTGAGATTGCCGTTCTCCACACTGACTTGATCAACACTTCCGCCAAATGACTGCGGGAATGGTAGATTCACTCCTTGGTTCTGATCCGTGACGGTCGTAGGGAATGGATCCTGAGCGTTGGCATTTACCCCGATAAAAAAGGTAATCGCTACAAGGAAAGGCAGATAGAAGCACTTCATGCTAAACCTCAAAGGGTGAACGAGGACACACACTCCGGTGTTCTCTCGATTAAAGAGAAAGACAATTAGAGCGATAACTCAGAACATACCAGAGCGTCTTGGTATGTTACTCATTGATAAAGTGATGTTAAAGTTTTGGAATATAAAAAAAGATAGCATAACTGGGAGTGGAAAAATCAACTGCTGAGCAGCCCTCACCCGGCTTAATTAGGCGAGAGAGACACCTACCCTCAATTCCTATACACTTGGACTGTCGTGCGGTCTACTTTAAACCTCAGCTGAGAGGCCGGTGTCGATCCTTCTCCAGGACATTCGATTTGCATTGCGACAATCGTGGAAGTATCCAGGGTTTTCACTTACTGCAATCTTTTCCCTCGCCCTTGGAATTTCGGCCACGGTCGCCGTCTTCAGCGTGATTTACAGCGTGCTGCTACACCCAACGCCTTATCCGACCGCCAACCGCATTGTGCGGTTCGTCAATGTCAATGACAAGGCCGAAACCGAATATGCGCCGGCCATTTACCGTGAGCAGATTCGACAGATAAGCGGAGCGCGCTCCATTGATGAAGTAGTTGAAATGGATGAGCGCTACTTGGCCGATACCACGGTCGATGTTCCCCAAGATGTTGATGTGGTCTTTCTTTCAGGAAATGCCTTTCCCTTTTTTGGCGTTCCAGCCTTATTGGGAAGGACGTTTCTGCCTTCGGATGCACCGGAAGGCCAAGCACCTCAACCTGTTGTTGTTCTGACGTATCAATACTGGCAGCGTCGCTTCAACGGCAACCCTGCCATTGTTGGTCGGTCATTAAGGCTGGATAACCATAGTTACACCATTCTTGGCGTCATGCCTCGTAGCTTCAATTGGTGGGATTCGGATCTCTACGTTCCCCTTGACACTTCCGATACTTCCAGGCACGCCTTTATAACGGTGATGCGGCTCAAACCAGGCGTCAGCAAGGCGCGGGCAATGGCGGAAATTCACCCAATCCTTCAGCAAATGATTCGTGAGCATCCGCATTCGATGCTTGAAGGGATGAACCTTCAACTTCTCAGTACCAGCGATCGCTATAAGCGCTCGCTCGGAAAGACGCTCTATGGCCTTTTCTTCGGTGTTCTGCTGTTACTCGTGATTGGTTGTGCGAATGTATCCATTTTGCTTCTCGCGCGCGGCGCTGCCCGAGAGCAAGAGTTTGCAGTGCGCGCCGCCGTGGGTGCAAGCGTGTCCCGTATGATTCGCCAGTTATTGACCGAATCACTCATTCTAGGTTTTGCTGGGGCTGTGCTGGGAATCATCGTCACGTATCGCATCATGCCCTTTGCTGTTTCGATGCTGCCCTGGCAGCTATTTACTCATGGACTCGACATTCCGGTCCACATTCAAGTGCTTGCTTTTGCTATCGCACTCACAATCATCACGAGCGTGCTCTTCGGACTCTTCCCTGCCTTGCGATTTTCAAAGCCCGAAATTAGTCAAATTATGCTGACCAGTTCCAGGAACGCGGCTGGGAACGTTTCCGGGCGTAAATTGCACAGTATTCTGATTGCCGGACAGATTGCATTGGCGATGGTTTTGCTCACAGCGACATCTACCGCCATCGAGAGCTTCCGTCTGCTACAGCACATCGATCTTGGCTACGATCCGGCACACGTGACGGATTTCCCCATTTCAGTGCATTTTGGCCGCTATGCTACATGGGAGGCCCGATCTAATTACTTCCGACAGTTGCGCGATCGCGTAACCCAGGTTCCGGGCGTGCTCTCCTCCTCGCTTGGAGTAATTGGACCGCCCTCCAGTGACTGGGACTTTCCGACAGAGATCCTTGGCCGCAGCGCACTGCCCTCTGAGATGTCCAATGTCAATTTTGTTGATTCTGAATTTTTCTTGTCGCTCCACATCCCCCTTAAGCAGGGCCGCTTGTGGAACGAGACAGAAACTAGCCGTGGAGCGCGCCTGGCCGTCGTGAATCAGGCATTTGTGAAACGCTATTTTCCAAATGGGGACGCACTAGGTCATTCTGTGCGCGTGCCTGATTTGTTGAACCATCCGCCTTCCACGTTTGCCGTCGACCGCAGCGATCAGTGGACTCCCATCATTGGTGTGGTAGGCGATGCGCGTAATGCTGGACTGGATAGCTCCGTTAAGCCGGAGATCTATTTCCCCTATTCGTTCTACATGACCGACTTCATGCAAATCTTCGTTCGCGCGCAGGGCGACCCGATGGCGTTGGAAACTGCCGTACGGCGTCAGGTTGCCAGTGTCAATCCAGGTCAGCAAGTCTCCGATCCTGTCGTTACAATGACGAAACACATTGAGCAGGACTCAGAGTGGGCGCGCGGTCATCTAATTGCTGTGCTTTCCACTGTCTTTACAATTCTTGCATTGTTGCTTACGAGCGTGGGACTCTACAGCGTCGTCTCTTACAGCGTCACAAGGCGTACCAACGAGTTTGGTATTCGGATGGCACTAGGGGCGCAGCGGCGCCATATCTTGCGGAATGCTCTCGCAACCGTCACAGTCAGTGTTGGGTCAGGATTGGCTGTTGGCCTATTTTTGAGCCTCGGTATTCACAGCTTGCTCGCGCACTGGATGGAGAATACTGTAAACAATCCATTGATGGTACTAGCATCCTGCCTCCTTCTCGTCGTTGTAGCCTTCTTGGCCTGCATTGTGCCCGCTATTCGGGCTTCAATGATTCACCCCATCAAGGCCTTGCGTGTGGAATAAAAGAGGAGTGTCGGTTTTATACTGCATGACTAGCAACGCGCAGTGAACAACCATCGCTTAAGACTTGGGCCAAACGAGGATGAAGGCCAGCATGACTGTTTTGATACAGCATCAGCAGGCGTTTCGTCATCAAGTGGTAAGCTGCCACTGATTCCTGCAGGTGAAACGGAATGCGGAGTTGCCCGATGTGCAACAACCGGCGCATCGTAATTTGGAATATCGCGCGACGTAGCTGCAGGGCATCCCGCCTCATCCGCTCCCTAACTATTACACTTTCTGTGAAGTTCCAGCGTTCCGCGTAGGCGGCTAGCGCGATGAGGATACGCGCGTTCCTGCGCATCCGCCGTATGCCTTCCATACCGCCTAATCCGAACCAAATGTCCACTGGTTCTGTACCGATTTGATTCTGCGGGGGATTCAGATATTCATCACCAACCTGAGCCACTGCCAGTTTCGGAACCGCTTCTAGCTTTTTGAAGAGATCGTTCCAGTCGCAGCTGTAAAGTCGGTTCACAGCAATGTTGCGATAACAAAAACGACCGACCAAGGCGACGATTACAATGCAGAGCACGAGAGCAGGCATCATAGGTTATTTCGCAGGTGCGAGACAGATTCCGTTCTGGAAAGATCGTACTGAACACGTGCGTGGAGATCAACAAGATATTTCTGCATGTCGCCGGAAAGTGGGAGGCGTTCCTTTTGTGGTCGCCAAAAGACTATTGCCCAGTAAATTACAGCCGCAATCCATACAACAACCCGCATATTGTCCAACGTATTGAACCACCGATATCTTCCGAGCAGGTTGTGAAAAGCGTCCACAATGACAGCAACCGTAGCCCACAGAGCCAGCCCCCGCCCAAGGCCCATTACATACGTCCCCCATTGCAAACCGAGACGATTCGCGGCTCCCATCATGGCCGAGCAAAGTTCAAGAATGATGATGCCTGCAAAGAGATTTCCGCGTATCTCCCATGCGTCAAGGCTCGTAGGTGCTGAGGGGTGAAGAATAAGTGCAACCCCTCCAGCTATCAAGGTGCCAACTATTCCTGAGAACAGAAATCGCGAACGAGCATCCCGAAACCAGGTGCCTGTGGGTCGAAGAACGATGCGTGCGATTTCGACCACAACGCCTATCTGCAGGAAGAACTCGATAATTACGGAAAGCCAGTAGACATCCGAATAGAGACGCGGCGAGCCTTCGCGATAGAGTACGAACATTCCGATGCTCTCAGCGGTAAGAAATGCAATCCACGCTGTGAACACACGAAATTCGTGCCAGCGCTGTTTCCCGATGAGAACAAACAACAGAATGACTTGCGCACAAAAGCTCGACGCCCACAGCACGTTTTGGATGATCGAAAAGTTCATGCCGCCCTGCGGCTATCATTCTCTCCTATCACTGCCCAACTGCTGCAAGTCTTTATTTTCCAGATGGGCTTTGAGGGTGAGGAACACCACCTCCCTGACTAAAGGCCGGAGATGATGGGTGAGGAACACCGCCCCCCTGGCTAGCAAAGCCTGCAGATGAGATCGTGATTAGGGAAGCGAGGGCGACAGAGCGAACGAGATTTTTCATGGATACCCCTGTGCGCGCAGAGAAGCGCTGATTAAGAGCCTAATCTCTGATCTAGTCATTTTGAAACAAAGAAAAGCCTAGTCGTTCGCGGACGCTAAGACCTAAGCTAAGCAAATTTCCTGAAGTTCCGTGCGGTGACCAGTTGCTGAGCCGCGCTGATCTTGCCTCAAAGAGATAGGAGAGCAAAAAGTGACAAATCGTCCTCGATTTTTTAGTGTGTCTAACGTTCGCGTGTGCGCAAAACCTCGGGCGGGGTTGTTAAGAGTTACGCTGCGACACGGTGTTCGTAATACGGCGCTTCCTTCGCGCTCAGAATCGCTTCAAGGCGATCCTTTCCAACGTGAGCCGGCGAGAGCCATTCGCTAAGATTTTCATCCTTTAGAGGGATAATGCAGCGCTGGTGGCCCGTAGCCGCGATCTCTTGCGGAGGCTCATCCGTGATGGCAGCAAATGAGTAAAGGTCTTCGCTGCCTGCTCCGGTCCATCGATCCCACACGCAGGCCACCAGCATCTCGATCGAAGGTTTCGGGTTGAATTCCAGCACCAGGTTCTGTGCCGCCTCACCTGCCTGCAGCTCGCGCCGTTCATAAAGATGACGGGGGACGTTTTCATAGAAGCCGCTGACGACCATAAGGCCGTGCCGGCGTCCATAGACATTGTTCCAAAAGCTGGTGAGGCTATCTCTCCGGGCGTTGTATGTTCCGGGAAAGCGCTGGTCGTAGTCAGCTGGCTTCCCGGCAAGCCGGCAGGCATATCTCATAGGCTTAATAACTCGCTGACCATTCTCCGTGACGATTAAGGGCACGTACATCGCAGGAAAGATTCGGTCGTCCTCTTCGGCCGGTTCGCTACGGCGCAGGTCCGCGAGGCGTTCCAGTAATGCCGTTATTTTCTTGGTCGCGATCCGCACATCCTCGCGTGCTTTTTTTGTCTCTTTGAGGGCAAGCGATCGCTCAGCATTCCCCAGCCTGCGCCGCTGCGTGAATATTTCTGTTTCCCATTCCGAGACTTTGTTCGCTATATATCGATCGATGTATTCACGTGTCAGCCGCTGAGTGTCCGTGACCGGGTGAAGGAAGTTCCTATCCAGCTCACGGGACACCTTAATGTTTTCCCCGTCAGCCCGTCGCATGTAGATTTCTCGGAACGATTCCCAGTCCACCTCTGCCCCGTAGTGCCTGGAGAGGTGTTCGAATTTCTGTACGACACGCGCTGAATAGCACATACAACAATTCTATCGATCTTGTGGACAGATTATTTTCTTCTTTCGTTTCAGGGATATGTAGGAGATTGCCCAGGATAAAGTGCAACGGAATGTTGACGGAGCAGGGGATAAATAGGCGAATATAAGGCGAAGGAACCGCGATGCCCTCTGCTTCGACAATCCGTCTTCAGATCGAGGCGGCTCTTGCGCATAGGGTGCCATCCGCACTGACCCCCGTGCCCAGATTGATTCGCCCGGTGGCGTCCACCGGCATTTCCGCAGTGGATCAGCTGCTCGAAGGTGGCCTTCCATTGGGGGCAATCACTGAGATATCGGGCGCGGAGTGCTCCGGAAGGACGACCCTCGCCCTTTCGTTTCTGGCCCAACGAACGCGCGAGGGAAAGGTCTGCGCTTGGATCGATGTGTCGAATGCCTTGCAGCCGGAGGCAGCCGCGGCATCCAGGGTCGACCTGTCCCGCCTGCTATGGGTTCGTTGCGGCGTCACCCCGGAACCAACATCGGAGAGACTTTCTTTTCAATTGCCCAAGGAATGTCTCGTGCCACCACCAGTCAAAAAAGGACTATACGGAGGCGGCTGGGGTGCTCATCCGCGTAGCGAGGAGAAGGGACTTGCGGAAGCCATGGGTGGCCTGTTGGAGTCTTCCCGCCCTGGCCAAGCACCTCAAACTCGACCAGCACGACCTACGCCTGAGGTCAATGCGCCGCCATCCCGAAAGTTCCAGAATATTCAACCTGGGAAACGATGGGCGCATCTTGATCAGGCGTTGCGCGTGACAGACCTGCTGCTGCATGGGGGCGGCTTCAGCGCCATCGTCCTTGATATGGCTAGCGTGACACCCGAATACAGTTCGCGGGTACCCCTTGCTACCTGGTTTCGCTATCGCGCGGCGGCAGAGCGATCGCAGACGAGCATCATTCTGTTGACGCAGCGTCCCTGCGCCAAGAGCACCGCGGGACTTGTACTTCGGAGCTCCGCCGAATCCCTACAGGATGAAATCAAGGTCTTCACGGGATTGCACTTTCACATCGATGTAGAGCGACTGCGCTTTGCGCCGACCTCCAATGTCGTACCACTGCGCAAGGGACCGCAGCGCGAAGCCGGAACGCAGTGGAGCAATCGATGCAGCTGGGCGGGACGCCGATGACGAGGATGCCTGAGCTCTACGCCTGCATCTATGCCAGAGAATTTCCGGTACAGGCCCTGTTGCGCCTGCGCCCTGACATACGATCTCAGGGCTGCGTGGCTCTCGAAGGCGAGCCGCCGTTGCAGACAGTGTGCTCGCTGAACCCCCGCGCGCGTGCGCTCGGGGCGGAGCACGGCATGACGCGTGTAGAGCTCGACACGTTGCCGCCTCTGCATGTCCTGACACGTGCGCGAAAACAAGAAGAGGGGGCGAGGACAGCTCTGCTCGAATGCGGGGGAACATTTTCTCCCCGAGTGGAAGATCGGAGTACGGATTCCGAATTTATCGCCGTCATTGACATCGCCGGCACGGATAAACTCTTCGGCGCGCCGGATCTACTTGCGGCCATGCTCCTGCGACGTGTGCAGGTCCTTGGCATATCAGCGGTCGCCGCGGTAAGCAGTAATTTCCACGTCGCAGTATGTCTTGCGAAAGGGCTATCCCAGAAATCGCGGATTCAAGTTGTGCCGCGTGGCGGGGAACAGAGTGCTCTGGGTCCGCTTCCTCTTACGGTGCTCGATCTCTCCGAGTGTCATGCTGAGACCTTTGCGCTGTGGGGCATCAACAGCCTTGGAATGTTGGCGAATCTTCCCGAAAGAGAATTGGTTGCTCGAATGGGTCAGGAAGGCAGGCGTCTGCGACAGTTGGCGCGCGGCGAGTCGCCTCATCTCTTTCAGCCTTTAGAGCCGGCATTTGCTCTCGAGGAGCGTATCGAACTCGATTCGCCCGTAGAGCTGCTCGACTCATTGATGTTCGTTGCAGGCGTCATGCTTGAACAGCTCGTCTTGCGGGCGGAATCGCGCCTGGTCGCACTTGCATGCGTCACGATTGCGTTATCGCTTGAAGGGGGCGCCACGCACAGTCGCACCGTGCGGCTTGCGCTACCGAGCAACGACCGCCATCTCTGGTTGAAACTCCTGCACCTCGATTTGGAAGGGCATCCACCGCCGGCGGCAATCCTTTCACTGACGCTCACGGCCGAGCCGGGAAGTACCAGCAAGGTGCAGCTAGGGCTCTTCTCGCCGCAAATGCCTGAGCCGGGCAGGCTCGATATCACCCTTGCCCGCATTGCAAAGATCGTGGGCGAGGGCTGTGTAGGTCGGGCCGTGCTCCGCGATACGCACTATCCTGAAGGATTTCGTATGGAGCGGTTCGATGTGCCCTCGAATGAGCCCCGAGAGACTCCTGCTGCATTCACGAATGCGGTACTGCGTGCCTTGCGTCCCGCAGAGAGCGTACATCTGACCCTAACCGCGCGGGGTCCAGAGCGGTTCCGATTCAGGCAGGAAGACTATATTGTGGAACGCGCATTTGGTCCCTGGGAGGCAAAGGGTGAATGGTGGAATTCCGGTGCATGGGGCCGCGAGCAATGGGATCTGGTAGCGCGCTGCGATAACGGCTCTGTCTTGTATGGCTGCCTAGTGCGCGATCTCATGCTCAATCGCTGGCAGATGGTGGGGCTCTATGACTAAGGGATACGTTGAGCTTCATTCGGCGAGCGCATTCAGTTTTCTCGAAGGCGCTTCGCAGCCGGAAGGACTGATTAAGCGCGCCGTGGAGTTACAGATGCCTGCGATGGCATTACTCGATCGGAACGGTGTCTATGGTGCAGCACGGTTTCACACGAGTGCGAAACGCAATGGCGTCCGTGCCCATATCGGCGCGGAGATCGCCGTTGCAGATCTTGGAGCCAGGTTAACTCCACCGGAGTGGCTGCCTCACCAGCACCTCGCAGAGCCTTGCCGCGTATCGCTGCTCTGCGAATCCCGTGCCGGTTATCAGAACCTTTGCCGACTTACCACACGCCTCAAGTTGCGCGAACGCAACAAGGGTGAAGGGTCTGCCCTTTTGAGGGACGTTCAGGAATATGCGGGCGGCCTGGTCTGCCTTACCGGAGGCGATGAAGGCCCGCTGGCCGCGGCCATCGTTAACGATGGCGAAGAAGCAGGCCGAAAAGTGGTCGAAACTCTGGTTCAAACCTTCGGTCCCGGAAACGTCTACGTCGAGCTTCAAAGGCACGCGGAACGTGAACAGGAGTGGCGCAACCAGATCGCAATCAGGATCGCTCGTTCCATCGGCTTGCCGGTTCTCGCGACCAACGGAGTTCGTTATGCCACCGCTTACGACTGCGAGGTACTGGATCTGTTCACCTCGATCCGACATCACACCGACCTTGACCATGCGGGCAGGCTGCTGGCTCTGAACAATCAACGGCACCTGCGGTCCACACAGGAAATGGTCTCACTTTTTCGCGATGTGAACGGCGCGGTTGAAAACACAACCGATTTGTCATCGCGACTGCAGTTTGAGCTGAACGACCTTGGATATGCGTTCCCGCGTTATCCGGTGCCGGAGGGCGAGACGATGGTCAGCTTCCTGCGAAAGCGGGTCGCAGAAGGTGTGGCTCGCCGCTACGGCCCGAAGCGCGATGCGGGTTTGCTGGAACGTGCGAAAAAGCAGGTCGAGCATGAACTTACTCTCATTGCCAGACTCGGCTTTGAGGGATATTTCCTGATCGTGTGGGACATCGTTCAATTCTGCAAACGCAACGGCATCCTGATCCAGGGCCGCGGCAGCGCCGCGAACTCAGCCGTTTGTTACGCCCTGGAGATTACAGCCATCGATCCGGTTGGCATGGAGCTTCTCTTCGAGCGGTTCCTGAGTGACAGCCGTGGAGAGTGGCCGGATATAGATTTGGATCTGCCCTCAGAGGAAAAGCGCGAGCAGGCAATTCAGTATGTGTATCAGCGATACGGCGAGCTGGGCGCGGCAATGACCGCCAACGTGATCACCTATCGTGGTAAGTCGGCGGCACGCGAGGTCGGCAAGGCATTGGGTTTTGACGAGGAGTCGTTGCGCCGCCTTTCTGGCCTCGTGAGCCATTGGGAGTGGCGTGGCGCTACGGACACAATGGCGCATTCCTTTCAGCACGCGGGCTTCGACTTGACCCATCCGCGCATTGCGAAGTATCTGGAACTCTGCATGCGTATTCAGGATTTGCCGCGCCATCTCGGCCAGCATTCGGGGGGCATGGTGATCTGCCAGGGCCAGCTCGATCAAGTCGTTCCTCTGGAGCGTGCCTCCATGCCGGGGCGTACGGTTGTGCAGTGGGATAAAGAGGACTGTGCCGATCTCGGCATCATCAAAGTCGATCTGCTTGGTCTCGGCATGATGGCCGTTATCAAGGATTGCCTGGAACTGATCCCCGCACACTATGGTGACCGTGTGGATCTCGCGCAGCTCCCTGAAGATGACGAGATCTATAGAACCCTGCAACGCGCTGACACAATAGGCATGTTCCAAGTGGAGAGTCGAGCGCAGATGGCATCTCTGCCGCGAAACTTCCCGACCAAGTTTTACGACCTTGTCGTGCAGGTTGCCATCATCCGGCCAGGCCCCATTGTGGGCAAGATGATGCATCCCTACATGCGCCGGCGACAAAAGAAAGAAGAAATAACTTACCCGCATCCGTTACTTGAAGATGTGTTGAAGCGCACGCTCGGCGTGCCCTTGTTCCAGGAGCAGCTGCTGCGCATGGCGATGGTCGTTGCCAATTTCACCGGCGCTGAAGCGGACGAATTACGAAGAGCTGTAGGGATGCGCCGTTCCTGGGAGAGGATGAAAAATCTCGAAGGCAAGCTGCGCGCCGGCATGACGGCGAATGAAATAGACCTTCAGACGCAGGCTACCATCATCGAGAACATCAGCTCGTTTGCACTGTACGGATTTCCCGAATCCCACGCGGCAAGTTTTGCGCTCATTGCTTATGCGTCGGCATACTTTAAGGTCAAATATCTTGCGGCGTTTACCTGCGCCATCCTGAATAACCAGCCCATGGGCTTTTATATGCCGGCTGTTCTCGTCAAGGACGCGCAACGGCATGGGCTTCGCGTGAAAGCCATCGATGTCCAGATATCCGACTGGGCGTGTTCGATCGAGCATGAAGAGGACGGCTCGTTATCACTGCGGCTTGGGCTTGGATACGCCAAAGGTTTGCGGCGGCAGGCTGCTGATGCCATTTCAGCATCTCGCCGGAAGTCGGGGCTGTTTCAATCGGCAGAAGATCTCGCATTGCGCGTGCCATTGCTCAACCGCAAGGAATTCACCCTGCTCGCCCGAATCGGAGCGTTGAACAGTATTGACGGCATTGAGCATCGTCGGGATGCTCTCTGGCAGGCCGAACGAGCGGGGAAGTTGGAAGGGCCTCTCCTGCGACAGGACAGCGAGCTTCTGCGCGAAGAATCCAAACTGCTTCCATTGCAGCCGATGAGCACCGGTGAGCGATTGATTGCCGATTTTTCGGGAACCGGTTTAACCATTGGAAAGCACCCGATGGAATACCGGCGGCCCGTGCTCTCACGCCATCAGGTTCTCTCATCGGAAGAGTTACGATCGCGCCGGGACGGCGAATTCGTAAAGACGGCCGGTCTCGTCATCGCACGGCAGCGTCCGGGCACTGCCAAGGGTTTCATCTTCATCTCGATGGAAGATGAGACCGGCATCGCGAATGTCATCGTGACGCCGGACCTCTATGAGCGGGAGCGCCTGGTAGTGACGCGAAGCAAGTTCATCATCGCGGAAGGTGCGCTGCAAAATCAGGATGGCGTAATCCACGTGAAGGCCGTTCACCTGCGCCCGATGTTCGATCAAACACTGGAGGTCCATTCGCATGACTTCCACTAACGGCGGGATGAGGGTTGGAGGATATAGGCACGAAGGTGATCAGCAAAAGCTCGGCCCCGCCCTGCTCATAGCATCGAGCCTGGTTCTAGCTATAAGAACTGCCCGCTGGGATCCGACACACAGCGATGGCCTCGCAAACGTCGATTTGGAAAAGGAAGTTGAGCACAGTGTTCGCATTGCAAAGATTGTCATGTCTCACCTTACTGGCCGGTATCCCGAGTTGTTTCCGCTGAAAGAAGTTCCCTGGTACGCGCCGGGAGACGAGGAAGTGCCGAAATGAGTAGCTGCCTGAGATTCATTCCAGTGGTTTTAGACAGGAACATGAAAACTACTTCAGACGCAGCACGATCGGAGTATGGTCAGATGGTTTCGTTAACGTCTGAGGCCCTTTATCGATTTCACAGCTCTGCAGTCGCTTGACCAGGCTCGGAGTGAGTAGGAAGTGATCGATTCGTATGCCGCGGTTATGTTCGAACGCTTGTCGGAAGTAGTCCCAAAACGTGAACTGGCCGCCTACCCCCGGATGCAGCGACCGGAACGCGTCGGTGTAGCCGAGCTCAAGCATCGCTCGATAGCGAGCGCGCGGCTCAGGTTGAAAGAGAGCATCGTGAATCCAGGACGCCGGCTTATGGCAGTCAATGTCCTCTGGAATCACATTGAAATCGCCACCAATGACTGTCGGCAAGTCGCTCTTCAGCCAAAGCTTCATTTGTTGCTTGAGGCGATCCATCCAGGAGAGCTGTAGTCGAACTTTGCTGTACCGACGGGGTTTCCATTCGGCAGGTAGATGTTCACGATGCGAATGTTCTCGATCACCACTTCGAGAAAGCGGGCATGACTGTCTGCTTCGTCACCAAGCAGCGTCGTGCTGACAATTTCTATGGAACGACGCGAGAGGATCGCGACTCCGTTGTAGGTCTTTTGGGTCACGGAGACCGAGTCGTATCCCTGCTCTTTAAACTAAACGGAAGGAAACTCGGTACCTTTTAGCTCTTGAAGCAGCAACACGTCTGGCTTCTTGGCTTCCAACCAGTCCTTGACATGTTCGGCACGAGCGCGAATCGAGTTGACATTCCAGCTTGCTATTTCGATATTTTCCTCCCGGACTTTTTCTTGGCAACAGTGGATCTCTTGCGAACGGGGACAGGCTTGGCTACTTCTTGGTGCTGGATTTCATCGGACGGCTGCGGTTCGACGAGAGCGGCCCTGACGGCATCGAGATCCACACGTAATCACGGGATGGAATCTTCTCAAGGATTTCGCGCAGTTCATCACTGATCTCTGGCAGTCTTGCCTTTAGCGAGTCAGGCACTTTCTCATGGAGCATGCTTCCCCATCAGCTTGATGAAGTAGAACGTCATACTCGCCTGGCCGGTATTCCGCACGCCATGAAGAACATTGGCTTCGGCAAACACCATGTCCCCTGTTTTTACTTGGGTAGTAACGCCGTCGAGAAAGAACTCCCCAGTCCCTCCACCTACAATCATGACCTCTTCCTCAGGATGGCGATGCGGTGGATGAGGCTGCGCTCCCGGCTCCAACGTCACGAACCCCGAGGCAAGCGCGGCAAGCTGCTCCGTCGGACCGTTGAATTCAACGTAGGCTCTTGCTCCGGGCGCCGCGCCCTCTGGCAGAATGCCTTCAGCCTTCACCACGCTACTATGCAGCAAAGGACCGCCGGTTTTCGTGTCAACATGAGTAATCTGTTGCTCGGACTGTGACAGCACCTCCGGAAACAATGCAGTAGCCGGCAATGCAGCCATTGAGGCCAGAAACTTTCGCCTGTTCATCGATCCTCTCCGCAGCAAGTGTATATCGCTACTCCGTTCAACCCGAGCGATAGGGACAGCGACGCTGCTTTAAATCGACAGCGCGGGAGTTACTCAAACCCCAGGGTCAGGGGAATTTTGATTGGTCCTTGTCCGACAAGCCGACTGTTCGGCCATGTGGAATCTCCCACAATGGAGGTTAGTAAACACTGGCGCGTTTTCGGTATTAACCGTCTGGATCGAAGGATACTAGACGCTCATCACGTCCCATAAGCTGAGGAAGCTCCATATTTCAAACGGTCCATCTCCCTCAAAATCGTGAGGATCGCGACCGCTATCTGATGAGAATGTTCGGCTTCTTGCCGAGTCGAATTGACGTAACCCCAATGCGCTATCCGATTACGGCGGTTGAACAATTCGTCCTGAAAGTACCTTGAAGGCAGTACCTTGTTGCTGTTCGGCAATCCCAAGAAAGCGTGCGCGGCGACGATATTGTTGTTCATAACGAACTGGTCGAATGTCAGCCCGGTGAATTGCTTTGCGACAAAATCACTCGGCTTTAGGAATCCACCGCTTCGCGGGTATTCTTTTTCCCACTGTGCCTCCATGGACGCGTTTGGAAGTTCAAAGGTGGTCGCGTAATTCTCCATCCCTTTAAGCTTCAGGAACAGCCTCGTAAGATAGGATTCGACAGCAATGGTCGCGATGACGATTGAAAGACTGTAGTCTCCGTTTTCCAACTCTGCTTTGCAGCGATATAGGAGCCTTTCAGCCGTGACACTCACGCTTAAAGGATCGATAAGACAGGTCGTCTCTCTGCACGACGAGCATTCGCCGGGGCCGAATTTCCCCTCACCTGTAGCTGAGAAAACGATCTCTCCGCCGCATTCGCAGGCAGCGTTATAGGTAAACTTCATCCGCGATCTCTCCTGAAGGACTCTGCAGTTGATCCGTAATCGTAGCAGTTGCTCCTCACCAGTCGGCCAGGGTCCGGAATCTCATCGACAACGGCAGGATAATCGGATACTGCAGCGTTTTTACAGGACCAATCAGAACTGGGCTCCCGCTCCAGTGCTCGAAAACGTCGCATCGGTGTCTGAATCGGAATCTATTGTTTCCAGATCCTTGCAGTTTGTATACGTGATAAAGGCTTAGCTTCTCGCCTGCACCGAATGAAAGAAGGCGGCCATCGCTACTTTCGCAATAACATTCCGGTCATCCTCGGACACAGCCGAGATCGAATTCCTTGGGCACATCATTAATGGGAAGAAATGATGCCACTGAGAATCGCCCTGACGGCCCCTGAAACCAAGCTGGCCCTACAAAACCGTCGCAATGTTCGGCCTAAACTGTTGATGTACACGATTCTCGAAAGAGGCCATATGCACCATAGCCCCAGAGTTGAAAAGGCCCAATCCGCTGGATCTCAACTAAGCGCTCCGATAGCTACTGCTTGTCCACAAGCGGAGTTCCCCCAGGATGTCACGCACGACCTTCATGCTCTGGTTCAGGGTGAGCGTTATGTGAACCGCAGGATGGGCCCCATATCCCATCGGTTCGAAGTCGCCTGATCTACAATGTTCTCGAGTGGTCAACACAAAGCCCTACGGGTAAGATTGGCGAATGATTCTCAGGTACGTATGGAATCTCTTTAGCATCTCCGCGCTGCTTTTTATTGCAATGGCGTCAGTAGCCGCCCAAACTCCTATCAACATCGATGCTGTTGAGGCACAAAAGCACTTAACAGCACATGTCGATCCTGTGTACCCAGCAATCGCAAAAGCTGCAGGGGTACAGGGAGAAGTCAAAATATCAGTTGTCATCGATGGTGCTGGGCAGGTCGCTTCGGAAAAGGTTGTCAGTGGGCCACCAATGCTGCAACAGGCCGCTTTGGATGCAGTAAAGAAATGGCGCTTTACGCCATTTGAAGTCAACGGCACAGCAACTCAGACGACCACTACGCTGACGATCCCTTTTTATCTTGAAAAGCGTGATGGTGGCCCAACCCCAGACCAAGAGAAGGCAGCGCAGGCCTGGTTTCCTTTATCAGACAAATGCCGAAGTGCTCTCAAGGCACAAAATACGCAGGATTCGTTGGACTACTGCAAACAGGCATTAGAAATGGCGCTCAAGGCTTGGGATCTTAGCTCCAGCGACCAATTGGCTATGTTGGAGTCGTACCAAAGTTATGGACATGCGTTACTGGCGGCTGGCAGGCTGCAAGAGGCTCTTGCAGCAGAAGACAAAGCCGTCGATGTAGCGAAAGCGCACCTCAAAGATACTGATCAGGAATACGCCATGCCTTTCTATTGGCGTGCAATAGCAGAGGCGCAGCTCGGACACGGAGAGACTGCATCAGCCGATTTGACTATTGCTGAGGAGACGCACCGGAAAGCTATAACGCATCTCCCTGAGATGAAGAAGACGTACAGCCAGTACCTAGCTGCCATTTTGAAGCAACACGCAGCACTGTTGGATCAGATGGGCAAGACAGCAGATGCAGCGAAACTACGTGCAGAGGCATCCTCGCTTTAGGCAAGTAACTATTGCTTCGGAACGGTCTCCTGCACGGTTAAGATGTTCCCAGTGAATGGCAGCCGAGTATCTCCACAAGTCTTTCTCGGCAAGGCAAGCACTACCCTCCCGCCTGGAAGGAAAACATTTACAGTTTCCATGCTGCGCATAGTTCGCAAGCGCTCTCTGTGAACCGTAGAGTTACAGATTTGGCAGGCGTGAGGCGGAGATGCACTTCCACTGGTCAGGCAGCCAGGCTGGGAGTTCGCTGATGCGCAGCGAGGGAAGATTGATGAGCAACTGGGTGAGATACAGTTGCGGATCGATGTCATGTCTGCGGCAGGTCGAGGTCAGGCTGGCTAGTATTGCCGCTGTGCGTCCGCCTCGTGGATTACCCACGAACAACGAGTTCTTGCGGTTGAGCACGACGCGCTTCATCTCACGCTCAGATACGTTGTTGTCGATGGGCACGGCTCCGTCAGAACAGAACACGTTCAGTTCCGTCCATTGGGTGAGGGCATAGTTGATCGCCTCTGCCATAGGATGACGGGGCAGCAACTGTTCTTTCCAGAGTAAAAGCTTCTCGCGCAACTCGGCCAGCACTGGCGCTGATTGTGCTTGGCGCAAGCGCAGACGTTCTTCCGCAGAAAAACCGCTGGTCTCTTTTTCGACTGCATAAAGAGCGCGCACCAACGCGATGGCTTCGCACGCGATCTCAGGCGCGGCCTTCTCCGCGTCGATGATCCGGCGGCGCCAGTGAGCCCAGCAGCCTGCGCGTGTGATACCGTTGTCGGCCACTACCCCGTTGTAGCCGCCATAAGCATCGGCCAACAAAACCTGATCGTAGTCTTTGAGAAAGTACTTCGGCCCATCGCGACCGCGATCAAGGGTGAAGTTGAAGAGGTTGTACGGATGCGCGTCGTCTCCCACATAGACCCACATGCGTGCGTTGGCCGCCTTGCCGGTATTCAACATGGGCATGATGGTGTCGTCGGTAGCCACTACATGCGAGGCCCGCACGCGCTCAGCCATCAGTTCATACAATGGTTCGACCAGATCAGCCACGTCGCCGCACCAGACGGATTGCGTAGCACGTGAGATCTCGAAGCCCTGCCGCGCGAAGATGTCTTCCAAACGGTACAAGGGAAGATAGTCATTAAACTTGCTGGTGACGATATAGCTGAGCAGTCCCGGTCCGGCCAGACCCTTGTCGATGGCTGACTACGGCTTGGCTGCTGTTTCCATCTGCGGATACTCACCGCTGGATTCGCAGCCAGGACAGGCATACTTCTTGCGCACATGATGTATGCGCTCGAAGCGGCCAGGGAGATATTCGATCTGCCAGCTCTCTTCCGCACCTGTTTCCCTGCGCTCGACGCCACAGCCGGGACACGCGCGCTGCTCGGCGCTCAACTCATAGACGTGCGTGGTGAGCGGGAGATGATCGAAATTCGCCAGATGCCGGTGCCCATGGCGACGCTTGACTCGCCGCGGCTCTGCTTCTGGTTCTGTATGTGACGGAAGATCGTCAGGGTTGACTGGCTTGCGCTCCAGCGCTTCGCTGAACTCCAGCAGCATCTGCGCTAGCTCGCCGCTGCTTCCAAGCCGGTCAGCGTGCGGTCCGTAGTAGTACTTCTTATAGCGCTCCAGTTCTAACTGCAAACGCAGATTTTCGATGCGCAGTTCTTCAGCGTGGCGCTCCTGCTCCTCGCGCTCCGCCAGCAGTGCCTTCACAATCGCCTGCAGCGACTTACTGTCTTCGGGTAAGTGGGATAACTTGTCCTCTGTGGAAGGCACACCACTTAGATACAGAAACTCTGTGGCAGCATGATTACACAGCGGCCTTTTCTCTGTTGTCTGTTGTGGTTCCACTGCGCCGCTCGTAGCGCTCGACGCGCTTCAGCTTCGCTACGTCGATCCCATCCAATACCATCGCCAACTCGCTGGCGCGCAACTCCAGAGAACATGTCCCGCCTCCACTCGCGGCAGCTTGAAGCAACCCTTCTCCAGCCTCTTATACCACAGTGTGTATCCATCGCGGTCCCACACCAGAATCTTCAATCTCTCACCGCGCCGCGAGCGGAAGACAAACCAATGGCCACTCAGCGGATCCTGGCCGATTACGGCTCTGACACGCTCCGCCAATCGGTCAAAACCGCAGCGCATGTCCGTCGCTTCGCTGGCCAGCCAGATCCGCACGCTCTGCGACTTGTCCAGCGCATGCAGGCTGGGTAGCCCAATCATGCCTCGCTCTCCAGTGCACGCAACAATGTCCGCAGATGCTGCGCATCGAATCCCGGCTCTACCACCAGGCTTCGCCCACCCTTCAGCCGCACCTCAATCGCTGTACCTACTGCCGCAGCCTGCGTAGTCTTTGCGATCGGCTTGACGTCCACCTCTACAAACTGCGTCGTCTCAGCCTCGCGCAGCCGTTTCTTCCACTCGTAGAACTGCCAGACCCGCAGATCCCGTTCACGGCAAAACACCGCCGCACTCTTACCGCTCTGCTGCTGTTCGGAAATTACTTCTCGCCACTTCGCCCGCGCTTCTGTACTCACCCCTTAACACTGCCCTTCTGCGCAGGCCAATTCAAGATGCGGTTTATGCGCCGCTCACCAACGTTAGTGCTTCGACGCAAGCCTTGGCAAGGATCATTGGAGCCTCCTCTTCGTCAGAGGGCTCCTCCGTTGCCTCTGGCATCGGCTTCCATTCCAGCTTCGCCGGGTCGATTCCAATTTCTTCCAATTTTTAATATCGGACCGGGTTCCTATAGCCCTTGGGCCGGAAATCGGGAACGGCCACGTGTGCGTACTCGCTAAACACGATCAAAAAGCGGTCTTTGGGTGATTCTGTTTTCTGGCGTCGCGCCAGTAGGAACAACTGCAGATATCTGTTCACGTCGGCAAGCGTGTCGGTTGAGATCTACGACATTTAGCGTGAACAGAATGCGTCAGAGACTGTGATAAGCAACAGGCTGATGCTATCCTTATTCGTCCGCAATCGCGATTTGGCTGTGGTGGTCTACGTTGTTTGCGTACCTAGTATCCTTGCGGGCAGCGAAAGGATGGAAGACCTGTGGACGATGAAGTCGGCTCAGTCAGTCTCTTTTGGCAGACGGTTCCTTTCTTCGGCTCTCGTTTAGAAGATCTTTTACAGAGATATTGGTACGTCGCCATTGCTCTGTCGTGCGGAAGCCTTGTTTGGTATGGTTGGCTAACAAGATCCTCTTCCCCTGAAGTCCCCTCGAGCATTACTTCTATTTTAAAAAACCCTTTCATGGCGTCCTTTTATATCGCGCTTATCTTGAGCATGATCGCGTACAAATTCTGGCAGCTCCGGGTCAGGAAGACTTTCTCTCAAGCAATTGACAATGGAATCGTTGACAGCCTGCCGGCAATCGTTCATGAGTTTCACGCGGCCTCGAAGCGATTTCAATGTCAACTCAAGAGTCGCTATCGATTTTTGCCCGTTGTAGTAATGATGCTTGCGACAATAATGTTCTTTGCACCTAAAATGACGGGAACACCGGATTCGATCCTACAGGGCGAACCAGCCGACATCGTCTTTGTAATTTCTTTTGGCTTTTCTTTGTTGTTATTCTCATATGCGATTGGCGCAGTCGCATGGACTCTTATGGCTGCAGCGACCTGGATTTCTTCAATATCCCGAGCCGAGTTACTGCAGATACAAGCTGGGCATTCGGACAACTGTTGTGGCCTAGAAGAGATTGGAACTTGTTGCTTGCAAAGCGCCGTACCTCTCTTAGTCGGAATGGTTCTTTGCTTAGTGTGGTCGTATGGTCTTCATCTCCCCTTCTTCAGAGCCTACCCTGGCTTGTGTCATGACATTGCACCCTTCTCCTCTGGTCTGATGGCGACTCTTTTCATATTGGCCTGCGTTCTAGTCTTCTTGCCAGTCAGAGGATTGCACATGCGACTTGAGATGTACCGGAGGACCCAGGAGAGACATTTTACAGAGGCCTTGGCCCGAGAGTTAACTAATATTCGTAACCTGCTCCCGACGGATAATAGCGACCACATCAAGACTGAAACCGATCGACTAAAGCTTGTTACTGCTCTCGACCCTGAAGTGTTGAAGTTGAGGACTTGGCCTTTTGACACCGCCTCTCTGATCAAGTTTGGCGTCACGCCTATCATTACACTTGCGGCATCGTTGGGGAAAGATGCATTCAATCTGCTTAAGTAACACCGGCTTGATTTCCCTCTCTACGAACTGCGCTGCCTCCGCCTCGCGCAGCCGCTTCTTCCACTCATAGAAAGGCGATACCGCCCGTGGCACAAGCGGGGGTGCTCAGGGGTTCCGGGTCCGACTAAAGAACGGGCTTCAGAGCACCAAGGGGGAAATCGACCAGGAAGTCTCCTCCCTACTGCAGCCGGCGGAGCACGCCGTCTTCCGTCACCTACCTCTGCGGGCCGTTCCATCCCGCAACGCCCTCCCCGAAGACAAAAGCAAACATCCATGCGCTCCGCCCAAAGCCAAGGAAACCAAGCTTCCTGAGGGACTCCGTCCCTGGCGCGCGACAAGAGGCACCCCAATCTTCCGCGCTGCGCTTGTGCAGACCGTCCTGCGGCCGCCCTCCACTTCGTTCCGGGTGGGGAACCCCACCTCTTGCACTTGCCGCCCCTGCTGGCGTGGGCCAGGGCCAAGGCGTGTTTGTGAGCAAACACAGCACGGCCATTCAAAAACGGAGGAAGCACCCATGAGCAGCATCACCACCACGAACGAAACCAGCAACGTCACTTCCCTTCCCACCGCACCCAAGCCGCAGACCAGCAAAGAAGTCATCGCCGCCAATGTGAAACTACTCATCGAGCAGCTTGAGGCAGGACACAGCGAAGGACTCGCTGCCTACCTCACCGCAATGGGTAAATTCCATAACTACAGCTTCGGGAACATTCTCGAAATAGCGCGACAAATGCCGTCCGCATCGAGAGTAGCCGGGATGTATGCGTGGAACCAGCTTGGACACAGGGTGAAGAAGGGACAGAAGGGCATTCGCATTCTGGCCCCTTTGCTCGGCACCAAACGCAAGAAGGACTCGGAAGCCGAGAAGGACGTTACCAAGCAGAATCAGCCCGTGTTGGTTGGATTCCGCGCCGTGTACGTGTTCGACGTGAGCCAGACCGAAGGCGCAGAGCTTCCCGAACTCATTGTTTTTGACACGTTACTGCAGACGGAGGGCAAACATGGATCTACCTCGTTTTTCACCACTCGATTATGACAACGCGCCTTTCAACTCGGAAGAGTTTGAAGCGGGATACCTTGCACGGCTCTCCAGTCAACCTCAGTGCGTGACTGCTACACGTGCATGGCGAGCTGGTTGGGTCGATGCAGATACTGGCTTTAGTAGTTCGGAGATACCGAAAGCGTCGTGAGTTGCTCTATTTGCATTAGTTGAGATCAGGACTAGGTGATTCTGCCTGTTGCAATGGCTCGCGGCTTCAGCCAAGTCAATCCGGAAGTTATAGCCGTGCTTTTGTAGAAGACCAAGCAGCTCTGCGCCGTTTTGAAGTGTGACCGGCTCGTTGTTCGATTGGTCGGTTTTCTTAAGAGCCGTGGTGGAAAAGCCAGCACGAGTATAATCAGGAACCATGGAGAGCCTACTGAAAGCAATACTGAGGCGAACCTCCGACTCTGAAGTCGAGCGTTGAAAAGGAACGAGCCATAGCCGTATGAATTATCAAAGCAGGAGCATCGCCCGGAGATTCGCTTCATGGGAATGCTTAGGCGACCACGCGGAGCGTGGAGAACGGCTAAAAAGAGGGGGAGCGTGAGCTCCCCTTTCTTATTCCCGCTTACTTTCGATCCATCAGCTTAAGCAAGTCTGCGATCTTCTACAAATCCTCGAAGGCCGCGATGATCTCGAGCCGGCGGGGCTGAATTTTATGGCTCTGTTGCATTAGGGTATCGAGGAGCGGCGGAACAGAAAACGCGCTTAAGATTTCAGGTGTGGAGAGGTAGCGCATGACGGACTAACGGATCATTGCAAGGCGAATAACGTTGGATGAGTTTATCAAGGTGGCGTAATCTGGGCGTCTCCCATCTGGCCCGGTCGCCGCAGAATCGTGAACTTGCGCTTTCATGATGAACTCCGCAATGACTTGCCGTGAAGGGCAACTCACCAGCCCTCCCCCAGCCGATCGGCAACATCTCGCCTAGAAAGCACTTCGGTGCAAGTCTGCCATCCCTTTTGCCACTCGCGTTCCTCGACCGACATGGACACGCCTGTTGCGGTGTTGCCCCAACGAATATCGAAGGCGTTAGCGCGCTGACGCCCTTCTACGAATTTTCTAAGCTCCCGTTCCAGTCCCTGTTCGTCGTCGATCCAGCCGTCAGAGAGAGTATCGGGAAGCTGGCCGAAGATATCGAACTTGTCTTTCATGCGCTCGGACAGTTTCTCGTATATCGCCTCGTCCCGGCTACCTTCGTAAACGAGATTCAGCATGTCGACGCTATCCCTTGCCTGGCCGAAGCGTTTGATGCGGCCAATGCGTTGCTCTAGGCGCGATGGATTCCAAGGGAGGTCGACATTGATCAGTGTCCCGAGCGCCTGGAGGTTCAACCCCTCGCTAGCTGCGTCCGTCGCTACGACGAGGCGGATGGATCTCTCCCGCACGGCCGACTTAATTGCGTCGCGCTCGACCGTGTTGAAATGGCCGTTGCGGAAGACTCCTGACTTGCCTGCGCCAGCATATAGCGCTATCGGTTCGCCCGGTAAGTCATCAGCCAACCGCTGTCCTATCCATTCCGAGGTATCGAAAAACTGGCTGAACACGATGCAGCCGAGCTCGAGCCAATGGCGCTCCCGAAGATAATGCACGACAACACTGTATTTGGGGTCCGTTCCCTTCGCGACGACCGTTTCGAGAAGCGTTGTCAGGTTTTCCAAAGCGGCCCTTTCCGCTCCAGAACTCTTATCTATTGATTGGATTATTCCCTCTGCTTCATCACCCTCTAGCGCATCCAGAAAGATCATTTCCTCCTCGGGATTCGGACGGCCCAGGGCCCTCGCTGTCGCCAACCCTGCGCGCGTCGAGGAGCAAATTCTCTGTAGCAGCAGACTTCGCATGAAGCCAGCCCCTTTGTTCCGTGCCATCAGCGCCTTCGTAAACTTCTCGGCTTCAGCGAAAGCCTCGCGGAGCGCCTCAGACGTCTCTACTGCTCGCCCATTTGCCTCGAAGAAAATGCGGGACCGCCAATCGGGTTCGTCTGAACGCGGGTGGATCTCGACGGCGACAGGCTTCATCAGACCAGCTTCCTCGAGAGCCTTGCGGCGGCGAAGGACGACATGGCGGACAACAGGATTATGCTGCTGCAAAAAGCCCAGTTCTCTTTCGCCATTCGCCAGAAGATCGCGCAGCTCCCCCCTGGTGATCAGGTCATCAAGCTGAGTGTAGGACGATCCACCCACCGAAAATGTGCTTTCAGAAATCGCCAGATCGGATCTCACATGATCGAAGAAATGATGCTCGCTTCCGGGCGGTAAGGGATTGGACAGCCACGGCCACGCATCGCCCTCCTCGTTTGGCCTCTCCCGGCCGCTTACAAGCGCTAGCGAGCGTTGCAAGTCATTCTGCCACGGGCTCATGAAGGTTCCTAGCACGTGTTCCGCGTTCCTACCCAGAATCTGCATCAGGTCCCAGAGATCAGAAGGATCAGTCTGCATGGGGGTCGCTGTACCAAGCAAAACATGCAACGCGCGGCCTGCCAGTTCCAGCATGAATGCGAGTAGATTGTTCGGCCTTCTCTCACTTGTGCCGCGCTCCATCGCTCCGCGCGCTCGATGAGCCTCATCGAGGACGACGACACCGTACGGCGCTTCCCCAGGGCGCGCTCTCTTCTGTAGTAGCGCGGCTGCCTCGTTCTTCCACGCATGTGTTTTTTGGTCAAAGCCCTGCATGATGAGACCGGTGGAGACGATGGCAACTCGATACGGGCACTTCACGATGTCAGCGGCGCCATTCGTGCGGACGACATGACCAAGATGATCGACCCAGACCTTGCGAGCGGACCACCAGCGCGCCGACGGTACGCCCAGTCTGTCCCAGAGTTCCACCTGCCACTGCTGGGTCAGGGTGGATGGGACCAGAATCAGCGCGGGGCCATCCTCCATCAAGGCCGTCAGCAAGGCTGCCGTGGCGAGGGATAGAGTCTTCCCAACGCCAACCTCGTCTGCCAACAGAAGGCGTGCCTTGCCGTACATCCTGCGGTGTTCCAGAAACTCAGCTACGAACACCTTCTGCCACGGTTGTAGGCCCTCACCGGCCCGCGCGGTCGGCGACTCCACCAACACCGCCCGCGGCAGGTCCGTGCTCCCACCTAGCGACCATGCCGGACAATCCTTTAGCCTAATCTCGATCCGATCGGCGCAACGCTCGACTTCCTGGATGATGGCGTCAGGTAGATCCACCGCTTTGCTCCAGAGGAAGTCGAACTCACCCTGCGTCCAGGCAATACCCTCGTCACTCTCGTCTTCCCAAAGCAGCTCATAATGTTGCTGCCAGGCATCCTTGGTTTCGTTAACCGATCCCATGAAGCACGTTTTACGGCCATCGGCCAGAGTAATAACGCCTGCCTTGCCGTGGAGCAGAGGTGCTGAGACTTTGTCTACTACTCTGATTTCGACACATGGATGACCATTGCCGTCCCGCGCCCGGAGCATCTGCTTGAGTCGCGCGTATCGATTGCCACGAAGGAGAGTATCCAGTTCGATCGCAGCATCTCCCGTGCTGCCCGCCCACCATCGCTGCAACATCGCGCTCGCTCGCGCCTCTTTGGACGCGCGCAGATCCTCGGGGTTCAGGTCGGAGTTGCAGACGACTCGTATGCGTCCGACCGAGAGCAGTTCTTCGGCGGCGACTTCAAAGATAGAAGAGCGAAAGTAGCCTGCGATACGGTCGTACTGTCGTGCTCCTCGGAGACGGTCGCGCAAAAAGGCGTGATCCAGCCGGGTCAGGCGGGAGGAGAACCGTCGCAGAGACGACGGAATCGGCGGAACAGTCTCGGAGTCGGCACCCTCGGGTTGGCTTGTCATGAGCCGAACTTTTCATTGCGAATCAGCGCCGACAGAGTGCGAGCCGCACTGGCTTCTTGAGCACGTTGCTTATTCAGCGTGCGCCCAAGCCACTCCGCAAGGATCATCGCTTGTTGCCGCTGCTGGGACCAAGAGGCGAGATTGTCTCGAAGCCCCGCAATTGCCTGGTCGCTTGATTTATTGGCGTCTTCTTCCTTCTCGGCCGCCATCCGCAATTCATTGACTGCATAAAGAACCGGACGAACCAAACCGTTCGCGAATGGGTGCCCAGACATCAGGGATCGCCGAAACTCGGCGGCGCCCTTCAACCGCGCTTTGTTGGGCGTGGTATCGGCCATGAGGTCGGCCCACCCCTCAGGTGCGCGGTATGCCTTGGCGAAGTTCTGGTAGTCATCGAGCTTTCCGAAGGACTGGCCTGCGGGGCGGTTGGATTCGGCCTCCGTCATCTTTAGCCAGAAACGCTCGATTGGCGACAGGCGTTCCCACAGGCTCTCGTCGATGCCCTCGGGGATCATTATCTCGGTGGCGGTCTGTACGGCTAGTGCGATCATCTCTTCGACGATGCCTTGATGCCCTTTGACCCGCGGGCGCAGCGCCTCGCGTGTCATGTCCATGCCTTCGATATGCGTGAAGCCTGTCAGCACTTGCAGCGCAGCGGCGTAACCTGCCATCTGCATGTCCGCATCGCTGAACAGGTTCTCCTCTCGCTGGCGAGCTTTTGCGCTTTGGTTCAGCCCGGTCAAAAGATCGACCTGGCGCTCAACCGCGCCACGTATTTCTAACACCAGTTCGTCCTTGTAGGCTCGTTCGTCGCCCTCGCGCTTACGCAGGACCAGCAATACTGTGCCCTGCACGTAGCCGCCCTTCTTCAATTCGCTGGTGGTCTCGGTTGAAACGTACCACGCCGCGGTCACCCGCAGGCCCGCGCCCCATACAATGCCCGCCATGTCCGCCCATACGCCCGCGTCCTGGTGCGTAAACATGCAGACCTGCAGGCCATTGTCGGGCATACGGTTCGCCATTGCGCGCAAAGCATCGACCATGTCGGTGCGGAACTTCTCGCCCTTGCCCTGGATGGCCAGCGGGCGTCGGCTGTCCCAGGTCCACTTGTCAAAAGGTGACGGCGGGTTCTTGCGCAGCCAGGCAATGAAGAACTCAGTGATCTCGTGGTAATGAACGGCGTCGGCGTATGGTGGGTCGTAGATCCATATATCTGAGAATGCCGTCCCAGAAGTACAGGACCCGTCAAATACTTGGTAGTAATCCGAGGGTAACGGCTGCGATCCGGCCTTGTCCTCGATGAACGGCAACAATGACCGAGAGGACCGTTGTGCGAAGGCGTAGTTGCAATTCAATGCCTGGTTATAGAAGACATCTTTGGCTCCATCACGGGCTCCGCCAGCTTTTCCCGGCAGCCCCGTGTCCCATCTAGTCAGCCGTGACATCCTGTTGAGCGCATCGGCGAAGGCGACTGTAGCTGAACTAGCATCCAGACTTTTGCCAATTACGGCTTTGAACGTTGCGCCGAACAGTAAATGCCTTGGCCCAAACAGATGGTGCCAATACATCCAGCCACGTGTTCGGATCGGTTCGTCCGTCTTTTCGCCCGATTCGATCGCCATATCGGGCACCAGCCCCCGCGCCTGCCAGTCAGACAGATTCTCCACGACCAAGCTTCGCACCTGCTCCTCCCGCGCAAGATCCTCCCGATCAGGCGCCTTGAAGAACGTTCTCGGCCGCGATTTGTCAGCTTTCAGGTCCTCTCCGTCGATCCACTGGATGCAGTAAAGTCGCTCAAGCCAGATGTCGCCCCCGACCCAGGCCCCGGGCCCGGCCGCAGCAAGAACAGGCGCGGCATCGGGACGCCACTCAGGCTCGCGCGGCGCGACATCAAATAGTTCCCAAGATCGCAGCTTGTTCCCCCGACCGCCACCAGGTAGCTCAGGGCCTTCTCCATCGCCGCGGAGACGCCCAATGCCGATCCTCCACTCCTGCTCTTCGCCACCAGGAGTAGATGCAAGCCGATAGACGAGAAAGCCGTCCTTGACAGTCCCGGCCTCAGCAGCTGCCAGCTCGCCTGCCGAGACCCCCTCTTCTACGAAGAGATCGAAGCGCTTATGCTTATAATCCGGCTTGAGCTTCGCCACGCAGCGCCGACTGCGGCTGATGACCCATGACGGCGCCATCGGCACCCGCCATCCGGTCCGCGGGTCAACCGTCTCCATGCAATAGAGATAAGCTTTGGCGCGATCCCCGTCTGCATTGTGTTCAATACTAAGCCGGATAATTTCCGCGTCCACGGCGGCAGCGACCCGTTGCTGTTCCTCGGCGATTCGCTTCCGAGTTTCCGCATCGGCGCCAATGATGTTGAGCGCGCCCCATGTCAACATGGCCGCTACCGGATTAAGGTCACTCGCCACCACTTCGCAGCCGACCCGTGCCGCTTCAAACGGGATGCTGCCACCCCCGCAGAAGGGGTCGCCGACGACCGGCCGCTGGCCGAAACGCGCGATCCCCAGCTGTTCCACCAGGTCAGGCAGCGTGCTCGCGTCGGTACTGAGGCGAGCGTTCGCCCTAGCCAGCACGCCCGCATAAAGTGGATCGGCCACGTCTCGCAGATTCTCCAGCTTCTCGACACGCTCGCAGATGCCTACCTGCTGCGAAAAGGGCATGGCAACCAGAGCGCGCTCCTTGAGGGAGTCCCGCTCCGCCTTGATGCGTTCACGCTCCGCACCCCGCTCCGCAGCATCCTTGATGCGAGCCACGTCGACCGGTTGCCAAGTCGCCTCACCAGGCTTGGCCGGCAACTCTTGATCGGTCTTTTCACCGACTCCCACCGCGCCACGTGTGACGTGCGCATCCTTCTCCTGCTGCGAGATGGTTGGGCAATCTATCACATGCTGGGCCGTGACCTTGGCCTCCCGGCGAGATACTCCCTCGGGATCCATGCGCATAAGCGACTCAAACAGCTCAAGGTCAGCCTCCGGATCATCGGTTGCTGGCAAAAGACTCGCCAGTAGACAGGCACGCACCAGCACCAGGGGCTTGCGACCTTTCCAGTAAGAGCCGAGAGCGGTCAGTGTCTGCCCTTGAACAGCCTTACGCTCCTTCTGCGCTTCTATTCCAACCTTCTGAGCAGGAAATACACGCTCAATCAGCGAGGGAGCGTTTCTGAGCGAGAAGGGCGGCAAGCCTCTGAATGTTGCTGCGTCAACTGCCGCTTCAGTATCCATGGGCATAGTTTCAACGCTTTCCAAGGGTGATGTCGAACAAAGGCAAGGTTACTCGCGGCTTCGGAGCCGGTAGACTGCGCCCAATGACCTCGGCGGTACCAGTGGAGAGTAAGAGGGCTGCGCCGCGCATCACGCGCGGAGAAGGGTGAGACTGTAGCCATCCGGCGAGCCACCACCGCTCTTCAGGGCGGAGGGCCGCCCAACTGTCCGCAATTGCCGGTATGTCAACCTCATCGGCTGCAGCGCAGGCGCAGGCTAGCAAAATGAGTTCCTGTCCCAACATGCGCTCCACCTTGGTTGCACCTGGTCTCCAACCACCCACCGGCAGACTCAGCGTCCGAAGGCGTTCGTTGAATTCCCGGCGTACCACGTCGGCGATCACGTTCCAGCGGGCTCGGGGCAAGACACACCGCTCAACCTCTTCTGGCTGCCCTGCCGCATGGCCGCCCACTCCAAAGGCCTCGATGACTCGTACCTCTCCGCCGCGAATCTCAGGAATCACCACGCGCACATGATGCGGCCAATCGATGATCGGGCAGCCGAAGCCTTCGACCGCGATGCGCTCGGAACGGCTCAACGCTCGCGGCCGCGTTTGTACCGCAGACAAGCTCGCGCTGCTGGCTTCAACAACAGGTTTCTTCTTTGTGACCATCAGAAAATACCTCCCTGACGAACAGAGTCACGCGGATCACCAATGTCAATCCTGGTTGCGTCCAGGAAGGCGAGGAGGTCCTTGCCAGTCTGAAAGCGTATGCTACTCAAACTCATCGTGGCCGATGCTTCGTTCAGTTCAAGAGCGGCCCGAGCAGCCGACAGCAACCCCTTCAGGTGCTCGCCCGACACCGCATTGCCACTACCCATAGCAATCGTGATTGCGCGGTCACCCTCGCCTATCGTCATCCGCTTGCCTACGGCCGAAGCAGAAGCCGCCTGAAGAGCGTCAAGTGCATCGTAAGTGTCCTTAGTCGCTGTCCACGCCAAAGCCGAAGACACGAGCGTCGCGGAACGCCGCTCGTCAACGTGCTCGCGGACAGTAGGCACGCGATCGGTGGGGCCGTTACCACCCACGCCGCCAGGTGCAACACCTTGCGACTCCTTGTCGAATTGCTTCTGCTCCTCAGCCTCGATCTCGCCATCAACGGCGAACACGCGGATCAGCACCGCCTGATCCGCAGGAATGGTGAAAGGACCGGCATACTCCTTGCCGGCCGCACGTGGCGATGTGGCGTCCGTTGTGTAACGGATGGAGGCCGCGCCTGGAGCCACTAAGATGCTGATCTCGCGCCCATCTACCGATGGCTTCTTATCAAAAAGGATGGAAATCCTGTTTTTCCATATGGTGGGTGCGCCTGTCGGCGAACCCTTGTGGGTATCTACCGCAAGGAAGGCGAGGCGCAATTCGCGTGTCTTGAAACGGAGATCCTTCAGTTCCTCCGAAGCTTCGGAGACTATGGAGCCTATAGCCCAATGGATGCGTGGCGAGGATCCGGCATCGAGCGCCTGAACGGTGATCGTGGCCTCCCCCGCTAGCGGGTCGTACGATTCCGTACTGACCGAGACGCGGGTCTTGTCCGGCTCGAACGGGCCTTTGATCAGCTTGCCGTCACGCTCGCGCCAGCTGTCCCTTACTAACGCGTACCTGCGCAAAGCTTCTAAGCCACCCGGCGGGAGGAAGGGAAATCGTCCTACCTCGCGCGCACGCGCCTGGAGGTCCGGCCAGGAAAGACGAGTGTCGTTGCCCCAAAGAAAGTCGTTGGCGCGGACCAAGAGGGTTTCTAGCACCTTCTCGTTCTCCTCTACCTGAGGGTAGAGCTTGCCCGCGTTGACGAGGGTTTCCTCGACGGCCGCTTCGCCAAGGAGCTGTGGCCTCTTGCCTGCTTCTCGCGCAGACCGCAGGCTCAACTTTGCCGGGACGAGGCGAACTGTCTTGGCGCTCGAGTCGTAGGCTGGATACCAGACTTGATTGAACGTCGTCTCAATTGTAGAGAGCAGGTCAAATTCAGTATTTAACTTCTTCTTCTCCACCTCAGCGTGGTTTGGATGGTCCTCAGTGAGTGAAGCTAAGACCTTTGTGCAGGCGTAGATGCGCCGGACCAAACGCTCAATGTTGGCAAACTCCGTAGATGAGCCATTGACGATGATGAAGTTGTTCTTGTTGGGCTGATTCATGAACAGATCATTTGCAAGTCTCGGCGGTACATTGCTATCGGGATTGATGACGATCAGCCGTCGTTCTCTTCCCAGCTCGCTAGCTATCCGGCCAATCTCGGGGAGCGCCATCACCGCTTCATACGCGCGCTTGCTCGATGGCAGAAATGCATCTGCAAGTCGTCTTTCAATTTCGTCTACAACCCGATTTTCCGGAGCATATTCGCCTTCACGGGCGAGCCGTTTTTCGATCGTCTCATTGGGAGAGTAGTAGAGCCTGCCCTCACGAGGGTCACGATGCAGATGGTAACCCTCTTCGAGCTTGGCAATGGCTGACTCAAACTCAGACGCGGATCGGCCTGGTGCTACCAAGTATTCCACTACCTGTTTGGCGGGCAGACCAATCTTGTCGTCAACGTCGGGCTTCAATGAAGCCGCCAGGATGACATTGGCTGCTTGCGTCCCTGCGTCGGAATTGAGCTGACGGTCGACTATCTCGGCGACGGCTTGGCCTCCGCGGGCAATGTCCTCGGTAATAGCTGGCAAGAGTTCGGAGAAGGGCAGATCGGTGGTGCGCATCTCTGGTTCGTTGAGGTCCATATGCTGAACCCCTACGAGATGGACGGTATTGGGTCGCATCTCCTGCCAGACGCAGCGGATGATAGCACTCATCAAAGAAAGTAGCCCGCGGGTCTTTCGAAATCGCTCATTGTTCTGAAAGAGAGAAATCACCTCGCGCAGGCTTGGCTGAAACGGGTGGTAGCGTCGAATATCGTCAGCGTATTGTTCAGGCGTCCGCGCGACCGCCCTTGATCTAACTGCCTCGTCCATGGCGGCCGCGTAAGCTTGCGCGACGTCTTCAACCTGGTCCCGCGTCGCAAGCTTGGCGAACAACCTTCGTTTCAAAATTGCGAAGATTTCATCGGTGTTAAGAGCAACCGGCTCGATGATCTGGGCACCACGTTTCGCCTCGCCTTCCACGTTGGAAAATATCTGCGTGAGTGCCCGCGACTCATCGCCGTAGGTCCCTGACAGGCTTGAGGCAATTAGCACGCATCGCGGGAGCTTTCGCGCCGCATCCCGAAGGTTCGCCAGAGCATACTCGCCGTGAGAGGCTAAGGTGCCTTGCCCAATGGGTACGGCGTGAGCCATCCTGAACCACGGAGCAATCTCGTCGATCAGGATGACGGTCGGCTCGTTCCCGATCAATTCCATCCAGGCTTTCTCGTCCGGCCCTTTCGGTCCGTTAAGCCAATGTCTATTGAATGAGGTGTCATCTTTTTCAAGCTGCCGAGCTATCTCGCCCCAGAAGTAGTGGTCAGGGTTGTTGCGGCCCGAGAAGGCAACGATTCGAGCGGTGCCAAAACCAGTGCGCAGCTGGATATCCGCCTCATCAAGTACCCTTTGTCGCACTGCTGGAGATTTGGCGATCAAAGCGAATGAAACCATCAAGTGAGTTTTGCCGCCCCCCATCGCTTGGGAGAGCAGAAAGTCAGCCTGCTGGCTACGTCCATCAAGTCGCGCCAATCCCGTCTCAAAGAGTTGTCGCATCCCCGCGGTTACATGGTTCCGGGCGAAGAACGCCACGGTGTCCTGCTCTGCTGCATGGACGGCGAGGGCTATATCTTCAATATCAGCCCGGCCATCCGGGCTTAGGACATGATCGTGTGGCACACAGCAATCTCGAACGGTTCGAAGCATCTATATCATCCCTTGGATCAGTAACGTGGCAGGAGCATCGTGGTTACGCGCAAAGAGCAACTCTACACTCTTTGCACTTCTTGAAACGCTGATACCTGATTGCAAAACTGTCATGTGTAACACGGTGATGTTTGTATCGGTCCTTAGAAGCGCTCAGCGGCGCTTAGCCCGGTAGCCCTTCGGTAATTCGTCACCCGGCTCCGCCGGCTTGTTGCCAGCTTTGTCGAGCAGCTTCAATGCCCTCGCCGCAAGTTCTTTCGTCGGCTGCTGCCGATTTCGCACCCACTCCTCGTGTTCCAGATGGGCCAGCTTTTCAGCGACCGCCACATTGATGAACTGATTCAAAGAGACACCCTCCTTCTCTGAAAACACCTCCGCCGTGCGTCGCACCGACGGCATCAGTCGTAGCGGAAACTTCGGGATCGCCGTCTTCCGCGGTTCAGTTGCCATCTCGATTCTCCTCCCTCATTTGTTCCATCAGTTCGGCCGGAGAGAGCACCGGAATTCCAAACCTCTTTCCTGCCCCCACAAAGTGCTTCGCGTTGCTGGTCACAATCGCTTCTGCCCGTCCGTTGATCGCAACATCCAGAACCATGTCGTCGCTCGGATCGGATGACAAGGGCCGAGTCTTCATCACGACCTCCACCGGTTCAGCGAAGGCTTCCAGTGCTTCGATCAACTCCAAAATCTCGCGGCTTACTCAACGCGGACGCCCTAACGTGTTCCGAACGAAGAGCGACATCCCGATATTCCAAGCCAAGGTTGAGGTCCATCAGCGTCACAAGTTCTTCACGAAATATCATCCGCACCACTTGTCCCGCAGCTCCATCACTCGACCGGACAGCCGTCACGAACGATGCCGTATCGAGCACAATTCTCACGAAGACATGATACCACCCATGATGCCACACAAAACGTAGTTTTGAGGGAGGAAGTCTCCTCCCTGCATCCAGCCGGCGATCAAGCTGCCGTCTTCCGCAAACCTCCTCTGCGGGCCGTTCCTTCCCGCAACGCCCTCCCGAAAGCAAAGGCAATCAATCCATGCGCTCCGCGCCCAGCAAGGAAACCAAACCTTCCTGATAGGTGGGTGTACCGGGACATGCGTTACGTTGTGGACCTGAGACATCCGTTACAAGCCCCTTGCGGAGTTGAGGGCTTGAATTGAGGTTGCGGCTGGTCTTTGCCGTTGCTCCTAAACACCTAACCGGCCTGCCTTGGGGGCGGGTCAGAATGTGAAGTTGCCGAAATCCGTTTTACGAGAGAGAGTGGTTGCCACAGTTGAATCGAGTCAATAAACACGCATAGCATACGACCATGACGATTCCCCGCGAGCTTTGGATTAGCAATCTGGTCGGGATTGCGAAGGATCTTGCAGATTCAGAACGGCAACGTTCCCGGTGGCTCGCTGCGGATGCTGCGGCTTGGGAACGCCCCGCGGAACTTCTCTGTGTTGTCTTGGACGACTATCAGCTGGAGTTGTTCCTGAAGGAACAAGGGCCAAGCCTATCGACAGAACAGCTTAGTGCCGCTGTAGTTCTCCTACAGCAATCGATTGAGTATGACGTTGGCCCAACAGGATGGCGCGACCCGGAAGCAGTACTGAGCGATCCCGCTTGGGAGAGGCTGCGTCAGACCGCACGCACTTTTGAAGCTGCATTCCATGAAAAGAAGTAGGCCGCTACGCCAACCTTCCTTGAAAGTGGGGCAAGTACGGTCGATATGGGTGGATGAAAAGCCAATTTTGGCTTTTCTCCCACCCGTCGTTTTCCGATCAGACTAAGGCTAAGGCAGCGCTCTCACGGGTCTGAATCTCAACTCCGTCACGTCCAACTCGCCGAGTTCGATCTCTCGAAAGTAAACCCTGAAAATCTCCTCATCCATCTCCTCGAAGCCGAGATCTTCGAAGGAGAAGACCGCATTGTTATGAATCCTCCGTTTACGAACGGATACGATATCAAGCACATCATGCACGCCTTGAAGATGTTGAGGCCCGGAGGCCGGCTCGTAGCCACACTAAGCCGCAGTTACCCAAGCAGGATGAACCACCCATCAAAAATACGAGCCTCTGAGTCGCGGGGTTGCGTTTGCAGCCCCTTCTCTTCGCAAAAAAAGTGCGCAACGGTGTCAAAAGTGTCCCTCTCATCTCGCTTAGAGAGTAGATGCCAAAACTCGCCCACTCCAAGGCGGGCGGCAGGGCCTTTCCCTCCCCTGCACCCCTCCTTAAGCCAAGAGGCATCTGGAAGGAGACATCGATGGACAAGACCGAATCCACTGTTCGCATCATGCTCACTGCTATCGAAGCGCCGCTCTACGATATCGGTGTCCTGAGCGAGCGTGGAATGCTTCCGGGACTCGACGGCATCTCGGCCGCGGCGGTCCTCGACAGGCTTTCTCTGCTCAAGTACCGCAATGCCCACGGTTCGCACATCTACATTCGCCCATCGGGCGAGCACCGCTACACGGTACTCGACGATCTCAACGAAGCCACGCTCGCAAGGCTCTCGGCCGACGGCTTCAACCCATGTGCTGTTGTCGAGACCAGCGCCGGCAACTTCCAAGCCTGGCTGAAGCACCCCAGAATGTTTCCGAAGCTACTCGGAACCTTTGCCGCACAGACATTGGCCGAGCGGTATGATGCTGACCCCAGCGCGGCGGACTGGAGGAGGTTTGGACGGCTTCCCGGCTTCACCAACTGCAAACCTAAATACAGAAAGTCTGACGGCCTCTTCCCTTTCGTGCGCCTGCACAGCCACAGTGGACAACAGTACCCGATGGCGGAGGCCTTCGAGCAAGAGATAACGACGCTCTACCGAGCCCGCGAGCAGGAACGCGAGGCGAAACGGCTGCAAAGTTCTCTTTCTCCCCATAGGGGACCGAGGTTATCGAATCTCTCCCTTGAACGATTCCGAACGCCGGTCAGGTACCAGGACCGGCCCGCCGCTGCTGATATTGCTTTCTGTGTCGCCGCTTACGCCAATGGCATGAGCGAGGACCGGATTGAACGTGCCATTGAAGACGACTATCTCTCTCGCGATCCCAACCCTACAAAACGAGCTGCCTACATCCGAAGGACGATGGAGAAGGCGAGGAGATGGACCGGACGATGAGCATCGGTGCTGTATTTGCCCTTGTCATCATTCCTCCTGCTTGTGAAATGACACTTCTAGTTTCTGAGGTGGCTCTCGCTACTCGCGCCATGGGAGAGTCCGCTGAACAGGCCGGCTCCCTTCCGGTTTGCCTTTCTGTCTGCGTTCAACGTGCCGCGCTCAAAACACCCCAGCCCTTCGGACGCACGCTCTCCTTCCAAAATCCGCTATGCGCCTCTCAAGAGGTGCGGACTCCTTCCCCCAGACAAGCTGGGGTCCCCTTCCACAGATCCAGTTCAGTCGCCTTGGGAGTGGGTCGCGACGGCACACCCTCCGGGCAAGCATGTACCGCAGACAGCGGACAAACCAAAAGAAACGGAGCCAAACACCATGTTCAACAAAGTCATCCTCATCGGCCGCCTCGGACAGAACGCAGAAGCCAAAACCGCTCAGAACAACAAAGAGTACGTCATCCTCAACATCGCAACCCAGGAAAGTTGGAAGAACGACAAGGGCGACTACGAAAACCGCACCGAATGGCACCGCGTCTTCGTTTGGAGGAATCTCTCGAAGTTCGCCAAGACCCTCCAGAAGGGGCAGCTCATCACTCTTGAAGGCACCTTGCGGTATCGCGAGGTAGAAGATGAGATTGAGGGCACCACGTTCAAGCACCGGATCTCAGAGATCCACGCCATCAGCATGAAGCGGCTCTCTAAGATCGAGGCCGCTGATGACCGGCAGACGGAGCCGGCGACGAGTAATCGCCGGCCTTCGGTGGATGGGGTGAGAACATCGCCTCATCCACCATTTGTTGTCAAGATAGAGGCTGGCTGTGAGATCGAGGAGACTCAGATCCGCTCGATGTCAGCTTTGCTGGGTTTGTCCCATTGCATCAACCGAGAACCGTTCCCGGCGACATCGGCGTTTTTCAGGACTGACGCGAACATACGGCACGCAGCTTTTTCGTCTGAACGGCTGTCTTTCCGTAACCACATGTCAGTTGATCCGCGATCACAGCAGCTGCAATATCTAGATGTGGCTATAGCTAATCTGAAGGGAGTGGCCATCGGTTTCCAACGTGACATGATAGTGCTGATCGGTTCGATATGTTGTCTTCGATGACAGTGCAACGGCTACGCTCGGAGCTGGGTGCGGAAATGGTCGGACGTGACTGCTGATTCCTACTACAGCATCGGACGGAAGTGAATTGAGCCAAGGTGTTGTATTTGTAGTTGTAAAGGTACCGTTCTCGGCTCCGTGATGAGGAACCTTGAAAAACTTCGTATTCGAGGGGATCTGATTCCCGATTTGGGTCCATACGCCTTCCGCTTCTGCGTCTCCGGTAAGCAGAAGGGAAACATTGCCGAGAGTGATGGCTAAGACGATCGAATTATTGTTCTCATTGGACGAAATGATTCCTGGCGGAGGCCAGAGCACCTGAATGGCTGCGGAGCCGAATGTCGGTATTAACTTACTCGTATCTACGATATCGAGTTGACCTACCCGGGGCGATCGAACCGCATACCGTAATAGGGCTGCAAAGAAGGCGGGCTGATTTGCCGACCGTGAATGCCAGAAGCAGGAACTGCCAAAGTCCTTAAGAATTCTTTTAATTCCTTGGCCGTGATCGGCATGGGCATGTGTGACCAACACCCAATCGAAAACCGGCGTGATAGACGGGATCGGTATGTTCTTCTTTTCGAAGAACCGCTTTAGAAACGTGTGGGAGGAACGAACGGTCGACGTATCATTTGAGTCGACCAATGCGTAGCGACTACTACCGTTCGAATCCTGGTACTCCAGCAGTGAGGAATCTCCCCAACCTACATCAATCATCGTGATGCGCAGTTTACTCAATTGCTTCTCCGATGCTGAATTATCAGCGTCCATTCTTCGTCCGCAACTGGAGCTGCGGATTCTTAGGCTCTCCTCTTTCTGCCATCGCTATGTGCTCGCCAGCCCAGCCCCTGAACGCACGCGTTTCCGCTTCGGAGAAACTAATCTGGTTGTGCAACTCCTTGCCACGAACTTCGAACTCCTCCCCGGAAATACGGGAATCACGAAATTCGAATGCAGCACGGAAAAGGGCCAGCTCCACACGGTAGACATCGCCGACCTTGGGTGTGGTGAGGAACAGGAACTCGGGGAGCCATAAATCTTCAAAGTTGGCCAGTCCCCCCGTCTCCTCGACACGTTGGAAAAAGTCCTCGATAAGAGGGTAGGTGTCGAAATGCGCTGCCCCAAAGGGCCGTTGGACGATCCCTGCGAGACCAAGCATCAAGAATGGTGACGTCATTCCCCCAATTCTGATGCTCCATCCACTGGCGGGATTGTCGAATTCGACAACGAGATAATGGCATCTGATCAGTGGAAAGGAAGGTCTCGCCAGTGTTTCTATCAGAATAGGTACATCAGGCTTTGGTGAATGGGGCATAGGTGCATCTCAGTTCGAAACGGATGAACAAACCTTACCGCTTGTTGATCGCTGAATTTGACGACATGATTGTGATATCACAGATCGTCACGTCAACCGCATTCACTACAGAGTGAATGCATGGTGGGAGTTAACAACAAAGCAATATAGAAGTAACTGAGCCTGTGCATGAGTTGATCACGGAACCGTGGCCTGTTGAAACGGACCAACAGTCGGTGATTCTCTCGAGGAAACTGGTGTACGGATCCACCGCCCGGTATCGAAGGTTGGAGGGGCTAGGTCACCGACGCTAAACCCTCGACCCGTCTTTCTTCGTTAGTGTCATCGTCAACGGAATCGAAAGGCCTTAGCGCCTTGTTCCAGTTCGCTCTTCCAGGAAGCGATAATTCCTGGATCAAAGCCGATCCTCCACGCGTCGGAGAGGCCGCTTACCCTATACCGATCTGCAAAGATATCTCGATAGCACCAGGCAAATGCGTCGGTAAGAGAATATGCGTGATACATCAAAGCCTCAATCTCAATTCGATTGAATCGATCCAGGCTCGTGCGGAGTCTCCGCAGAGGCAAAAGGAGGTCGTCTGGCATTTGGTAATCCGAGTTTACGATTTCACAATATTGTTGATGCTTGTCGGCCGGCATATTCTTTACGGAACTAGCAAGACCGGCGAAAATTCCCCTCATGCTGCCTTTCGTGAACTCTGTCATTAAAGAACGCGTCCGAAGTGCGCTCACTTGTTGGCGCGCAATGGCGTCGACACGGTATAAGAGAGCCGCATCACTCAACGCTGGTATGCCCGTCACATCAAACTCATAAGTAGCCGGGGCTCCGCCGTCACTAACGACAAGCAGATCTGCCGGTTCGATCAACTCATCGTGGCCGGGTACTTTTACCGTCTTGGTAAGAGCTTCGAGGCCGGAGTTGTCGTATGCTCCTCCGTCGGTGAGGGGAATGAGCGGATATTCAGGTAGTGGGGATTCCTGATATATGGGAGGCGTAAAGGTATAGTCGCCCCTCACGATTCGTAGAGGCGGGAACACCGGGGGGAAAGCCGCGCTGGCTCCCACACAGGCGCTCAGTCTGAGGGCATTAGTGCCCCACTTCGCATGGCCCACACGAGAATCGCCCATGCCTGCGTTAGTAAATCGCCACGCTCGAATCGACTGCAAGTTCGTAGCGTTAATGATTAAAAGGGGGCGGCTCGGCAGAGAATCACAGCGTTGTCCATCAAAGAAGATGTCGTCGAACAGCTCTGCGGCCGCCTGAGTCCGCGTGAATGCCTTCGATGCAATCTTGCGGAAAGGCCATCTCCAACTGCTCACCAGCCACTTCAGAAGGAAGTTATGCGCCTGAACCCGTTCCACGAATGGAGTCGAGATCACTGATTCAAACGCCTTTGCGTCGCCACCGGCCGCCAGGAAGGAATTCCAGCGCTGAACGGCAAAGGCTCCCAAAATACTCCCGCCAGACACGGTTGAAATCACATCAACTTCAGGCAGCCACCCAAGCTCAGCGAGACGGCGTAGCATTCCGAGATGAAAGATGGAAGCACGGAAGCCGCCTCCTGAAAGCGCAAGTGCGATACGTGGCTTCATATTGACGGACAGATCGGTTAGGGTCGCTTCCTGATGGAATGGATGACACGGTGCCATCACACTAATACTTTGCACTCCATCGAGGTATAAGCTTATATGGTATGGAAACGCTTGGAACATTCATTCGCCGCGCAAGAGATGAAAAAGACATCTCCCTGAGAGAGTTCGCTAGGCGTGTGGGCGTGTCGCCAGCTTTTGCCTCCGATATAGAACTGGGAAGACGATTTCCCTCTGACGACATGTTGGAGAAAATCGCTGACGTATTGGACAGTGAACTGACCACCCTACGAAAGCTAGACACGCGAGCGCCTATCGATGACTTAAAACGCCTGAGCGAGGCGGACCCTACCTTCGGAGTGGCGTTCCGCACTCTGGTCGAAAGAAAGGTAGACCCGGAAGACCTGTTGGCTTGGGTCCAAGGGCATCCCAAACACAAGCGATCATGAAGATTCAGTCGCGCACGGAGGGGTTTTCCTCAAAACGACTGTACCTTCCAGCTTCTCGTATTGAGAGGATCTGCAACGACGCACTTCGATCCGTGGAATTATTACCGGAAACGCCTTCAGCCGTTCGGATCGAACGATTGATCGAGAAAAAACTCGGCTTTTCACCTGAGTACGCTGCCCTTCCTGCTGGGGTCTTAGGATTCACCATATTTGGAACCGCTGGTCCGAGTCGTATCGTAGTGGATCGAGGACTGGCTGAAGCCGATTCGATAGTTGCTGAGCGCAGAATCAGCACCACCCTGGCGCATGAGGTCGGCCACTGTCTCTTTCATGCTCACCTTTTCGCCGCAACTCAATCATCAGCAGAACTCTTTACCGAGGACGCAGAGCACTCCCTTGGCCCCAAAATCCTCTGTCGAGACGAACCTTCATCCTCATACGACGGCAAGTGGTGGGAATACCAAGCTAACGCTGCAATCGGCCCTCTCCTGCTGCCCCAAGAGCTCGTAATCCAGGCCGTACAGCCGTTTCTTGAATGTCGAGGGCTTCTGGGATTACCGACCCTCGCAGATCGGGCGCGCCGACCTGCCGAACTGGCCATCGCCGAAACGTTCAACGTAAACCCGATTGTCTCAAGAATCCGGCTATCTGAGATGTTTCCTCCCGACGCACAGCCAACTCTGTAATTTCCATTTGCAAGTGTTCGCAATGTATGCTTACACTGTACGTGGAGGTTTAAAATGGCACACATCGATAGAGATTTTGCTTTGCCGGTTCAAGGGTATGTGCAATGGCCGGTGGGAACTGGTGACAGCACAACAGTTTGCATGGCAGACGAACTAGTCATGCAAATCGACCTTCATCACCTTGGCGTGTCCGAAAAAGAGGGTGATCCGCACACCCCCATTGTGGATAGGCTAATCGCGCTTTTGCCCAAACAAGGAAAACGTCCGTATCTCGCGGTCTTCGTTCTGACCCATCCCGACGAGGATCACTGCCTCGGTTTCGAAAAGTTGCTCGCTAACGTCGACATCGGAGAGCTTTGGTTCAGTCCTCGGATCTTTCGCGAGTACAAGAAAGAGCTTTGCGCAGATGCTCTCGCCTTTCGCGAAGAAGCTGTCCGACGCGTCCGCAAAACTATCCGAACCAAAGGAGATGTGACGAGCGGGGATCGAGTTCGAATCATTGGTTACGATGAACTACTCGCTGAAGACGAATACAAAGAGTTCCCCAGGGGGTGTTTCTCCGTTCCGGGACATGAACTTTTCGAGTTCGATGGTGTGGATTTGAGTGATCGCTGCCGCGTTTTCCTGCACGGACCGTTCAAAGATGCCGCCGACGGCGAACGTAATGACTGTTCCATCGCAATGCAGGTCCGGTTGGATGTTGAGGGCGCCTATTCCTACCTCATGTTTCTCGGGGATCACTGCTATCCAACGGTGAAGCGAATCTTTGAGAGCAGCAATGCTGAGGACGTCAAGTGGCACATCTTTCTCGCCCCTCACCACTGTTCGAAATCAGTAATGTATTGGAAAGAAGCCGGTGAAGATAACGAAGGACTCAAGCAGAACGTTCTCGATCTCATCGAAGGTGCTGCGCAGAACCCGGGATACATCGTTGCCAGCAGTGAGCCGATACCGGGATCGAACCAGTCAGGTGACAACCCACCTCATGCCAAAGCTAAAGCGCGGTATCAGGAAATCGCACCCACCGATTTCCTTTGTACGCAGGAACATCCGGATCAGGCGCAGCCCCACCCCATTGTGTTCCAGGCAACGAGGAACGGCTTCGTGTATCTGAAGCCGAATGCAACGACAAAACAAAAAACCGCAACAACTCTAACCGCAGCAGCGTCCGCTGCTCGTGGTTCATCGGTCCCTCCTTCATCCCGTGTCGGCTTCGGAGACAAATAATGTCCCCCGGTCCAAAAACAGCGCTGGAGCAGTTGCATGCTATTGCTTCAGTTCCAGGAAGCCCGCTGGAAGTACTCGATTTCGATGAGATCGAAGGAGAGGGACTGAGTGTCCACGTGAGCATTGACTGCCTAGGCATCGTTACTAGCCCAGGCGGGATGCCTTTGCGTGCTCGCGAACCTTTCTATATCGGGGTTCCGAAGGACTTTCCGTTTGAAGCGCCTGTACTTTTGGTCTCGCACGAGCGTTTTCTGGGTTATCCCCATGTCTATTGGGGCCACTACCTCTGCCTCTACCAAGCCCCAGAAGCTGAGTGGAATTCTTCTGATGGAATGTTCGGCTTTATGGAGCGCGTCGACCTGTTTCTGCGAAGTGCAGCAGCGGGGAAACTTGACCCGATGGGCGCTCCAATGCACCCGCCTACAACGCCGGCCTCGAAGAAAACAGATCTCCCCACAGTGATCCCGAAAGTGGATGCGCCACACACAGGAAGCGATACTTGGTTTGGCTTCGCGACAATCGAAAATGTTTCGCGACGTCGTATCGATATCACTGGCTGGGCAAGTGTTCTAGATGAGCAGTGGCCGGATGTACCCATTGCTGCCGCGGTCCTGTTAAATCGGCCTCTGAGCCACCAGTTCCCGTCAAAGATTGGCGAGCTCATCGTCGCTCTTCACGAACGTGGCGTGAGCCGCAACACCTTGATTCTCCTCTTGAGATGTGTGCTCATCCAATCGGAAAAGGACTCACCTCTATTACTCCTGATCGGTGCCCCGATGCGCGGCATTCGAGGCGAGGAAGCCCCGAAGCAGCATCTCACCGCTTGGTGGATCGAATCCGAGGTTGCAAATGCTTTGCGACTATTGATGCCAAAACCCACGGATTCTGAGGAACTCCGCGATTTGCGTGCCGAACTTGAAGAAAAATATTTCAAGATCCTTGAAAAGCAACCTGTGCATTGGTGCCCACTTCTTGAAGATCGGCCTGAGATTATTGTCCGTCGAGATAAAGACACGCCTGCAAACTGGTTTCGCGAGAAGAGTGTGGCTATCTGGGGATGTGGTGCAATTGGGGCGCAAATCGCAGAAGGGGTAGTACGGGCCGGTGCTGCTCGGTTGATCATTTATGACAACGCGCGAATTAAACCCGGTGTTCTGATTCGACAACCTTACGAGGACCTCGAAGTGGGTTTCTATAAAGCAGATGCGCTCAAGTTGCGTCTGCAACGGATTCGCCCGAACCTTGTGATTGAGGCTCATGTTGCGGATGTAAGGCATGCAGTTCTGGATCGAGTGGATTGGCACGAGAACGCAGACATCGTGTTCGACGCCACGGCCTCGCGTGCCGTCTTGGCAAAGTTGGAGTGGACAAGAAAGGTCCATTTTCAACGAGTGCCAATTGCTTCTCTGGTACTGGGACCTCGAGCGGAGAAGGGGATGGTGCTTGTTACAGGAGCAGGACACTCGGGTGGCCCATTCGATGCAAGCCGATCAGCTAAACTTTGTCTCCTACGAGACAGGCGAGGTCGGACGTTCCTTGAAGAATTTTTCCCTGAATCACCGGCTCGTCCGTTTCAACCAGAGCCAGGGTGCTCAGAACCCACTTTTGTCGGCTCGTACTCCGATGTGACCTCGTTGTCGCACATGATGTTAAACGCAGTCCCTGACATTCTGGGCTCGATGGGACCCTCTGAGGCAGAAGCACGTTTTTACGGAGCATCGTTAGATCAGCAGAAAACGGTGACACATCTACGTTATCGCATCGGTGGACGGCTCCCAAGTGTGGATCCGGCAAATGCATTTGAGATCCGAATCAGCCAAAGCGCATGGCTGCAAATGCAGAGACACGTAGATCGTAGCGCCTGGCATTTCGGGCAACGCGTCGAAACTGGTGGCATTCTCCTCGGTGAGTGCGACGAGACTCTAAAGATTATGTGGGTCGACGAATTCAGTTCCCCGCCAAGTGACAGCACTCTCACCCCGACAGAATTCATCTGCGGTACTCGTGGAACTGCGCAGTTGCACGCGAAACGAGACCGCGAGTCGCGCGGTTCAATTCGATATATCGGAATGTGGCATACACATCCGGAATCTCTCCCGGTGCCTAGCTCGATCGACCTCCTCGCAATGTCCACACTGTCCAGTGAGACGGGTGGCCAGTTCGCCCACTCCCTGATGGTCATCATAGGCACCCCATATCACCGCTTGGCATTAGCTACGTATGCTTTCTCGCAAGCAGAGTTGAAGCAAAGGAGATTTTCTCGCAGATGCGAAGTTTCATTCCCGCCGTCGATCATGCAAGATGGCCCGAACCGGCACCGATCCCTTCTTCCTCGCGTCGCCCTAAAACTTTTGCAAATAGCAGATCACCTCTTTTCGCCGCGATAATCGATCTCAACAAGTAACAAATCGACGAGCCATTCACGGGAAGCACATCGGATGGAAACCAGCATCGAACAGTGCGAAGCCTGCAGCAAAGCCACACCTCACATTGTCAAAATAATTGTCGTAGTTTTATCACGCTAAATGTCATCATTTCTGCTCACGACAACCACACGCGGCGAGCCTGGAGACGCTCCAATCCAGTGACGGATCATAACCCTTGTCGATGGTCACGCGGAGGGCGTTCCCTTAGTCTCGGCGATGAGGGCAGCCATTTGCTTTTTTCCTGTTTCAAGCAAATGCCATGTCTCCGGGTTCTTAGTTGCGTCGCTGTTTACGGCACCGCTTTTGCCCTTTTCCTTGCCGAGGTCACGCACGACATTATGAGCAAGGATCGTCTTGAAGCTTTTGAAGTGCTTATTGAACGTTGACGCGATAACGTTGGCGGTCAGTTCCAGGGCGATATTGTCCTCTGTAAGCATATAAAGGAGCCACATGGTCTTTTGCGCCGTTGACCAATCCTGCTTCGGAAAGCCGTATTTCTCTGCATCGTGTTTGAAGTCTATGGCCTCCGCACGGGGGCCTTGCGGGGCAATTCTGCGATTGCCGGGCTTACGTTTTCCCGGCGCGGATGGGGCAGCATCGGGTAGCTGTGCAGGAGTAACATCGATGACCTTATGATTTGTTGCAATGTTTGGTGATCGGTGGGTCACTCATGACAGAAGGATTTACTCTGCCGGGCCGGAAGGAGCAAGGTTTTAAGCTGCCTTGTTTATTCCCTGATTGCGGGTGTGCGGAAGAATTAGGATGGGCTTACGATTTCCGCTGCACGGGTGTCTGCAATCGAACCGGCGCTCACATTGTTAGACGCCGCCGGATTATCCCGTTCGTTGATTATGTAAACGAGGGCAAAAAGCATGTCGCACATCTCCCTGTACGCCGCTGTAGAAATCCATATAGCTCCTTGACCTGCTACTAAACAAGCGACGCCTAAGTAACCAATACTGAGGTATACAGAATCTACGTCTTGCCCATGCCGCCCAAAATTATGAACGGACTGTTCGAGAACTACAAACAAACTGTATATGCAGGAGATAAATAGAGCTGCGGCGATTGCTCTTGCATCCTTCCATATAGACATCTGCGCGATGATTACTTCGAACTTGTCGCTTCCAGCATTAAGCGTCAGATATCCGATGAGAAAGGAATTGAGCCGAACGTATGCTTTGCGAGGACTTCCAGGGTTGAATGGTAGCATTGCCTCTTTCTGCTTTTCCTTCCGCCTTATTTTCTTCCATCTCCGGCCAGGACCCAGCGACCCTCCCGCATCTGGATACCGTCAACCGAATACAATAAGTTCGTTGAATTCTGCGATGCCTGCTGAGACTTTCGCTACATCGGGCTAATCGTCAGTCGATACGTGGAACAGTCATGCCTCTCTTTTTCCCGGCGACGATTTCAGCTAGGAACCATGCGGACCAATCCTGAAAATCCGAGGCAGCCAACACGTCCCCTGCATCGCGATAACGTTGATACTGGCTGTATAGCCGTTCCGAAAATACTCTAGGTGCAAAAGTAGCTGCTTCGCGAAGAAAGTTTGTATACGCTTGAGTCCGTCTACCGATCTCGTCATCCAAATGCGCATACGTTGCGGCGAGAAACTCTATGACGTCTGCCCAATAGTCCTTGCCGAATCCCGGAGCCAATTGTTCATGCCACGTTGACAGGGAGGTCTCATCCTGGCGAACGATGTAGCGAGCCACAAAGAAGCGATGTATACGCTCATGAACGAAGCAATAAAAGACTTCTTCTCCGGCAGAACGACGAGTCAGGACGTTACTCTTGACTGCAGCTTCGCAGAACACTTCCGTCAAGTGTGCATCGGCCTTGAACTGTTGATCATTCGTTCTAAACAAGTTCCAGGCTTGCTGTTCAAGGTTTAGGGCTTGGTTCGTATTCAGGTCATCATCAAGGCTTGAATAGATGGCAAAGTCGCTGGAAGGGAGCTTGTTATAGCGCAAAATAAAACGTCCCAATAGCATCGCTGTGATGGGCAGTCCTATGACAGCGGATAGGTGCGATGCGCCAAGTACGAGGTCGAGCCAACCCTCGGGAATGATGTCTTTCAGTTGCTCTCGTAGGAATGGTGACAAGTCGAGACGTTCTATCGGGACATTTTGGGGCCAGTTGGGTGGAAACTGACTCGACAATATAACCAGGTTCCGTTTTCTGGCCTTGCGAACAAACTTCAGCGTCGAGGTTGGCTGTCGATCTTCATTCAGCGCGTCCAGCAGCACGACAAAACCGCCGCCGTCGACGATATTGGTAGCAGTATCAATGGACACGTTCATATCGCCATATTCACTCATGAGCGCAGCGACCTCCTCGTCAGGCGTATGCTCGCTCCCGAGCGGAATAAAGAGCGGAGTCATACCTCTATTCAGTGAAACCCGAGCGATTTGTTGGAGGAATGCCGACTTTCCCAAGCCTGACGGCCCCTCCACCAGCCAGATCTGCTGTCTCGAATTGCCTTTACAAAGAAGCGAGTCAAGAATCGTTTCAATGGAGAGACTCTGTTTCGCCGATTTCTCATCCTCCGTTTCTCCGCCAGTTTGTTCCGTCAGCTTGGACCGCTTCAGAGGGAGTGAATGTGTATTAGGCTGGACGCCAGTAACACACGGAAGAATGTATCTGTTGCTTTCCCACTGTCTTATCTGGGGGTGTCCAGCTAGCTTCAGTCGATAATCACGGAAGAGGGCATCGCGAATAGGCGGGACGTAGATAAGAAGCGGCTCGGTGACAAAGTATCTAAGGATTCCGATTCCCATCAGCGTGCGGAACATGGGATCAAGAACCAGTCGACGCACCCATGTGGAGAATACAGCTGTCACCACCAATCCGATGTTCACGAAAAGCAACGCGCTGAATGCATAGATATAAGGCCACAACCAGTACGTTCCCTTAACGTACAGGGAACCCTCTGGCTGAAGAGCAATTCGAGTGGGCGCCTTCTGATCGCCGAAGTCGGCTGTCACTTGAAGATGGAATGGCTTTCCAGCCTTCTGAGTTGCAATTTCAGAGGCCTTCCCACCGAAACTTACATCGAATGTCCTGTCATCGCCGCGCACTCGCTTAATCGTGAAATGGTCGTCTGGAATAAGAGTTGCGTCGTCTGTATCGAGAATGGCGAGTTTGACCGAATTAGGATGCGGTGGAAGTCCGTGAAATAGGAGTTTGACGGTTCCCGAGAATTGGTCAACATTTGGATCAATCGAAGCTCCTATCCTTTGTTCAATCTCTGCTGACAGAACCACTCCACTCTTGCCTACCGCCCACCCGCGAGTGCCGTCCGCATTCATCCATAGAGCTTTGAGATCAGCGCTCTTACTGGCCGCAGATGCGGAATCGTCCCGGTTCCACTGTGCGCCATCGTAGCGCAGCACCCCCCAGCCTACCGCCCAGCCGCGGCTGCCGTCTGTACTCAGCCAAAATGCGTTAGGAAGAGGCAGGTTAACAGCCGCGTCGTCGAATTTCCACTGCGTCCCGTCGTAGCGCAGCCAGTCGTTAGTAAACAAGAGTGTACCGGCCGCCCAACCGCGGGTGCCCTCCATGTTCAACCAAAAAGCGCTAAGCGGAAGGCCTTTGAAGACCAAAGATGTGTCACTGTCCAGTTTCCACTGTGTGCCGTCATAGCGCAGCACGCTGGAGTCGGTGAGAGACAGGCCCGTGAAATAGTTGCCTGCCGTCCAGCCGCGACTGCCGTCGGCGTTCAGCCACAACGCCTTGAGGTCAGCGCCTCTGCTGGCCGCAAATGCGGCGACGTCGCGCTTCCACTGGCTGCCGTCGTAGCGCAGCATTGTGCCCTTCTCGCCTGCCGCCCAGCCCCGGCTGCCGTCCGGACTCAGCCACAATGCGTTAAGACCAGCGCCTTCGCTGGCCGCAGATGCGGCGACGTCGCGCTTCCACTGGCTGCCGTCGTAGCGCAGCATTATGCCCTTCTCGCCTGCCGCCCAGCCCCAGCTGCCATCCGGACTCAGCCACAATGCGTTAAGACCAGCGCCTCCGCTGGCCGCAGATCCAGCGTCATCCCGCTTCCACTGGCTGCCGTCATAGCGCAGCATTATGCCCTTCTCGCCTGCCGCCCAGCCGCGGCTGCCGTCCGTATTCAGCCACAATGCGTTAAGATCAGCGCCTCCGCTGACCGCAGATGCGGCGTCGTCACGTTTCCACTGTGTGCCGCCATAGCGCAGCGTTATGCCCCTCTCGCCTGCCGCCCAGCCGTGGGTACCGTCCGGACTCAACCATAATGCTCTGAGATCAGTGCCTCCGCTGGCCGCAGATGCGGTGTCATCGCGCTTCCACTGGCTGCCGTCGTAGCGCAGCACCACGCCGTCAATCAAATATCCGCCTACTGCCCACCCGTGGGTACCATCCGTGTTCAGCCACAATGCCTTAAGAGGAACGCCTCCGCTGGCCGCAGATGCGGCGTCGTCCCGCTTCCACTGTATGCCGTCGTAGCGCAGCATTATGCCCTTCTCGCCTGCCGCCCAGCCGTGGCTGCCGTCCGGACTCAGCCACAATGCGTTAAAACCAGCCCCTCCGCTGGCCGCAGATGCGGCGTCGTCCCGCTTCCACTGTATGCCGTCGTAGCGCAGCATTATGCCCTTCTCGCCTGCCGTCCAGCCGCGACTGCCGTCGGCGTTCAGCCACAACGCCTTGAGGTCAGCGCCTCTGCTGGCCGCAAACGCGGCGACGTCGCGCTTCCACTGGCTGCCGTCGTAGCGCAGCATTGTGCCCTTCTCGCCTGCCGCCCAGCCCCGGCTGCCGTCCGGACTCAGCCACAATGCGTTAAGACCAGCGCCTTCGCTGGCCGCAGATGCGGCGACGTCGCGCTTCCACTGGCTGCCGTCGTAGCGCAGCATTATGCCCTTCTCGCCTGCCGCCCAGCCCCAGCTGCCATCCGGACTCAGCCACAATGCGTTAAGACCAGCGCCTCCGCTGGCCGCAGATCCAGCGTCATCCCGCTTCCACTGGCTGCCGTCATAGCGCAGC
>Ga0206817_1028_pt2 | contig 53507 bp, 43 predicted proteins | sample Alteio_BWOrgCont_89_FD_152873 | JGI IMG/M metagenome (GOLD analysis project Ga0206817, IMG submission 152873) | Enriched cells from forest soil in Barre Woods Harvard Forest LTER site, Petersham, Massachusetts, United States -... | ecosystem: Environmental > Terrestrial > Soil > Temperate forest >...
CGGCTTCTGCTACCACGTGGACAGTGTGGTGGAGCAGCTGGCGAAGAGCGTGCCTCGCGTGCATTTCGATGAGGCATGGTACGCCTATGCGAAATTCCATCCTCTGTATCGCGGACGCTTTGCGATGGACGTGCCGGACGAGATGCCGGACCGTCCGCTGCTCTTTGCCACGCAGTCGACGCACAAGATGCTACCGGCTTTTTCGATGGCGTCGATGATCCATGTGAAGCTAAGCCCGCGCGCTCCGCTGGAGTTTGACCAGTTCAACGAATCGTTCATGATGCGTGGCACGACTTCGCCGTTCTATCCGATGATTGCCTCGATTGACGTGGCGACGGCGATGATGGACGAGCCAGCCGGTTCGACGCTGATGACGGAGACGATTCAGGATGCGATTACCTTCCGCAAAGCCATGGCTTCGGTAGCGCACCGCCTGAAGGCGGAGGAAGGCGGCGGCTGGTTCTTCGGCATGTACCAGCCGGACTATGTGAAGGACACAGCGAGCGGCGAGGTCATTCGCTTTGAAGATGCGCCGGATAATTTGCTGGCGCAGTCTTCGCAGTGCTGGACGCTAAAGCCGGGTGAAACATGGCATGGCTATCGCGATGAGGACATTGCCGACGACTATGTGCTGCTCGATCCGACGAAGGTCACAATCCTGACGCCCGGCATCGATGCGCAGGGCCGTATCGACAACTGGGGCATCCCAGCGACAATTCTTACCGCATTTCTCGATGCGCGACGCGTCGAAATTGCCAGGACCGGCGACTACACGATCCTGACGCTGTTCTCTGTGGGCACCAGTAAAGGTAAGTGGGGAAGCCTGCTGGAGACGCTCTTTGAGTTCCGGCGACTCTATGATCAGGAAGCTTTGCTGACCGAAGCGCTGCCACAACTGGCCTCCAAGTATCCCGACCGTTACGGCGCAATGGACCTGAAACAACTAAGCGACGAGATGCACGCAGCGATGAGAGAACTGAATCTGCCCGGGCTGCTGCAGGAGGCTTTTGACGTGGATCCCAATCCTGTGATGACCCCTGCACAGGCATATCAAAAGCTGATTCGCGAAGGCACGGAAAAAGTAAAGCTGGCGGAGATGGCAGGACGAATCCCAGCGGTAATGCTGGTGCCGTATCCACCGGGTATTCCGATCTCGATGCCGGGTGAGCGGCTGGGCGACGCCAATAGCCCAACGATCCGTTTCCTGCTGGCTCTCGAAGAATTCAGCAAGCGCTTTCCTGGATTCGAGCGCGAGGTGCATGGCATTGAAGTGGATCCGGAAGGCAACTTCTGGATGCGCGGTGTGATTGAGACACCCGGCAAACGGACCAATGGTAAAAAACCGCGTACGCATCCCTCATCACGTGCGGCAAAAACGGCGCGGTAAGCCGAACAAAGAGACCGAAAGGCTCGGATTTCAACACAGAACAGGAGCCTTTCGGGAGGTAATCGATTGCGGAGTTACAGGCTCATGCGATGTGCCTGTCTTGATTACCGTAACCTTCCTTTGCGGAGGAGGATGTCATCCTTTTGTCATTGGTTCATCATTTTTATGACACGCGGTCTCATCAACAGCTGTGGAACTTGCGGAGACCTGCCAGGTAGAGGTGGAGATCGACATGAGTACGCGCACAGTTTTCACTGCGTGGCTCCTTCATTACAAGACCAATTCTTCTTCAGAAATTTGCGCGATATCGGATACAATTTGTGACCGACTTGAAATGTGGAGGAATACATGCCTGAAATGCGACAGGTTCGGTTGAATTATCTCGCGATTCTTGTTTCCGCTCTTGTGTATTTTGCGCTGCAGGCGGTCTGGTTCACGCTGTTCATGGAAGAATGGCTGGCTGGTATTGGCAAGACCGCGGCGGAGCTGCGACAGCAGCGAGGCAGCTTTGTGCTTGCCTATGTCATTGGTTTTATCTGCGCATTGGTCCTGGCTGCTGCGATCTCATGGTTTACGCAGATGACGGGCAAGCAGACAATCATACGTGGAGTGATTATCGCCATCGCGGCGTGGGTTGGCTTTATCCTGACAACATGGTCGACCGAATATGCCTTCGAAGGCAGGGGCATGAGCATTCTGGTGATCAACACCGGTGCTTCACTGATTGGAATGGTCATCATGGGCGCGATTCTCGGCGCCTGGAAGACAAAGCCAAAATTCCCATAGGTTTTGAGACGTTTCACCTAAGATATTCGCGTTCCTCGCTGCGAAGCTTTTATAACCCGTGAATACTTTGTGGTCATCTTCAAGACCAAGCATCGTGCGCCAGGTGCATTTAAGTGCCGAATCTTTCGGCTGCGCGGGCTTTCGCCTTGACGGCCTCTTCCTCCCGATTTTTAGGCGGAGCATTGGTCTCAAGCGAGTGGAGAAGACGCGCGGACACGCCAGCTACTTCATCGACGGCTGCCAGAAACGACGCTTCGTTCGCTTTGGACGGGTGCGTGAAGCCGCTTATCTTGCGTACGAACTGGAGAGAAGCCGCCCGAATCTCCTCGTCGGTCACGGGCGGATCGAAATTGAAGAGTGTTTTGATATTTCTGCACATACATTCACGCTCTACATGGACTTGGATGGCATTGAGTTATCCCGGTGAAGCGGATATCCGGTTTTTTATTCAGTCCGCTGCACAAACAGGCAAGAGAGGTACTTGCGATGGTACACAAAAATGATCACCCAAAAAATTGCGACCAGAATTGCCATGAATGACTGGCTTGGAAGCATGCAGATATGAAATGCGAGGATGTTTGCAATCAGGGCTGCGGAAAGCACAAGCGCAAGAGGAATATAGCGATTGATCAGCATCAGCACGCCGCTGATAATCTGTACCCCAGAAACAAAGAATACATAATGTGATTGGATTAGCGCGCCAATAAATTGCCCCGCTAATCCCGGCGGTAAAGGTCCCGGAATGAAGTGAAGAAAACCGTTGAGTCCGAATATGGTAAAGATCAGACCGAGCAGAATCCGTGAGATCAACGCGGCAATTTTCATCCGTCTCCCTTTCAAAATGAAGGCATGTATTTAGAGGACAAGGCAAACTCCAGCGCTTGAGTTTGCCTGTCTCCTAGAGAATTTACCTTTGTGCCAGATACTCTGCAAGGCGATTCAACGTCTGCTCGAGACCTCGGACCGCACCGAATACCTGGATGGTCTTATCTCGCAACTCATTTGATTCAAAGAGCATTCGCATTGTCACCCTGGTCCTGTCGCCCTCATCGTCGAAGGTCACAGTAGATACAAAGGCGGGCCCTAAGAGGTGCTTATAGACCAGCCGCTCCGGTCGTATGACTTCGACGTAAACACTTTCGTTTTTATAGTCGATACCATCGGGTCCATGCATGACGTGGCGCCAGATGCCTCCAGGTCTCACATCCATAATGTAGACAGTGTTGGTAAAACCTATCGGCCCCCACCACTTCACGATGTGATCTGGATCGGTGAACATCTGAAAGACGAGGTCACGTGGCGCATCGAACATGCGTATGCCGACAATGGTCTGGTCTTCGAGCGCTGTCGTTACTGCATTTGGCATCATACCGCCGTTCTTCTTGCGGTAGTCCGATAGAAGATTTGTGAGGCGTTCCAGACTCTGGCTCCAGCCTTCTTCCATTCCTGCGAGCGCAAAATCCGCAGCCGGTGTTGCTTTGATGACTCTTGTATGCAATGTGAGCGTCGTTTTTCCATTGCGTTCGATGAAGGTGACCGTATTCAACGTTTCGAGCTGCGGCTCGCCGCTGGCATTATGCAGCGCTGTCGTAGTAAAGACGAGCCGTTCCGGTTCGACGATTTCGCGAAAAACGCCTCCCATCGGGTAAACCGTGCCATCGGGTCCACGCATATGCACGCGAATGGAGCCGCCTGGCCGCACATCCAACTCGCAGACTGGGTTCGTGAAACGATGAGGTCCCCACCACTCTTTCATGCGCTCGGGCTCAGTCCAAGCCTTGAAGACCAGGCTGCGCGGCGCATCGAAGACACGCGTAAAGGTAAGCTCCTGTTCCGCCGTCTGTATGACAGAGCTATTTTCTGCGTTGCTTGTTGTCATGATTCTTCTCCTTGATTGGGGATGTTTGCGGATGCTTTTGTAACTCGTGCAGATATGCGTCCAGCCGGTCAAAGCTCTGTTCCCAGAAGCGGCGATAGTGCTCTATCCAGCCGGCAATGTCCTTAAGGGGAGCCGCTTCCAGCCGGCACGGTCTCCATTGCGCTTCGCGACCGCGAGCGATCAGGCCTGCGCGCTCGAGTACCTTGAGGTGCTTGGAGATAGCTGGCATGCTCATCTCGAACGGTTCGGCCAGCTCCGTAACAGAGGTTTCACCGGAGGCTAATCGGGCAAGGATCGCGCGGCGGGTAGGATCGGCGAGTGCTGCGAAGGTGGTGCTGAGATGGTCAGGCATTATATTAAACCTATTGGTTAATTAACTAATAGGTTTAATACAGGATGAAAAAAGGGACTGTCAAGGGGAAATCTTTAATTTTTTATGCTTAAAGTCATTTCAAAGTGAGCGCAAACCAATCCCCTCAGCGAGGCATACGTCATTCAGGCAGGCTGCTGCTGCGTCATGCAGTGCAGTGCACCCAAGCCCCAGATGAAATCTCCACAATGAATTCCCACTACCTCGCGCGTGGGAAAAAGATCGGCGAGGATGCTGAGTGCCTTGCGGTCGCTTGGATCGTTGAAGGTCGGTACGAGGACTAATCCGTTGGCGATATAGAAATTGCCATAGCTTGCGGGCAGGCGCTGCCCTTCAAAGACGACGGGTGCAGGCATCGGGAGCTCGACGATGCGGAAAGGCTGGCCGTTGAGATTGCGCGCCGACTTCAGCCGGTCAAGATTTTCAGCCAGTGGTATGTGGTTGTCGTCGTTGTGAATCGGTTCGGTGACGGTGACGATGGTGTTCTCGTCGACGAAGCGAGTGATGTCGTCCACGTGGCCGTGCGTGTCGTCTCCGGCGATGCCGCGGTTCATCCAGAGTACTTGATCGATTCCCAGATAGTCGTGGAAGACTTCTTCGAGTTGCTCGCGGCTGATGCCGGGGTTGCGCTGCTGGACAGTGCTGAGCAGGCATTCTTCTGTCGTGATGAGCGTGCCTGTTCCGTTCACATCGATGGACCCGCCTTCCAGCACGACGCGGTGGTCTCCGATCATTGGCATCCACTGTTGAAGACGAAGCTCTCTGGCGACGTGATCGGGAACTTCGTTGTCGAGCTGCCAGTTGTCGTATTTTGCCCAGGCATTGAATTTCCAGTTGGTGATGGCAAGCGAATAGTCGCTTTTCACGAATATCGGACCAGAATCGCGTGTCCAGACGCGGTCCGAGGGCCACTGGTGGAAATAGACATTGGCGATGTTTGCTCTAGTGCGCTTCAGGATATTGCGGGCTCGCTTCGCTGCCGCCGCGTCGTTCACCAGAATGTGGACGACTTCGACGCGGGAGAGATGCCGGACGATGTCGGCATAGACCCACGGGATCGCCTGAAATTTTCCCGGCCAGTCCGTGGCGTTGTGGGGCCATGCGATCCACGTGGCGGCGTGCGTGTCCCACTCGGCGGGCATGCGGTAGCCGTGTTCTCTGGGCGTGTCTTGCATTGTGGTTTTTTCTAATTCCATTTGCTTCTCCGCCCTTCTATGGCTTTCTGAAATCACTTTTGTCTTGCTTTGCAAGACCTCGCACCGTTTTGCGGTGCGGGTTCTTCGACTACCCCTTCGCTTCGTTCAGGGGCCGCACAGGATGACAACTTTAGAGAGCCGATGAGCAGCTCTAACTGCTACTTCTCCAAAGTCGTCGCGTCGAGAAAGCGGTTGACGATTGGTGAATAGGCATCGATGCGGCGGTCACGCAGGAAGGGCCAATTACGGCGTACGTCTTCAAGAGCGCGAACGTCTACCTCACCGATGAGGATCTCTTCCTTATCATGCGATGCCTTGGCAATAATGCGTCCAAACGGATCGGCGATGAACGAGCCGCCCCAGAATTCAAGGCCCGGTCCTTCGATGCGATTGCCGCGCACGTCGCCCTGTTCGTGTCCGACGCGGTTCACTGCGCCGACGAAGACGCCGTTCGCAATCGCATGTGCACGCTGAATCGTCTGCCATGCCTCATATTGTGCGGTGCCGAACTCTTCTTTCTCCGCTGGATGCCAGCCGATAGCTGTCGGGTAAAAGATCACATTCGCGCCCTGCAGCGCCGTAATGCGCGCTCCCTCCGGGTACCACTGGTCCCAGCACACGAGCGTGCCGATCTTGCCGACCGCCGTATCGAAGGCCTTGAAGCCAAGGTCGCCGGGCGTAAAGTAGAACTTCTCGTAGTAGAGAGGATCGTCGGGGATGTGCATCTTGCGGTAGAGGCCCGCGAGCGTGCCATCCTGTTGAAGAATAGCCGCAGTGTTGTGATAGAGCCCAGCGGCGCGGCGCTCGAAGAGGGAAGCAATGACGACAACCTTTTCTTCGCGTGCGATAGCGCTCAGGCGCTCGGTGCTCGGGCCGGGGATCGGCTCAGCCAGATCGAAGAGGGCGATGTCTTCTCGTTGGCAGAAGTATTGCGCGCGGAAGAGCTCGGGCAAACATACGACGTTGGCTCCCTCGCGGGCAGCTTCGCGGACGCGATCGGCGGCCTTGTCGAGGTTCGCGTCGGGATCAGGGCCGCAGGACATCTGCACCAGGCCAATGCGGTAATTCAAGGTGGATGGCATATCAGTTCTCTTTCAACGACACATATACATCAGTTTGGTTAGAGCAATTTCAAAAAAGCTCGGTGGAACTGAAACAAATCGCAGGTCCTTCGACTACCCCTTCACATCGTTCAGGGTCCACTCAGGATGGCAGCTCCAACTGTGAACAGAGAAAAGGCGCAGGCTTCTATCGCCCGCGCCCCAATTTCTAATTGCGGCTTATTGCCGCACACAACAGATTAGATACGCTTCGTAGTCAATTTTATTCAAAAATCAGAATTGCTGCCGCAATGGTAGTCGTCCAGCGGCCGTTTCTGTCGCCAATCGCAGATTGTGTGACGTTGGCGGTACGCACGATTTTGTTCGAGATACGGTAGATTTCCTTCTTCTCATCCCAGCTCTTATCCGGGTCGAAATCGAGATCGAGGGTGGTTGCGAGCATTTCGGCGGCCAGTTCTTCGGCATATTCGCCGGCTTGCTCCTCAGTCTCGCCAAAGCTGTGGTGTTCGCTGAGGTAGCCATAGCTGTTGCGGTCAGACGGGATGGCGACACCGATGCTGGAAGCGACCAGCCGATGGGGCTCACGCGTGGAATTCTCTGCAACAACGGCAAAGACGACCTCGCCTGGATAGAGATATTTCTGCCCTTCTTTACGGGGCACAAGTTTGGCTTGCGGAGGAAAAATCGACGAGACGCGCACAAGGTTTTGCGCGGCAATACCGGCATCGCGAAGTGCTAATTCAAACGAGGTGAGACGTTCTTTGTGTTTTCCAACACCTTTGGTGAAAAACAGCCGCTTCGGGACCATGCTTTTTCCCAATTCAGAATCCTCCGCATATGGATCACTGCATCATCAAGTTTGATGCATGAAAGATAATACGGCACACAGTGTGTGAAGTACACGGCGCGGCTGTAAAGAAGAAGAGTTTTCTATCGAGAGGCCCGAGACCAAAGCCCCGGTGAACAATCAGTGTCCCATGGCTTCTTCCGGCGGCTTCTTCATGGCGGGAGGTCTCCGCATGATAAAGGGCAGCGGAATGAGGCAGGCAATGATCACGCTCAGCAACCAGAAAGCGTTCATGTAACTGAGCATGGATGCCTGCTGGAGCATCATCTGATAGGCGTGGCCCACAGCCATCTGCGCCGCCTGATCGGAGCTCTGTCCGAGCCGCATGAGCGACTGCTTGGTGTTCTCGATAAATTGTGAGTACTGTGCGCTTCCAGCTACCACGTTTGCTCCCAGCGTGGATTGGTGCACCTGCTGCGTCCTCTGGAGGAACGTCGTGAGCATGGCTGTGCCAACGCTGCCGCCGAGGTTTCGCGAGAAGTTGGAGAAACTGGAAATCTGGTTATTCTTGTTGAACGGAACCCCGACATAATTCAGAGTGCTGATGGGAATAAAGACAAAGGCAAGCCCGCTGACTTGGAACATGCGCCAAAGCACAATGTGGCTGAAGCTCGTCTCCAGATCGAGACGCGTCAGGTTGTAGAGCCCAAGAGCGGTGATCGCATATCCAATGGACACGAGCAGACGCGCATCCATCTTGCCGACAAGGCGTCCGGCGATCGGCATCATCAGCATCATCAGGAAGCCCGCTGGAGAGAGCGCCATGCCTGCGCGTTCGGCGGTGTAGCCCATCAGTACCTGAAGGAACTGCGGAATGAGCACGGTTGAACCGAAGAGGACCATGCCAAGGACGAATTGCAGGAAGATGGCCGTCCCGAAATTACGGTTCTTGAGCAATTTGAGATCGACAATGGGATCGGGGTGGTTCCACTCCCAGATAACGAAGAAGACCAGCGTACACATGGCGAGGATGAAGAAGGAGGTGATCATCGGATCGCCAAACCAATCTTTCTCCTGGCCCTTGTCGAGAACGAATTCCAGAAAACCGACACCGACGGTGATAAGCCCGAGACCCATTGTGTCGATCTTGCCGACCCTCTTACGCTGCTCCTGCAGATATGGCGGGTCTTCTACCATGCGGTTGCTCAGGAAGATGGAGAGAATCCCGATGGGAATGTTGATGAAGAAAATCCAGTGCCAGCTGAAATTATCAGTGATCCATCCGCCAAGCGTGGGACCGATGGCAGGAGCTACTACAACAGCCATTCCGTAGACGGCGAAGGCCTGCCCGCGTTTGCTGACAGGAAACGTATCGGCGAGGATAGCCTGTTCGCTCGGAGCGAGACCGCCCCCGCCCACGCCCTGCAGGATACGGGCGAAAATCAGCATCGGAAGCGACTGTGCAATGCCGCAAAGAAAGGAGCAGACCGTGAACATGACCACGCAGGTCATGTAGAAGCGTTTGCGTCCATAGCGTGTGGCCAGCCAGCCCGAGATAGGAAGCACAATGGCGCTCGATACCAGATAGCTGGTCAGGACCCAGGTCGCTTCTTCCTGACTGGCTCCAAGTGAACCCGCCATATGCGGCAGAGCTACATTCGCAATGGAGGTGTCGAGCACCTCCATAAACGTGGCAAATGTAACCGTGAGCGCAACCAGCCAGGGATTATGCCTTGGTTTCCAATTGTGATAATCCGTCTGATCGGGCAAGTATTACCGTCGCTTCGTTCGCAAAAAATAAATTTACAGGTGAGTTAACCCCAGAATAACAGGTGTGCGGGATGCGGTATGATCGCGCGTATGTACATTCATTGCTTTGCTTTCCGCTGGAGACCTGGAGTGAGTGAAGAGCAGATAGATCGCGTTGACGCAGAGATTCGCAAGCTACAGGGACAGATCCCAGGTCTGCTTGAAACGCATGTGGGACGCAACATGTCTCCACGAGGCGAGGGGTATACCTTTGGGGGCGTGATGAAGTTTGTCGACAAGGCGAGCTTCGATATGTATGGACCACATCCCGTGCACCAGCAGCTTCTGAGTTGGTTGATGCCGCTAGTTGAGCCGCTGGAGTTGGACTTCGAAGCGTAGTGTCCATTTCTGAACGGGAATGAGCGATTCCGGACAGCATCGCATTCCTCGCTGTGACTGCTGAGGGCTGAAATGCACTTATATTGAGTGACATGCAGCGCTTGGCGAAGTGGAAGAAAGCGTGCAGGACGGAGCTGTTGGGGGTGTTCTGCGCCATGTCATCGATATTCGGCAATCTGCGCTATGCTCTGCGGCAGCTGAGGAAGTCTCCGGGATTTACAGTTACGGCGCTGTTGACGCTGGCGCTGGGGATTGGCGCGAGTACGGCGATTTTTACGCTCTTTGATCAGGCATTGTTGCGCAGTCTGCCGGTGAAGAATCCTCAGGAGCTGGTGCTGCTGCGATTCTCCGGCGACAACGTTGGGCATGTCCACGAGCAGGGCGGAGATCATGAGGGGGCGCATCCTTACTTTTCTTATCCCATGTACCGTGACCTGCGCGATAAGACATCGGTCTTCGATGGATTGATTGCGACGGCTGCGGCGAGCGCGGGCGTGAGCTGGCATAACAGCGCCGAGGCTGTTCCTACGGAAATCGTGAGCGGAAATTATTTTGACATGCTGGGTGTGCGGCCTGCGGTTGGCCGGCTGTTTGCGAGCAGCGACGAGACGGCTCCGGGCGCGAATCCAGTGGTGGTGCTGAGCTTCGATTACTGGAAGAGGCGATTCAACGAGGACCCGACGATTGTCGGACAGATGGTTGCTGTGAACGGGGAGGCGTTTACCGTGGTCGGCGTCGTTGCACCGGGCTTCGACAGCGCAGTTTGGGGAGACCGTCCGCGCGTCTTCATTCCGATGACGATGGAGAAGACTATTGCGCCGACAGATGACCTTATGGACCGGCGCTTGATATGGATCAAGATCATCGGACGATTGCCAGCGGGCAGATCGACCAAGCAGGCGGAGGCGGGGTTGAATCCGCTGTGGACTTCGCTGCGCGATATGGAATTCAAGGATCTACATGATCAGTCGGCGCGTACGCGGGAGAAATTTGTAACCACATCGCATATGACTGTTGCCGACGCGGCAAAGGGCTTCTCGCCGATGCGGGAAGGCGTGGAAGTACCGCTGAAGATTCTGATGGGCATGGTGCTGCTCGTAGTCGCCATGGCGGCGGTGAACATGGCGAGCCTGCTGCTGGTGCGCGCGGCGGGAAGAGTGCGCGAATTTTCAATGCGATATGCGCTGGGTGCGAGCACCCGCGACGTTATGCTGCAGTTGCTGACCGAAGGGCTCCTGCTTGGGCTGGGTGGAGCGGCGCTGGGCATTCTGATTGCTCCGCAGATGGTGCGCGGGCTGATTGCGTGGCTGACATCGACGATGCCGGATACGCCGTTTTCGGCGAGCCTCAACCCGGACATTTTGTTTTTTGCGCTGGGGACGACGCTGCTGGTCAGCGTTGTGTTCAGTCTTGCTCCGGCTCTGCAATTTCTGAAGCCGAACCTTGTTGATTCGCTCAAACAGCAAAGCGGCACGGGCGGTACGACTTCGCTACAGTTCCGCAGAAGCTGTGTGGCGCTGCAAATTGGCTTCAGCCTCTTGCTGCTGGTGGGCGCCGGCCTTTTCATGCGCACGATCCAGAATCTGCATGCGGTGGATGCCGGGTTTGCGACGGATCATCTGCTGAAGTTCGACCTTTCACCGGAGATGGCGGGCTATCACGGTGATTCTGTTGCCGCCGTCGAAATAAGGGCACTGGATGCGCTTTCGGCTCTGCCTGGAGTGCGCGGCGTGGCTGCAACCAACGATCCTGAATTGGCGGACGACGAGGTCAACGGCAGCATGGATATTGCGGGGTATACGCCGAAGCCGGATGAAGGGGTGGAGGCCGAGGTGCCGTGGGTGAGCCAGGATTATTTTTCGACGATGAGAATCCCGCTGCTTGTCGGGCGCGGATTTACCAAGGCGGATGTGGCCGGGGCGCCAAAAGTGGCCGTAGTGAATGAGATGTTTGCCCGCAAGTATTTTGGATCGCCGGCGAACGCGCTTGGGCATCATGTACAACGCAGCAATCGCCCAGCGACGGACACGGTGATTATCGGCGTTGTGCGGGGTGCGAAACATGTGTCGCTGCGCGATGAGATTCGACCGACGGTATACCGGCCTTTTGTCCAGGGAGAGAAGCCGACATCTCTAAGCCTTTATGTGCGGACCTGGCAGACACCCGAAGCGACTTCGAACGAGATTCGCGCCGCCATGCAACATATCGATGCCAAGCTGATCGTGGATGATCTGCGCACGATGGAGAATCAGATCAATGACTCCATCAGCACGGAACGGATGATTGCGATGCTGGCTTCCGTGTTTGGAGCGCTTGCCGCGCTGCTGGCGGGGATTGGACTGTACGGCGTGCTGGCTTATTCGACGGCGCAACGGACGCGCGAGATTGGCATTCGGATGGCGCTTGGCGCGCAGCGGTTCACGGTTGCCAAGTTGATTCTGCGGGAAGTGCTGCTGCTCGCCGCCGGAACGATTCTGGTAACGCTGCCACTTGCGTTTCTCTTGACGCGCACGCTGCACGGGCAACTTTTCGGGGTTTCGCCCGCTGATCCTCTGGTGTATCTGGGTGGGATTGTGATGATCAGTGTCGTTGCTTCGCTGGCGGCGTTGTTGCCGGCGCGGCGAGCGGCTTCAATTGAACCGATGCAGGCACTGAGAACTGAATAGAGGTGTGTGTTTCGCAAGTTGAGGGATGTGCTTTCCCGCGGTATCGCAAAAAACGCGATAGGATGGGGCACCCATTTCCTTGGTAAAGATAAAAATCCCAGGTCTCAAAATCGAGACCTGGGGCACCCATGCTGAACAGAGGGTTTCTTGACGACCATCTGGAATGATCTTCGTTATGCATTTCGGCAGTTGAGGAAATCTCCGGGCTTTGCGTTGACCGCGGTGTTGACGCTGGCCCTCGGGATCGGCGTGAATGCCGCTGTTTTTAGTGTGTTCAGCAAGGTGCTGTTGCACACCCTGCCTGTGCAGAAGCCGGGCGAACTGGTGATGCTGGAAGCGCATTCGAAGTATGAAACAGGGTCGCTGAGTACGGAAGGCGGAGACTATCATCTGTACTTTTCTTATCCCGCTTACAAGTACCTGCAAGACAACAACCGCACGCTGGAGGGTTTAGCGGCGGATGTTCCGGGATCGGCCAACCTGGTGACTGCCAAGGATGCCGACCGCGTCAACATGCATCTGGTCACGGGAAATTATTTCAGCGTGATGGGCCTGCGCCCGACTCTGGGTCGTTTGCTTGCTCCTTCGGATGATGTGTTCCACGCGGGCAATCCGGTGGCTGTGATGAGCGAAGACTATTGGAAGAGCAAGCTCGGCAGCGACCCGGCCATTCTGAATCAGACGGTGAAGATCAATGGGACACCCTTCACGATCGTAGGCATCGTGCGGCATACCGGATTGCTGGATGATGAGCATCCGGCAGTGTTTCTGCCTCTATCGATGGAAGCGGCCGTGATCCGAAGCGATCATGAGCGGCTGACCGATCCGCTGTTTGCGTGGGCCGTGATGGTAGGGCGTCTACCAGCGGGGGCATCGCGCAAGCAGGCGGAGACACAACTCAATACACTTTGGTGGAACTGGCGCAAGGATGTCCTCAAAACTGAAGAGCATCACATAGGAGACAAGGAAGGCTGGCTCAAGACGCACCTTTCGCTGCGTAGCGGGGCACGCGGCGTGCCGGTGCTGGAGGAGATGCTGGCGCAGCCATTGAAGGTTCTTGAAGCGATGGCGCTGGTGGTGTTGCTGATCGCGTGCGTGAACGTGGCGAATCTATTGCTCGTAAAAGCGGCTCGGAAGCATGCTGAACTGGCTGTGCGCGGGGCGCTGGGCGCTTCGCGTTGGCGTATTTTCCAACAGGTGATTGCGGAAGGTTTGCTGCTGGGACTGATAGGCGCGACGGCTGGATTGGTGCTTGGCTGGCTCAGCTTCAAACTTCTGATCCATTCCATTCCGGCGACGAATTATCTGCGCGATGTGCTCGATGCGCCGATGGACTGGAAGGTGATCACATTCTGCATGGCTGCGGGTGTGACGACGAGCCTGCTTTTCAGCGTTGCTCCGGCGCTGCTGAGTATGCAGGTGAACCTGATGCGCGCTCTCCACGGACAGTCGGGTTCGGTGGAGAGCCGTGGCGGCTGGCTGCGGAATCTGTTTGTGAGCGCGGAGACGGCGCTGAGTCTTGTGCTGCTGATGGGGGCTGCTGTTCTTGCCTGGAATCTTTATCAGCTTCGTCATGTAGATCCGGGATTTGCGACGAGCCACGTGCTTACTTTTCGGGTGGATGCTTCAGCCTTAGGTAAGCATGATCTGCAGGTGAAAGAGGAATACGAGACTTTGCAGAGCGAGATTTTGCGTGAGCCTGGTGTAGGCAGCGTGGTCTATGCGAATAACGGATTGCTGACCGGCAATACGTCCGGCAGCAACATCACCGTGAAGGGTTATACGGACAGGGGAAGCGAGCCGTCATCGAACAGAGACGAAGTCAGCCCTGGCTTCTTCTCGACGATGCAAATTCCATTGTTAGTTGGACGTGAGTTCAGCACGCAGGACACTCTGTCGTCGCAGAAAGTGGCTATTGTCGATGAGACATTGGTAAAGCATTATTTTGGCGGCGATATGCGAAAGGCGTTGGGGCAACAATTTGGTTTTGGTTCGGGGAAGGTCAAAACCGATATCGAAATTGTAGGTGTTGTCCCCGCGATTCGATCGGCAAAGCTGGAGCATGTGTCCACTTTGCCGTTTATTTACCTTCCGTACGATCAGTCATACAGCGCGGACGGCAAGTCGAGCAGGTCGCATCCTGCGAGTTTTTATGTGCGCACCAGCGGCGATCCGGCGGCGTTGGCCGGAACGCTGCATTCCATATTGCGCCGACTGGATCAGGATTTGCCCATGCCTGATTTCGAGCCGATGGACGAACACATCCGCAGTTCCATTTTTGAGACGACTCTGATGGCGCTCCTGGCTTCAATCATGGGCGGATTGGCGCTGGCACTGGCGGCTATTGGGCTCTATGGCGTGTTGGCATTTGCGGTGGCGCAGCGGACACGCGAAATCGGGATACGCATGGCGTTGGGCGCGGACAAGGGAAGCATCTCGAAACTGGTATTGCGGCAGGTTGGGGCTTTGGTTGCTGCAGGACTGGCGGCTGGATTGGCGCTGGGATTTGCGGCATTCAGAATATTGCACAGCACGGATGTGAACCTGTTTGGGGCGCCGGTCTGGCTGTATTGCGTCTCCGGGTTCAGTCTGATTCTGGTTATGTTGGCGGCGAGTTACCTTCCGGCGCGGCGGGCATCCCGTATCGATCCGATGAAGGCGCTCAGGGCAGAGTGAGTCTTCTGCGGGCCTGAGCCATCTACAATAATGTGATGGCAGACCAACTATATTTAAGCCTGTGGTACCCGAACTTCCGATTGACCTCCCTGGGTCCGGCTCTTCTGGGAGTGATTCGCCAGTTCACGATCGTTGGCGGATCGGGACTGGTGAAGGCTGCGGCATCCTATCCCATTTCATGGAATGAGTCGCCCGCCTATCAGCGCATTTATGACGATGATGAGGCAGAACTCGCTGCCCCAGAGCTGGCCGTGCCGGCCGCGCTCGAAATGTTGCATGACGACTTCGCCTATGAGTTCGAACTGACGTGGGATTTGTGGATTTCGGAGCAGGCGGGCGATCTCGACCCAATCTGGCGAAAAGAACCGCGTGTTGTGCGCGTCATAGGCTATGGACCGGAGTTCGACGAAGGCTCCTACGAGCAAAACGGGCAGATCCGCATCGATTTCGGGACGGATACGCCATTTCTGCAGGAAGGCGTCGATCTCGACGCCGAGGCTGCGGAGTACGTCAAACAAAATGTGCAACTCCTGGTGGACTTCACGAACGGCGTACAGCAGCATTGCGGCATCTCATCAAGGTTGCTGTGGTCGGAGTCCGGCGAGAGCCTGGCACAGAAGCTGATTGCCCGTCTGCAGCAGGTGAATTGATTCCACTCTATGCAGATAACCATAAAGAGGCTGCGGCTACTGATCGTTGGGCTAGCATGTCTGCTACTGGCCGTGTTAGGCGGCTTTCTGGTGTATGCGCGATATCGCGTTCGGCACATTGGCAGGGATTTGCCCGGAAAGCTGGGCCTCAACATTCAGCAGACGGCGAATGGTTACACTGTCTCACAATCTGAAAAAGGCCATACAGTATTCACGATCCACGCTTCGAAGCTGGTGCAGTTCAAAAGCAATGGACACGCGGTTCTGCACGATGTAGCCATTACTCTTTATGGGCCTCCTGGCGAGGCCCGCGAAGATCACATCTATGGAAGCGATTTTGATTATGACCAAAAGGATGGAATCGCCTCAGCCGAAGGCAAGGTCCAGATTGATCTGCAGCCGCCGCAAAACGCAAATAGCCAGCCTGCAGCTGACAGCGAGCAAGCCCAAAGGAACATAATCCATATACAGGCGAGCAGCCTGATTTTCAACCAGAAAACGGGTATCGCAACCACAGATCAGCCGGTCGAGTTTCAACTACCCAGGGCATCCGGGCAGGCGATAGGAGCAACCTTCGACTCCAAACAAGGGACCCTGGTTCTCGATAAGCAGGTTGAGCTGACGACAAGCACAAACGGAGAGCCGGCGATTGTGCGCGCCAGCCATGCCCAAATACTGCGTGATTCGCGCCAGGCATTTCTCTTGAATGCTGTGAGCGAGTTTCGTAACGAACGCAGCTCAGCGGACCAGGCAATTGTTTACTTCCGCAAAGATGGATCGGCGGAGCGTATTGATGCAAAAGGCAACGTACGCAGCGTCCTGGACAATGGGGCGCAAACTGTATCCCAGACGGCCAATATAATCCTGGACGAAAAGAGTCAGCCAACGCAGGCGGACCTGGGTGGCGGAGTGAATTTCGTTTCCACCAATGATTTGCAAAGCATGCACGGAAATGCAGTCGAAGGAACGCTTATGTTTGGCGAAAATGCTGTGCTTCGCCATGCGCAGTTTCGCAATGCAGTCAGTTTTGTCGATCAGCAACTGAAGCTGGCAGACGATCCTCACGGTTCGGCCACCCGTCAGGTGCAAGCCTCCAAACTCGACATCGATTTCACAACGGGACCGGACAAAAAGGCGATGGCTCAAAAGGCTCTCGCCACCGGAAACGCGATGGCGACATTGCGTGCGATTCACTCCAGCGGGCCGGAGCAGAACACGACCATTCGCGCAGATCAGTTGCTGGCAACGCTTACCGATGGCCGCGCGATTCGGCAATTGGATGGTACCGGCCATACCAGTATTCAGGATTTAGCGCAGGATGGGTCCACAAACGTAAGTACTGGAGATGTGCTGCATATCACATTTGTGCGACCTGACAATGCACCGGCACCGGCCAAGTCACGCCAACCGGCGGTAACTCAGGGATCGCAAATTGACGTGGCAGTGCAGGAAGGAAATGTCGTGCTGACGCAGACTCCGGCGAAGAACGTCAAGACGGCAGACGGCAGGGCACAGCTGCCCTTGCACGCAACCGCGAAGCGCGCTGAATACCGTGCAAGCGATCAGATTTTGCATCTCACTGGCAATCCGAGGATCAATAATGGCGAAATCGATCTTGCCGCCCAGACTGTTGACTACCGCCGCGACACCGGGGATGCGAATGCAAAAGGCGATGTAAAGGCGACTTACTTACGTGCAGGGAACCAGCCGGGTGGGGGTTCTATGTTCGGTGGACAGGGCCCGGTCCACATTGTTGCTGAACAGGCGGACTTACAACATGCCACGGGCAACAGCATCTTTAGCGGGCAGGTGCGGATGTGGCAGAGCGCGAATGCAGTTTCCGCGCCTGTCCTCGAGCTTTCTCGAACGCAGCAGACGCTTCAAGCACACGGCAATACGACAGAAGGTCCAGCCGTAGTCGATACAACGATTGCCGCGATGATGGGACCACAGAGGGGCCAGCGCGTCATTCGCGTGAAGAGCCGCACGCTTGTTTACTCTGATAAAGAGCGGAGGGGCGATTTCGAAGGAGACGTGGTAGCCATCGCTCTGGAAGGTACGATTCGTTCCGACAGAGCGCAGTTCTTTCTGCAGCCGGTCCAGACCGCGGCCGCGCAGCCGAAGGGAGAAAACCACACCGCGCCGTCTTCGCAGATTGACAAGATCATCGCTAAAGGCCGTGTTGTGCTGTCCCAACCGGGCAGAAAGGGCGAAGGCGAGCAACTGATCTATACGTCTGCCGATGGGCGCTATGTCCTGACTGGAACTCCAGCAAATCCGCCACGCATTTTAGATGCGGTGCGGGGCACAACTACCGGCGCTACATTGATTTTCAACGATCAGGATGATAGCGTCGAGGTGAGTGGAGGGCAGTCAGCCGCAGTCACTAAGACGCGCGCTCCTAAGTAGATGCAGAAGCTTTCAACCGACGAGATCGGGAAATCCTATAAAAGCCGCCAAGTCGTCCGAAGTGTGAGTCTGGAGATTTCACAGGGTGAAGTGGTCGGGCTGCTGGGCCCTAACGGCGCCGGCAAAACGACCAGCTTTTACATGATCGTTGGCTTGGTGACGCCGGATGCCGGGCGAATTCTAGCAGATGGTGCCGATATCACTCGCGTTCCGATGTACATGCGCGCACGGCAATATGGCATCAGTTATTTGCCGCAGGAGCCATCGGTCTTCCGCAAACTGACAGTCGAAGAAAATATTCTGGCTGTGCTTGAGGTACAGTCGATCTCCCCGGAGATGCGCCGCGCGCGCACGGAAAAGCTGATTGACCAGCTTAATCTAGGGCATATTCGTAAAACGCGAGGCTATGCTCTTTCCGGCGGCGAACGGCGGCGCGTGGAAATCGCCCGATGTCTTTGTATCCAGCCTTCCTTCATCTTGCTCGATGAGCCCTTTTCAGGAATCGATCCCATTGCCGTGCTTGACCTGCAGGAAATCATCTACGATCTCAAAGCCAGTGGCATCGGCGTGTTAATTACGGATCACAACGTTCGCGAGACGCTTTCCGTCACGGATCGCGCTTACATCATCAACGAAGGGCGCATTTTCCGGGATGGAACGCCGGAGCAGCTCGGCAATGATCCCGAGGTGCGAAGGGTGTATCTGGGTGAAGGTTTCTCGCTTGGTTAGAGCAGACCAAGGCAATTCAAGTACCAAAACAGGAAGAATGAACGGCCACGAGCGACAAAGATGTCGGATTGTACGGTCGGGCGTGTAGACTGGGGGAAATCTCCTCGGTATTTGTTGACGATTTCAGAGTAGGCAGGAATGGCACTTCTTCAACCGAAACTCAGCTTAAAAGTTTCTCAGCGCCAGATATTGACGCCCGGCCTGATGCAGATGGTCAGCGTTTTAGCGCTGAATAAACTCGAGCTGAAAGAGATGATTCAATCGGAAATTGCCGAGAATCCCATCCTGGAAGAGCTTGAAGAGAATGTGCCTCTTCTCGACGAGGTGGCCGGCAGGGAAGAGATGCTGGACAGGCCGGTCGAACAGCAGCAGGCGGAAGCTGCTCGCGAGAAGACCGATCCATTTGATGAAATCGACTTTGGCTCTTATTTCCAGGATTATCTTGATCCGGGCTTCCGTACGCCGAACAGCTTCGAGATCACGGAAAAACCGTCGATTGAAAATTTCCTTTCCCAGCCCAGCACTCTCACAGACCACCTGTTCTGGCAGCTCGGTTCACTGAGCCTGACTCCCGTCATCCGGGATGCCGCGGAATATGTTATCGGCAATCTGAATGAAGACGGATATTTAATTGCCACGGACGACGAATTGCTGGAAGGGTACCTGCGAGAACAATTAGGGCCGGAAAAGGACAGCGGGCAGAGAAATCAGCCGCAGGGTCAGATTCAGCTGGCCGAAGTACCCGCCGTTATGGCTGAGAGAGCCAGAGGTCATCTGGCGGCTGCGCTCGATGTGGTGCAGCATCTTGATCCGGTGGGGGTGGCAACACGCAGTTTGAGCGAATGCCTGCTGGTACAGATTGGGGCTCAGCAGCACGAATTCGAGATGATCTATGAGCGGCAGAAGCGTTCCGCGTATATCAACGGAACGAGCCATAGAGACGCGGCTGAGGTTCTCTTAAGCAACGACTATGCGGATGAGCCGACAAGCGAGGCAGGGGACGGGCATACCAATGGTTTTGCGAAGTTGGCCGATGCCTCGACGAAGCGCGTGAGCATATTCGAAACTGCACGTTGCATCGTCGAGAAGCATCTGATGCTTCTTCAGAGACGCGATGTGCGTGAGCTCTCGAAGGCCTTATGCCGAACCCACGAAGAAGCACAGCAGGCGGTCGATTTCATTCGAACGCTCGATCCACGGCCCGGCCAGCGTTATAACCGCGTCGATGCGCGGCTCATTGAGCCGGATGTGGCATTCGTAAAACGCGGTGATGAATACGTTGTCGTCATGAATGAGGAAGACCTGCCGACCCTGCGTTTGAATCAGGGATACCGCAGAATGATCACACAGGACGGCACAGAAAAAGAAGTCAAGGACTATGTAAAAGAGCGTTATCGCTCGGCGATTCAGCTGATGCGAAACATCGAACAGCGAAAGAACACGATCCTTCGTACGTGTGAATCGATCATTCGCCGGCAGGGAGAGTTTCTCGAAATGGGTGTCGATGCGATGAAGCCCATGATGATCAAGGAAGTTGCCGAAGAAATTGGGGTGCATCCATCCACGGTAAGCCGGGCCGTATCCAACAAATATGTGCATACACCGCAGGGAGTCTATGAGCTGCGGTTCTTTTTCTCGGAGGGTGTGAACGGCCCTGAGGGATCGAGTACGCCGCTCATGCTTTTGAAGCGTAAAGTAAAGAAGCTGATTGAGGATGAAGACCCACGCAAACCGCTGACTGATGATCTGATCGCAAGTATGCTGCAATCGCAGGGCATTGATGTGACCCGGAGAACCGTTGCAAAATATCGCGAAGACATGCGGATCCCAAGTACCCATCAACGCCGGATTCGCGGTTGATGTACAATCACTGATCTTAGCCGGAGGTTCGGCGCTTGACTTCTTTTAGAAGGGAGCTTTCACCATGCAGGTTGAGTACACAGGCAGGCAGGTGACCGTTACCCGCACCCTACGCACGATTGCTGAGGAGTCGATCGAGCGGATCGTGAAAATTCTGGGTAAAACTACGGGTGCTCATGTTGTTCTGACGGCAGAAAAATACCGGCAGACCGCTGAAGTGACCATCAAGACGCGCCTCCACAGCATCGTTGCCACCTCCGAGTCGCCTCACATGGAAATAGCATTACGGGCGGCTCTCGATAAAGCGGAGACGCAGGCGATTCGCTGCAAGAAGAAGCTTCAGACAAAGAAGCGTCTTCCGAAAGAAGAAAAACTTGCGACAGAGCTGCCATTGTCGCGACCGAAACGCGCTGCTCGCACACCCATTGCTCCCGATGAGGCGCAGCCGGATGCATCCGCTAAGAAAGCTAACGGGAACGGGCGAGGAAGGCAGGTACTTCCAGTTACTGTGCATTCCTTCCCGGCGAAGGTGCCAATCCAGGAGCCTCATGTTGTCCGCTCTTCCGATTCCGTGGCATTGCGCCCGATGACGCTGGAAGAAGCGGTAAAAGAAGCTGAATTCCGCGATCGTGAAGTGTTCGTTTTTCGCGATCATCAGGGAGATGTCAAGGTTCTGCACCGCAAGCGCGACGGCAAAATGGAACTGATCGAAGTTCCATAATCGTAGTCTGTTACGCCGATCCGTAACCCGAAATGCTAGGATGGGCGCATGCCCCCAAAAGCTGCGCCCAGGTCTGCAAGTCGATCGAAGAAGGCGAAGCCGCTTCCCGTTCGCAATATGGATCAAGCTCGGGAACTGGTCATCATCACCGGACTTTCCGGATCGGGTAAGTTATCCGCACTGAAAGCTTTTGAAGATCTTGGCTATTATGCCGTCGATAATATGCCGATCGAGTTGGTTCCGCGATTTGCGGATCTGATTGGCGAATCCACTACGACAACCCGTGCGGCATTGGTGGTGGATGTGCGAGAGGGGCAGGGACTTGAGCGTTTTCCTGCCATCCTGAAGCAGATTCGTAAGACTCTTCCTACCATTGTAATTTACCTGGAGGCCTCGGAGGCAGCGCTGCTGCGCCGCTTTTCTGAGACTCGCCGTCCGCATCCGCTTGGACGAGGTGACAGGGTAGCCGGCGCTATCCAGTCTGAGCGCAAGGTGCTGGATCCGATTCGTAACGTCGCCGATATTATTATCGACACCTCGAATTTCAACGTGCATGAACTGCGCACACACGTACAGAACAAGTTTGCGGGCGGGGGAACCGGAAAAGACCTGCTGATTTCATCGGTCAGTTTTGGGTACAAGAATGGGGTTCCGCTGGAAGCCGATCTCGTCTTTGACGTGCGTTTTCTACCGAACCCCCATTTTGTCCCGGAATTTCGCCCGCTTACCGGCAAGCATCCTAAACTCGTCGCTTACCTGCGCAAGTTTCCGCAGACACGCGAGTTTTTAGATCGTGTGACCAGCCTGCTGCTCTTTTTGCTCCCGCATTACATCCGTGAAGGCAAGAGCTATTTGACAGTGGCCTTCGGCTGCACCGGTGGCCAGCACCGATCCGTGATGATTGCGGAGGAAATCAGCAAGCGGCTGGGGAAAGAAGGCTATCGCATTAAGACTGCGCATCGCGATATGCCCCGCTGAAACGGTAAAATATTCGAATGACCTATCGATGGCAGACCGTTGGGAAGCGTACTAGATGAAGCGTATCCTGCGTCTGCTTTACTACATGCGCCGCTATTGGTGGCAGGCGCTGGGTGCTGTCGTTTTGATGGCGGCAGTTGGACTGCTGGAAGCATTTCGCGTGCTTCTGGTACAGCCCATTTTTGACCACGTGCTGAATCCCGGTCAGCCGAATCATCCAATTGCCCTTTTTTCCATTCCTGGAACGCATCACAGCTTTACGCTGCAGCAGTTTGTCCCATCCTATTTCCATAATCCGTGGAACCTGGTTGCGTTCGCGCTGGTCGTCTCGACACTGTTGAAGAGCGTTTGCGATTACGTTGGAACCTTTCTGGTGAACTACGCGGGATTCGGTATGATCACTGACCTGCGTGACGACCTCTACGAAGCGGTTCTGCGCCGTTCGGTTTCCTTCTTCCAGAAGCATGCGACGGGTACTTTGCTTTCAACGCTTATTAATGACATTGAGCGTGTGCAATATGCCATGTCTTCGGTGCTGTCGGAATTTCTGCAACAGTTTTTCACACTGGTCTTTACTACTGGTGTCGTAATCCACTTCGGAGGAAAGCTGGCGTGGGCGCTCCTGATTTTTGTTCCTATTGTGATCGGGTCCATTCGTCGTATCGGGCGCGACGTTCGCCAGACGACACGCAAGGGGCAGGACAGGCTGGCCGAAATCCAGAATATTCTGCACGAGACGATCACCGGCAACCGGATCGTAAAAGCCTTCAATATGGAGTTCTGGGAGCTTCTGCGCTTCCGGGATGCGGCCAAGCGGCTTTTCAAAGCGAACCTGCGTTCGGTGCGCGCGCAGGCCATCAGTTCGCCGCTTATGGATTCGATCGGGGCCGTCGCAATCGCGCTTCTTCTACTGGTCGGACGGAAACAGATCAACAGCGGAGCCATGACGGAGGGAGCATTCTTCGCCTTTATTGTTGCTCTCTTCAAACTCTATGATCCGGTTCGCCGCTTCGCGCTCTTCTATAACAATTTCCAGCAGGCGTTGGGTGCTTCGTCAGCCATATTCAGCTTTATCGACGATCAGGATGAGCTGATCGAAAAGCATCGAGCCTATACGCTAAAGGCGTTTCGCGACTCGATCAAGCTCGAGAATGTTGGTTTTGCTTATAGCGATGAAGAGGGAGAAAAGCAGGTCCTGCACGAAATCAACCTTGAGATTCATCGCGGTGAAGTCGTGGCTCTCGTTGGTCCGAGCGGAGCGGGAAAATCGACAGTAGTAAACCTGATCCCTCGATTCTTCGATGTCACATCCGGGCGAATCCTGATCGACGGGCATGATTTACGCGATGTAAGCTTGCGGTCCCTGCGCGACCAGATTGGCAAAGTTACGCAGGAGACGATCCTTTTCAACGATACGATACGAAACAACATCGCCTATGGGCAGCCCGATGTGCCGATCCAGCGTGTGCAGGATGCGGCAAAAGCAGCGCTTGCGCATGACTTTATCCTGCGCCTTCCTGATGGATATGACACGCTGATCGGTGAGAAAGGATTCCGCCTCTCCGGCGGTGAGCGTCAACGCCTGGCGATTGCTCGGGCTATATTGAAAAATGCGCCGGTGCTCATTCTCGACGAAGCGACTTCCGCGCTGGATACGGAGAGTGAATCGCTGGTGCAGGCCGCGCTCAGCAACCTGATGACCGGACGAACCGTTATGGTGATTGCGCATCGGCTCTCTACTGTGCGGAAGGCCACGCGTATTGCCGTCATGGAGCAGGGCCGGATTACGGCCATTGGTTCCCATGACGAATTGATGCATAGTTCACCAACTTATCAAAAGTTGTATCAGCTGCAATTCATGGATGCGGCCGATCTTCCGGAAGCTGTGATGACAGGTAAGTCAGGACTATGAATCTGAAGATAAAAACTCGAAGTCCAAAGAAGGAAGAAACTATAGGGGCACCGGTCTATTCTATGACCGGATTTGCGCGAGTGGCCGGACGCATCTCTGAAACGCTCGGCTATACGCTCAGTCTCAAAAGCGTCAATCACCGCTTTCTTGACCTGCATATGCGATTGCCAAGTGGCACGGAAGCGCTGGAGATGCGGCTGCGCAAAGTATTGAAGGAAAAAATCGCGCGCGGCCACGTTGAAGTTTCGCTCTCGATCGACCGCAGTGCCAGGCTGGAAGCGCAATATAACGAAGGGCTAGTAGCGGCTTATGTAGCCGCTTTTCGTAGCGCGGCTGCGCAGCATGGCCTGAACGGCGAGCCGGACCTCAATGCAATCTTCCGTTTGCCGGGAGTACTCACTGGCGATTCGCGAAACTCCGAAGAAGAAGCACAGGCAATCGAGGCAGATGCGATGGGGCGTATTGTGTCTTTAATCGATGAGATGAACACAATGCGCTCTGCAGAAGGCAAGTCGCTTGCCGGTGAGTTGCGCAGAGGGTTGGAACGTCTCGGCGGATTTGTAGAGCAGGTGATGGAGCTTCGGCATGATGTGCAGAAGGTCTACTTCGAGCGCATCAGCCAGAGATTGAGTGAAATGCTGAATGGGAATGTCGATCGTGAGCGAGTTTTGCAGGAGGCGGCTCTGCTGGCGGAACGCAGTGATGTGGAGGAAGAAGTAGCCCGCATGCGCACGCACATCTCCCATTTCGAATCGCTGCTGCAACAAGGCGGAGAGATTGGCAAGAAGCTCGATTTCCTGCTGCAGGAGATGAATCGCGAGGCTAATACACTGCTTTCCAAGACAAGTGGGCTCGCCGGCAATGGAACGCGTATTACGGAACTGGGACTCGGTATGAAGTCCGAAATCGAAAAAGCGCGGGAACAGGTGCAGAACCTGGAATAGACAGTGTCAAGTAGAAGGAAATAACGATTGGCAGGCATACTCTTTATTATTTCGGCGCCTTCGGGGTCAGGTAAGTCAACGCTGGTGAACCAGATTCGCTCGCTCGTGGACAATCTTGAATTTTCCGTTTCCTACACAACCCGCGCACCACGCGGTTCAGAAGAAGAAGGCCGCGAATATCACTTCACCACGCGGGAAGAATTCGAACGTATGGTGCGGAATGACGAATTCCTGGAACATGCCGAGGTCTTTGGTAATTATTACGGAACAGCACGCCGTTCGCTGACGGATGCCCAGGCGCACGGTAAAGACCTTCTGCTGGACATCGATGTGCAGGGCGCGGCGCAGGTACGCCAGAAAATGCCGGAAGCGGTGAGTATCTTCGTTATGCCGCCTACTCCTGATACTTTGGCAACCCGGTTACGAACTCGAAGCCGCGCGGAAGGCGGCGTTCAGGAAGGCGTGATTCAGCGCCGGCTGGCTGAGGCTAAACAGGAGATTGAGAATTATCGCGAATACAGTTATATTCTCGTCAACGATATTCTGGCTCGAGCCGAAGAAGAACTTTCAGCCATTGTGATGGGCGAACGCATCCGTCGCGAAGGGCGCTGTGATGGTCAAGACGTGGACCGTTTGATCAGGCTGGCGGAAAGTTGCAGGCAGGAAAACGCTGGCGAACGTGTTCGCGCTGTCCTTGCTGCCTTTGGGTTGCTCGATCCGGGAACCGCAAATACTTAAACGGCATATCGCAGTTCTTGATTTTGGAGGATGAGCCAATGAGTCTTGAGCAGTCGTTTGACAGCAACTTTCGCTATGTTCTTGTGGCCGCACGTCGCGCCCGCCAACTGCAAAATGGTTCGCAGCCCCTGGTAGATTCGCGTTCGCGCAAGGCCTGCAAAATCGCTCAGGACGAGATAGCCGCAGGGAAGGTGTCTTACGTAAAGAGCAATACTCCGATTCTCAAGCCGGAGATCGCAGGCGCCGAAATCCCGAAGTTTGCCATCTCATAAAATCGCGGGATGAATCCTGCGATCGATCGTTAGTGCTTGAAGACTTGCATCATCAATTCGGACTGCACCTGATCCAGCTGCTTCAGCGTGGATTCCAGGGTTGGTCTGTCGTCGAGTGAAGCGGCATGGAGAATTTCCTCCAGGCGAAATGCCGTATGACGCATGAGAATCTCAGCGTTCTTCAGCTTCCGCGTGTCTTCTGCCACGCCCATATGGATTTTCTGGGCGTAGGCCTGCACCGCTTTCAGCGTTTCAGATGCATGCCTGATGTCGCCGGAGGACATTTCCTGTCCGGCGATCTCGGTCATGTCATGGACGATTTCCGCATAAAGGAAGCACTGCTCTTTCGGCGAAGCCTGGTCCGCTTTCGCTTCCAGCAGAAGTAGAGCCTGTGCATCGGGGAGTTTTTCGTTGGCGCCCAAAGCGCGCGTGGAGGGAATAAGCAGCGCCGCGACAGCTACAATTGTTACGAACCTCATGGTGCACCTCCTTAGGGTGCCACGGGAACGTTATCGGCTATTCTTTACCAAGTGTGATCAATCGATGTTTTGCCTGCCACTCCTGGTCAGGGAAACTACCATTGGCTGCGGCCAGAAACTTCCGGTAATAATCTGCCGCTTCCTTTGTATGGTGAAGATTATCGTAAGCCGTCGCCCAAAGGAAGTAGGTAGCTGCAGTTTCTTGAAGATATTTTGATCGTGCGGAAAGAGAATTGAGCACAACTTGATACTGGTGGCTCTCCGAAGCGGCAAATGCCAGGCTACTCCAGGCATTCCCATCATCCGGTTTGAGGCTTACAGCTTTCTGTAAAACGGTAACGGCGTCGGTATATCGCTGCTGGCGGATAAGGTTTTCTCCACGCGCGGTTAACAGCGCGGGATTTTCCGGGCTGCTCTTTAGCAGTTGCGCGTAAAGTGGATCTGCCTGGTCCGCAGCGCCGCTTTGCGTATAGGCGTCGGCCAGCATTCCCGTGATTAAAGTGTCATTTGGCTGCTTTTCGTGCAATTTCTCCAAGGCGATAACTGCCTCATTCTGCTTGCCTTCTGCACTTAAAACAATTGCCAACTGTGTGTTTAGCGCCGGGTCATCCGGATCGCGGGCCAGAGCAGCTTTGATTAATGGCTCGGCATCCGCATATTTCTTTTGGGCGATAAGTACGTGCGCGAGGCCAGCCGCCGCATCGGATGACTCCGGCTGTTGGTTCAGAACCCGGCGGTAAGCCGTCTCCGCGCTCACCTGGTCTCCTTCGGCCTCAGCAATCTCTCCTGTCAGAAGCGTGTCCGCCAGGGTTTCCGGGCCGAGCGCGAGAGCCTGCAGCAGCTCCTGCTTCGCGGCGTCGGGATTGCTGGTGCGATCGAGCTGTGCGAGCGCACGGTAAGCCTGGGCTTTCGCGGTTGGATTCGGCGGGTTGGGCTCTAATTTGGTCGCCGATTCCAGCTGCTCGTGAGCCTCTTGCCGGCTACCTTGCCGGGCCAGGATCAGACCCAGCGCCAGACGCGATTCGAACTGCTTTGGATCAGCAGCGATAGATTTCCGGTAATAGCTTGCAGCGGTTGTGTCTCGGTCCTGAGCGTCTTCGACAAATCCACGGTCAAAAAGCGCGCGCGCATCGCTTGCATGCGCAGAAAGATATGCATCAAGAAGAGCGCGAGCCTGATCGAAATTTTTACTTTCAATTGCGGCTTCGGCTTGAGCCAATGGACTGTTTGAAGATTGTGCCTCGGCGGAGCGTGTTGGCTCGTCGATGCTTGTACCTGGGGGCAGAGGGGCGCTCTGTGCGTTGAGTGGAACGGTCAAAGCCAGTGTTAACAGACTCAGGAACAACAAAGCGGCAAGTGGAGCTTGCAGGGACACGGCTTTACGAGCGCTCGGCCGAGAAAATCTAAAAGGGAACAACAATGCAACCTCAGCGGCTAAGGCCGCAAATCTTTCCAGGGTTATGTCCAAAGCGTCTGCCAGCTTCATACTGCTATTTCGCTCTCCGTTTCGTGCTCAGGCGCAGGCTCACGCGAGGATTCACGTCGTTGGTCCAGCACTTTCGCCAGCCAGTAGCCTGTGTGCGACAGCTCGTTTCGTGTGATCTGTTCCGGGGTACCGGTGGCTACAATCTGGCCGCCTTTGGAGCCGCCCTCGGGGCCGAGATCGATGACCCAGTCCGCGGACTTGATGACGTCAAGATTATGCTCGATCACAAGCAGCGAGCCGCCTCCGTCGATCAGCTTGCGGAAGGCTGTGAGCAGTTTGCTGACGTCGTCGAAGTGAAGGCCGGTGGTGGGTTCGTCGAGAACGTAGAGGACGCGGCTGCCGCCCTTCTTCGCAGCGGCGCCGGTTGAGCGGACCGTGGCCAGATGCGCGGCCAGCTTGACGCGCTGCGCTTCACCGCCCGAGAGCGTTGTGGCGGACTGGCCGAGGCGGACGTAGCCGAGGCCGACTTCGTCGAGTACGGCCAGCTTGTCCAGGATCTTGGGCTGGCCCACGAAGAAGCGCAGGGCTTCCTTGACCGTCAGATTGAGGACCTCGTGGATACTCTTGCCCTTGTACTTGATCTCCAGCACACTGGCCTTGTATCGGGTACCGTTGCATTCCTCGCAGGGCAGTTCTACATCCGCCAGGAACTGCATCTCGATGGTGACGGTTCCGTCGCCTTCGCATACGTCGCAGCGTCCGCCGGGAACGTTGAAGGAGAAGTGTCCGGCGGCGTAGCCGCGACGCTGTGCTTCCGGCTGAGAGGCGAAGAGCTCGCGGACGGCGTCGAAGGCCTTGATGTAGGTCACCGGATTCGAGCGCGGGGTTCGTCCGATGGGGTTCTGGTCGACGAGGACGATGTCGTTCAACCGCTCGACGCCCTTTAACTCCTTGTAGAGGTTTGTCGGGTCGGCGCCTTCACCTTTTCCCAGGGCGTGCGCGACGGCGCGGTAAAGGACGTCGTGGACGAGCGTTGACTTGCCGGAGCCTGATACGCCGGTGATGCAGACGAGCATGTTCAGAGGGATCTCGACGTCGATGCCTTTGAGGTTGTGACTGCGCGCTCCGCGCAGCTTCAGCCACTCTTTGCCGGGCTCGCGGCGGCGGGTTGGAACGGGGATGGTGAGCTGCCCGTTCAGGTAGCGGCCGGTGATCGAATCCGGGTTGCGCTCGACCTCTTCGACGGTTCCGCCGGCGAGGACGCGGCCTCCGAACTCGCCTGCTCCGGGACCGAGGTCGAGCAGGTAATCGGCAGAGCGGATCACGTCGGGGTCGTGCTCGACGACGAGGATGGTGTTGCCGAGATCGCGCAAGTCTTCGAGGATGCGGATGAGCTTGGCTGTGTCGCGTGTGTGCAGGCCGATGGATGGTTCGTCGAGCACGTAGAGCGCACCGACAAGCCGCGAGCCGAGCGAGGTCGCGAGCTGGATGCGCTGCGATTCGCCGCCTGAGAGAGTGGAGGCGAGGCGGTCGAGCGTGAGGTAGTCGAGACCAACGGCGTTGAGGAAGTGCAAGCGCTGCTGAATCTCGTGCAGGATGCTTCCGGCGATCTCTTCCTGCATGGGCGTAAGCTGAAGTCCACCGAAGAAGCGGTTCGCGTCGGCGATGGTGAGCGCTGCGGCGTCACAGATGTTCTTATCCCCAATGCGGACGGCGCGGGCTTCGGCGCGCAGACGCTGGCCTTTGCATTCGGGGCAGAGCGCGTAGCCGCGATACTTGCTGAGCATGACGCGGACGTGCAGCTTGTACTTCTTCCGTTCCAGGAGCGCGAAGAAGCCGTGAACTCCGACGAACGAGCTTTGACCGTCGAGGACGAAGCTCTGTTGGTTGGGCGTAAGGTCATACCAGGCGATGTCCATGGGAATGCCGTGCTGCTTTGCCGCCTTCTTCAGCTCGGTGAAGAAGGGGCGATATTTTGGGCGGTTCCATGGATCGATTGCGCCTTCTTCGAGGGTCTTCGACTTATCGGGGATGATGAGGTCGAGGTCGAAGTCGATGGTGTTGCCGAAGCCCTGGCAGCGCGGGCAAGCGCCGAAAGGGTTGTTGAAGGAGAAGAGCCGCGGTTCCGGCTCGCGATAGACGCGATGGCAGGTCTTGCACTCAAAAGCGGTCGAGAAGCGCAGGCGCTCCGTTCGACTCGCGGTCGCTGACGGCTCGTCTGGTGAACTCGCGCGCGGAACGATCTCGAAGAGGATTTCTCCCGATTCACGGTAGCCGATTTCTGCCGCATCGACGATGCGGGCGCGATTGTCGGCGCTCACGACAATGCGATCGACGAGAGCGAAGACGGGCAGCGCGAAGTTGATCTCCAGCAGCGATTCGGGAGTCGAAAACTCGTAGATGGTTCCGTTCTGATAGAGGCGGTTGAAGCCTCGTGTTCGCAGTTCGGTCAAGCGCTGCTTGAGCGCTTCATCGACCGGAGATTTTTCCGCATTTTCGATCTTTGGTTTGCGTCCACGTTTTGCCGGCTTCTTTTCCGATTCCGGTTCCGGCGAGACGGGCTGTTCCTGCGGCTTCTGGACAGGGAAGAGCGCGTGCAGGCGTGTGCCTTCGTCCAGGGCGAGGATGGCGGCGGCTATCTCGTCGATGCTGTCTCGACGCACGATACCGTCGCAGACGATGCAATGGACTGTTCCACAGCGTGCGTAGAGCAATCGCATGTAATCGTAGATCTCGGTCGCGGTGGCTACGGTGGAGCGCGGGTTGCGGGTCGAGTTCTTCTGCTTGATGGCGATGGCTGGCGCAAGGCCGTCGATCAGATCTACGTCCGGCTTCTCGATACGTTCGAGGAACTGGCGGGCGTAGGCGGACAGAGACTCAACGTAGCGGCGCTGGCCCTCGGCGTAGATGGTGTCAAAGGCGAGCGAGGATTTACCCGATCCGGAGACTCCTGAAACCACGGTGAGCTTGCCGTGCGGGATGTCGCAGTCGATATTCTTGAGGTTGTGCACCCGCGCGCCGCGGATGATGATCTGGTCCGTCAATGCAGTGCGCCCCGGGAAAAGAGTACAAGCCTTCCCAGTTTGATTATAAGGCGTACGCCGGTATACTCCCCTCCCCCGGGGGCGGCGGTTTCTTTTACGTGTTTTCAATGACTTAGCGGGGGATCATCCCCATGTAAGTCGCTGATGTTTATATTGCTTAGGTGCTTTCTAGTGTTTTCAATACTTTAGCTGGGGGTCCTGTGTTTCTGTAAATAAAAAAGCCCGCTCTAGCGGGCTTTTTGTTCTCTATTCAAGGATAGCAGATTTGGCGAAATAGTCTGCCAAAGGGGTTTGGAGTTTAAGTCGTTTTAGATCAATTGGTTATATGTCGTGAGGTGGACAAGGGGGCTTGACAGCAATTCGCGCGTCGTCTGCGATGTCAGCCTCTTTTTAGGGATGGGCTGGAAGACGGAAGACGGGCCGACCTCTGGTCGGCTTCGCACGAAACCTTTGGCTTCGCTCAGGGCAGGCTACCAGTGTTCGTGCGGGTTCCTTCGGCTGCGCTCAGGACAGGCTCTTCGACTCCGCTGCGCTTCGCTCAGGAGGACGGCGTAGGGGCGATGTGGTTCCCACCCTTTCGCAAAGTGCGCGAAAGGATGGAGCACCCATGTTCGTGCCAACTGAGGCGAACTGCTGGTCCCTCCACTGCGCGCTTCGCGCTCGGTCGGGATGACAAATCTGAGAGGGTGCTTCGCTCAGGATGACGGTGTTGGATGGAGCTGTGCAATCCCAGCAGACTATTCGGCCATGTAGCTCTTCATATCTCGACGATGTGCTCATTGATGCCTCGTGGAATATCGCAGGACTTAAGCGCGTTTTCCGAGACTTACAAAAGCTTAGACCTTGATCGGTTCCGTCACGCCCTGTGACAGCTTTCGACTCAGCAGAATTCCGCCAATCAGGAAGTAGATCGCACCGAAGATGGCATACCCTCCCATGTCCTTCGTGTGGAACTTTCCGCCAAGGCCGCCAAGCACAAACGCAATACCTGCTGCAGTCGATTGCGCGCCGCTCAGGATCATCGCCCACTGTCCGCCGAGTTGCTTACGGCGGACGAGCCCGGCGACGAGCTGAAGCAATCCGGCTCCGAACGCCCATGCCCCGAAGATCGCGATGGAATATGCCGGTTTGCTAAAGACCGTTAAGGCCATCCCGAGAGCAGTAGCGGAGCCCAGAAGTGCATTGATGACCTGCGAAGTTCGTGCGCTTCCGCTAGCAAGTGAAGTCCTGAGATCGTACAGCGTGCAAGCGACGTCCCAGAGCGGATACACGATCAGCAAGATGGAAGCGACATGTGGCGGCGTACCGGCCGTCGAAAGAACAGCGGCAGCCCATATCACCTGGAACACCGTCCGGACAAAGTAAAGGTTCCGCAAAGAGCGGATTGATTCAGTGGAATGGGATTGCATGAGAAGACCTCGCTATCTTCTAGTTGGTAGGTTAATTGGATAGAAGAAGGCCATACATGGCCTCCACGGATTAGTTCTTTGCTGTAGCGAGACGCTTGAGCGCTGCTCTGGTCACGAGCCTGAGGACATCACCGTCACCGGTGGCGCGGGCGGAGAGCATAGCCCCGTGCACGACTGCCATCAGCGTCTGAGCTTCCGTTGCCGCTGAATCTTGCAGTTTGATGACACCGGCCTTCACACCAGCCTTCAAGGTTCGTTCAAGCCATTCGCCCAATGCCCTGAAATGCAGGCGCACTTCGGCTTGCACTTCCTCCGGCAATGACGGAAGTTCCGCTGCCATGAGTGCGGCAACGCAAAAGGGGACCGTACGGTCGCGGATACACCCTTCCCAATACTGAACGTAGGCATGAAGGCGTTTCCGAGGATCTTCGATCTGCCTGTCGAGCTGTTCGGTTCCTTCGATTGTCTTCTCGCGATGCTTTTTGAGAACAGTTACGGCCAAGCCAGACTTTGTCGGGAAGTGATGATGGATGCTTGGTTTCTTGATCTGTACAGCCTCCGCGATGTCGGCATAGCTAAAGGCCGAATATCCTCTCTGGATCATGAGGGCTTCTGCTGTTTTCAGAATGCGTTCTGCCATTTCACCTTGCATGTAAGGTAGACTACCAACTAGTCGGTTTTGATGCAAAATCTTTGCATGCATTGTGCCCGCGCAGGATGACGGCTGGAGATAGAGTTGCGGTTCCCACCCTTTCGCAAAGTGCGCGAAAGGATGGGGCGAGACCTTCGGCTTCGCTCAGGGCTGGCTCTGGGGCACCCATATTCGTGTTCCCGGAATGTTTAAGGGAGGGCCGACTTTGGTCTGCTTCGCACGAACCCTTCGGCTGCGCTCAGGGCAGGCTAACAGTGTTCGTGCGGGTTCCTTCGACTGGGCTCAGGACAGGCTCTTCGACTCCGCTGCGCTTCGTTCAGGATGACGGCGTAGAGTTGCGGCTTGGTATAGAGACGGGCACCTCCAAATTTTCTTGCCTGTCAGCGCTGAGCAGCGCTAGAATCTGGCGCTAGTTACTGGAGTCCCTTCCAAGTAGAAATTCATGGCGCCGCCAATCCTGCCACCTCTTCTTGAACGGTGCCGTTGCCAATCCTGAGTAAGCTCCAGCGGTCCCCCACGCCGGACAGATTGCACTGGTCGTAGTCGCCATGGGAAAACTACTCCCCCAGCACAGGCGTAGGCCGCTTCTACAGCTTTGTCACGAGTAACACCCCAGCCACTTGAAAAAAATAATGGCGGGGATTTTTCCAATTTTGAACCGAAGAGGGATAACCAAATGGGCGTTAGGCATTATCAGGTCTTTCAGACGTGGGCAACGTCGAGCGGACGGAAAGTCATACTTGGCGTAGTCATGGTAGTGGGAATCTTCGGATGGACTGCGGGTGCTGCCGCCGGAATGTTTCAACAGCAGGAGCCGACGGTCACGACGGGAGCAGCATCTTCGATCGCCGCGACGACGGCTACGATCTCAGGCTCGGTAAATCCCAACGGCGCCGATACCCACATGGTCTTCGTCTACGGAACCAGCAGTACGCTTTCCGGCGCCAGCAGCACAACCAGCGTGGACCTGGGCGCCGGCACGACTGCGGTCGGCGTGAGCGCGAATCTTACTGGGCTGACCGCCGGCACCACGTACTACTTCCAGGTACAGGCCACCAACAGCGCCGGAACCGCGAATGGCACCATCAATAGCTTCTTCACCACACCGTCAACTGCAACACCGCCGACTGCGACCACGGGCGCTGTATCCTCGATCACGACGACGACAGCCGTGATCGGGGGCACGGTGAACCCCAATAGCGGTGACACTCACATGGTCTTCGCCTACGGAACCAACAGCACGCTTTCCGGCGCCAGCAGTACAACCAGCGTTGATCTCGGCGCCGGCACGACTGCGGTCGGCATAAGCGCGAATCTCACTGGCCTGCTTGCGGGCACCAAGTACTACTACCAGGTGCAGTCCACTAATAGCGTCGGAAGCGCCAACGGAGCCATCAGCAGTTTCACCACCTCGTCGCCCCCGCCCACGAGCTATGAGTTCATACCCGTCGCTCCGTGCCGCATTGCTGACACCCGCAATGCCAACGGCCCCTTCGGCGGACCGGAGCTTGGCTCCAGCACCACGCGGACCTTCGAGATCCCGCAGAGCAGCTGCGGCATTCCATCCGGCGCGGCGGCCTATTCGCTCAACGTCACCGTGGTCCCCGACAATGGGCTCGGATATATCACCATCTGGCCTGCCGGAGAAGCTCAGCCTCTGGTCTCGACCCTCAACTCCCCTGACGGACGCATTAAAGCCAACGCCGCTATTGTTCCCGCTGGAAGCGAAGGCGGGGTCAGTGTCTATGTCACGAACAACACCAACTTTGTCCTCGATATCGACGGCTACTTCGTTCCGGCCGGGAGCAGTCCTTCTGCACTGACTTTCTATCCGGTTGCGCCCTGCCGCGTAGTCGATACCCGCAACGCCGCCGGACCGCTGGGTGGTCCGTTTATTGGCGCCAAATCCAGCCGCAACTTCCCGGTGCCGTCCAGCAGCTGTGGCATTCCTACGACAGCCAGTGCTTTCTCGCTCAACGTCACCGCTGTGCCCCACAAGGCACTGGGCTACCTGACTACCTGGCCAACCGGGGTAGCGCAGCCTCTGGTCTCGACGCTGAATTCTCCTAAAGGACAAGCGGTGGCCAACGCGGCCATTGTGCCTGCTGGCAACGGTGGGAATGTCTCTGTCTACGTGACCGATGACTCGGATGTGGTTCTGGACATCAACGGCTATTTCGCGCCCCCGGGCCCAGGAGGGCTGTCCCTTTATACGGTTGCTCCTTGCCGCGCGAAGGATACGCGCAATGGCACAGGAGCGTTCAGCGGGGTTCTGACCGCGGACATCGAGAACAGCACCTGCGCTCCACCTTCGACCGCACAGGGATACGTCATGAACGCGACGGTGGTGCCTCCAGGTTCGCTGGGATACCTGACTCTGTGGCCCGATGGACAAACGCAGCCCGTCGTTTCGACGTTGAATGCGGGCGACGGAGCCATCACGTCGAACATGGCCATCGTGCCGAGCTCGAACGGCAGTATCGATGCCTACGCGCACAACCCCACCAACCTCATCCTCGATATATCGAGCTACTTCGCCCTGTGTCCGACTTGCGCCAAAGCAGGGTGGGCTGGGCAGGTGATATGCGCGAAGTCGGTTGCAGGGCCCAACTATCGCAATAATGAGACGCAGACATGGACTGTTGCCCCGGGGACATTTCAGCAGCCTACCGGTCAGACCATATATCCGACGCAGTGGGTGTCGACCGGTTCTGGCTCTACCGCCAGTCAAACCTGGGTCATTAACGCCTCAGGCAATGCCCAGCTCACCGTCTTCCCTAACGTGGCAGGGATCAACTTCGCGCGCTATAGCTCTGAGATTTCGGTCTTTAACGGTTACATGTCCACTCCGCCGCCGAACTACACCGATTACGAATACCAGTGGTTGGCGTTCGGGAATTCCGACCCAAATGCAACATCCGTACAAGGCAGCAGCACCACAACGTCGGTTGCTTGCGACTCGCCGGTTCAGCCCGGCGGATCGAGCTGCACTGTTACGTGCAGCTGGAACTTCAACAAGCAATAGATTTCGGGAATCAGGTGAAACTCAGAGCAGGTCGATTCGCCGGAGGAGCTCTTGAAAACGATGGTCGGAGCGATAGCGATCAAAGATCGGATCGACGGCGAGGTATTCCATCCAGACAGCGCGATCGCGATACGCAGCTTGCAGCCATTTGAATGTGTCTTCATCGCTTCTCAACGCTGCGTAGATCTGAGCCATCCCGTAGGGAGAAACGTAACGCTTGCTCGAGATTGTCTCCAGGTCGTGTGCGATTCGGAGTGCTTCACTCCTCCGCCCTGCCGCTGCAAGGGCAACCGCGACCTGGGCCGTGTAAAGTGGGCTCCCCCCTGACAGACTCGCAGCCCGCTTCAGCTCACTAACGCCCTCGCTGCGCAAGCCTGCCTGAACGTAGCCCTCGCCCAGCAGAAGGTGTGCAGCTGCGAAGTTCGAGTCCAGCTCAACAGAGTTTCGACCTTGTTCGATTGCACGGGAATAGTCACGTGCCTGATAGTATCGCAGTGCCACCCATGTGCTGATCATGAGATTAAGTGGGTCGAGTTCCAGTGCACGGCTGGCTTCGGTAAGCGCATCGTCATGGAGGCTCTTGATGGAAAGATAGTCTCCGTACCAGTGGTGCGCATTTGCATATTGAGGATCCAACTCCAGAGCACGCTTGAACTCGGCCTCGGCTCCGGCCCAATTCCAACCATGGCTGAGCACAAGGCCCAGGGAGGCGTGGGCCTCAGCCGATTGTGGGTCGAGCTCCACCGCCTTGCGAGCGGCCGCGTAAGCTTTCGGAAGCGCGTCGGCCGGGGATTTGAACCCGTGCCACGTAAGTCCGCTGTTGCAGTCGGCCAGCCCGGAATATGCCGCGGCGTAGGTTGGATCGCTGTCAATGGCCTGCTGAAAATAATGCTCCGCCTTTTGCATGCCGTCGGCTGTTCGCTTGTTCCAGTGGTAGCGACCTTTCAAATATGCCTCGTATGCTTCAGGCCGTGTTTTCCGCGGATTGGCTAAACGTGTTTTCTGTTCTTCCGTGAGAGCGATGTGTATTTGGCTCGCGATGCTTTGCACGACGGAGTCCTGCACAGCTAGCAGATCTTTGAGTTCGCGGTCGTAACTCTCGGTCCAGAGGTCTGTCTGATTTTGAGCCTCGACGAGTTGGACGGTGATGCGTACACGGTCAGACGAGCGGCGAACGGTGCCCTGGAGAAGATAGTCCGCGTTCAGTTCTTTACCGATCTCTTTCGCGGCCAGATTGGTTCCTTTGTACTTTGCAACGGAACTGCGGGCTACCACGGTGAGTCGATCCCGATTCAGCTTTCCGGTCTGGGCTATCATTTCTTCAGTCAGACCGTCACTGAAGAACTCCTGGTCGGGATCGCGACTCAAGTTTTCGAATGGCAGAACAGCAAGGACTATCTTGCCATGGGAATGTGTGGGCGGGTTCGATGCTCGTCGCCAGCCCCAAACTGCCAGGAATGACAGAAGGCACGCGACTGAGACCAAAGCGGCTGCTCCAACGAAAAGCCACCTGTAGGACTTAGGATTCGCCTGTCCGGTTCCCGCATCCGTCGTCTTTTCCGCCGTGCGAGCCTGATCTGGCTCGACTATACGCAGTCTTCGGGCTTGTAACCAGCTATCGAGTTCCGACACGAAATCCCGGTCGTTAGTGAGAACACCCGCTGCCTCTGGTTCGGAAGCTGCGCGTGGTTCTTTGGGAGTAATAACCGGCGCGACGAAGCGATACCCCTGCCCGGTCACGGTCTGTATAAACAGTGGGGTCTCGGCGTCATCGTTCAGGACCTGGCGAAGCTTGCGGATCGCGCCCCGGATGCTGTTGTCGGTATCGAGGAAAACACCTTTACCCCACACTCTTGAGACGATTTCGTCGCGGGTGAGAATCTCGTCCTTATGCTCAACGAGCAGGACAAGGATCTCCAACGGGATGCGCTCCAGCTTCAGGACATGACCGCCGCGGCGCAACCTCCGGGGGCGGAGGTCAAGCTCATAATCTTCGCCGAATCGGATCGATTGCTGCTCTCGGGCTGGGGTGGAGACCACGGCACACCCCCATTCGTGGGTGGGAGGATTTTACAACATATCGGACACCACCAACGTAAATGCAAATAGTGATTCCACGTAGCGCGACACAAAACATAACACCCCGACACGCGCTTCGATATGGACAACCATGCCCTCTACGGTAAGAATGCCGCTCACCACTGACCCAGAGGCAGTGAGAATTGGGGGAAACACAATGAAGAGGATGCATAGTGGCATGGGGCAGAGGACTTTTGGGCTGTGCATGTTGATGGCGACTCTACTGTTCGGGCCTGTCGTCGCAAAAGCCGATTCCGTCCTGGACTGGAACGTAATTGCGGTAGACACAGCCGTTGCGAACGGCCAGAACCCGTTCGCCCAGGCACGATATGCGGCGATTGTGCAACTCGCTGTCTTTGAAGCCGTCAACGCCATCACTGGCGACTATCGACCCTATATCGGGAGCATCGTCGCGCCTCACGGCGCCTCAGCCGACGCAGCGGCCATCCAGGCTGCCTATCGAGTGCTGAGCACCTATTTCCCGGCCAGCGCGTCGACGCTCGACGCTGCCCGCGCCAACTCACTGGCTTTGATACATGACGTTCAAGCCAAGAGCAAAGGTATAGCGACGGGCGACGCCGCAGCTTATGCCCTGATCGCTCTTCGTGCCAATGACGGCTCGTCGCCGGCGCAATTCAAGATACCCGGACCGGTTGTTCCAGGCGAATGGCAGGCCACACCGAGTTGTCCAATCGTGAATGGAATCGCAGTCGGAATAGCATTTCAATGGCAGAACATAACACCTTTCGGTATCCGGAGCGCGAAGGAGTTTCTCCTCGAACCGCCGCCAGCCCTTACGAGCAACAAATACGCGAAAGCCTACAACGAAGTGATGACGGTAGGGAGCCTCGACAGCCCGGAGCGGCCACCAGATCGATCCGATGTCGCGACCTACTACGCGGCGACCTCGCCAACCCAGGCATTCAATCAGGCCGCAAGGCAGGTCGCGCAGGAACAGAGGCGTTCGCTGTCAGAGAACGCCCGGGCTCTGGCCCTGGTCAACATGGCGATCAGCGACAGCCTGGTCGCTACATTCCTCAACAAGTACCACTACAATTTCTGGCGCCCCGAAACCGCGATTCGTGCAGGAGACACGGACGGCAACCGGAAAACCGACCCTGATCCAAACTACGTCCCATTTATTGTGACCCCATGCTTCCCGAGCTATCCCTCCAACCACGGCAGCGCAGCCAATGCGGCGGCCGCTGTCATGAGACGTCTCTACGGCGAAGCTGGACATTCGATGACGCTGTCGAACCCTGCAGTGCCTACGATCGTCCTGCAGTACACCTCGTTCAGGCAGATTACCAATGACATCTCCGACGCTCGCGTTTACGGCGGAATACATTTTCGAACCGATCAGGTGGCTGGAGCTCGCCTGGGCAAGGCTGTCGGCCAAACAGTCTACAGGAATAACTTGCGTGCTGTGCACGATAATGACGGCGATGATGACTGTGATGACGACAACTGAATGACCACCTCGAGAATGGCTCGCTATTCGTGTCATGCGGTCCAGTGATTGTGCGCTGCTGTCCACGGATGGCGAGCTCGGTCGGGACGACAAATGTGAGAGGGTACTTCGCTCAAGATGACGGCGTTGGATGGAGCTGTGCAATCCCAGGTCTCAAAGGCGAGACCCTTCGGCTTCGCTCAGGGCTGGCTCTGGGGCACCCATGTTCGCGCTTCGGATTGTTAGGGAGGCCGACCTTTGGTCGGCTTCGCACGAACTTGTTCGTACGGGTCCTTCGACTCCGCTGCGCTTCGCTCAGGATGACGGTGTAGAGGGCAGTGGGGCAGTTTGAATCAGGGTCGTGAGAACACTTGTCCGAGATACGGACTTCTTGAGAACTGCCGTAATACCGTTGGCATCCATGGCTCAACATTTCTCTTGAAATTCGACCCGGACACCTTGACACTGAACCGGGATCGCCATTACATCCCTGGGGAAGTACCGTTTGTCACGATACCATGTCGTACTTGTTACACTGATCGTCTTTCTGCTCACAGCCTGTAGTGGGAACAACACCATCCCGGCTCCGGCTGCGCCTGTCTTTACCAGCACGCCCGGTACGCAAGCCGTCGAGGGTTCGCCTTACAGCTATCAACTTGCGGCCAGCGGCACTGCTGTTACGTTTTCCTTATCGAACGCACCAACCGGCGCGACGCTCAGCGGAAATACCCTCTCGTGGACGCCTACGGCGCAACAATCCCGCACCGCAAACAGCTTCACCGTGACTGCAAACGCATCAGGCGGAGCATCGGCGACACAGTCCTGGACGGTGACGCCATCCGGTACCATCCACATCAGCCGTATCGATACATTGTGGAATGAAAACGGCTCAACCAGCGTCCCTTTCGACTGGAGTGTCATCACCTTCCACGTTGCAGCGCTCGTGCCGCAACCGGACGGCTCCTTCCAATCCCTCTCCGGAACCGCCGGAGCGAATGGAACTTTCGAGATTCCCAATGTCCCCTCCGGATATTACTGGTTGAGGCTTGGACCGCAGGACACATACTGGACCAGCAGCAGCACCTTCGATGTCGGCCGCGACATCTTTGGCACAACTGCCAATCCCACTACTCCGACCACCTCGACGACGTACATGAACTTCAGTTTCACCTCATTGGACCCAACGGCTGGCCTGTTGCAATTCGATGCTCTCGAAGCGCAGTTGCCCTATTTGGCATCGACGAATCCAGGTTCCACCACATCCGTCGGGGAGCTTGTGGCTAACGGTAACCTTGATTATTCCGTGATAAAGAGGGCGTTTGTGAGGCAGTACGAACCGGCTGCGTTTGGATCCATGGATGGATACGTACTGGGCCCTGCGCTTACGCTGTCGAATCTGTCCCTGACGACCGGTGGCCACAATACGATCAGCGGAGCATTGAATCCTACGGTTCCGGCTTCGATTGACCTCAGTGTCAAAGGGTCCGAGTGGGCTCCTTTGTTCGATCACATTGCCCCAACAGCGACCTCCGCTGTGGGAGGCAGTTTCTACCTCTCCGTACAGCCCTATATTGCCGCTGACGGTCCTAACGTGTCGCTCTCAACCCCGATCGATCTTATCTGGACCAGCGGAAACTTCTCGGCCTTCCTCCTCATACCCTCCTGCTCCCCGAATTTACCTTTGACAACCGATGTGGAAGCGGGGACCGTGCAATACAGCGATCCGTATCCTTCAGCCTGGAGACGCATCTTCAGTGTTTGTCAGACTGCTTCGGTTGCCGTTCAAGTGCCCGGAGGCAAAACCCAGGGCATCACTCTGACTAATACCCAGACGACCTCAGTGCCAACTGCGCCAGTCAAACCGCTGATCTCAGCAGTGCAAAACCCGAAGATCAATGGAGCCGACCTCTTCAACGCCGGCACAATCAACGACACAGCAGTGACACTCAGCTGGGACCCGCCTGCCATTGGCACGCCATTCGGCTATACCGTCGCGATCATGAGCCCAACGACCTTTCCGGATGGCACAGTCAGGTATGTATCCTCGACAACCTTGTCCACAGCAAAAACCTCGATAACAGTACCACCCGATTTGCTGCGATCCGGGCAGACTTACTTATTTGTCATTACGTCGCTGGTCGATGGTAACGCCAGCATGGAAATAAGTCCGCATCGCTCGTCGCTGCCTGTTGCAAGTGCTCAACTGGTGTCGGCCTCGGTAACGATCACAAACTAGAAGACCAAAGGATGACGGCGTAGATAGAGTTGCGGTTCCCACCCTTTCGCAAAGTGCGCGAAAGGATGGGGCACCCTTTTCGTGCTCCCGGAATGTTAGGGAGGGCCGACCTTTGGTCGGCTTCGCACGAACCCCTCGGCTTTGCTCAGGGCAGGCTAACAGTGTTCGTGCGGGTCCTTCGACTCCGCTGCGCTTCGCTCAGGATGACGGTGTAGAGTTGCGGCTTGGTATTAGATGCAATCCCAGGTCTCAAAAGCGAGACCTGGGGCACCCTGGTTGCGGAGGTTGTCAGGGTTTCTGAGAAGTTGACTGGGGTTGCGTGGTAAAGACATTGTGTATTTGTATGTCTCTTCGACGGTCGTTTCGGCCCATGTAAGCTTCGCTACATGGGGCACCCGGCCATTTGTTCAACTGAGCGACGACGCGGCCACACCGCTGTGTCTGGTTATTCACACCGCGGTCTAAGCAGGGATGTCTCGCACGACCTCGGTTAGCTTGCCGCTATTGATGTCGAAGAAGAAGCCGTAGAGCTTGATATTTCTCGGCACTGCCGGGCTGGAACGAAGCAACCCGACGTCATACCTGAGCGATTTCTCGAAGTCCATGATGGCTACGCTTTCGCGATCAAACAACGTCGAGATATCCGCGTGATGGTGATCATGGAACTCCTCGATGAGGAGCTCAGGTGTGTAGGTCGTCGTGCCGCAGAACGAGTGGTGAACCACGATAACGTTTTGAACGTTGAATATATAGTCCATTGCCGCCACCGACAGCAGAGCAAAGGCCGCACGGCCGCCGGCATTTGTCTCGACAAATAACGTTCGCGTGCTGCCAACCCGATTGCCGGCTTCGTCGAGGATATTTTCGCCCGGGTAAACCTCATCCCCAAAATATTCGGCGACCTTCTGCGGGATTTCAGCCGCGCGAGGGTCAAAGCAGTGGATCACGAGGGTCTTCATCGGGATGGCCTGATTCGCTCCCTCGAACTTGTTCTGATCGAACCCGGGCTGTGTTCTGTATTCGTACACACTGAACTTCGACATCTTTTTCTCCACTTGTTGCGTTGGATTGGGCAAAAAGCAAAAGTCGCTAACGGAGTAGAAACATTAGATCTGGTGGCGGTCGCAGTTGTCACGTGTCAAGAACAGTTCGCCACATTTGACGAGAACTCGATTGCGATTTGACGCCGCTACAAGAGGAATTTCGTAGCGTGTTGAGTAGAGAGGAACGACTATGCGACCGATGATTCGTATGTTTGTCCTGGCGGCCGTCGCGGTAGGCGCGACTGCGGCCTTTGCTTCTGAAACTATGGCCGTCAATGTGCCCTTCAACTTCGAGGCTCGAGGAAAGGCGTTTCCCGCCGGCAGATATCAGGTGGAGTACGACTCGACCGTGAACGCTCTGATGCTCATCTGCAAAAACGACACGAGGAAATCCTTTGTGTGGGGCGCTTCTACTGGAGAATATACCCCGAGGATGGCAAGGCTCGCGTTGCAGTTCGACAGTGAAGCCGATGGCACACACGCATTGCGCAGCATCCGGTTGGCTACGTGGGAAACACCGGTACTGGATAAACGTGAAAGGCATGCCGTTCAGCGCGAGGTATCGATTACAGGGGGGCGATAGCACGGTAGCAGGAACTGACTCCCGGATTTCCGGGCCTCTCGAAGGGGAGGGCAATGCTCCAAGAATCCATCGGGTGAGGAAATTGGCGCTGAAAATGCAGCAGTTTGACTTAGCCAACGTTTAAGACGACCTGCTGAGATTCCACTTTACCGATAAGCTGACTTTGGGGATCGGCGTATGTTTCAGCCTTCCGGGTGATCAAGTGCTTCCCAGGGGACGCGCGATAGACTGAGGTGGGCTAGATCGAAAGATGGGATTTATTTGTTCAAGATAGGCCTCACTGGAGCCTTGCCCAGAGTTGGTCCTCTTTTTCTGATCAAATGGCCCGCGTCAAGTTCCTCGTTGGCAAGGGCGGTTGATGCACTTCGCGATCTGGCTCTACTGGAAGAATCATGTCCGTTTCTCGGAATCCAGATGGGCGCCATCAGGCTGGAGTGCTGGGAATCCAACTGCCGATCCGAGCGAGCCATCGCTTCTATGATTTGCAGTAAAGACCCCAGATTGGTTCCTTTTTCGTAGAAAGCGTCAGCGGCAACTCCCGGCGGTACTCCTTCGCCCAAACATGCGCCGCTCATAGCAATCACCTTGATCGCCGGAAACCGGCGACGGACTACCGAGAGCAATCGAAACCGGACATACCCGGCATGTTGAGGTCGGAGAGAAGGATGTCTGGGATCCCGTTTGAAAGCTCCTCTTCGATATTGCACTCTGGAACGGATACGCACTCGCACGCGACAACAGGATTACACCGGCGAAAACAAGAAGTCTGTTCTGTTTTGCTCATTCCTGAAGAAAACTGGAAATCCAACAACATAGCTACATCCCTGAGCAAAACAGCACAGCTTTTTGGCATATGCAGACAGATACTGTTTGCAGAGCTCCGATGAATGATGTCTGCATCGGCAATCCTAGAGGAGAGTTATTCGATGCGAAAACTTGAGCAGCACACAATTTTTCTGCGCGAACACATCATGCTCCCCGAAGGTATTGTTTTGGCCGGTGAGACCATTTGCGAGGGATGGTTCGTCCTGCAGTCGGGTGATGCCCCGTGGCTGGACAAAACCATCCGAGGTCTGGGGTGGAATTCTAATGTGCTTACGAAAATGTACTGGAGAAACGGATATGCAAATCGCGCCCACGATGCAGTTCAGAGAGCGGCGCAGCTAGCTCTTCGGAAAGTGGGGAAGCGCTTCAATGCCGCTGAAATCGGGCACATTGTCGTAGCCAAACACCTATGGTTCTACGTTGCAAGAGTCGGCATCTTTTCTCGTCACATCCAGGAGAGCCCCTTCCTAGGTAGCTGCGACGAACTTTCGACACGCCCGGCGCAAATTGCTTTGGATGTGAAACATGAGCACGTGTAACTGGATTTCCAATTGTCGGCGCGGCAACTGTTTACCGCGTATGCTTAAGATATAGTCCGAATATTCTTCCTCGCCTCCAGCTATCCATGCTTCGCTCCAGACGAGCACCTTTCAAGTAAGCAACAGGACGACTGGAGCCACTATGAGCCTTATTAAAAAAGCTGACGTAGAGAATTATTTTTCTGCACGGCGCAAGAAAATCGTCTTTCCGTTTGGGCCAGTGAGCCAGCCGGATGCCACAGGTTACTCCGGAAACGGACGTCGCGATACAAACCCGAACGTGACAAGTTCCGGCACATTGGCAGTCAAAAAGCCGCAAGCATGAACCCCCATACGATGTTCCTGCGCACCGAGTGCGTGCTGCCCGATGGACTTGATCTGATACAAGAGCGGTTTTGCGGAACATGGATGTCTGTCAAAGATACGATGGCCGCCGCTCTAGATATAAAGGTCAGAAATGCGGGTTGGCACTTCATGTGGTTAGAGGATGCCTATGCCCATTTCGGCGTCGGCCGCACAGCAACGTCGGCTATTGAAAAGGCGATAGCTAGCGCCTTGGATCGAATTAAGGACAGATTTAACGCCGCTGAGCTGGAGTCGATAAGTGTCTCGAAATACCTGGGCTTTCGAGTTGCTAAGATTACGCTCTACGCTCGCCAGATCCAGCAACAGTCCTCGCTCAGCCTGGTTGACGAGATGACAATCCGACAGCTTGCGGAGCTGTAAACCGTTCAATCCCGCGGATGCACCAGCCTGATTGACTCGTCTGGCTCGCGTCTTGCATGAACATCTCGAATAACGTGCCGCGTCACGATACACGTGAAAGCAGGAAACCATGTCTCTCTCGGAAATGCTTCGTAACGACGAACCAAGTGGATTGTCATCTCCAGTCGCCACGAAAGCTGCCCCGATGTCTCTGCCGACACGCATCGCCTTCGTTGGGAATTATCTGCCGCGACAATGTGGCATTGCTACATTCACGACCGATTTATGCACTGCGGTAGGGGCAGAATATGGCAGCGGGCGCCTCTTCGCGATTCCCGTCAACGATCCAGAGTCAAGCTACCAATATCCTGAACAGGTACGGCTGGAGCTTACTCAGGAAGATTGTGCCTCCTATGAGCGGGCCGCCGAATTCCTCAATTTCAATGGTAACGACTTGGTCTGCCTGCAACACGAATATGGCATCTTCGGTGGTGTCGCAGGCAGTCACATACTACTATTGCTTCGCAAATTAAGAATGCCGCTGGTGACAACCCTTCATACAGTACTGCGCGAGCCGAATTCCAGCCAGCGTGCTGTGCTCGAAGAGATTGCCAACCTTTCGGATCGTTTGATCGCGATGAGCGAACACGCTGCATGTCTTTTGCGCGATGTCTATGACGTGCCAAACGAAAAAATCGATGTCATCCCGCATGGCGTGCCCGACCTTCCATTCATGGACCCCAATTATTTCAAGGATTTGTTTGGTACCCAGGGAAAGTCCGTATTGCTCACCTTCGGCTTGCTGTCACCGAACAAAGGAATCGAAAACGTGATTCGGGCAATGCCGGCGATCCTGGCAAAGCACGAAAACCTGGTCTACATCGTTTCCGGTGCAACTCATCCACATATCAGGCGACGCGAGGGTGAACGATATAGGGAAGAGCTACATGTGTTAGCTGAGGAGTGCGGTGTTTCCTCGCACGTCATCTTCAACAACCGTTTTGTGAGCAACGAGGAATTGATCGAACACGTGGGCGCCGCGGATATCTATATCACTCCATACCGCCAGGAAGCCCAGATCGTTTCCGGCACACTTGCCATCGCACTCGGTGCCGGAAAAGCAATTATCTCCACACCTTACTGGCATGCCAGAGAGCTTCTCGCCGATGGGCGCGGAGTCATTGTTCCGTTCGATGATCCTGACTCCATCGCAGAGGCAGCCATCAAGTTGTTGGAAGACGACGCTGAGCGGCATGCGATGCGAAAACGTGCTTATCTTCATTCACGCGGCACGACATGGAAAAAGACAGCGCAGGCTTACATGGCAAGCTTTCAACGCGCCCGCGTCGAACGGATGTTGCGGCCACGTGCCGCCTTGCAGGACATTTACGCAAAAAAGGCGATAGATAGATTGCCCGCGCTGGATACATCGCATTTATTAAACATGACTGATGACACGGGCATCTTGCAGCATGCCATTTTCTCTCTGCCCAATTGCCTTGAAGGCTATACGACCGATGACAATGCACGAGCGCTCATCGTGACAACGCTGCTGAACGGATCGCTACTGTCCGACGTCTACGCACACGCCCCTCTGTCCGGCCGATATCTGGCTTTTCTATGGTTCGCCTTTCATGAGAAGACGGGCAGGTTCAGAAATTTCCTAAGCTACGACCGCAAATGGCAAGAAGAAGTAGGTTCGGAGGACAGCCACGGTCGCGCTTTATGGGCGCTGGGAACAGTGCTTGGCCGCTCGGAAGACGCCGGCTTGAGAGGCGCGGCAGGCAGGCTCTTTGAGGCTGCGCTTCCAGCCACGCTGACGTTTTCCAGTCCGCGTGCCTGGGCATTCTCTGTACTGGGCATGCAGGCATACCTAGACTGGTTCCCCGGGGATAGGGTGATTCAGGCTACTCGTAATCTACTCGCGAATCGGCTGCTGGATATCTATGAACGAAGTCATTGGCAGACGTGGAAGTGGTTTGAGAAGAGCCTTTCTTACTCGAATGCAAGGTTGTCGCAGGCCCTCATAGTCGCAGGATGGAGGAGCGAGAACAAGAGGATGATCGACGCCGGATACGAGTCGCTCCGTTGGCTTATCGCTGCGCAGCACAGAGAGGAAGAAGACATCTTCGTTCCGATAGGCTCGAGGGGATTTTTCACGGAGAACGGTGAGAAGGCTCGCTTCGATCAGCAACCAGTCGAAGCCTGCGCAACCATTTCTGCCTGTCTGCAGGCATACCGGGTAACAGAAGAGACGTTTTGGCTTGACGAGGCATGGTGCGCCTTCCGCTGGTTTCTTGGTGAAAATGACCTCCAAGTGCCGCTTTACGACGCCACAACCGGGGGCTGTAAAGATGGGCTTCATCCCGATCGCGTGAATGAAAACCAGGGAGCCGAATCAACCCTGTCGTTCCTGATGTCATTGCTCGAAATGCAAAACATCGGAGCGCCAATTACAGAGAACCAGAGTCAGGAAATGAGTGTCTGTCTTTGAATCCAATTAGGCTTCCAGCAACATCCCCGGAATACCTCACTGTTGAACAACAGCATTCGCAAGTACCCGCTGTTGATTCTCTGTTTGTACGCCATCCTTCGAATCCGATCCTCCGACGGCAAGACTGGCCCTATCCGGTCAACAGCGTCTTCAATGCAGGCGCGACACGGCTGGTCGACGGAGATACCTTGTTGCTTTGCCGCGTCGAAGACCGACGAGGGCTGTCGCACCTTTGCGCTGCGCGTTCAGCCAATGGAATTGATGAATGGCGTATCGACCCCCAACCAACATTGATGGCGAATCCGCGGGAATATCCGGAAGAGATTTGGGGGATTGAGGATCCGCGCATCACGTATGTTCCTGAGTTGGAGAAGTATGCAGTAGCCTACACTTCCTACGCTCGCGGTGGCCCGGGCGTTTCGCTCGCACTGACCAAGGACTTCAAAAACTTCGAGCGATATGGCGTGATCATGCCGCCGGAAGACAAAGATGCTGCCCTCCTACCGCGGAGAATCGGAGACTTCTGGGCTCTTATTCATCGGCCGGTGACGACGCTTGGCGCTCACATGTGGATTTCATATTCCCCAGATCTGCAACATTGGGGCAGCCACAAAGTGATGCTCGAGGCGCGACGCGGTGGGTGGTGGGATGCCAACAAGATTGGACTTTGTTCCCCTCCTATTGAAACGGCGAAAGGCTGGCTGACGATCTATCACGGGGTGAGGCAAACAGCATCCGGCAGTATCTATCGATTGGGTCTTGCTTTGTTCGACATAGACAGACCGGACATTTGCTTACAAAGAGGAGACTCCTGGATGTTTGGTCCAGAAGCTTCCTACGAGCGCGGCGGGGATGTCAACGATGTTGTGTTTCCATGCGGACAAACCATCGGCGCCGACGGAGACACCATTCATCTCTATTACGGAGCAGGCGACTCATGCATGGCGATGGCAACTGGTAGCGTCCGTGATCTTCTCTCTTGGTTGGATTTCAATTCCAGCGCTCGAGATGGAAATGATTCTTAACGTACCGGTCATCGAATTGGAAAGGGCTACCTAAAATGAATTCTATAGAACTGAACTGGCCTAGCAGTGTTCCACGGATACTCTGGATGGGTCGGAATTGTCCTCGCTGTAGCTCGATCGAATTCCAGACGGCCGACTCGCATTCTCTGGATCGGGTTCTGAGACTGTTCGGCCTGTCTCCGATTCGCTGTGTCAATTGTTGGCGACGGTACTATCGGTTTGGGAAGTGAAGATCAGATAAAACATGACTGCTGCCGAAAACAATTGGAGCTCTGCTTCACTGCATCAGGACGAAAGAGAGAACATAATGGGCAGCTCAACATATTCATCCAGCCATACGTCGAACGATCTGTTGTTTAGTTTGGACGGGGGGCGCTCTCGGCGATCACTGAATTATGAGATCGTCGCTCAGAGCGCGGAAGAGGTGCAGGACACACAGAACGCTCCTGCCGTCAGCATGGGACCATACCTGATCGAATCTGGACAAACGCAGCTTCTAACGACAATCAGCATCTATAGCGAGCGCGGAGAAATGCGAGAGCAGATACGGTTGCTCTATATGAATGCCGTTGCACTTCGAGTCTGGAGAGCCATGGGCAAGAAACCACGGCTGATCGGCGCACAGCATCGTCCATCACGAACGGCCCTGCTGACGTTTGGCGTTCCGTTCAGTGAATAGGGAGCGCAGAGACACAGGTTACGGTTAGCGTCGGAGAATCCGTATGTGGAAGCGATGGCGATTCGCGGGTATGGTAATAGCGGCAGTCCAAGTAGCCGGTGTCTCTGTCGCTATGGGGCAGCAAGCCTGGACGGAATCCGGCGCTATATCCGGGGTGCGAGAAGGCGGGTTGAGTGTCTATAAAGGCGTCCCATTTGCTGCCCCGCCGGTCGGCGACTTGCGTTGGCGGCCTCCCGCGACTGTCACACCTTGGACTGGTACGCGCGAGACGGACGCGTTTGCCCCGGCGTGTGTGCAAACTGGCGTGTCTATGCCTGGCGAGACGCCGCCCTCAGTGAGTGAGGATTGTCTCTATCTCAATATCTGGACGCCGGCGAAGAGCGCGCAAGAACGCCTGCCGGTGATCGTCTGGATCTATGGCGGGGGTTATATCAACGGGTCGGCCTCGATGCCTTTGTACTGGGGCGACCAGCTTGCGCATAAAGGCGTGATTGTTGTCACGATCGCGTATCGACTTGGTCCACTTGGCTTCCTTGCGCATCCGGAACTGACGCGCGAGTCCCCGCACCACTCGTCGGGCAACTACGGTCTGATGGACCAGATCGCCGCACTCCAATGGATCCAGAGGAACATTGCAGCCTTTGGCGGCGATCCGAAAAATGTGACCATCGCCGGTCAATCTTCAGGATCGATATCAGTCAGCATCCTGATGGCCTCGCCGTTGGCGAAGGGCTTATTTCAACGTGCCATTGGAGAAAGCGGCGGTCTGTTTGAACCGCTTCAGCTGGCACCAAAATACCTGCTGGCCAATGCAGAGGGTGACGGAGAGAAGTACGCGGCTTCGCTGGGTGCATCCTCTCTCAAAGAACTACGCCAGCTACCGGCAGATCGTCTCACTGGCAATGCTGGCGGCATTGTCCACCCGGTCATAGAACCCTATGTGCTTCCTGCGTCACCCTATGAAGCCTTCACGTCAGGGCGGCAGAACGATGTCCCGTTGCTCTTAGGTTCGAACGCCGATGAGGCGCGCTCGTTGACGGATGTCTCCCAGGTGAAGGCCGCCACTTTCGACAGCGACATCGAGCACAGCTTCGGCCAACTTCCGGCCCCGCTGATCGCAGCGTATCCCCACTCGACCGACAAAGAGGCGCAACAGGCAAGGCTCGACCTCGAACGCGATCTCCGCTTCGGCTGGGACATGTGGGCGTGGGCGAGGCTGCAAGCCGGAACCGGGCACAACCCTGTCTACTACTACTCATTTCGACAGAAGCCGCCGTTCCCGGCCGGTTCGGTGTATGAAAGTTGGGGCGCGAGTCACTATGCCGAACTCTGGTATGTCTTCAATCATCTGGACCAAGAGCCCTGGCGCTGGAGCGAGGCCGACCGAAAAGTCGCCGAGGAGATGTCCAGCTACTGGGTCAATTTTGCAAGATCGGGCAATCCGAATAGTCCGGACGTTTCCCCGTGGCCAGCGTTCACCAACGCGGAGAGCAGGGTCCTGGCAATCGGCGATCCGATCACCGTCGACGGGGTGACGAATATCACCGGCCTGAAGGTTTTTGATGACGTCTACACGAGGGTGCGTGGCAAGCCATTTACCGTGCGATAACGGCCATTCGTAGCGGCACGCCATGAACAGCCTTTAACGCCAGCCACTGTTTTTGTAGTGTTTACTCTTGATATCAAGCGTAGGATCCTGCGACCATTTGGAACCAGCCTCTGCGCGGTCTATAGCCGCACATTAGAGAATGGCCTTCAGCCGCGCAATCCCGAAAGTCACCTTTGCGCAAAGACAAGACATCGAGACTGCTCACCGAACCCGATATAATTCCGCGCAAATGGTGCTAAGCTCTCTTGCGAAGAAACTATTCCGAACACTGGCGAGAGTCATTCCACAGTGCGGCATGGTGTCGCAGGCCGTAGCCTTCAATATGTTCCTCGCTTTCTTTTCGAGTCTGCTGGTTGTGCTCGGCCTGATGAGCAATTCGCTAAGAGGGAGGAGCGGTGGCGAGCTTACTGTGCGACTTTCGGCGATTCTGCCCCCGGGAAGTTGGCAGCTCATTTCTGATTTCCTGTTGCGTCGGGAAGTGGATCCCGGGGCATGGGTGCTTTTCGGCTGGGTCGGGACGCTGCTCGTCGGCTCGCAGGTGATGAAACTCATCATGGAAGGCATCCACCTTATTTATGGTGATCGCGAGAGACATTCTTTTCTCGGTCGGCAGCTTCGTGGCTTGCTTTTGTTTTGCGTGTCCATTGTGGCATGGCTCCTGGCCGTCGGGCTGAGTGTCTTTGGCCAGCCATTGCGCCAATGGATAACTCGAGATTTCGGCCCCCCTCCTTTGGTTCTCGACTTCTGGACCGTGATGCTTCCAATCTTGGGAGGGATCTTGACAATGCTCGTCCTGGCCTTGATTTATCGCGTCGCGCGACCGGGAGAAACGACTTGGAGGTCCGTTCTGCCTGGAGCAGCTGCCGCTGCAATTCTATGGTGGGGCGTCAATCTACTCTTCGGAATTTACGTTCAGAAAATGCAGTATGGTTCTGTCTACGGTGGGCTGGCCGCCGTGATCGGTTTGATGGTGTGGATGGAACTCTCTGCGATGATCGTCTTTCTGGGCGCGGCCTGGAACGCAGAAAGCACCTGAGCATATATTTCTTGGGAGCGGATACGATCGATCAATGCTGCATGCGGGCTTCCTTCACCGCATATTGATAAATTAGGTCATCCCATCCCACGGCGACATGCTTCAAACTGTGAAGAGACGGTCGCCTGCTGATACTAAGTAAAATCGTACTCAAGAAGACTCAGTCATCCAAGGAGCTTTATTGCGTGCAGAGCTTACCGATTTTGAGGCCGAATCCCTCGGACAGGCCACGCTTTCTCCGGTTGCCCGGACTAATTGAATCTATGTCCGGGTTTTCTCTCGCGGCCCTGGTTGGATCAGATGTTGTGCTGAATGGACTGGAAGCGACCTCAACGTTTGCTGCCGCACTTGAGAGTTTGGGTTTGATCCCCTCTCCGGCTCCCGCCGCAGCATAGATCAAGCGCATGTGGTTACGGCCCACGCAATGATTCAAATTCTTTTGCATATACAGTTGTGTGACCTGCCCCGAGGGATCCGAAAGCACATCCCCTTATAGAAGTCGGCAGATTCAGCAAACTGGCGTAGCTTAGAATGTCAACTTTTTGCGAACAGGGTAACGCGCTCATTGAGGCTTGGCCCCCCAGTGGCGCGCCAAGCCGTTAATATAGGAAGCGCGTAAAATCCCTCTTTGCAGATTGTTCCTTCGAGGCCCAATGAACAAAACCAGGAAGTTGATCACGGTTGTTGCGCTTTGCTGCGGCTGTGCAGTCTTCCCAGCGCACATCGCGCTCAGCCTCGCCCTCAGGACGCAGCCCTCATCACTCACCGCAATACGCTGAGCGTGGTCGAACACAGCTCCTCGTCGGCGCCGCCGCGGCGCATGACTCCGTACAGGTCATGGTCAAACTGCGAAAAGTGGTAAGTGCGAATCTTGCCGTCGGAAGTCAACCGGATGCGGCTGCATCTCGGCAAGGATGCTCACCGCGATCTCCTCCGGCGACCCATTCGGGATGCTCGTTCCCGCTGGCGCCCGCACTTGATTCAATCTCTCCGCGCCGAT
>Ga0206817_1027_pt2 | contig 51957 bp, 49 predicted proteins | sample Alteio_BWOrgCont_89_FD_152873 | JGI IMG/M metagenome (GOLD analysis project Ga0206817, IMG submission 152873) | Enriched cells from forest soil in Barre Woods Harvard Forest LTER site, Petersham, Massachusetts, United States -... | ecosystem: Environmental > Terrestrial > Soil > Temperate forest >...
CGACCCTGAACCGAGACTGAGGCAACTATGGAGAAACTCGTGATCCGGACCCGGAATTTCCTGCCATTCGTTGTCCCAGCCTCGCGATGGACTCATCATGTCTTTGCGGATGCGGGCGCGCATCGCCGGATCTTTCAAACGCTCGATCAGCTTTGCGTCACCGCCATCGTGCGCCCAGGGCGGAACAAAAGCCGACATCGTATTGAACCACGCAGTGTAACTGTAGGTGTTTGCGCTCACGTCGACGCCTTCGGCGCGGGCGGCGTTGATCTTCGCCACCACTTCCGGCATGCGTCCCCAATTTTCCCTGCCGGCAACTTTGATGTGCCAGATCTCGACCGGGATGTGCGCTTCCCTCCCGATGCGCAGAGCTTCATCGATGGCGGAAAGGACGGCATCACTCTCATTGCGCATGTGTGTGGCGTAGATGCCGCTGGATTTCGAAGCTTCGTGGGCCAGCGCGATCAGTTCTTCTGTCTTGGCGTAGGGAGCGGGTGCGTACTCGAGAGCGCTTGAAAGCCCAACCGCACCGTCCTGCATGCCCTGGCGCACAAGTTCTATCATCTGCTCGAGTTGCTCGGGCGTGGGTCGCTTGTCGTCGTCTCCCAACACCATGCGGCGGACTTGGGTTGCACCAACGTAGCTCGCGAGATTAATTCCCATGCCCTGCTTTTCGAGTCTGGAAAAATATTCGCGGAGCGTACGCCAGTCGGGAGTGATGTGGTAGTGGTCGTAGACCGCGCGATCGGCCTGAATGATGGCATCATTGAGCGGCGCGACCGATCCACCTTCGCCGGTGATTTCCGTGGTGATGCCCTGGTAAATCTTCGAAGGCAAGCGCGGATCGACGAGAATCGTCAATTCCGATTGGCCGAGCATGTCGATAAAGCCCGGTGCAACAACTTTGCCTCCGGCGTCGATGGTTCGGGTGCGGGGTGCGTTAGCCAGATTGCCAATGGCTGCGATCTTGCCGCCCCGGATTCCGATGTCGCCGGAATACCAGGGCGAGCCTGTGCCGTCGATGATGTGGCCGTGGGTGATGACCAGATCGAACGATTGCTGTTGGGGACCGGACCAAGCTGTGGTAGCGGGGCTTAAGGCGATAAGAATTATCAACAAAACTTGAAGGGCCGCAGTTCGGATCACGAGTTTCTCCATAGTTGCCTCAGTCTCGGTTCAGGGTCGTGTTCGTACTGGAACTGTCGGCACGGGCCGTCGATGCCGGCTGATGACGAATCCAAGCAGGCTCCAAATCCCCAGCGCGAGCCATTCGTATCCAGTGAAATGTCCGGGGATGCCTGGCACGATTTTCATCAGGATCATAAGCAGTCCGACGATGACTCCGACGACAGCGATGATGCGTTCGCCTACGGCGGGACCCATTCGGTAGTAGGCCGCACACGCTGCCAGCCATCCGATTGCGGAGGCTACCGAGCCTACTTCGGAAATGGGCACGAGCATGGCATCGCCGATGAACATGCATGCCGCCGTGGCACATCCAATACAGAGCACAGCGACCGAGGGGGTCTGATTGCGCGGATGTAAACTGCCAAGACGTTGGTCTATCAGGCCGCGCCGCCCCACGGCGAACAGCAACCGGCTTGCTGCAACGAAATTCCCGTTGAACACCTTGAAGAGTGACAGGAGAGCCGCGGTCAGTATGACGCTGGTAATCCAACGCGAGCCTATGGCGTGTTCGAAAGCAACCGCAGTCATGAATTTCTCACGAGTGAGTTGTTTCCATGGAGCGACATATCCAACGGCCGCGACTACGATGGTGTAGAACAAAATGCCCACCACAATCGCCATCCAGATGGCCTTGAAGAACCCGCGGGCACGGAATTCCGGACTAGCTTCTTCCGCGCCCTTTACGACCGATTCAAACCCGGTCATGAAATAGGGGACGATTTGCATCACCAGAAGCACGGATACGAACGGGCTATGGGTAAAGAGCGGAGGGAAATTGCGGGGCGAGCCTTTGCTCACTCCGAATCCGACAAATAGCACGAACAACGCAAGCGTCCCAAACGCCGTCCAGTTCTGAAACGTGGCGCTCAACCGGATGCCGCGATAGTTCAGCAGAGTGAGCAGCGCAGTCAGACCCAGCCCGATGACCAAGTGCGGGAGGTAAACTGGTCGGCCGGCGATCCGGTAGAATTCCATCGAATCCAGCGAAGGAACGAGGTAGCCCGCGATCTTGCCGACCGCTACCGCCTCCCACGGACACACGATGAAATAGGCAAGGATCATCATCCAGCCCGTGGCAAAGCTGATGGATTGCGGAAAAACTTTGGCGGTGTATGCGACCTCGCCTGCGGCATCCGGCATGGCCGTGACCAGTTGGCCGTACACATAGCCGATCGGCAACAACAGTGCCCCACCAATTGCGAATCCCAGGATCGCGCCCAATACGCCGCCGCGTAACAGCCAGTCATCCATCACAACCAGCCATCCCACGCCCACCATCGTTCCCCAGCCGAGGGCAAAGTAATCCACCACGCGGAGTTTGCGAGCGAGAGTGATCACAGGGGTGGCGCGAATTATAAAGCATTGCGCGGGGGCCGGCCGTCCAGTCTGGGGGTTTAAACCGAATGTGCTATGTTCTAGAGTTCTGTGATTCCTAAAGCGAGGCAGCTATGCCCCGATACGAATATCGCGTTCTCAATCCAACCCCAGCAGCCGAAAAAGTGTTTCTCGCCTGGATCGACCGCCTCGACCATGCGTTCATGAATCGTGACCCGGAACACCGCAGCGACGTGGTCCGGGAGGCGCTGCATGAGCTTTATCTGGGACTTCCTTACGCGGTACCGAAGGGGAGCGCTTCGCTGGTGGAACAGGTTCTGATTCATTCCTTCGATCCACGCAATGCCACCCTGGAACCGGAATCTTACGGTGATGTGGACGCTGCAAAGTACGCCGAACGCAAGCCGCTCATCTGGTTCTGGATGATGTTCGACCGTTCGCCCGCAGGGCTGAATCACTGGCTCGGCCATCGTGTGCGCGCCATGCTGGCTCGCCACGTGCTCAAATATTGCGGCAAGAACGTGAAGATATTTCATGGCGTTGAGGTTTCGTTCGGGTACAACCTGACCATTGAAGACAATTGCACCATTCACAAGTACGTGTTGCTGGACGACCGTGGCGAGATCATCATCCGAGAAGGTTCGTCCATTTCTGATTACGCCAATGTTTATTCGCACGCTCACGACCTGAACGATGGCATGCTGGTCGACAATCACAAGACCGAAATCGGGCCGAAGGCTCGCATCACGTATCACGCCACGGTTTTGAGCGGAGTGAAGGTGGGTGAACACGGAATGGTCGGGTCGATGGGTGTGGCGTCCAAAAACGTCGAACCCTTCCACATCGTTGGCGGGATTCCAGCCAAACCAATCAAGGTAAAATCAATCGCGCCGGAAGAGCTGCGCAAGGCGTTTGAGAAGAAGTAGAGGGGCATGCGCGTTTTCCGGACCGTCGCTGATCTGCGCGCACATCGAGTGGCGTTCGACGCTGCGCAATACGACTATGAGGCGGAAGACGAGACGCTGGCCGCCGCCACAAACCGCAGGATCTGGCCGGATTTCCAGCCTCGCATGTTAGTATCAATTCCAACGCCTGATGACCCTGCAGCATGTTGACATCCTGTTTCAGCTGATCGTTTTCTTGTTCGCGATCAGTGTCCACGAGTCGGCGCACGCCTGGATGGCGAACCGCCGTGGCGATCCGACCGCACGCATGCTGGGCCGGGTCACGCTGAACCCCATCAAGCACATTGATCCGGTAGGCACGGTCCTGCTGCCCTTGATCGCCATGCTGACTCATCTTCCAGTGATAGGTTGGGCCAAACCTACTCCGGTGGATCCGAGGAATTTCAAGAACCCAGTACTGGACGACATCCTGACGTCGGTGGTCGGACCGATCAGCAACTTCGTAGTGGCAACAGGTGCTGTGTTGGTTTTGATTCTCATTTCGCTGACCTCGGCGCTGGGGGCAGGCATTGTCCATGCGATTCCTCTCGTCTATCCGAGCCATCTGGACATTTTGGCAAATCAGACCGACTCGTTTCTGATGCCGGTTAGTCTGCTTTTCTACGAGTTGATGGTGATCAACATTATTCTCGGAGTTTTCAATCTGATTCCCGTTCCGCCGCTCGATGGCAGCCATGTGCTGCGGCACTTTCTGCCCCCCCATGCGCTGCGCATCTACGATACCGTCGGCATGTTCGCTTTGATGGCGCTCGTGTTTTTGGGTGGCGGTTTGCTGGGTAAGCTGATCTTCCCCGTGATCGGGGTTTTTGACTACATCCTGTTGAGAATCTGATGCCTTCTGGATCGAACCAACGAAAACGCGTGCTCAGCGGTATGCGCTCAACCGGCAAATTGCATTTGGGCAATTATGTCGGCGCGCTGCAGAACTGGGTTGGTATGCAGGATCAGTACGAATGTTTTTTCTTCGTGGCTGACTGGCACGCGCTAACGACGGATTACGCGGACACTTCGCGAGTGAAGGAAAACTCGATTGAAGTTTTGCTCGACTGGCTGGCCGCGGGACTCGATCCGGAGCGCTGCACGATGTTTATCCAGTCGCACGTTCCGCAGCACGCCGAGTTGCATCTGCTGTTCTCGATGATCACGCCGCTGGGCTGGTTGGAGCGTGTGCCTACTTACAAGGAGCAACTGGCGAACATTACGGAGAAAGATCTGACAACGTACGGCTTTCTCGGGTATCCGGTGCTGCAGGCGGCAGACATTCTTATGTACAAGGGTGATTTCGTGCCAGTAGGCGCGGACCAGGTAGCGCACGTGGAGTTGACTCGCGAGATTGCGCGGCGCTTCAACATGTTTTACAAGCGCGACGGGCAGGAGGTTTTCCCCGAGCCGCAGCCGTTGCTGACGCCTACTCCGAAGCTTCCGGGTACCGACGGGCGCAAGATGTCGAAGTCGTACGGAAACACGGTAATGCTTACCGATCCTGAGCCGGTAGTGCGGCAGAAACTGAAGACCATGGTGACTGATCCCGCCCGCATACGGCGCACGGACCCGGGGAATCCCGATGTTTGCCCGGTCGGGGACCTCCATAAGATTTTCAGTGATCGCGCTACCATGGCCAAGGTGAATGAAGGTTGCCGCTCCGCTGGAATCGGGTGCATCGAATGCAAAGGCTGGGCGGCTGACGCCCTGGTTAACATCTTGAATCCCATGCAGGAGAGGCGCAAGAAATATGAAGACAATCCGCGGCTGGCGTGGGATATTCTTGAGGCTGGTTCAACCCAGGCCAGCAAAGTCGCCAGGGCAACGATGAACGAAGTACGCGAGGCTATGGGCATGTCGCTTGAGTACAAGGCCCCGCGGGCCGCGAAGTAACTGGTGGGGTCACGATGGGCGAAGAAGTAAAAACCTCTTTCGATGGCAGGGCCGCGTTGGATCTTGGCCCCGCGCTCGTAGAAAGTCCTGCGCCACGCGTTGAGGAAAAACCTCGGAATGGCGAGAGCGACTTCCCTTTTGCCGTGACCGTCGGCGATGTCTACGAAGGACCGCTCGACCTACTGCTCCATCTGATTCGCAAGCAAGATATTGATATCTACGATATTCCTATCGGGAGAATCACCGCGCAGTATCTGGCGTACGTGGAAAAGCTGCGCGAACTGGATGTGAACGTGGCGGCTGAGTTCATCTACATGGCTGCGGTTCTGATTCACATTAAGTCGAAAGTGCTTTTGCCGCGCGATCCTGCCGCGGCTTCGGACGCGCAAGACGATCCGCGCGCGGAGTTGGTCAATCGCCTGATCGAGCATGAGAAATTCAAGTCCGCGGCGCAGATGCTGATGCAGAAACAGCAGATCGAAGATGCGGTGTGGTCGAACCCGGCGCTCAAAGAGTTCCGCGATGCTGAAGGTACAGAGCCGGAACTGGCGGCCGACGTCATTGATCTGGTGAAGACGTTCCAGCAAATCCTGGATCGTGCGCGCAATCGTCCGATGATTCAGGTAGACGAAGAAACGGTGACCGTCGCGCAGATGATTGAGTATTTGCGGAGGCGATTGTCGCTGGAAGACCGGCCGATCCGGTTAAAGCAGATGTTGCGCAACGTTGAGTCGCGACAGGCGCTGGTTTGCATGTTTCTGGCGCTGCTGGAGATGGTACGCTTGCAGGCCATCCAACTGCGGCAAGACCGCTTGTTCGGCGAAATCCTGCTGCGCAAGCATGTGGGATTTGAGGCGGTCATGGCGGAACAGGCCGCGGTGCGGGACGATTGGAGGTAGCAGCAGTAGCCGGAAACTGGGAGCCCATGAGCCTTAAAGCCAAACTCGAAGCTATCATTTACGCGGCAGAAACGCCGGTGACACTGGATCAACTGATTGAATTGGTCAAGGAGTCGGTCGTCAGCGAGGGGGCGGCCGGCGGCACCGAAGTCAAATCGCGGGTTCGTCTCGCTCTGGAAGAACTGGTCGTTGACTACTATGCTCCGGATCATGGCATCGAGATTCGACAGGTCGCGGGCGGATACCGGATGTCGACAAAACCTGAACATCACGATATCGTGCGGGCCTTTGCCAAGAGCCTGAAGCCGCCGATTCGCCTCTCTTTACCTGCGCTCGAGACCCTGGCGGTCATCGCTTACAAGCAGCCCGTGACCGTGCCGGAGATCAGCGAAATTCGCGGCGTGGATTCGAACGGGGTGATTGCGACCTTGCTTGATCGCAAGCTGATCACGACAGGAGGCCGCAAGGCTGTCATCGGGAGGCCCATTCTTTACAAGACCACCAAGGAATTCCTGATGCGCTTCGGCCTGAAGGATGTCGGTGAACTGCCCAGCATGGAAGAGTTCGAGAAGTTGGTGGCGGAATCGTTCCAGAGCGATTTATTGCCGGCCGATGGTGAACAGGCGGCGGCGAACGGACTGAGCCCGGGGACGGTGGAAACTCGGGATTCGGAGCCGAGGCAAAACGCTGAGGAATCCGAACTGGCTACGGTCGAACAGCACCACCCCGGCGAGAGCGATCCAGCTGCTTGAAGCAACTTACTCAGCAACACCGCCCGTTCCCTGTTATGAATGCTTATGCCCGCTGAGCGTCTACAGAAGATTATCGCCGCGGCCGGAATCGCTTCCCGCCGCAAAGCCGAGCAGTTGATTACTGGCGGACTGGTTTCGGTCAACGGGCAGACGGTCACGGAACTTGGCAGCAAAGCTGATCCTGCGAGCGATCACATTCGGGTGAACGGCAAACTCCTGCACGGCCCGGAGCGGCATGTCTACCTGCTGATGAACAAGCCCAAGGGATACGTCACGACACTGCGCGATCCGGAGCGCCGGCCTACGGTGATGGATCTGCTGCACGGCGTGGGGGCACGGGTTTATCCGGTGGGGCGCCTCGACTACGCAAGCGAAGGATTGCTACTGCTCACCAACGACGGCGAGTTCGCCAATCGGCTTATGAAAGCCGCGTCCCATGTGCCCAAGACTTACATGGTGAAAGTGGCCGGGAATCCGCCTGGGGAGGGGTTGGCCCGGTTGCGTGAAGGCATTTTCATTCCGTCGGATCGCGGAAAAAGAGTGAAGACATCTCCTGCCAAGATCCGCGTGATTCGTGAATCTGCCAATCCGTGGTACGAGGTCACGCTGATTGAGGGCAAAAATCGCCAGATCCGGCGCATGTTCGAGGAGATTGGACATCACGTGGAAAAGATCAAGCGGGTACGCTACGGTCCGCTCGAACTGGATGTGCATCCTGGAAAATTCCGCAAGCTCACGATCCAGGAAGTTTCGAAACTGAAATCCCTCGCCAGATAGAACATGCGCCGCAGATGACACTTCCCAAGCAACATGTAAAGATTAGATAGCCGAGAGATGAGCGACTACAGCCAGTTTGTGCCCGAACACGTACGGAGCCTGAGCGGGTACACGCCGGGTAAGTCGCTGCGTCAGGCGCAACAGGAGAGCCACGTGAACTGTATCAAAATGGCCTCGAATGAGAACCCCTTCGGGCCCTCGCCGAAGGCTGTGGAGGCCATGAAGGACGCGCTCGCTGAGAGTAATTTTTACCCAGACAACGACGCCATCGAACTGCGTCAGAGATTGGCCGAGCGTCACAATGTTAAGCCCGAACAGGTCGTTCCCACTGCCGGGTCGACGGCATTGCTGGGCATTATTGCACGCACACTGCTGTCGCCAGGGCTGAATGCGGTCACCAGCGAGCGTTCCTTCATCGTGTATCCGATTGCCACGCAAGCCGCAGGAGGACAGCTCATTCAGGTTCCGATGCGCAGCGACGGGTTCGATTTGACTGCGATACCAGCGGCTATCGACCAACACACCCGCATTGTCTACATCTCCAATCCTAACAATCCAACCGGCACACTGCTTCCAGCAAACGAGCTCGATCACTTTTTGGATCAGGTCCCCAATCACGTAATCGTCATCCTGGACGAGGCGTACTACGATTTCGCGCAATCCTTTGGCGTCATCCGCGGTATGGATTACTCGCATTCTCTCGACTATGTGAATCAAGGCCGCAAAGTGGTGGTGCTGCGTACGTTTTCGAAAGCGCACGGCTTGGCCGGAGTTCGGGTTGGATACGGGATCGGCCCTGCCGAGCTGATGTCGTATTTCGCCCGCATGCGCACAACTTTCTCTGTTTCAGTCGTGGCTCAGGCAGCTGCGTTGGCGGCCCTTGATGACGACGCTCATACCCAGAAAACTGTCCAAAACAACGCCGAGCAGTCCACACGACTGATGGCAGCGATTACGGGGCTGGGCTACTACCCGATTCCGACCTGGGCCAACTTTCTCTATTGTGAATTGGGCGACGACGCTGCGGCTGTCGCACAGCGGCTCCAGGCCGAGGGCGTAATTGTGCGACCGTTAGGTCCGTGGGGTGCGCCAACAGCAGTCCGCATCACAATTGGCACGCCGGAGCAGAATGACATTTTCCTGAAGGCTTTCAAGAAGGTAATGGAGCGAGCGACCGCACGATAGCGACCCTGCTTGCAACGTCTGAGGCTGACGGCAACTCAGGTTCCGGGCGAGAACGAAAGACTTAGCGAGTTATGTCTCTACAGAAATGCTATTTCTGGCAGGTGGGACAATAGTGGCTGCTGCGGCCGGCGATTACGACGCGCTTAATCGCAGTCTTACAAACCAGGCATGGTTCCCCTTCGCGTCCATACACACGGTGCCGGAGCTGAAAGAAACCTTCCTCGCCATCCGCATCTACGTAGTCAGAGACGGAGGAACCGCCGAGCTCGATGGCTTCCTTGAGCACTTCCTGAACGGCGGCGTAAAGTCGTGCTAGTTCCTTGCGGCTGAGGGAGGCTGCTCTTCGCCTGGGCCGGATGCCAGATCGGAACAGCGATTCGTCGGCATAAATGTTGCCGACGCCGCGCAGAAGACTCTGGTTCAGCAATGCACTCTTGATCGGGGTTTTGCGCCCCTGGAAAAGTTCGATGAAGCGATCCCGTTCGACTTCCAAGGGTTCGGAGCCGGCTGCGTAAAATCCGTGGGCCACGCTCAGACGCCCAAAGCGACGCGGGTCCACGAACCGCAGCTCCCTGCCCGAGGCTAACTTCGCAACCGCGTGCGTGTGTTTCTCGATCGCTTGTTCGGGCTTGCAGACCAGCATGCGTCCAGTCATACCGAGATGCACGATCCACTGAGCTTGGCTCAATGTAGGCGGGGGCATCCCCGCCAGCGCTTTTTTGGATTTCTGGCGAGGCTTCGTTAAGACGGGCGAGGAAGTCCGTCCTCCATTCTCCAGATCGAATACAATGTGCTTCCCTACCCGGCGAACCCCAGCAATGCGTCTGGATTCGAGTGTGGCAGCAATTTCAGACGCCGTGGATTTCAGGGGTTCGGGCTTGGAACCCAGCCATACCGACTCGATGACGTCGCCCGTGACCCGGCTCGCCAGTCCGCGGGCAATGGTTTCGACTTCGGGGAGCTCGGGCATGGAAACATTTTACAAGGCTTCCGGGCTTCAGGCTCCGGCTTCAGGAAACACCTACGGAAGACCGCACAAATGTCCCCGAGAATTGAGCGAAAGCCTCAGACCTGACGCCTGAAGACTGCACCGGATTGCCATCTCTTGCCCGCTGGGGTTATCATTGTAAGTACACCTCTGCTCCGCTTATACCCTTTGTAATTTCAGCGTCTCGTTGATTCACTGCGGGCAACGAGTGTGTGCGACCCTGCATTGCGGCTGGGGACGGCCGCGCCATTCATGTTCCAAGGAGTTGGCATTTGAAGAAGGGCAAAGCTGCGGTCATCGTGGGCGCACAATGGGGCGATGAGGGCAAGGGCAAGATTGTTGATGTGCTCTCGGAAAACTTCCCTATTGTGGCGCGTTATTCGGGCGGACACAACGCGGGCCACACCGTCATTATCAATGGTAAGAAGTTCGTTCTGCAGTTGGTGCCGTGCGGAGTTCTGCGGGCCGGGTGCCGCAGCGTAATCGGGAACGGGGTCGTGCTCGACCCGGTGGCCTTTCTAAAGGAGGTCGCGGCTCTGCGGGAGACCGGAGTCCAGGTGGATGGCAGCCTGTTCGTCAGCAACCGCGCCCACGTGATATTGCCTTATCATCGGATGATTGAGCTGGCATCGGAAAACGCGCCGGGACGCGTCAAGATCGGCACCACTTCCCGCGGCATTGGTCCTGCCTACGAAGATAAAATGGGACGCCGCGGTCTGCGCGTATCTGATCTGCTGGACCTACACTTGCTGAAGACCCACATTCAAAACGCCTGCCACGAGAAGAATATGATCGCGCATGCGCTCTTCAACTCGGAACCGCTCGATGCGGACAAAATGTACGAGGAATATGCCGCTGCTTCGGGGAAGGTCGCGCCGTTCGTCTGCGATACGGCTGCGTTACTGAACAAAGCTCTGGCACACGGCGACTCGGTGGTGTTCGAGGGTGCGCAAGGCACGATGCTTGACATCGACCACGGCACCTATCCATTTGTGACTTCTTCGAGCGCCACTTCGGGCGGTGCGGTAACCGGTACCGGCGTCGCTCCTACGGCGATTGACACGGTGATCGGCGTCACCAAGGCCTATTGCACGCGCGTTGGCGGTGGGCCATTCCCCACCGAATCATTCGACCCGAACGGCGACATGCTTCGCAAGCGTGGCAACGAATTTGGCGCGGTAACGGGACGGCCGCGCCGTTGCGGCTGGCTCGATTTGCCTCTCTTGCGTTACGCTGGCATGATTAACGGAATCTCCTGGCTGGTCGTGACCAAGTTAGATGTGCTCGACGAGCTGGCAGAGATTCCGGTATGCGTGGGTTATAGAATCGACGGCAAGGAAACGGAAGAGGCTCCGGCGCAGGACAGCGGCTACAGCCGGATCGAATGCGTTTATCGGAAGATGCCCGGCTGGCGCTCTGCAACGCAAGGGATTACGAAGCTGGAGAGACTGCCGAAGGCAGCTCGTGAATATCTCGCCTTCGTGGAGAAGGAGAGCGGGGCGCGCATCGGCATGGTTTCCACCGGGCCGGGGCGCGAAGAAACCATATTCCTCGATGATTTTGCGGCGAAACTTCAGGAATTGATTGGATCAAAAACCAGGGCGCAGGCGAAAAACTAAGAACGGAGCGGACGATGGTGGTTCTGGCAGTAACGTGGATGGCGAAAGTCGGTCGTGAAGCGGATGTTACTGGCTTGTTCTCAAAATTGACTGAGGAATCGCGCAAGGAACCCGGGTGTCTGCTGTATCAGGTACATCGGCACAAGACCGAGGCCCGCCGGTTTTTCATTTACGAGCAATACAAGGACGATGCGGCGCTGGAGGCTCATCGCGCCTCGCCCCACTTTTTGCAGTATGCAAAGAAAGAACTGCCCAAGTTCGGTGATCGGGTGGAAGGCCATCTGTACGAACCGTTAGGTTGACTTGGGGTAGTATCGACGCTCGCGATGAAGGCTGCGGGCCGGGCGTCGCCTGCCGTCACTTCCCTTTGTCCGCCATCAATACGCCGCCGGAGGCGTAGCTTTCATTCGAGACTTCGAGGAAAGCTACTACAATCGCTTCGCGGCGCGCCCCTGCTTCCTCCACCATGGCATCGGTGATGCGCTGCGCCAGTTTGCGTTTCTGATCGGCGGTACGGCCGGTCAACATTGTGATTTGCACTAGAGGCATAAGTTTGGACCTTTCTGTAAAGCCATAAACCGGTTTACCTTTAAGCCCGTCGTTCCAATCGAAGACCAAAAGCTCGTGGTGCATGAAGGTGCAGAGCCAGATTTTTGGGCGACTGACGCGGGCTCATCGCCGAATGTCCAGCGCTCAATCTAACTCTGACCCAGCTGAAATTGCTCGAACTTGTGCAATGCGGCTTCCACCTGCTGCCGATGGGCGCGGGACTTCCCGCAGCCGATCCAGTTCCAGCGCTGCACCAGAAGTTTTTTCCGCGACCGGTCGGTTTTGAGGTCGAGGGCGGCAACCATCTGATCCCCGATCAGGACAGGGCAAACGAAATAACCAAATACCCGCTTGTGTTTGGGAACGTAAGCTTCGAAGCGATACTCGTAATCGAAGAACAGCCGGAGCCGCTTTCGCTGGATGATGAGCGGGTCGAAGGGGGACAGGATGTGAACTTGTTCCCGCGCAGGATTGGGAATGGCATCGAGGGTATCAGGACGGACCCAGTGCAGCCATTGCCCAGCTCCTTCCAGTTGCGCAGGTATGAGCTCCTTTCGACGGACTCGCGATTCCAGCAGACGCCTCACCGCTGGTTTGCGTGGAGCGTCCAGGTGACAGATCGATTCCACACTCACGATCCCCTGCGATTGCAAGGCGCGATCAAGCAGATAGTTCAACGTTTCCCTTTCGGTCGCTGCGCGTGGCAGACGGTCCCAATCGAAATGGCGAGTCATGAGCTCATAAGTCTTCAGCATTCCGACCCGCTGACTGACCGTCACCAAGCCCTTGTAGAAGGCCAGCTCCAGAACGCGCTTGGAAGGCTTGCGGCTCGCCCACGCGTAATCTTTCTCCACCGGCTCATCCTCTATGTCGCGGATGGTGAGCGCGCCATGCCTACGGATGCGCGACAGCACTCTGCGCAGGTCACCATTTGAAACCGTGCCGAACCAGCCGTTGCGACGCTGCCAATCCTGGTGCGCGTGGCGCATATCACGGACATAAAATCGCAGGCTCTCCGTCGGCACGTACGATAGGGCGTGCGTCCAATATTCGAAAACGGTCTTGTCGATGCTCTGTGCCTGATGCAGATGCTCGCGCCGATATGTAGGGATGCGCGTGTAGAGGATGTGGTGATGGCTGCGCTCGATGACGTAGATGGTGTCAATCTGCAAGTAGCCCAGGTGCGCCACCGCTGCCGGTGTGGCCTTCGGACCGGAGCCGAAGGGTTCGGTGGTGTCCAGGCGCTGGGCATGCAGCCAGATTCGGCGCGCCTGGACGGAGGTGAGACGGATGAGCGGATTCTTCAACAGTGGTCTCTGGTGACTGAAAGAATTGTTTCAGCGTAAAAGCCTTATAGATCACGCCGCTTCGGCAGTCAAGACTCACATTATTGTGGGAAATTTGCTTTGTTCTATTGAAGTGCCGCTTGGCTTTCTGTACAGTTCACCCATGCGGTTCTGCTTCTTAGATAAGTCGGGTCCTAGCTCCAACCTGCAGAGATCCTTCGCTTCGTTCGGGATGATGCCTGCTGGGCTCGGACGCTCAGCTAAACGGCATCATTTCGCCAACTCGTATCCCGCAAAAAAATAGCTCAGTTCGAACCGGGCAGTCTCATCGGCATCCGAGCCGTGAATGGCGTTATGCTCAATGTCGCTCGCCCACTTCTTCCGGATCGTACCTTCCTCGGCGCTGGCCGGATTGGTAGCGCCCATAAGCTTGCGCAGATCGGCGATGGCATTTTCTTTCTCCAGCGCCAACACAACGATCGGTCCACTGGACATGAAATCGGTCAGTGAACGGAAAAAGGGTCGGCTTGCATGTACGGCGTAAAACTGCTCGGCCTGATGTTTCGAAATCTCGAGCATCTTCATGGCCAGTATCCGGAAGCCGTTTTTTTCAAACTGCTCGATGATATCGCCAACAGCGTTCTTGCCTACCGCGTCCGGTTTGATGATGGTAAAAGTGCGTTGCAGGGTCTTCATAGTTCGGTTGTTGGTCCTTTGTCGTTGGTCGTTGGTCTTAGGCCTTCACGGCAATACCCATCGCGGCGACGACTGTGTCGCCAATTTCAGCAGGCGACTTCGCGACGCGAATGCCCGCCGCTTCCATCGCCTTGATCTTTTCCGCAGCGGTTCCCTTGCCGCCGGAGATAATGGCGCCCGCGTGGCCCATGCGGCGTCCCGGAGGCGCGGTTTGACCGGCGATGAATCCCACCACCGGCTTCTTCATGCGAGATTTCACATACTCAGCCGCGGTCTCCTCGGCGTTGCCGCCGATTTCGCCGATCATCACCACCACTTCGGTTTGAGGATCCTTGTTGAATAGTTCCAGCGCATCCAGAAAGTTGGTGCCGATGATTGGATCTCCGCCGATGCCAACGGCGGTTGACTGCCCGATCCCCCGCGTGGTGAGCTGATAGACCGCTTCGTAAGTCAGCGTGCCCGAGCGTGAGACGATTCCAACCGAGCCTTCGAGATGGATCCGCGCCGGCATGATGCCGATTTTGCACTTGCCCGGCGAAATGATGCCTGGACAGTTAGGCCCGATCAGCCGTGACCGTCGATTTTGCAGATACTCCCACGCGCGCACCATGTCCAGTGTCGGGATACCCTCGGTGATGCAGACAATCAGTTCGATCTCGGCATCGGCGGCTTCCATAATGGCATCAGCTGCAAATGGCGGCGGAACGAAGATGACCGATGCATCTGCCCCAGTCCTGTCGACCGCTTCCTGGACAGTGTTGAAGATCGGCCAGCCTTCGTGAGTCATGCCACCCTTGCCGGGCGTGACTCCGCCAACGATCTTGGTCCCGTACTCCGCACAGGCTTTGGCGTGGAATGTGCCTTCCCTGCCCGTCAGCCCCTGAACAATAACGCGCGTCGATTTATCTACCAGAATGCTCATAACAATTGTCTCTGCTTTGAGACGTAGCTTGTTACGTCTCCAGCCTCGTGGCGCAGTCAGACGTAGCAAGCTGCGTCTCTACATTGAATCAACCCGCTGCTGCCGCCACTACTTTCTCAGCCGCGTCCTTCATGGTTTCCGCGACAATAAAGTTCAATCCCGACTGTTTGAGTATCTCGCGTCCGGCCTCAACGTTGGTCCCTTCCAGACGCAGCACGATGGGCAACTGAATGCGGGTTTTCTGCGCGGCCTCCACTACCCCGGTGGCCAGCGTGTCCACGCGCAGGATTCCGCCGAAAATATTGATGAGCACCGCCTTCACGTTCTTGTCGCTGAGCAGGATCTCGAAGGCATGCGTAACTTGTTCGGAATTAGCTCCCCCACCCACGTCGAGGAAGTTTGCGGGCATCCCGCCGGCGTACTTGATGATGTCCATGGTCGCCATGGCCAGTCCCGCGCCGTTGACCATGCAGCCAACGTTTCCGTCGAGCTTGATGTAATTCAGACTGTACTTGGAAGCCTCGACCTCCAGTGGGTCCTCCTCAGTAGTGTCGCGCAATTCGCGGATATCAGGATGCCGGAACAGGGCATTGTCATCGAAATTGATCTTGGCATCCAGGGCGAACAAGCGACCGTCAGTGCAACTGATGAATGGGTTAATTTCCATCAGAGACGAATCCGTATCCTGGAAGGCCCTGAAAAGTCCGGTCATTAAACGCACCGCTTCGTTAATCTGCGGCGGCTTCAGACCCAACCTGAAGGCGAGTTTGCGCGCCTGAAACGCTTCCAGGTCCATCCCCGGCTCGATGTACTCTTTGAGGATCGCATCTGGATTCTCGGCTGCGACCTGCTCGATTTCCATGCCGCCGGCGGCGGATGCCATGAAAACCGGCCGGGCTTCGACCCGGTCTATCACGATTCCCAGATAGAGTTCTTTCTCGATGGGCAGCGTTTCTTCGATGAGCAAGCGGCGAACCACGCGACCCTCGGGGCCGGTCTGATGCGTGACCAGAGTCATCCCCAGAATCTCGGAGGCAAGCTCGGTAGCTTCATTCACCGATTTCGCAATTTTCACGCCACCGCCCTTGCCACGGCCGCCAGCATGGATCTGAGCCTTGACTACAACCCCAGTCGCACCCGCATCAAACAACTTCTTCGCAGCGGCTTCGGCTTGCTCGGGGGTTTCGGCCATTTCACCGCGTGGGACGGCAACCCCATACTTCTTCAGGATTCCCTTGGCCTGATACTCATGAATTTTCATAACAATCCCAGATGAACAATGATTTTCGGCAGGGCTTGCTTGCAGCTTAGGACCGCGGGCGGCAAACATTTGATTCTATCGAAGGGTCGCTCATACGGCAAACGCGACCGGTCGCAATTTGCCGGCTATGCTGTACTTCCGACCCAACTGCGGATCAGATGTCGGGCAATGCTACTCTTTAGTGGTACGAAACGTAATGAGCCAATGATCATCGACGCGCTCCATCGCATTGCGAATCATCGCCAGTCGCTCTCCCGCGAAGAGGCGCGAACGGTCATGTCTCAGCTACTGACCGGCAAATTCACCGACGCGCAAATTGCGGGGCTTCTGGTCGCGCTGCACATGAAGGGTGAGACGGTCGAGGAGATCGTTGGTTTCGCGGAAGCGATCCGCGCGGCGGCAGTTCCACTGGCCCTGCGGTCGAATCATGCGGTAGACGTCAGCGGCACTGGGCGCGATGCCCTGGTAGACACCTGCGGCACCGGCGGCGATGCCAGCGGCACCTTCAATATTTCGACCGCTACCGCTTTTGTGGTCGCGGGCGCCGGCGTGCGGGTGGCCAAACACGGAAATCGCAGCGTGACTTCGAAATGCGGTTCGGCCGACGTGATGGAGGCGCTGGGTGTCAACATCAGCCTGCCTTCCGATCGGATCGCTGCTTGCCTGCAGGAAATCGGGATTGCGTTCCTTTTTGCTCCGGCAATGCATTCCGCAATGAAGTACGTTCAAACTGCCCGGCGCGAACTGCGCTTGCGGACGGTTTTCAATCTGCTGGGGCCGCTCACCAATCCCGCCCACGCGTCGGCTCAGGTAGTCGGAGTATATTCCGCCGCGCTAGTGGAAAAGCTTGCAGAAGCTCTTAGCATGCTGGGATTGCACCGGGCGTTGGTGGTGCATGGACTGGATGGGCTGGACGAAATCACCATCACCAGTCCAACGCGAATTGCCGAAGTGCGCGAGGGTGCGGTCCGTACCTATGACGTCACGCCGGAAGAGTTTGGCATGAACCGGGGCACGCTTGATGACATCTCCGGTGGAGATGCTGCTGCCAATGCAAACATCATTCGTGAGGTTCTCGCGGGCAAGCCATCGCCCAGGCGGGATGTGGTCCTGCTGAATGCGGCGGCTGCCTTGGTCGCTGCAGGCAGTGCAGACCGTCTGACCGATGCTCTGCCGCTCGCGTCGAAGTCGATCGATTCTGGTGCCGCATATGAAAGGCTGCAAGCTCTGGTGCGCTTCAGCAGTACCCGGCAGTGATCTACTCGTCAGCTGCCTGCTTTTTCAGACGCTCAATTTGTGCCAGGTGGTTCGCGCCGTGAGTTCCCAACCTTTCTACGTACTCCGCCACTGTAACGTCGTGTTTGAGCTCTGGATGGAACGCGGATTTCCCCAAGTCCCCCGGTTTTAGCCGGCGCAACAACTGCACATTGTGATGCCGGTTCAGTCCGTACAGGGCAACTGCCTCCGGTGCGGGAGTCTCCGTGTACCCGAGATTTTTCGCCCACGCATCCTGATCCATGGGTGCGATCACGGGTTTCTTGTCCGCGAGCATCTGCCGAAAGCGGTGCGCGTACACGATCTCGATGTCAGCCAAATGCCCCAAAACCTCCAGGATGCACCACTTATCCGGCGACGGCTTGTAGCACAACGTCTTGTCGGGCAACCCGGAAACGGCCGCTGCGATTTGCTTGGGACTCTTTTCTGCCGCGTCAAGATGCTTTTTCAGTTCAGCTTCTGTCATGGCAACCTCCAATTTTGTAATTGAGTAATTGAAAACGTTACCCAGCGCGAGTTCACAAATCGCCCGATTACACAATTACCCAATTATTAAATGATCTGCACTTTCTGCATCCATTGCGCCACCTGGACACTCCATCCCAGTTCGTTCGTCATCGTGTCGCGCAACTGGGACGACGCGGCCGGCTCGCCGTGTACCAGGTAAGTCGCTGGCGGTTTTTGCGGGAAAGTGTGCAGCCACTGCAGCAACTCGGGCGTGTCGGCGTGGTCGCTGAACTGCTCGAGCGCTGCTACCCGCGCACGGATGGGAACGACGTCACCGAAGATCTTCACTTCAGGCGCACCGCTCTTGATGGTGAATCCGCGCGTGCCGGGCGCCTGGAAGCCGATAAAAATCACGGTGTTCTTCGAATCGGGCAGTCTTTGCGCAAGATGATGCAGAATGCGTCCTCCGGTGACCATGCCACTGGAAGAAACGATGATCGAGGGAGTTCTTACGGCGTTGATCCGCTTCGATTGGTCCGAAGTCGAGGCAAACGTGAAGCCGGGCCACTCCAGCGGCGAGCCGTGTTGCCCGATAAGCCGCCGCGTGTCTTCGCTGTATTCTTCCGTGTGCTTCATGAAAATCTCGACCGCCTTGATGGCCATCGGACTATCGCAAAAGACTGGAATAGGCGGGAGTTGCCCGGATTGCATCAGTTCTTTCAACATGAAAAGGAATTTCTGCGTGCGCTCCACGGCAAACGCAGGCACGACGACGCTCCCGCCGCGTTCGGCAGTTCCGCGAATCAGTGCCGCCAACTCCGGCCGCGGATCAGCGGTTGGGTGCTGCCGGTTACCGTAGGTGGATTCCATTACAAGGATGTCTGCCGTCTCGCCTTCCGTCGGTCCGGAATGTACAACTTTACCGGGTGCGACATTCTGATCCCGTACGCGGCCGATGTCTCCCGTGAACAGCAACCGGCGAGCCTGCCCGTTGATGTGCAGAGTGATTTCAGCCATCGACGATCCGAGAATGTGCGCTGCACGCACGAATCGCAACGAAATCTCCGGACTGAGCTGTTGGGTTTCCTCGAACTGTACGGGCCGAAAATACTGGAGTGACGCTTGCGCTTCCGCCAGCGTGTACAAAGGCAGCGCCGGGTCATGTTTTGATTTCTTCTGTTTGTTATAAAACGCGGCGTCCTCTTCCTGAAGGTGTCCGGAGTCGGGCAGCAAGATGCCGCACAAATCTATGGTTGCGGGCGTCGCGTAAATCGGCCCGCGGAATCCTCCCTTCACCAACCGCGGGATCCATCCGCAATGGTCGAGGTGGGCGTGGGTCAGCACCACCGCATCAATCTGGCGAGCGGGGACCGGTGTGTCCTGCCAGTTGCGCTCACGCCACTCTTTCGGCCCCTGGAACATGCCGCAATCGATGAGAGCCTGGAACCCGCTGTTACCGCTGAAATCAGAGCCAGTGTTGATCAAGTGCTTGGATCCGGTAACCGTTCCTGCGGCACCGAGAAATTGAATGTAGGCCAAGAAAACCCTCCTGCGACCGCATTGAGCTCACACTGATTTTCAATTGCCAATCATTTTGTGCCGTCGGGCGGCGGAACCTTGAAATTGTTGTTGCTGAGGTCGCTTTCCGGCATGCTGCCGTCATTCACCACGATTTCCAGCGGCGTCGAGCTTGCTTCAATCCGCACCGCCGCCTTTGACTTCGCGTGCACTTCAAGCCGCTTGGTGACTTCACCCCTTTCCATTCGCAGAGTAACGGGAACCTCCGCTCCGGCGTCTCCGAGGTTCTCTATCGTAATGGTCACAATGGAGCCGCCGTCAACCTTCGCGCGTGAATAGGCCGACCCGACCCGGAAGTCGGGCAAGCCGCGGTCACGATACACCCAGTCGTCAAAGAACCACTGCAAATCGCGATGTGTCTGCGCTTCGATGAGATGCTGCAAATAGGAAGTCTCTTTGTCTTGATCTGCGTGGTACGACGCGAGCGCCTTTTTCAGTGCCGCGTCGCCGACCATGTCGCGTAGCATCCACCAGACGTACATCGCTTTACTGCGATAGAACTCTTCGGTGTTGGTATTGATCAGGGATTCATCCGCCGCCTCATTCTGAGTATGCGACGCCGCGAGTACTTTCTCGGCGCCGGCGATCGCAGTTCGATGCCGGCCCATAAAGTCCAGCGCTGCCCGGCGTCCGTCCTGCTGCTCCCGTTCGAGCGCCTGGGCAAAGTGCGCCAGTCCTTCATAAATCCAGGGACGGGGGGAGAAGAATGCGGCGTGAGTCAGTTGGTGAACTGCGTTAAGTTCGTAGACCGTGGAATTGGCGTTGCCCAGCGGTGTAAGCAGCATTGCGTCACTTTCGAAAGGTACAGCCTCCGGATCGGCTAGCTCTATAGTCTCGACCTTTTGCCGCGGCGTGCCAAACCATTCGGTTACGACAGGAGCGGTCAGTTCTGCCGCCAGTGCGTAACTCTCAGCACCAGACTTGTGCTGGGCCACATAGTCGATGGTGATTAAGGGTCGGTTCAGCGCTGAGTATTGCGCCATGACAATCGCAGGCACCATCTCTCCCAAGGGCGAGAAGGAACAATCAGTCATAAGAACCTGTGCCATGCTTACGGTTTGGATGAGGCGATTGCCTTTCCCATTGCAAAGCAGTATCGGAGGATCGTCCGAAGTACTACGTGAATTACTCAGGTTGATCTTCATCTCCGCCTGTGCTTCCCGCGCCTTCCATCGTCCAACCGTTTCGAACACGCTGTTTCCTTCCGACAAGTCCGCCGACTCCGTCGCCACCGGATACCACACCACATATCCAATTCCGCGCAGGGCGGTAAACGACTTGCTGATCTGATCCCAGTCCGTGTGCCTGGCTTTCTCTTCGGCCACGCCGATTCGCCTGAGGCGCGTGACATCGAGCGGAATGACTCCTTCATATCCAACGTCCAGATCGATTGTGCCTTTCGGTGGAACTTCCCGCGGCAAAGTCACGATTGCTTCGGACAACGAACCCGTGTGATCGATGTCGGAAGTGTATTCGTGGGTAACAAAGTCCACTGCCGTTCCTCCGATCTGAATCGACCTCCAATCCAGCGAAGAAGAAATCTGCAGGGCAACATTCTTCTGAGGAGTGGTTGAGTCGTTTCGCAGCGTGATCTTGCCACGGACACCCAAACGCTGCTGCTCCGGCTCCACACGCACGTTGAGATCGTAGTTGGTGAAAGTAAAAGCCTCACGATCAAGGGCGGCGCAGGGAACAATCAGACCGCAGAGGACACACAGGACACGGAGAAGCTTCATGCCGACTTCTTTCTCCGCTGCCGCACAATCTCGTACAGCATCACCCCAGCCGCGACAGAGACATTCAGCGACGACACCTTCCCCAGCATCGGAATCGAAACCAGGAAATCGCACTTTCTCGCCACCAAATCGTGCAGGCCTTTGCCTTCCGCACCCAGCACGATGGCGCAGTCCATGTTGTAGTCGAGCGAGTCGTAGGATTGCTTGCCCCGTTCGTCCAGGCCAACCATCCACAAATTCTGCGCCTTCAATTCCTCCAGGGTGCGGGCAATGTTGGTGACCTTCGCGATGGGCAAGTGTTCGCTGGCGCCAGCGGAAGTTTTGGTCACGATCGCGGTCACTCCCGCGGCCCGGCGCTCAGGAATCACAACACCGTCCGCACCCGCGGCATCGGCGGTGCGAAGAATCGCGCCGAGATTGTGCGGATCCTCCACTCCATCGAGCACGACTATGAGCGAATACTGTCCCCGCTTAGCGGCGACCACATCCTCGAGATCGTTGTACTGTTTCGCGGAAGTGACGGCGACCACGCCCTGATGTGCATTGTTTCCGGCCATTTGATCGAGTTCGTCGCGTGGCACAAAGCGCACCGCAACTCCCTGCCGCCGGCATTCATCGACGACATGCTTCAGGCGAAGGTCATGACGCTCCTTCGCGACTCCGACCCAGCCAAATGTGCGTCCGCGCGCCTTCAAGGCCTCGGCCACAGCGTTGATACCGTAGATGTAATTCATGAAGTCCTAGTCTAATGCTTGAGAGCTTCCATCGGCGAGGGTGTGCGGCGCCAATGCTAGACTGGAATATTGGAGACGCTGATGCGCGAAGTCTACATTCTTTCTGCCGCACGCACGCCGATCGGCAAATTTGGAGGCTCACTAGCCTCCCTCACCGCAGCAGACATGGGAGTTGTCGCAGCGCAGGCCGCCATCGAGCGCGCCGGAATTCGTCCCGATCAGATCGAGGAAACGATCTTCGGCAATGCTCGACAGGCCGGCGGAGGTCCGAATCCCGCTCGGCAAGTCTCGATCCGCAGCGGGGTCCCTCAGGAAACGCCTGCGTTCACGGTGAATAAGGCTTGCGGTTCGGGCCTCAAATCCATCGCAGTGGGATATCAGGAAATCGCAACCGGTGATGTCGAGTGCGTGCTGGCCGGCGGCACTGAGTCTATGTCTCGTCTGCCCTACTACCTTGACGGCGCGCGCTGGGGCTATCGCCTGGGCAACCAGGAACTCGTCGACGGGATGTACCGCGACGGCTTTTTCTGTCCTCTGGCGAAAATGCTGATGGGGGAAACTGCCGAAATACTGGCCGAGCAATACAAGATCACTCGTGAACAGCAGGACGAATATGCTCTCTGTTCGCAGACCCGCGCGGCCGCCGCGGTCGACAACCGGCGATTCGATGACGAGCTTGCCCCGGTCACTCTTGAAAGCAAGAAAGGTCCGCAAACCTTCACCAGGGACGAGCATCTGTTTTTAGGAGCCACAATGGAGAAGATGGCGAAGCTCGCTCCCGTGTTCTCGAAAACCGGAACCGTGACGGCGGGCAATTCTTCCGGCATCACGGATGGCGCCGCCGCAGTGGTGCTCGCGAGTGAAGACTTCGCCACGAAAAACAATCTCAAGCCGCTCGCTCGCATTCTCGCCGTGACATCGGCGGGGGTGGATCCGCGCATCATGGGCATTGGTCCAGTACCAGCGTTGCGCAAGATGGAGCAAAAGCATCAACTCCGCGTAGCCGACTTTGACTTAGTAGAGATCAACGAAGCCTTCGCCGCGCAGGTCCTGGCTTGTAACCGCGAATTACATTTCGATCCTGAGAAACTGAATGTCAATGGGGGCTCGATCGCGCTCGGCCATCCCATTGGTTGCACCGGTACCCGGATCACGGTCACGTTGCTGCACGAGATGCTCAGGCGCAAGGCCAAACGGGGCGTTGCGACCTTGTGCATCAGTGGCGGCCTTGGCATGGCGCTGGCCCTGGAGAATGTCGCCTGATCGCATGGAACCGTCTTTCCGCATTCCCACCGAGGCTAACGTCGATCTGTTGTTGCGACTGATGCGCGAATATTATGCTTTCGACATCCGGAGAAGTCCCGCGTTGCCTTGATTGGGCTGCTGCGCGATCCAGCGTACGGTCGCGTCTGGCTCATCTGCGCTGAGGAAGCCGTTGTCGGATACGTGGTGCTTACCTTTGGCTACAGTCTGGAGCTACTGGGGCGCGACGCGTTCGTGGACGAGTTTTTTCTGCTCGAGAGCGATCGCGGCCGGGGATGGGGACGCAAAACTATGGAGTTCGTCGAGCAAGCCGCTCGTGCGCTCGAAGTTCACGCCATCCATCTGGAGGTCACCCGCCACAACTCCGGCGCCCAGCAGTTCTATCCCAAGCTTGGATTCGAAGACCGCGAACATCACCTGATGTCAAAATGGATCGACCCGAAGATCCAGAAGCCGAAGCACTAATTTCTTGCCTCCGATGATGGGGCAACCCATCATAAGCTCTAACGTGAGCAGGATTCCTTCCGGTTTGCCCGTGATACGACAAAATGCGTAAGTGCGGCCCAATACCGTGTTGCGCGGCGTCGTTCTCAATTGACAATTACTGACACCGTCGCAGATACTGCAATCTGCGCATGTAGGATGCACCGGCACGTCGCCGAAGGGCAATGCCCAACTACGATCTCATCGTGGAGGCCCACATGCCCAATCTAGAGAACCTCAAGAAACAAGCCAAGCTCATATTGCGGTGGCATCGCGAACGCCACTATCCCGTCGCCGCACAAATCCGCGGTCATTTGCCTCGTTTCCTGAATATGCCCGACTCCGAGATTCTTGCGGCAGCCTTTAAGCTCAGCGATGCGCAAGAAATGGTCGCAAGACAGCAAGGCTTCGATAGGTGGCAAGCCCTGAAAAATGGACTTTCGACCACGTCGCTCAATGAGAAGTCATCGCCATCCAAATCAGCGCCATCGAAAGCAACAATTGTCAGTGCAGAGCCGCAACTGTTCGTTACCGATATCCAGAGATCATGCGAGTTTTTCCGCGAGAAGTTAGGCTTTTCGCTGGTGTTCAGTTACGGCAAACCTCCTTACTACGCACAGGTGTGTCGCGACGCGGCGCGTCTAAATCTCAGGTGTGTCGAGCGACCAGTAATCGAGTCGACGGTCCGCGATCGGGAGGAACTGTTGTCGGTATCTATCACCGTCGCTACAGCGGACGAGATCAAGCTGCTGTTTCTTGAGTTTCAGTCCGCCGGTGTTGCCTTTCACCAGACGCTGAAAAAGCAGCCTTGGGGCACCAGGAATTTCGTCGTCAAGGATCCGGATGGGAATCTGCTGCTGTTTGCTGGACCCGCAAACTGACAGCTACTAAGCCGAAGTGTGCTGATCGAGCATGTATAGTCGAATCCTCGTCATTGATGTTGTAGCGCGCTGCTTCTATACTCTCTACTAGGGCTCAGGAGCACGAATGTCCTTGTCTGCTGTAATCGTGGACGACGAACAGCTCGCTCGCGACGAACTCGCCTTCCTGCTAAAAAGCGTTGGTGACGTCGACGTTGTTGCCCAAGGTAAGAACGGCGTCGAGGCTGTCAATCTCATCCGCGAACACAATCCTGACCTGGTTTTCCTCGATGTACAGATGCCGGGGTTGGACGGCTTCGGTGTGATCAAGAAGCTTCTGGATCGCAAGGTTCTGTTGCCGAAAATCGTCTTTTCTACGGCCTTTGACCAATATGCCGTGAAGGCCTTTGAGGTGAACGCGGTCGACTATCTGCTCAAACCTTTCGATAAAAAGCGGGTGGCTCAGTCGGTGGAGAGAGCACGAGCAAAAGTGACGGGCAGCGGCACATCGTCAGAGAAATTGGACACTCTGATGCGCATGCTGGAGTCCCAGAAGCCTCAAACTTCTAAGATTCTGCTAAAGGCTGCCGGCCGGATGTTCCTGGTCAATCAGAAAGACATTTGCTTCGCTTCCATCGAAGACGGCATTATCACCGTGGTGACCAGTGGTCCGAGTGGCATGGAAGGACAATCCAACTGCCGCACGCTCGAGGAACTGCTGGATAGCCTCGACCCCAATCTGTTCTGGCGGGCCCATCGTTCGTACCTGGTGAATATAAACCGCATCAAGGAAGTTGTCCCCTGGTTTAAGAGCTCCTATCAACTGCGCCTGGACGACAAGAAGCAAACCGAAATTCCGGTCAGCCGCGCCCAAACCAAACGCCTTCGGGAACTCTTCAGACTTTGACCCTTCCGAGTCCCGATCCTTACATGCGTTACTTCAAGTAAGACCTGACCATCTTGATTACTTCCTCGGCTGCCGACGTTTGCCCGGCATTTGATTTTTTTTCATTGAGCACATGATTGCGGATGTGGCCCTCTAGAAGCTCAGCCATCAGGCTATTCATGGCTCCCCGCGCAGCGCTCATTAGCTGCAGGACATCCGAGCAATCGCGCTCTTCTTCCAGGGCGCGTGCCAGCGCTTCTACCTGACCTTGGATACGCCTAGCTCGAAGAACCAGCTTTTCTTTGTCCTTGATGGTGTGACTCATTGTATATACTATACCCCGTATGGTATTAATATTCCTCTGATCAATCACGCTTTCGGAGAATGTATGAGTATTCCACAACCCCTCGAGAAACTCGACCCCAACGCCCTTGCGTCCGGCCATATCCCGGAAAGAGTTGAACGAGTGGCCCCCAACGCAATGCGGCACGACCAAGAAGGTCCATCCGAGCACGATTTTAACTGGACCGAACTCCTGCGGATTGCGTTTGTGGCTTTGGCTGCCGCTGCGGTCTGGTTCCGCGTTTGGGAACCCTTTCCCCGGATCAGTGTGATCGGCATCCTGGCCGCTTTAATTGGCGGATACCCGATATTCAAAGAAGCGTTTGAAAACATCGTTGAACGGAAAATGACGATGGAACTCTCGATGACTATCGCCCTTCTCTCCGCCGTGGCCATCGGTGAATTCTTCACCGCTCTGGTCATCACTGCTTTCGTGCTGGCGGCTGAGGTCCTGGAGGGGCTTACGGTCGGACGAGGGAGACACGCCATTCAGGACCTGCTGGATTTCCTTCCCCGAATCGTCTTAGTCCGGCGAAATAACGAAGTATTTGAAATTCCTGCCGGAAACCTTTTGCTGGGAGATTCGGTAATCGTGAAACCGGGGGGACGCATCCCGGTCGACGGCGTTGTCGTGAGCGGGCGATCGTTTGTGGAGCAGGCAGCGATCACAGGGGAGGCAATGCCGATCGAGAAATCGCCAGGAAGCACAGTCTACGCCGGCACAATCAATCAATCGGGAGCCTTGGAGATCAGAGCGGACAAGTTGGGACGCGACACGACGTTCGGGAGGATTATCGAGGCTGTAGAACGTGCTGAGAAATCGCGGGCTCCGATTCAAAAGACAGCCGACCGTCTCGCCGGCTACCTCGTCTATTTCGCCCTGGGCGCCGCAGTCCTCACCTTCATCATCACTCACAATGTGCGGTCAACGATTTCGGTTGTAATCGTTGCCGGAGCTTGTGGCATCGCAGCGGGAACGCCTCTCGCAATCTTGGGTGCGATCGGCCGAGCAGCTCATCACGGCGCAATCATCAAAGGCGGTCTCTACCTAGAAGCACTAGCCGAAGTAGACACGGTGCTGCTGGACAAAACCGGCACACTAACTTTTGGAACGCCTCAGATTCAGGATGTAGTCTCAGCCGACGGATTTACCGAACGAGAGATTTTGATTTCTGCTGCCATTGCGGAATGCAAGTCCGAACATCCTCTCGCCAAAGCCATTATTGCGCACGCTAGCGGCCTGGCTCTACCGGTTGCCGAACCTGACCAGTTCACCTGCACGCCTGGAAAAGGAGTTACAGCCAGTTACCAAGGGGAAGAGATTGTCGTCGGCAGCCGAATGCTCCTCATGGAACGGGGCGTGAAAAGGGTTCTACCTGACAACGGTCATGGCAACGTCGGGGCATCCGAAGTTTTCGTTGCCAAGTCTGGGCAAGTTCTAGGAACAATTCGAATTGCCGACGTGCTACGCCCCGAAGCGAAGAGTGCGGTCGCGGCGATGCGAGAGATGGGCTTGAAGACAATCCTGCTCAGCGGGGACGCACAACGAGTAACTACGCTGGTGGGACGTGATCTCGGCGTCGACGAAGCGGTAGGAGAGCTCTTGCCAGAACAGAAAGCACGATGGGTCAGCGATCTTCGCGGAAAGGATCGTAGGGTTGCGATGGTCGGAGACGGCATCAACGATGCTCCCGCACTGGTGCAGGCGAACGTTGGAATTGCTATGGGATCAGGAACGGATGTTGCGCGGGAGAGCGCCGATGTCATCTTGATTGGAAGCGATCTCTCAAAATTCGTCGAAGCGTTGCGGATCGCCCGGCGCTGTCGCGGCGTCATCATGCAGAACTTCGCAGGCACACTGATCGTGGACACCATCGGCGTGGGCATGGCGGCTTTCGGGTTTCTGAATCCGCTGCTGGCGGCCTTCATTCACGTTACATCGGAGCTGGCTTTCATTCTCAACTCCACAAGATTGTTGCCACGGAGTTCTGCAATCGGGCGATGAGTTGCTCACCATGCAGAGAGCGTCGCGATCAAAGTTTCAGCACCAACGTCTGGCGTTTCCGAGGCTGCGCGCGCTGCTGGCGGAACCTCTCTCGCTGAAATCACAGCATCGGAGGAGACGTGCCTCGAGAAGGGAGATCATTCAGCTGTTCCTGATCATTTTGGGCTCTACCGTTGCTGTGATAGTGGGCCTCTACGCGGGTGTCACTTCCTCGCACCATCACGAGCACTAGCCTTCGATGGACGAAACACTAACGGCCTGTCGTTGAATCTGGGCCCTGGGCCGGACCGCTTGAACAGGCCGAACAGTACATTACCAGGGTGGTCGACCCTTCGGGAACAACCGGAATCGCAGGATCAAGCATCCTAATTGCATCGGCGTGCTATTCCGGTGTAAATTCGAACAAACGCGCTCATAGAGCAATCTTCATGCGGTCGATCTCCAAAACGATAGCTTGGATGTGTCTACTGTTGACATTGTTGTCAGCGGTAGCATTTGTTGTGCATCACCATTCGAGTGCGACCGAAGCAGCAAAGTGCACGGTTTGTGTCGCCGCCCGTTCAGCTTCCCCCAAAGCCACTTCTACCCTGCCAGATGCAACGTTCGTTCCTGTAGCTACATTTCGATCAAAGCCAGTTTCCGCCAAGCAGCGCGTGATAGCGTTCGCCCTTTGTGTCCGCCCGCCTCCTGGCGTCTAAAGATCAGATCTCACTTGTATGTATGCCGGTTCGTGTCCCATGAACCGTGGCTTTGATCATTTAGACCAATTCTTCTGGAGGAATTCATGCTGGCTTCTTACAAGAAGTCGCTTCAATCGGCCTTTGTAGCGGTTTTCTATTTGGCTTCAGGTCTGCACGCTTACGCGCAGTCGAACTCTGCATCTCTCGGCGGCACGGTCCTGGATCCGTCCGGTGCCGTAGTTCCGAATATGACGGTTGAGATGCACAATCCAGTCAGCCACTTTGACCGGTCGACGACGACGGATAGCAGCGGAAGATTCAGTTTCGCGAACGTTCCATTCAATCCCTACCATCTGAGTGTGACTGGCGCTGGGTTTGCTCCTTACGCCCAAGATGTCGAACTCCGCTCCGCTGTGCCTTTGGAGGTAAAGATCAATCTCCAGGTGGCGGGATCTTCCGAGAGTGTGACGGTCGAAGCTTCGGGAGCTGATCTGTTGGAAAACGATCCGACATTTCATACTGATGTGGATCGTGGCTTGTTCGACAAACTGCCCCTGGAAAGCCAGTCCTCGTCCCTGAGTTCACTGGTGACGCTCGCCTCACCTGGAATCGCCGCTGATTCCAACGGCCTTTTCCACGGATTGGGTGACCACGCGGAGAATTCGTTTTCCGTCGATGGTCAGCCCATTACTGACCAGCAGAGCAAGGTTTTTTCCAACCAGATTCCCCTTGATTCAGTCCAGTCGATGGAGGTCATTTCCGGCGCACCCCCCGCGGAATACGGTGACAAAACCAGCATCGTAATTAACGTGACGACGCGTTCCGGTCAAGGGGTCACTACACCTCACGGTAGCGCCATTGCTACGTACGGGTCGTTTGGCACTTCCAGCCTCGGTTTCAACCTTTCCTATGGAGGCAAGAACTGGGGAAATTTCGTTTCCGCCAATGGCTTGAACAGTGGGCGATTTCTTGATCCCCCGGAATTTGCGGTTATGCACGACAAGGGGAATGAAGAAAATTTCTTCGACCGTGTGGACTATCAAATTTCCAATGTTGATACAATTCATCTGAATTTTGGGTTTACGCGTTCTTGGTTCCAGACTCCGAATTCATTCGATTCCGAATTTGCCACACCGTGGAACGGCGTGGTTGTCAGCGACGGCGGACTCGGTCCGAATGGCGTCCCAGTGGGACCTGCGGACCAACGTTCTCAGATCAAGACGTTCAATATTGCGCCCTCGTGGAATCGATTACTCGGCAACACCGCAGTGTTCACTCTGGGTGCTTTCGTGCGCAGAGACCAGTTCAACTACTACCCCAGCACCAATCCATTTGCCGATCTAGGACCAATCAATCTGCAAAGGGAAACGGTCTCGCAGAACCGAACCCTGACGAACGCGGGCCTCCGGTCCGATATTTCGTATGTGAAGGGAATCCACAGCCTGAAGGCGGGGGCCGTCTACCAGCAGACGTTTCTTGACGAACACGACCCTCTCGGCATCGTTGACCCGACGCTGAACGCTCCCTGTCTCGATGCCAACGGCATCCCGGTCTTCGTCGGAAATCCAGGGCTGAACGATCCGGCCAACTGTGCGGGAGCGACCACGACCAACCAGGCGCTCTATCCCAGGCCATTCACAGCGAATTCCGCCTTCAATCCCTTGTTGGGCTGCTATGACCTGACCAGGTCCACGCCATCCAGTAATGACGGCTGCCCGACATCTACTAGTGGCCTGTATACCTTCAACGGCCACACCGACGTGAAGGAACTTGCTCTTTACCTGCAAGATACGATCACCAGGGGAAGCTGGGCATTCAATCTCGGTTTGCGTGGCGATTTCTATAACGGCCTGACGACCCACAAACAAGCCGAGCCACGCCTCGGTGTCTCATACAACATCAAAAGGACAAACACGGTTCTTCGTGTCTCCTATGCCCGATTGTTGGAGACTCCCTTCAATGAAAACCTTGTGCTTTCCAATAACGGTTGCGCCAATCCCGTTTTGAATCCGCTCCTTGGCTGTACGGTCTCAGGCGTAACTCCGTTTGTTCCGGGTTGGCGGAACGAATTCCACGCCGGCTTGCAGCAAGCGTTTGGTAAATATGTTGTGTTCTCGGGTGAGTATATTTGGAAATACACCCACAATGCCTATGACTTCAGCGTGCTTGGTAACACCCCGATCACCTTTCCGATCGAGTGGGAAAGATCCAAGATTCCTGGCTACGCTGGCCGGGTGAGCGTGCCTAACTACCACGGATTTTCCGCTCTAGCTGTCTTCTCTAGCGTCGCAGCCCGTTTTTTCACACCCCAGATCGGTGGAGCTGGTGCGGTACCTTCAGCGGCGCTGGCGGGACCTTCCACGGCCTTCCGGATTGATCACGACGAGAAGTTCAACTTGACAACTCATTTGCAATATCAGCTGGGGAAAACCGGAGCGTGGGTCGGTTTCAACTGGCGGTATGACAGTGGCCTGGTAGCCGGACAAACACCTTGTTTTGGCGGAAACTGCGCGCAGACCACATCCCTGAACGGCCAGCCGGCCATTGCTATGACGGATTCCTTCGGGACTCCTTTAACAGCCGATCAAGAGTTCGAGTCAGGTTTGTTTTGTGGCGCGCAGCGGGCAACGCCGTTTACGCCTCTCCCCAATCCGTGTCTCGTATCGCAATTTGGATCGACACTATTAAACGTACCGGCCCCGAACACGGAAAACGATGACAAGAATCCACCACGCATCGCTTCCCGTAATTTGTTTGACCTTGCGGTGGGCGATGACAATCTCTTCCGCGGTGACAGATTCAGGTGGAGCCTGCAGTTAACAGCCGTTAACCTCACCAACAAAGTAGCCCTTTACAACTTCCTTTCAACCTTCAGCGGCACCCACTACGTCACGCCACGCTCGCTGGCGGCTGAGATCGGGTTTCACTTCTAGGAGAAGATCGCCGAGGGGGTAGACGGCCGGGGAGGAGAGCCGGCCGTCTACTGCGGCTGCAGCCGTCACTATGCAGCCAGCGCTTCCAACGCCGTTCGATTACGGATCACCAGCGTGGAACCATCAAGGCGAATGAATTCCTTTTTCTTGAGATCGCTCAGCAAGCGGGTTACCGTCTCCCGCGAGGAACCAATCATTTGCGCCATCTCTTCATGGGTCAGGCTTGCCCGAACACGGATCTCGGGCGGTTCGAATTTGTCTCGAATGGGCGTCCACGAGAGCAGCAATCTCGCCAGCTTGCCGGCGGAAGAACGCGCCAGCACCAAATCGTGGATGTCCCGGTAGGCTGACTGGAACTCCCGGCTCAAAGCCTGCGACGCATGCAGTCCCAGTTCCCCATTCTTTTCCATTAACCGCAGCAGGGGTTCGCGCTCCACGAAGTTGACTTGGCATGGTCCAGCGGTTTCGGCGGTTAGTTCAAAGGGCTCGCCTGCAATTACGGCACTCAGCCCCAGTACCTCGCCGGGCTCCGCGATTTTCAGGATCAGAACCTTGCCCTCGCGCGAAGTAGTCGAGAGCTTCGCCTTGCCCGAGCACAGTACGAAAGCTCCTCGCGGCATTTGCCCTTCAACGAACAGGACGGCGCCGCCAGGATAGGTGCTCAGGTGGCTGGCTGCGCTCAGGAGTTTCAACACCTCCGGAGTGAGGCCACAGAACCAATGGTCCCGCCGCAACTTGCAGGTGAGACAACTGTCCACGATTTCCAAGCCATACGGCGTATTCATTTCAGCCACCTTGCTGGGCCCCTGCCCACCGGGATGCCCCGCGCTTCGTGTCACCGGCTTCGTGCCAACGGCACGGGCTCGCCGCAGGTCCCGGACCAAAAGGCGCGCGTGTTCCGTTTTCGCCAGCAAGGCGGCCGCGATTGCACGTGCCGCCTTATCCTGCGAACGCAGAAACTGGATCAGTTCCCAACCGGCGCTCGTATCGCGTTGCACACGCCACAGCACGCCACAAGAAAACAGATACAAGGGATCGACAGATGCGCCGATCTCCCGCGATCGGTTCCCTTCGGGCTCGGTTCCGGCCATGTCCCCCGTTCTTGCTACTTTGGGTTGAACCGGGATCGGAGACAAGCATTTCTCCCCTGTCGCAGCGCGCCGTCCCCGCACGTCTTGGCCAGAGATGACTGCCTCCATACCTCCGCGACATCTCACAGTGCGCAGTTGGATAAGCACACAAATCTCCTCTTGCCTCCTCGAACCCCGTGCAAGCGTCCTTGGGGATAGGCGCTGCACAGCCGTGCCACTCGAATTCTCGCGACCGCATTCGCCCTCGACCTTGATTGAGTGAAACCCTTTAAAATCCCGGATTCACGAGTATGGTCGCCGGGTCTCTACGCAGCCTGGATGCCAAACCAAGGGACAGCTACAAGTGACAGCAACGATTAGGAGTCACTGGATAAACGTCGCCGTCGGAATGCACATTTTCTGTGCACGACCTGACGAAGGCCCGGCAGAATGCCGGAATGTCGTCGCTGCGGGCTCTAGGAGTGGCTTCCACGCGGCCTGGCACCGCCTTAATTTTCGTAGTCTCTTCGGGAAATGCCCATCTTCTGCATTCTGGACTGAAGCGTAGTTCGCTTCCGACATGCTCAAATTGGCGGGGTTTTTGGCATTTTGTGTGCGCAGTTGTGTTAAGAATGCCCAGCGGTTTTCACTGGATTACCCTTGTGTTCATCACATCGTTGGTCACGGCGTTGGCCATCTTTTTCACGGATTCGGGAATCGTCTGCTGATAAACATTCAGAGTCGTACTGGCATTCGCATGCCGCAAATGGGACTGCGTGTCCTTCACGCTACCGAAGGCTTGACTATGCGTGGCAAAGCTTCGCCTTAAAACCTGGAAGTTCACCAAGGACGTAATCCCGAGCTTCGCAGCCACGGGTTTCAATCGTCGCCGTAGCCAGGTTTCAGGACGGAGGGTCTTCTCTGGCTGAGTTGAAGGAAACAACAGGCCATTAGGGGCATCGGGCAGGGTTTCCAGCCAGGCATTCAACAACGGTTGAACTGCATCCGGGATTACCACTGAAGCCAGACTTCCTTTGTTTTTCGCTTTGCCCGGTCGCAAGGTTCCCGCGTATGCCGTACCTTGAATCTGGAAGTGATCGCCTCGGTATGAACTACGTTGCAAACCAAAGATTTCGCCCGGTCGCATGGCACAAAACGCGCCGATCATGCAGATAACGCGGTCGCGGAAGGGCAAGGCGTCAATCAATTTTCGGGCATCGTCCTTGGGCAATACCGGCTTCAATTCAGGCTTGGTTTCAGGGTTCTCTAGTTTGCGGGCGACGTTCTTGCCGATAAAGTCAGCGTCCAGAGCCTCTTCTAAAATCACCTTCACCATGATGCGGGCGTGATCCACGATGGAATACGAATAGCCCTTGGCCGCAAGGTCATTCAGCAGGATTTGACAATCGAACTTGGATAACTCTGCTAGAGGAGTAGCGCCGACCACGGGCAAAATATAGTGCTCCAACGCGTTCAAGTTTGTGCGCCGCGTTGACTCCGCCCACTTGGGCTGCTTCATGGGAAGAAATCGTTCCCGAGTGAACCAGCCGAACGTCAGCGCATTGCCTACGGGCTGTTGCTTCTGAGTGGCGGCGATAGCTTTTTTCAGTTCGTCTTTGGCTTCCCACTTCGCCATCGTTGCTTTGTCGCCAAGGTAGACGCCACGATGCACGCGGGTTTCTTTTCCTTCCGCGTCCGTGACGTATTCAAAGAAATGCCCGTACCACCGACGAACTCGACCACGCCTTTCTTCCACCCAGCCTTTTTGACCTCCACGCGTGCGCATATGGCCTCCACGTATTTTCCAGATGGCCGCCATTATGCGCTCTTTTTCTCGGAACACAAGTGAGTGTTGATGAACGCTTCCACATCTTCACGCCGGAAGCGAATCAAAGCTCGCTTTCCGCCTAGGCGCACGCACGGGATTCTTGGACTGCGGCGAGAGCAATGGTCGCGTACCCAAGCCCGGCTGCAGGCCAACAGCTCTGCGACTTGTTCGAGTGTTAGTAACCCGTTTTCTTTTCCGGTTTCATTCATTCGCGTTCGGCCCCTTCCCCCCGTGACTATGGCTGGAAAATTACTCAATATAGGCGTGCATTCCAGCGATGGTTGAGTTCCCCGGTCAGTTGAAGTAGCGTTTCTACATACTTTTTGGCACCTTTAGGGGAAGCGAAACCGGTTGCGTCTAGTCCGAGGCAATAGCGCGAACCGCGTGCCGGCAGACCAAGGTCAGACGTAATTGGTACGTCAGGCTCGATGACGGAGTAAGTTCCGTCATCTTCTAGCGCTATGAATGCCACCATCATGCTACGTATATCTGACATGTTGCCCTCTTCATGAACTAGGGCGATGTAATCACATCCCCAGTCCCTTCTGGCTTTCCAGTGCCACTGACCAAAAGGCCAGTCTAGGTTGGCCTCCGATGTGCTATAAAAATTTTGGGGAAATCGCTCCGTCAGTTGCTCCCACTCTTTCTCGTTCATGATCTTCAAGACTTCACGTTCGTCGTTCATGGCTTCGCCTCTCCTTCCGTCTCCGGCTGCGGTAACACAAAGTCATCACATACGCATGCCACTGGTTTACCCTCAGCGTCGTAATCGAAACTCAGGCAGTGCCGCGTCGTGCAAACATATGACGCAGGATTACTCCAGTGAAGGTGGCGAATGCCGCCGACGCAGTGCGTTTGCTCACGCATGGAGATTGCTCGGCGTCCGCCTTTGACGTGGCCGCATGCGGCACAGGGCGTACTGGATTTGATCCTTAAGCGATGTTTTTTCGGTGGCTTGATCAGTACGATGCCAGCATTTTTCAAAGTGCGACTTACCCATGCCGGTGATCTTTCAGCGGCGAAAGCTAAGTCTTTGACTTTGGCGGTCAGGTTGGCGCGTGCCAGCGCGCATAGTCGCTCCGCGTGCGTAGGCGGTTTCGGTGGCTCCGGGTGTTCAGCCGCCCAATCGCGTTTCATCTGTTCTATTTTTTCTTCCGAATAAAGAAAGCCCATGATCAGTCCTCCTCTTCTCCCATTTTCCGGTTCAAGTAGTCCAAGTCCTGCCGACAGTAGAAACGCACGTTACGATTTCCTGGGAGCTTGGTTTGTGGCCCACGTGACCAGCCTGCATGACGCAGGCAGTTGCGGACTAGGTAGCGGTCCGCCTGACTTATTGCGTGCCGGGGTTTGGCCAGGGCGTGCAAAATTACATCCGTGAGCGTCACCCGCTGTGGACTTGAATCAAAGGGCTCGACCGTGACCGGTAACCCGTTCTCGGAGTATGTACGCGGCACCGGACGAGCACACCATGCCAGAATGAGTTCATCATTTGCACCGCCTTCATAAGCCTCTTCCTGCTCCCGAGTGACAGACTCTTCTAGCTCATCAGAGTCGATCCACCATTTTTCGTTGTCGCGGTACCGCGTCAAAGCCTCACTCCAAAGCAAGTCACGATCCTGAGTCAAAGCAGCGAGATCAATCTTGCCCGTTCGCACCGGCCAGAACCGGCGATTGCCAGTCGAATCCACGAAAGGACTCTCATCATTGGAGGTACCGCAAAAAACGCAGGAGCGAGGCACATCTATCGAACGTCGCCCATAAGCCGGTCGGTAGTGATCCACGCGGCAACTCAGAAAACTCTTGACGTGCTCTAGTTCAGATCGCCGGAGTGCCGATAGTTCAGAGAGTTCGACGATCCAAAGGCCGCGCAGCCGTTCACGCGAGTCGCGGTCACCTAGCGTGTCGATAGAATCCGAGAACCAGCAATCACGAACCGCGAGGGTGCGAAAGGCAGTGGATTTTAGCTTGCCCTGACCGGCTAGGGCTACGAGTGCGCAGTCCGCCTGTACGCCAGGCTCAAGGGCTCGCGCGATTGCGCTGATCATCCAGCGGGGTCCGACAGCGCGGCTGTAAGCATTCAGCGGTACGCTCATATAGTCGTGAAGCCATGAGTCCAGGCGATTTTTCCCGTCCCATTCCAAGGATTTCAAATAGTTCTGCAGCGGGTGAAAGCGGTTTTTCTGCGCGATTACTTGAATGGCTTCTGCCACCATTGGAGTTCCAACGTGGAGACCCTTACTCTGCAGCCATGCACACGCCTGGGAGTCATCGAAGTCCGACCAAGACCGGCCAACTTCCCCTTGCGGCCAGGGTGTCGGACTCTGTACGACGGTCATGCGGGCAAATTCATCAAAACCCAAGACACCAGCCCATGCCGAATCGTTTTCGAGCATGGCGATGGCATTGGCCAGCAGCGGACGGGGCGCACCTTTCTCATTCCTGATGATGGCTTGTCGCCAGGGCTCAAACTTGGCGCGCAGTTCCTTCCAGCCGCGACCTTTGCAACTGGCGTGAAGGCAGTTGAAAACCGTGCGGCCAGACTCAGGGTATTCGAAAACAACCGCGTTTCTGTGGGTATCATTGTGCGGGCACGCGGCCAGGGTGTGCATGATCCCGGCTTCTTCCTGTCCTTGATGTTCTTCGCTACGAATAACCTTCAAGCCCCAAGCAGTCAGCAGTTCCAAAACGTTTTCCGATTTCGTCACGTTGACCGGGCGCGGCTTTATTTCATCGAGGACTTGATCTGCGACAGCTTGCAGCTGTTCCCTGGGGACAATTTCATAGGTAGCTTGGCCGTTCCATAGGACGCGCGCCAGGCGGTGCGGACGTTCGGGCATGCTGTCGCCTTTGCGGGTGACGGTTCCGTAAACTTTGGTAATTCGGCTGGCGTTGAAGACGGATTGATCGACCGTCACCAGGGCATCATCGAACTTGGCGGCCAGCGCCTGCAGGACACGTTTAATCAGTTCCGTGCTGGCTGCGTCGTTCGCCATGTTGACGCGGTAGAGCAGGTGGCCGCCGTTGCCGCTGTCGGCAGTCACGGGCATGGGCCAGCCTTGTCCGCTCAGCCATTCCCGGCAGGATGCAGCCCGTGCTAGTGCTAGCTCGTGTTCCTGATTAGTGGCGGAAATTCCCGCCGGTCGGGTGGGGTCGAAGTCGATCAACAGCCAGCGGCGGCAAACAATCTCCGCGTCCTGCGTCGTGACTTGCGCAAAAGGTTTCAGTTGGTTCACAGCACGTGCCAGCAAATCCGGCGAACAAGGATTCAAGGTCACGTACACCGCAGGCGCGGCAACGTGAGGATCATCGTTCAGGTCGAAAGCTAGATCGGCGGCAATTTCCAGATCGTTCGAGTAGCCGGAGACGGTTGCCTTTCGGGTTTTGATGGCGCGAACTTCAAAAATATCCCCAGTCGCGACCAGCAGTTTGAGGCTGCGTAAAATCTCAGCGCGATCTGGGGTGAGAGTCATTGGCCGACCTCATAGGGGTGAAACAATCTGCGGCAGGGGTGAATGCAGTAGCATTCGGTCGCGTCGAAGAGTTCCTTAATGGACAGCTTCATCTGCATCCAGGGCAAGGTCGGTTCTGTGGTCTCAATCCACAGGCCGGTGCCTACACAAAAAGCCATGCGCAAGAACTCGATTCCACACTCTGGACAGTGGCGAACGAGCAGCGGTGGAGCGAAGAGATCAGGGTGCGAAACCGTACCCGCGCGGCAGGAAGTAAATTCGACGAAGACGAACGCAGTGACCGGAATCAGTTGCATCCCGAGAGTGGCCGCGCTATATTGGCGTTGCTGCATACTGTGAAACCTTCCGAGGGGCCGCGCGACCGGCAAAGTACAGCGCGGCTCCGGCCTTTCTCTAAAAGTTCAAACTTCCACGATCTCTAAAAATTTCCATTTCGCCACACCGGCAAAGACCAACAAAGAGCGGTACGGGATTAGTAATCGGGGACCGACCAATTTCGTAGGTAGATCGCCCTGTCGAATCAGCCGATCAAGAGTATCTAGATCGACCGACAGCAACTCTGCGGCCTGCTCCTTGGAGACTAGAACCGGGTCAACGCGTCGAGAAGGTACGGGCATGGCCCGATGGGACCATGAGAACGGGGAGAAGTTCAACTTACGTAAACTTACTTTTTATTTCCCAGACGGTCGTTACGAAGATCAGCCAAGTTGGTGCGCAGAGAGTTCTCGTCCAAGGTTTCCCCCTGAACCACAAAGTGCTTCACGATTTGCCGGAGTAGGTCGGCCTCGTTACGGGCTTCAATTACACCACTTTGAAACAGGGAAGCCATGTGATCGGCAAGCTCTCGCTTAGAGCGCTTCCAGTTGATACGCTCAGTGCCAGACTCAGCCTGCCGCCGAACCTCCACTTTGGCTTGCTCATGTTGCAATTCCTGCACTCGCTCTCGGAGCACATCTCCCTGTGGATTGGGCGGGGGAATGGTCGCCCGGAACCGCATTTCGTCATCCCAATCAGCAGGAATCAGTCTATCTAGTTGAGCAGCCTGAGCAGTGGCTTTGGCGGGCTTCTTCTTCCCTGAGCGTAAAGCTGTGCGGGACATAGGCGGTCTCCTTAAGGACCGGAGCGGGACGGGAACTAAGGATTCCCACCCCGCATATCGCCTCAGCGGATCAGGCCGAGGCTACCGTTGCACGAGATTATAGAACAGCAAAGATATTGCGCAATGGAGGATGTCGGAGCGGATTATAGGATTAGCAAAAATCCGGCACGAGAGAACCAAATCACAGCGCGATTGGTAGGAGTAACCCCGAAAATGGTAGGAGCAGGGTAGCACCTAAACAAAAGTTAGTAACTTTTTTGCCAAAAACCATGGTAGGAGATTCGCTCCTACGGTAGCAGCGAATGGTAGGGGCTAATTGGTCTTGTTTTGTGCTTGGTAGGAGTAGTAGGAGCAATATTCTATATATCTCATAGAATATAATATATTACGTACTACATGCGCGTGTACGCGTATAAGGAAAATGGGCCTACTTCTCCTACCGAGCGGTCTTGCCCATGTTCCGAACTTCTGCAATTTTTCGGTTGCGTTGTAGCGAATTAGGTTGCCACCCCATCCTCCACCTGTAACGTACTCCACTTCTCCCACAATCAGTTTTTCCCCTATTATTATGAATAGCTTTGAAAATACTACTTGACACGAGCTTAACTGAGGATTATGCAAAACATAACAGGACTTTGGGAAGAAAACAGGGGAATCAATAAAAATGTCAACAACAGCCCCACGCGATCCACAATTGCGATCTCTAGCCAGCGTGATGCTTGCTCGTGAACAACAAAGCCGTTCCCTGCTCGGGCAAAAGTTCTATCGCATCACCGAAGTTGCAGCGGCTCTAAGTGTGCATGCGGCCACGGTCAGAAAATGGGTCGCTACCGGACAAATTCGCGCCGTTCGTACCGGTCACGGTCGCTGGCGCATCTCGGAGCAAACGCTCCGAGAGTTGCAGGGGAAAGGGACGGTCTAGCCATGGCCAAACCGGGTAGGACTTGTGGCATTTGTGCCAGCCCAGAACTCGCCTTGAAAGCGGACGGCCTTTTAGCGTCCGGCTTTTCGCTGGTCGAAATCGCCGCTCAATTGGGCGTTTCGAAGTACACAGTCAGCCGTCACGGAAGACACTCAGTAACCAAGTTAAGCGACACTGAAGCTGAGAAGCTTCCAGAAAACAAGTTAGACGTACTGTATGATCGCTGCGAACAGCTTTTTCATTCCCTGGCTGCATCGGGGGACGCAAAGGGTGCCTCAAATATTCTCGCGATTCAAGCTCGCTTAGCTACAGCCGCTGTCCAGCGCGAAGAGGCCGAGCAACAGGAAATTGATGCCGATGTGAATGATCCGCTAAAAGCCCCGTCGCCCGAGTACATGAACTGGATCAAAAACAAAGTTCACGATGCCTACGAGCGAGCTGTAACGGCTGGTGGCATGGTCTGGTGCCCGATCGGATGTGGTCGACCAGTCAACCCCCTAACTATTCCCGAAAGAATCAGAATTTATCAGGAGTCCTATGCCCACGATAGCGCCACCAACTGATCTCGCGGAAGAGATCGAAAAACTGAAGTCCGATCTCGCAGCCGCTGAACGTGCACGCGTCCGGCCTGAAGATCGTCACGCTGCAGATGTTCGCATCCAGTTGGAAAACAAAAAGCGAGAACTCCAAGCGCAGCAAGCCGCCGAAGCTCAGGCGGAACAAGATCGCCAACATGCAATACAGCTCACGCTTTTGCAGGAACTTGGTACCCAAGAGTCCGCTGCTAAAGCGGAAGTATTGCAGTTGCAGCGCGAACTGGCAACGCTTCCAGGGCGTCTACAGATGGCGCAGGCGCATCATTCTGAACTTTGTCGAATGCGTGCCGGTTTGAAAGGAGAACTCGGCTTATGACTTACCCGGCAGGTGATTCAAGTTCTGTAAATCAGTGGGGTCCAACGGCTCCAGCGAGTGATTTCGTGAATCCTCCAGCGGGAGTACCCGCTCCTTCTCCAGCAACTCCTCAGTCGCCGTCTGGCAGCGTGACCGGCGAAAGCGCTACTTGGAACTTTGCGAATTCAGAGACGAGTACAGAACAAGCACTCAATGTAAATTCAGTTCCAGCTGGAACTCCAGCTATGACGCCCGCTTTGACCACTCCCGTCGTCATTGCTGGATGCGCCTCAACTGCCCAGAATGCTTGGCAAGAAAGCTGTGTTGAAGCGGTACGATCTTAATTGAAAGGGTGGCCCATTTTGAATATTGACGCAATTTTAGCCGGTTTGCCTGATCTGGATGATGATGCACTAGTTCAGCAGTCTCCGCGTTCTGACGATCTGGTTCCGATGGACACAGCTTTCGAGTCTGCTGATTATGGGATTCCCACGTTCACGAAAGACAACTCAGCACGCGAGTCACGTAAGAGAATCGTGAAGGAATGCCGTACGGAATCGGAATTGCGGGAGCTTGATCGGCTGCTGCTGAAGAGTGTTGGTTTATAAGTTTTGGCTCCATGGTTATCCCCTGGGAGGAAGGACCAGCCTACAGCTGGGAGCCGAATTCATACAGCTGAAAAGGAGCAAAACCTTCGGGCCAGTCAGTGGTTGCAAAGCGTGCCCTCGTCAATTTCACAAAACGCTACCGAGACGCCCGGCGGCGTCAGTTTCGCGAATGCGCATTCCAGTAATTTCTCCATTTGGGCCAGTCCCGCTTAGACTGGCCCTTTTTTCACGGTGCAACGCAACCTTGAGCCTGCTTTGCTCTACGCCAGATCGTTGTGCGTGACTGTGACACACCAATACCCAAGCGCGGACGGCCTAACACTTTGCCTTTGCTGCGAGCGTGCTGCAGACCGGCTCTGACGTTTTCTTTGATGATGTCGACTTCAAACTCCGACAATGCGGCCATGATGCGATAGAGCACCTGCGCCAGAACGTGCTTGAGTGCTGGACTTTCCCCCACAATCTCCTCGAAGTTCAGCACCGAGCGGATTTCATCTTGCAGGTATAGGTTTTTCTTGCTCAGTCTGTCCGTGAGGTCCGCGATTTCCCGGTATGCCCGGGCATTGTCCAGAGCAATCGCAACCTGAGCCGCTACTTGCTTCAAAAAGCTGATGTCTTGCGGCGCAAACGCGTGATCCGTGGCGCTGCCCAGATTTAATGTTCCCAGCTTGCCCTTTCGAGTGATAAGTGGGATGGAGCAGAACGACTGAATTCCCAGATCCAGCATTCGCCTCACCACCGGAGAACCCACCGCGACCAGATCTTCGCGGTTGGAGACCTTTGCCTCCCCTTTCAAGAAAACCGATCCCGAGGCAGATTCGGAAATAGGCACGACCGTATCGGGACCAATCAGTTCATCCGCAAGCGGGGAATCCAGCGCATACACCCGCAGGCAGTGGTTGGCTTCTTCATAGAGCGCCACGCTGGCGTAGTCCTGCCGGATCACCCTGCGAATGAGAGCTGAAATCACTGGAAACAATTGCTGCACGTCCATGTTCGACATCAACGTCGTGCTAACCTTCAGCAGCATCTCCAGCCGGTCTTTCTCCTCCTGGAGAGCGGTCCGGGTTATCGCATTTTCTAAAGCCAGCGCCACCAGGTCCGCAACTCGCCCTAAGAGTTGCACATCCACTTCGTCGTACGCATTGGGGTGGGAACTGCCCAATCCCAGCGCTCCCAGTCTTTTTTGCCCCGCCGTCAAGGGTAATTCGCAATAAGACCGCACTCCTTTCTCCACCAGAAGATTGACCGCTCGCTGAAACCGGGTTTCCTCATGCAGGTCAGGCAAGATCATGGGCTTCTGTTTTTCCCATACGAATCCGCAAGCCGATTCTTCCACCGGCAATTCCGCAAGATCGGAATGGCGTTCATCGCCTTCCCAGAAGTGCATTCGCATTACATTTTTTTCGGGATCGTGTAGGCAAAGACTGGCAACTTCAAAAGAAGCTACTTTGCGCAGATGCTGCGCCAGTTCTGGCAACAGCTCGGGCACGCTACGATGGCGAACCACCAGATCCGCCATCTGCAGCAAAACCTCGTAACGACCAACATCCCCATCCGCTTCGAAGTGGCGATCAGGGTCCATTTGCACGAGTCCATATAAGGAAGCCCCCCTCGAGCAAACCTTCCCGGCTAAAATCCAACCAACTTACTGCACATCATAAACCTAATTTCTTCGCAAGCAAGTACTTTTATTTCGCCGAGTGGCACGTTTGGTGCCAGCATGGCACTTTTCGGGACAGCGCGGCACTTTCGGGCCATGCCATCAAGCAAGCACCGCCAACTGCCTCAGCGATTCCCCTATGCTGCTCGGGCTCACATCGGCCCCTTGATGTTGCGTGCACGTATAATTTCTACGTGGCACGAGGATGGGAGAGCAAGTCGGTCGAGGAGCAGCAGTCTCAGGCACTATCCACTCCCCGCCCGGCGAAACCGCCGCTAACCCCCGCCCAAATTGCTTGCCAACATCAGAAGCAAGGTCTGCTGTTGTCCCGGCAGCACGTGCTCCAGCAGCTCGACACAGCCCAGAACCCGCGCCATCGCGAAATCCTGCAACGCGCGCTGAGAGACCTGGACCGACAGCTTGCCCGACTGGTCTAGGCCAATCGTGCGCCGCACTTGGCCTGCCGGCTGACGTATAATAAGGAATCCCCCATGAAAGCTTACGTGTACGTTTCGCTGAAGAAGAGCGTTTTGGACCCTCAAGGCAAAACAATCCAAGGCGCTCTCAAGAAAATGGGCTACAAAGGATTGGACGAGGTCCGCCAGGGTAAGTACTTCGAGCTCACGCTGGGTGGCGGGCTGACTCGGACGGAAGCGGAAGCCGAAGTTGGGCGCATGGCTCGAGAAGTCCTGACCAATCCGGTCATCGAGGAATTTCGTTTCTCCCTCGAGGAGTAACCTTACGCGGAAAAGCTGTCATCCTCATCTTTCAATGTCATCCGGAGCGGAGCAGTTCCTCCGCGCAGCGGGGGGACTGCGGAGTCGAAGGATCCCTAGCTTGCGTGATTCCTGACGGGGCGTCAGGGAGTTCCGTACTAAGTACGCGATAGGTTCGATCCCCCGAACAAGAATAAACTGGCTTGGGAGCTGAGTATGTGTGGCATCGTCGGGTACGTCGGGAAGAAAAGCGTAGTGCCGGTTATCATAGAAGGACTGCGTCGCCTGGAATATCGCGGCTATGACTCTGCCGGAATCGCAGTCAGCGGCAATGGCGACGGTCTGCAAATCCGTCGCGCCGAAGGCAAGCTCCGCAATCTGGAAGAAGTCATCCGACTCAAACCCCTGGATGGAACCTACGGCATCGGCCACACTCGCTGGGCAACTCACGGCCGTCCCACGGAAGAGAACGCGCATCCGCATCGCGACTGCACCGGGCGAATCGTAGTCGTGCATAACGGCATCATTGAGAACTACGTCACCCTGAAGAAAGAGCTGATCGAAGAAGGCCACAAATTCAGCACCGAAACTGATACGGAAGTAATCGCCCACCTGGTTGAAAAATATTTCGCCAAAGCTAACGGCACGCGCCCGTCGCTCGAAGAAGCTGTACGCAGGACGGTCAGCCAGTTAACCGGCGTGTTCGCCTTGGGAGTAATCTCCGCCGACGCTCCTGACAAGATTGTCGCGGCCCGCAATGGCCCACCCGCGGTAATCGGCTTGGGCAAGGACGAATACTTCGTCGCCTCCGACGTGCCGGCTATTCTGTATCACACCCGCGATCTATTCTTCCTCGGCGACGGCGATCTCGCCGTCGTAACTCCCGAAGGTGTAAAACTCACCGACTTCACCGGAAACCCCGTAACCCGCCAAGTCCAACACGTGAGTTGGGATCCAATTCAAGCAGAGAAGGGCGGGTTCAAGCATTTCATGCTCAAGGAGATTTACGAGCAGCCCCGGTCCGTGCGGGACACTACCTTGGGCCGCATCTCGCAGGAGAGCGGACACATCTTCTTGAGTGAGATGGGAATCACGGATGCGGAATTCAAGGCTGCGAAGAAAATCAACATCGAGGCCTGCGGGACGAGTTGGCACGCCGGGCAGGCGGGGAAGTTCATGATCGAGAGCCTGGCGCGTATTCCGGTCGAGGTCGATTACGCCAGCGAGTGGCGGTACCGCGATCCCATCGTCGCCCCGGACACCATTACGATGGTGATTTCGCAATCCGGAGAAACCGCTGATACCATCGCGGCCCAACGCGAAGCCAAGGCGAGAGGATCGAGGACACTGGCCATCTGCAACGTTGTGGGTTCGATGATCACCCGGGAAGCTGCAGGCACCATTTACACGCACGCCGGTCCGGAAATTGGCGTGGCCTCTACCAAAGCCTTTACCGCCCAACTCACCGCTCTTTATCTGTTCTCTCTTTATCTGGCACAAGTGCGCGGCAGCATGAACAAAGAGCAAGCCGCGAAAGCAGTTCATGAACTCACTTTGATCCCCGGCAAGCTTGAGCACTTGCTGACGCGTGACGAACAATGTGAACATCTGGCAAAACAATACGTCCGCGCGCAGGATTTCCTGTTCCTGGGCCGAGGCATTCATTATCCAATCGCACTCGAAGGTGCCTTGAAATTGAAGGAAATTTCATACATCCATGCCGAAGGTTATCCCGCGGGCGAGATGAAGCACGGCCCCAACGCCCTGATCGACGAGAACCTCCCGGTCGTAATCGTGGCAACTCGCGACCCGAAGAATGAGCTTTCGATGGTGCGCTACGAGAAGACGACTTCCAATCTAAAAGAGGTCAAGGCCCGCTCCGGCATCGTCATCGCACTGGCCACCGAGGGTGATGAAGAGATCAAGGAAGCGGCCGACCATGTGCTCTACATTCCTCCGGCGCCCGAAGAGCTGTCGCCGATTCTTGAAATCGTTCCGCTGCAACTGCTGGCCTATCACATTGCCGTGCGCCGCGGCTGTGACGTGGATCAGCCAAGGAATCTGGCGAAGTCGGTGACGGTGGAGTAGCTGGCTTCAGCGGTTTCGGGCTTCCTGCAGGCTTCTCGTGATGAGCAGGATAAGAATTCCCTGAAGCGGCGCTGTACTACAATCGAACGCGGGGTCCTTCGACTGCGTTGCCGTTCGCTTCGCGAACGACAACTTCGCTCAGGATGACAGGTGTTGGTGGTGTGGGCTCGTCGCGTCGTCGGCACACTTCACCTCATCTACATAAGCGATGCCGTTTCAAAGTTTTGCCGCGAGACTCGTCCGCACCGCTTCGCTGTCCGAATTCACCAAGCATCTTGAATTCGAAATGCAAGGCGTGCGCCGCTTCGGCTTCGTGGCCGGGCAATGGCTTTCATTCAAAACCAACAAGCCCGATGGCGAGGAGATCATCCGCGCCTATTCAATTGCGTCCCCGCCCTCGGACGACAACCGCTTCGCTCTTTGCCTGAACCGGGTACAAGACGGTTTCATGTCCAACTTCCTTTGCGACATGAGGGAAGGCGAGGAGATCGGCTGCCAGGGGCCGTTCGGCGATTTCATTCTGCGACCGCCCTTGCGCGACACCATCTTCGTCGCCACCGGGACCGGGATTGCCCCTTTTCGTTCCATCCTGCATTGGTTGCTGGGCGACGAGTCACGTCACCAGGGCAAGCAACTCTATTTGATCTTCGGCAATCGGACCGAGAAAGACATTTATTATCACGACGGATTTCTGCGCCTTGCAGAAGAGCATCCGAACTTTCATTACATGCCTATTTTGAGCCGGGGCGGTCCTGATTGGCAGGGTTTTCGTGGCTATGTGCAGGCACATGTCCCCGCCATCGCGCAGGGCCGAAGCGACATGCACGCCTACATCTGTGGCCTCGACAAAATGGTTAAAGCCAACCGCGAGTTATTGAAGTCGCTGGGCTGGGACCGCAAGTCGATTCTGTATGAGAAGTACGACTGAGGGTGGCCTGAACTGCAAGAAGCGACCTCAGCGGCTGAAAGCCGCATATTCATTGAGGGCAAGCGGCACGGCTGAAGGCATGCCCTTCTCGTGCCTGGCTTCGCAATACAGTGACTCGAGAACTGCTATCGATCACACGACGTCGATGGTTGCGGTGTGGCCGGCGGCGGAGGCGAGTTTGGTGTCGCGCGTGAGCAACGTCGCGCCTAGTTTTTCGGCGAGCACTATGTAGGCTGCGTCGTAGGCCGACAACTTGTGGCGGAGTTGCCAGATCCGAGGCAGCAACACTGGGTGCGGATACCGGGTAATCCGCAGGTCGAGCAAATCCTGAATGGCCTGTTCCGCGCGGGATGCGGAGAGCGCACCCTCGCGCACCAGCCGGCGGAGCACCTGAGCGACCTCCAGATCGAGAAGCTCAGGGGCGTGAAGGGATTGGTTGCGCGAGAAGATTCGGCTCTCGATGCGCTGGGCGGCCGTAGTCTGAACCAGCCAATCCACGGCCGCGGACGCATCGAGGACGATCACCGCGCCTCACGTTCTTCTCGTACCAGGCGGGCTGTGTCCAGCTCGCGGGCAACCGCTTTCCTTCGATGCAGACGTTCCCGCAGCTCCGCCAGCGTGGGCCGTTCCGCAATCTCTTTAATCTCGGCCAGCAGGTAGTCTGACAGCGATCTGCCGGACATGGCGGCGCGGGCTTTCAGACTGCGATGCAGCGCGTCGGGGACATTACGGAGTTGAATCATCTTTGACATGTGTATAGCATACTTTCATGTGCTCCACATGTCAATGAACGCGCGGGCGGCGGTGGTGGCTGAGTTCGATAAGGAAGCGAGCCAAACGCGCGATTCCGTCTGTTTTTTGCCTTCTATTTCCAAACTAGCAAATCTGAGGGGGTAAATGAGACATGCTTTCGAACTTTATTTTCGTAACCGGATCAGCGGGATAGCGGGAATTGTGCGGTCCAGAGGGCTTGACAAGGTTTTTCCCGAATCGGGAAAACAATCGGGCTATGGATTCAGTCGGTAGCTATCGCCCAGTTTGCCCGCTGCCTGCAGGTGTTTTCGCGCTCTCACCAGCTCAGCGATCTGCCGGATATGTCCCAGATCGTGCATGGCCCACTCATGCAGCATTTGTTGCAGGGTGATTTCGCCGGCCTCCGGGTGCCTGGCGCGGCGTTCACCGGCGCTTCGCGGCAAGGTCCGCAGATGCTTCACGTTGCTCTCGCGCTGTTCTGCAAAATGGTCGAAGGCGTCTTCGGCGTTGGCATTGCGGTACAACTCCAGGTACATCTGCGCATCGTCAGGCTCGAACTCCGGCAGTTCCTCACTCACGAACCGGTCCACGCGGGTTCGATAGCAGTGGCCCTCGGAATGGGAAAGATGCGAGAGCACTTCCGCTACCGAAAAGCGGTCGGGCGCGGGCTTCCATTCGGTATCTTCGACCGACAGGCCGCACATCAATCCGCGCAGGATCGCGGGGGTCGCTTCCAACTGGTCGAGGCAGTCTAATTCCAATTCTTGCGTCATGCGATTCATCCTACGATGTTCTCCCCCTTGGTGTCGCCGGGGTGCCCCATTCTAAATTTCGCGTTCTTTGCGAAATTTAGGGTGGGGGACTTTGGAAGCTGACAACTAAGCCGCATCACAGGAACCGTGGGTCAAGATATCCAGGCCGCACGCGTCCGTTCTGCGGACCAGTGGAGAGGCCAGTCGAAAGAAACGACGCATCCGAACTTTGCGGCGCCATCAGATTCCAGGCTTCGCGATACTGTTCGTAGTGACCACACCGCGCTCCGCCGTACGGAAAAAGCAGCAACCATCGGTTCTGGATCTTTTCAACCGGAATGATGTACCAGATGTCGAGCGGAATCAGGTAGCCGGCCAGGATGTCGATCTCCCCGGATGTGTACTGGGTCTGCTCCCGATTGCCGCACATTCCATGCAGGCCATAGCGGCGATTCTGGTGATAGGCTCCCGACTTGACCTGCACCCGCCACAGCCGCTGTCCCGAGTCCAGGATGAAGTCGTAGCGTTCGCTGTCGCCCCAGGGCTTGGCCACGCCAAACCCCAGGCTGGCGGCTTTGTAAAAGAAGGCGAGTTCCGAAAGTTCCCCGCGACGCTTGGCCCAGAGCGGCCCGCGCACCATGGTGGATTTCATTCCGAGCAAAGCCTCCCGGTTGGCTTGCCGGTCACGCTCGAGGTTGGCCATCACCCAGGGCGTCGAAGGCGGAGTTCGTTGCCTTGCGAATGGATTTCCAGGGGCTTCGAGCAATCGCTTTTGTGGCATTTTTCCTTTTCCATCCCAATAAAAAAGGCGCGAGCCGGATTTCCGGTCGCGCCCGTTGATTTTTCTCTTCTATTTCCAGACTACCAAATCGCAGGGGGTAAGTGAGACATGATTTCAGACTTTATTTTCGCAACTGAATCAGCGGGATAGCGGGAATTGTCCTGTTTAGGGGGCTTGACAAGCTCTTTCCCGAATCGGGAAAAGCAGACGCGGTGGCCCATTCAAGCCGCACTTTGGCTTGAGTGGGGCACTTCTCAGACGTAAGCTGACCTTATGCCTTGGGGACTCAAACGATTCCACGCGTCCGGGCAGACTCACTTCGTGACCTTCTGCTGTTACCATCGTCGGCTCTCGTTGAACACACCCATCCCTAGGCAAGTATTCGAGGCCGCCCTCGAACGTGTGCACCTCGGTTTCGAACTTTGCGTCTACGGTTATGTCGTCATGCCCGAACACGTTCACTTGCTGCTCAGCGAACCGCAACTGCACACTCTCGCCGACGCGATCAAGTCATTGAAGCAGGGAGTCTCGCGGCGATTGATTGGCGAGGCCGAGCATTTCTGGCAAAAGCGCTACTATGATTTCAATGTTCGGAATGAACCTCAGTTCATGGACAAACTCCGATATATTCACAACAACCCCGTGAAGCGCGGCCTGTGCGCACGTGCCGAGGACTGGGAGTGGAGCAGTTTTCGCCAGTACGCGACAGGTTGCGCAGGGACAGTGGAAATTGAATGCGAATGGACAGCGCGGAAACGAGAAAGAGCGGCAGCAAGACTCGGCCCAGCCGCAAAGCCCCACTCAAGCCAAAAACGGCTTGAGTAGGCCACCGGCCATCCGTTTAGCTTCATCATATTGAATCCCCTCGGTGGCCCATTCTAAATTTAGGGCCCTTTGCGAAATTTAGAGTGGGGACGTTCGAGGCTTACCAATCAAACAGGGTCGGGTGCCCCATTCAAGCCGTTCCACTCTAGTCGCAAAGAACGCGACTAGAATGGGCCACCCGCCTGCAGTTTTGCCATTGCAACTCCTTTTTTCTTCCCCTGGGGACTAAGACTACCAAGGTTTTTGGGGGCTGGGGGGCTGGCCCGCCCTTTTCGTCACGAGTTGTTCGAGCGGGTGCCCCGTCCTTGTCCCTGCGCTCTTTGCAGGGACAGGACGGGGATTTCGGCTTCGGGCTCCATCCTGTCCCAGGGAGATCAAATTCCCCGCCCTGACGCAGAAAACGCGACAACGACGGGGCACGCTCAAGAGTTAAAATAAGAAGAAAAAGGGTGGGCCAGCCCCACCGTGCCCTCCCACAAGTTCGCGAAATAACTCTGTCATCCCGACCGGAGCGAAGCGGAGTGGAGTGACCTTGTGTTTTCAGTCGGGTGGGGATGTGGTCGAAAGCCCGACTCTAGTCGCAAAGAACGCGACTAGAATGGGCCAACCGCCCATGTTGGAGAAGGTAGGCACCTAGAGCGGGGTGTCCGGAAAAATGAGTGTCCGCCACATGTGGGCGACGGGGCTATTGTCGTACCCGAGCCCCTCCTTCGGTTGTTTGAAGTGACGACCGATGATGTCGATGAACGGATCTATCGACACCTTCATGGTTGGATCGAAAGCGTAGAGGTCGTGCACAGTGATCATGCGCGCGTCCATGTAGGACTTGTGGTTGCGGGCATACTCGTAGGCTTGCTTGATGTAGGAAGGTGGCACGTAGTCCTTACCGAAAATCTGGTTGTACGCCTCTGGGTACTCGTAGCCAACGGAAGGGTCCGGGTAGAAGCGTAGGGCCTGGTGATAGCGGATGCCCCAACTGATCTTCTCAGACACGTAGGGCTCCATCATCTGCGCACCCCACCACCCGTGATCAACCTTGATCAGGTTGAGCACGACATCATGAAGAAGGCAGGCAAGAATCAATTCCTCTTTCTCGCCCTTTTTCATCGCGTCAGTCGCGCTCTGCAAGACATGCTTCGCTGTCGCTGGTGCGAACCTGTACTTAAAGAAATCGACCAATGTCGGTTTCTCCGGCATCGGCTCCAGCTTCTTCAGTTCCTCCGCGGCTTTGCCGCTCGGCAATGGCCCGCCGAACAGTAGTCCCGTGCCGAGCCGAACCTTTAGCTCGCTCGCGGTCGTCTCCGCGTCGAGGTTTTCTATCATGTGGTGTTCAAGTGCGTCGGCGAGCGCCTCGGAGGGCATGGCGCTGATAGCAGCTGCCGTTCCCAGGCTCGCAAGGAATGCTCGACGATCAAATTGCATACACTGCGCCCTCCTGTTGCACTGGGAGTCTATCGCCGAGCCCCCCCGAAATTCAACCGGAATTCCCGACTTTAGCTTTATCCCTTGCGCCGCCGGGTGCCCCGCTCCTTGCGGCTTTATCGCAAGGGGCGGGTGCGCGCATCACGCCGAGTCTCTCATCGTCATCCGCAGAGCGTCGCAATCGTTGATTTGTACCAGCCCGACCTCACCGAAGGCATAACTTCGAAAACTGCTCCATCGCCACTGCTCCGGCTCGACGACCAACCCGCGTTTCACGGGGTTTTGGTGCATGTAGCGTAGCTTTTCGATCCGCTTACCCTCCGTCCAAACATTGAAATCGTAGAAGCGAGGCTGCCAGATCCGCATCGATTTTGACATTGGGTGCCCCGCTCCTTGCGTCTTTTGCAAGGGGCGGGTGCCTGCTGGACGACGCTGCCTGCGCCTCGGCACGACTCGCTGCGCGAACCGCTGTTTCACACTCTGCATCGCCGTCGACGGTGTTCCCACCTGCGGCTCGCTCATAAGCAAATGAAAGTGCTCCGGCATGACGACATATCCCAGCACAACGAAGCGATGCTCTTTTCGCACTTCTTCGAGGATTCTGAGAAACAGATCACGTCGC
>Ga0206817_1033_pt1 | contig 51466 bp, 58 predicted proteins | sample Alteio_BWOrgCont_89_FD_152873 | JGI IMG/M metagenome (GOLD analysis project Ga0206817, IMG submission 152873) | Enriched cells from forest soil in Barre Woods Harvard Forest LTER site, Petersham, Massachusetts, United States -... | ecosystem: Environmental > Terrestrial > Soil > Temperate forest >...
CGCGATGGCTCGCAAGCTGGCGGTTCGGCTGTACTGGATGATGCGCAAGGGATGGGATTATCAGCAGTGGAACAAGTTCGGTTCGCACGCGGGACAGCCCGGACATCGCGATGGTGTGTTGTAGAACACCGAGAAATTGATTGGGCGTCCTGCTCCTCTTCACGGAGGAGTTCGAAGTAGTAATCATGATCGCGGTTGCGACCGAAGAGATGCATGGGTCGGACTGAGTCCTGGCCTGAAAACGATTACGAGCGAGCCTACGGTTGGAAAAGGCAACACCATCTACGAGAGCGAAATGGCGCTCTTTCTTGAGTGCATGCAGGAGTGCGCTCAAAAGTGCTTGACACGGGCCGACATTGTCAGAGACGCGATGTTACAACAGCCATCCGAGGTCAGTGCCACATCGGTGAACTGGAGGCCGCTGAGAAGCTTGGCGGGACATAAGCGTTGCAGCAACAAAAAAAGCGAACGCTTGCGCCCGCCCCTTCGCATGGCTAACAAACGCAAGCTACGGCAACGCCGCCGGAACGATAGCGATGCCGCCCGCTACCGGGATAGACTTCAGCGCGCTTCCGCCCGCTGGGTATGCGAACTCACCCACTTCCGCTAAACCGGCATCAGCATCCCACAAGTCTTTGTTGGTGTGCGTGAAGACAAACGTCACAGGATCGGACGAACCGGTGAGCGGGGTCGTCGCAACTGGAGAGCCGAGTGAGCCTTTGACCGGCGGATTGAAGGTGTAGATCGAGGTGGCTTCCTGGTCGAGGATAGCGATCTTGCCGCCGGTTGTTACTTGAACCCCCCCGGGGAAAAGAATCGATCCCTTGTGCGCGAGGATCTTAAGTTTTCTGCCGCCTTTGGTCAGGTTGGCGATTTCGCCGACCTCTACGCCGCCGATCGAGTTCAGGCCGTCGACATAGAGGTCACCCTTGGCATCGAACGCGCAGAAATAGACCCGCCCGACGGGGATCGGCGACTCTGCTTTGCCGTTCTTGTAAAATGTGACGCTGCCCGGGAGGTTCGTCACTGCGACGAACTCCCCGTCATTTAGGACAGAGACGCAGACCGGGTACTGGCCCGGATCGCTCAACGTCTTCGGCTTTTTCGTGTAGGGCGGAGCATAGACTTGAATTCGGCTGTTCCCCGTATCGGCCACGTAAAGGTTGCCCTTGCCATCGGTGGCCAGACCCTGCGGTTCGCTGAAGCCGGTGAGTTGCCCGAGCTGTTTGCCGGATGGGTTGTAGATGTTCACGACATTATTGACGGTTACGAAGATCTTTGTTCCCGATGCTTGGATCGCCGCCACGTCGACGAACGGATGAACGGCAATCGGTCCGCGAAAGACCACGCCGGTGCGCGCCAGGATAGTAGTGCTTCCAGCAGAGGTTTCGTCGTTTGTAATGCCGGTGGTCGGATTTCCGGCGGTCGCCGCCTGCGTCATCATGGTGGTCACAATTAGCGTGAGCGCAATTAGCGCTAAAACAACACCTGTTTTCCTCACTAGATTCCTCCTGAGAGTCTTACTGATTAATATTTTTCTATTTCTTGAAGTATCAGGCCACTCTTGCGTGCGATCCAACCAATCAAGCCCCGCGCGGAGTTGACTTTTGAACGTCATCGCGGCGAGTGTCAAGTGAAAACCTCTTCGGCAATTTCTGGCCTACAGAATTGTCTTTGCAAAATCATCCTGCTACTCCTGCGAAAAGGCATCCGGCCCCATACTAGCGCCTAAGTCCTTGCAAAGGGATAACTTTTGTAATCAGGCCATTACACTCAAAACACCCGAACGATGGTGGCGGAGTTCTCCGCGAACTATTTCATAAAGTACTTCTCAAACAGATCCTTTGATCTCTTCGCGCCCTCCTCTGTCAACCAGACAGATTTCGCTTTCGTGGCGGGATTAGAGATGTAACCTTTCTGGTGGAGGCGATCGAGCACATCCCAACTGTGACCTTTCCATGCCCTCAATCCCGGCTTGTCTTTGAATGTAGTCAGATACAGTAGAGCCAGTACCGCCTCGTCAACTTTTTCGTCGTCTATTTCCACGCTGCACCTCTATGCTGAAAGGATGGAACGAACTCGGAAAGGAGAACATCCATCTCGTCTCCGACACCATAGCCAAACTCATGACTAATATTCCGAACACGGTCTAGCCTAGTGAGGAGGCCGCTCCTGACCTTGCCTGCCAATGTGTTTGTGATTTTGACGGATTGCTCGAACATGCGCACCAGTGCATCGAAGTAGCCTGCATCGTCATGGCTCACACCGTTGGAGAATCCAGCAGCCCGCTCGCAATAGAAAACCATTAGCTCGGCCAGGCCTTCGGGGTCACCAAGCGCCCTCCTGTAGTCAAAGATCGCCTGCTTGGCTTTGCTTACAGAAGTCTCCTGCCATCGGAAAACGTCGGGCCAGAGCCACCGATCGATGGTTTTCTTGTATGGCTCCAGAACGTCCGCTCCCAACCCAAGGCGGGCATGGAGAAAAGCCTGATTTTCTTCATGTGCAGCATAGAGATTTTGAACCAAGCTCAACAAGGCTGTGCGATCAAACCCCGCGAGCTTTGCCTTAACATTTGCCCACGTGGGCTTTGATTTCGACTGTCGGTTGGCCATATGCGTCCTTGCATTCTACGCACATGAGCCCGTGATGAGCGAGAGGCTCGGCTCGCCGTATCACCGAGTCGCGATATTCTTGAGGGAGACCTTTGCGTTGGGAATAGCTGCGCCGGAGACGTCGGTAATCCTGCCGGAAATGGTTCCTCCGACCACCTGGCTTCGGAAGACGCTCATATACAGGATCGAGAAATACGGAATCCAAAAACCACCGGACCGGCGGGATTGCAGCGATTGACTGGGCGCCCTCTGCTAGATCTTGCGGGGGGCGGAGGCCCAGGCCACGTGATCCCAGTCCGGATGTTGTCGCGAATATAAGCGAACGGGCACTTCATTCGGATCGCCCGAACCACCGCGTTTGCATGGAGGAAGGAGAAATTCGGAAGGACTTTGGACCAAAAAGCGCTCGACGAAACAATCGTTTGGGTCTTCCTTGCGTTCTCGATCCTCCCAGCGGATCGAGAGGCAACCGCAGCAAACAACGCCGCCCGCAATCATTAGCCTGATCTTTCGTTAGAGTTCGATAGATTCGGTACAATTGCCAGACAATTGCGAACGAAAAACGGTCAGCCCGCGTTCTGGTTTGACACGGGGCGCTGGCGGGAGAATCTGTACATGGGGGAACTCAGAAAAACGCCTCTCTCTTTTGCAATCCAAACATATAAACAGTTCAGGCAATGGCTCTGCGCCACTCGCGCGCTGACTGCTGACCGACCGTCTGGTGCGCCCGTTCGAGAGTTGCGGCGGGCTGTCCTCTCACAGGTATTTCGGTTGAGTTTGGCATCGTGTATTAGCGGCGCGAGTCTCTGGCTGTCAGTACTACTTGGAGGAGAAGAGGCAGGCGCTGGCGTTTTCCCCTTTCTGTTCCCAGCCTGTGTAATCAGCGCATGGACTGGCGGCATACCCGGGGGAATGCTCGCCACCATCATTTTGGCTTTCGGAGCTGCCTTTTATCACCTACCCCCGGCGGGCCTGGCAATTAGCGATAGCACCCATATGTTCGCGCTGTGCGCCTTCGTCTTGTCAGGGTTGCTCATTGCGTGGCTAGTTGGTGCGCTCCAGTATCACCGGGATCTCGCCAGATATACACTTCTCAGCGTCGGTGACGGTGTGATAACCACAGACCGGCGAAACTGCGTCCGAGTCATGAATCCATTGGCCGAAGCTTTGACCGGATGGTCGAAGAAAGAAGCATTCGGCAAGCCATTGGCGGCGGTGTTGAGAATTGCCACCGCCAAGTCTGGACGGGATGTAGAGACGCTAGCGGCTCTGGCGATGCGTGAACGACGCGTACTGACTCTTCCGGAAGACGCTGTCGTGGTGTCGAAGTCTGGCAACGGCCGCCCGCTTTCCGACTCAGTGGCGCCGATTCAGTCACACCATGGAGACATCATCGGTGCTGTCATAGTATTTCGTGATGCCACGGACCGCAAACGCACCGAGGCCGCACTTGTCGAAGCGGAAACAAGGTATCGAGAGATATTTGAAAACGCCGTCGTTGGAATGTTCCAGAGTACGCCCGATGGCCGCTACGTTAGGGTGAATCAGGCCATGGCGGTGATGTGTGGCTACACGTCTCCTCAGGAGATGATTGAGGCGACGAGTGATGTTGCCCATCAAGAGAACCGAAGTCCGGACATGCGCGATGAATTTAGACATCTGCTCGAAGAAAGAAGGGTAATAAACGCCTTTCCTTTGGAAGTATTGCGGCGTGACGGCGCCCGAATCTCGACAATCGTGAATGCTCGCGTAGTCTGTGATGCGGGGGGCAGAGTCCTTTATTATGAGGGCACACAAGAAGACATAACGGATCGAAAGCGTCTGCAAGCTCAATTCGAGCACGCACAAAAACTGGAAGCCGTTGGCCGTCTCGCCGGCGGCGTAGCTCATGATTTCAATAACATTCTTGGTGTCATCTCAGGCTACACTGAGCTTGCGAGGGAGAAGGTAGACAAAAACCATCCTATTGTGAGTAACATCAATCAGATCAGAGATGCGACAGCACGCGCGGCTCGTTTAACCAGACAACTTCTCGCTTTCAGCAGGCGGCAGGTCGTCCAGCCTGTGGTTCTGGACCTTAATAAGATCGTAAGTGGTCTTTCTCAGATGCTTGAGCGCTTGGTGGGTGAAGATGTCTCCGTTTCCTTCAAACCCGGTGACGGGCTCGGCTTAGTCGTGGCGGACCCTGGGCAAATTGAACAAGTTCTGATGAATCTGGCGGTAAACGCACGGGACGCAATGCCGGCAGGTGGCAAGATCAAGATCGAAACGGGAAACGTCAGTCTTGACAAAGAATACGCACGGCAGCATCCGTCTGCAGTACCCGGCCCTTCTGTGATGCTGACTTTCTCCGACATGGGTCAGGGCATCAGCAAGGATATATTGCCAAAGATCTTCGAACCTTTCTTTACAACCAAAGAGCTCGGCAAGGGCACGGGCCTCGGCCTTGCGACCGTCTACGGAATTGTGAAGCAAAATAATGGCAACATCTGGGTTTACAGCGAACTCGGTATCGGTACGACCTTCAAGATTTACTTTCCAAGAGTGGATTTGAGCGAAACGCCGACAGTGGCTGAGTTTCAAACTGCATCCGAGGGCGGGACCGAGGCCATCATGCTTGTCGAGGATGACGTTGATATCCGTGAACTCGTAGCTACCATGCTGGAGGCAGCTGGCTACAAAGTTTTGAAACCGGATAGCGCAACCGCAGCACTTGAATTGGCCCAAACTCCTTCTGCGAACATCGACCTGCTTCTGACTGACATCATCATGCCCCACATGAGCGGTATCGAGCTCTACGATCAAGTGCAGGCGTTGCGACCTGGAACTAAGCGACTGTACATGACGGGATACGCGGGCGACGACCTTGGTCGTCGCGGGCTCTTTGAGTCAGACATGGTCGTTCTCGAGAAGCCATTTGACTCGACCGCACTGCTCGCCCGCGTTCGAGCAGTGCTGGATCGCGATAATTCGTGAAAGACTTCGCTTCCAGATTCTGGGTCAGGTTTGCCCTAACACTTGCTTCAGCACGGGCCACATCTCCAATTCTGAGGGGTGTCTTAATGGGTTGCGAACCGAGCAACCAGCACCAAAGTCAAGCAAACCCGGAAGTACTCTCCCCCAACAGAGCGAGGAGTGGCAGCGTGCAGCCTTCCGCCGCGCGGGAGCGATGATCAACGTAAGGATGCGGCTCTATCACACCTTCCCTGATTCAGGTTTGTCGACACGGGGATGACGGTTTCGCAACTCAGCAGTTACGGTGTGCGGATGAGCCGATCGAGTTTTTCGCCGAAGGTGTCCGCACGCAGAATCCTGCCCAAAAATCGAGGAACTGAAAATCGCTGCGCGTGAAGAAGTGTACATTGATTCCCTCGCCGACCGCATAGAAGCTCAAGCTCGCGCGGTTGATCCCCAATGGGGTAGAAGTCGCTACATCCCAGGCTTGGGCCCGGAAACCGTAGTCGCTCCGAAAAATTCCCCAAACGGTCCGTGTTGCTCAATTCTCGCCCCCGTTCTTCCTCTACGCTGATTTTCGTAAGCTCGTCAAGCCAGCCAAGGTTTTCTGCTCCCGGCCGTCGTACGAGGGCTATGTTGATCAATTCCGGTTTCCCCAGGCAAAGTCCAAGGTATGGACAGCTACTGCAGGGGTTCTGGGGGAAGCGGATACCGCTGTGGGGGAGAAACTGTGCAGACTCGACACGACGGATCGTGTCTTCCACGAGCTGGCCAAATTCCGCGCGTTGTTCGTCAGTGATTGTGGTCCGCAGGTATTGAACTTCGACCAGACGTTTGCGGACGAAGACCACCTGCGCGACCTCAGAAATTCCGGTCATCCATGAGTAGCAGACGAGTTGCGGATCAATCGCAAGCAGCCCATCCGGTTCCTCCGGATAGCGGCTGGAGGTCGTCTTCCACTCCAGTAGACAGCGAGTGTCATCCAGTTTCCCAATAGCATCGACATAGGCGACGAAGTCATTGTTTTCCGAGACCGTCCGCGTGAACTTGATCTGCAGGTTTCGTTGGGGCTGGCGAATGCGAATGCGGTCGTCCTGGCAGAACCGGTCCAGGAGCTGGATTCCTTGCTGCAGCATCCGGTCCCAAGTATCACCGTTCGAGTACCGCAGGCCTTGATTCTTACAGGCTGTCCATTCATGAAACAGGACGGCTGCTGTAACTTCACGCTGGAAGTAAGCGGACAGGGCGCGTTCAAAGGCTCGTCCGAAGAGCATGGCGGCCCGGGTTGTAGGTCATCGCGTCACCTCGGGAACGGCAGTGCTTGCGGACAAGGCGCCCGAAAGTGTTTCCCATTGGCTGGCGGGCGCGAAACCATCCAGGTTGAGCAGGGAAGTGCCGTTCACGAAAATCTCCGCCGCCTGCCACCACGTGATCCTCTTGGCTATAGCTCGCAAAATCACTTCTTGCACTTTCATCGCCCGCTCCATCGCGGCCTTCATGTACGAGATCATGTTGCGCATGATCTCCTCCCTTCACCGCCTGCAAAGCGGACAGATCACTTGCTAATCGGACCGGACATATCATGGGCTAACGACATGTTTCACATTGACAAATGACCGCGGGGCGCGTAACTTGTCAGGCAAATTGGGGTTTGTGCGTGAAGCAGGGGCGTTGGATCGTTGTAATCCTCGGGCTGTTGTGCGTTTCGCTCGCATCGGTCGTTCCTCAATTGGACGTTCCAGATACGGCGTTCAACGAGACGGACGCTCCCGTTAACGTCACTACTCCCGTTGTGGCTCAGACTAACTTCGCTGTGCCCACAGCGCATCCCGTCATCATCCCAAGAAAGCAGCTGGCCTGGTGGAGCCCCAGCACGATGATGCACGGAATAGCGCCGAAACCGCGGATGCGCGCTTCGCATTCTCTCTTGAATCTCCTCTGCAGGCTTCTCTGCTAGACCTTCCCACCTTTTGGCCACACCATTCGCCCCCCTCACGACTGCTTTTTCGGCTTTTCTAGACATGAGGGGGAGGGCCCCGAAGAGCCTTGGTTCGGGGGAGCCTTGAGTTCAACGGGGCCTTTCTTGTATCACGTGTCCCCTGATGGACAATAGATTGAAGTCGAGAGGTGCGAATATGGCTGATTTTCTTCGCAAGCTCTGGTCGCAAGAGGAGGGCCAGGACATCGCCGAATATGCTGTGGTGCTCGCCGTCATTCTGGTACTAGTGGTTGGCACTATCCGATTGATTGGAACGAGCGCGAACAATGTCTTCTCCGCAACTGCCAGTTCAATCGGCCAATAGCGTCTGAACTCGCAGTTCGTCAATTCGACCGACATAAATACAGGGCAGTGACGTAAGCTAAGCGCCATTGAGACACCTCCCTTCGTAGGGGATGCCCTGCTTGAGGAATCGGACCTGCTGAGCAATCGATGCGGTCACTCTTGATTCGTCTCCAGGACGGATTCCATGACCAACTTGCCTGACGAATCCATGGCTGCGACTACGATCGTTGCTTGATGAACGTCCAGCCCAATATACTTTTCACTGTTCCCGAGGGTGCTCCTTTCGTAGGTGATGATGCGAACGATCACAACCTACTCCAAAAGGGCGCCCTTTTACGGCAACGATCCAATCCAGGGTTTTCGGTCCTAAAACTCTCCGCTGCTGATAGCAGGATCGTCACTTTCTGCGCAGAAAGGTAACTTCTTCGCACGGCCCCAAATCGGACAGCAGCTTTTCGCCCTCGCTGTGGATCTCACCGATCGTCCGTGGTCGCAGATTACCGGAACCGGGAAACAACAGATACAGAATTCCGTCAGACACACCTCCGTGGCGTGCATCGGACGAGATCCCAAGGGCGTCGGCCAGCGCGACAGAGCCTTCACCTAAGGTCCCAATGTCCGCATAGATTGCGAAGGACGATTTGCCGTTGCGGAGGTTCTTGACGACTGCGAAATCCCCCAACCGCGCCCCTCCGCGGTCCGCTACGTCTTCGGGCAACACTACATAAGGGATCTTCGATGCGTCCACATACCCAGTTGGATCTGTGAACTTCTTGGTTTCGTCTGAAAGCGAGGTGCATGAGATGTAGTAACCGGGGAAAGGATCGCTCTCTTGCTGAATCAACGGATTGCCTTCTCGATCAGTAATGATGCCGTTCCAACGGCCTGGCGCACCAGCATTCGCCAATCTATCAATCCCCGTGTCGTCCGGATGGTAGGCATTCGGAGCCCCGTCCGCATCGATCGCCATACCCGAGAGGAAAAAAAAGGCTCGGCCATCCGACAATTGCCAAACCGGCACTTCATGATGCTGTCCTTCGCGATCCCATGCCACATTGTCCAGCAGCATCGATCTTGCACCGGCGTAACAGTTCGCTCGTTCCTGCGCCCTAGCTTCGGCAGTGTTCCATCCAAATGCGTTATGGGCAAACCCCGACGCGCACAGGAAAACATTGGCACTTGTTCGGGTTGCGCTGGCTTTTATGGTGGCTTGTGACTGAACTGCGATCAGCATCACCGACAGGATGCTAGGTAATAGCTTCTTATTCATGACTGTTCTCCTTTAAGAATGCGGCCTGCGACGGCTATGTTGTCCCAGGAGCTTCGGGCCAAATCTTCAGAGGAACTGGGCGCTTCCATGACAACGTCTTGAGGAGGCTAGACACCGCCGAAGACATTCCCCAACCACATCTACGAAGGTGGCGGTACTCAGAAGGAGGTCAGCTCCGGGCTGGGGCTTGGCTCTCCGCCGGGTAGCTTGCCGGCTAACCGGTAGCTGTGGTGACCGTCAAGCGGGGGGAACCGTGACCGTTCTTTTGGATGGGCGCAGGTCCTTCTGGTTTTCCCCTGGCCTCTGGAATGTCCGATTCCCTCACTAACCCGATCAATCACTCCTCGGCAATCGGTCACCCACCCAACTCCAACTCGTTTGCAGGTCTTGGAGTTTCCGCTGGGTCTTCTGGTATTCGAGGAAACTGTCCACGGCCTGCTTCATGGCGTCCGAGCTGTCCGCGATTGTCGTCAGATGGTCTCGGTATTCTGGGACAAAGCGACGACCTTGATTTTCGTTCAGGTAAACGATAGCCGCCTGGGCACTAGCCGCCACCTGCGCCGCGTGAGAGGTTACCTCTGTGATGGCTTGCTCCTGCCACGGAAGTACGGCGTAACGTATTTGTTGCAGCTCAGCAGTCCGTTCTCCTATGGCGTTGATGTGGCTTTTGACTCTGTCCAAGTAAAACGCATGGCTCTGCCAACTAAAGTGGGGATTCTGCGCGAATGTCCCCAAGGTATCTGCATCCGGCCCTAGCTCCGCCGTCTGCGTCTTGATCTCGGCAAAGAGCATTGATGCCCGCTCGGACAGATATGCGAAGTTGTCCGTTTCCAGCGCTCCAGGTGATGGGGCCGGGGAAAAGGCAAAGACCGATCCGGTTCCAATGAGCGCAACTGCTGCAAGAACTAAGAGCATTCGTTTCAAGTTAAGTCGCATTTTAGATTCCTCCAATTCGGGTTTTCTCTGACGCACGAGTTGTCCGAAGAGTTACTTACAACTGCCTACCAGCCCCCACGTCAGCGTCGCTTCAACGTTCAGCGGTGAGAATAGAAGGGAAGCTGACGGGCGGCTATCCCAACAGGACAGTATTTAGGGGGTTAAATCTAGCTATGAGCACAAGCGAAAAGAGGGTGGACATCAATCCTATCGTTCGGGAAGGCAAGGATCGCGGAGCGTTGTGACATGGTTTCCGTTCAGGATGATCGGTGACACTCGCATAGAGTGTCGATATGCAACTTCACAACGGAAAAGCACGCAGTTCGAGACGACTGGCTCGAACAGCCGTAGAGCTCAGCCGGGAAGCCCGGGTTCGCTTGGCCTCGATGGATTTTAGCGGTTGATGTCCATCCCCGCTAGAGAGTATTCGGGAGCTGAAATTTAGCTATGCACGTAAAAATGTCTGTCTAAACGCTAGGACGGCCAGTTTGAGCCAGATCTCAAACTGGCCGTGACCCTCCATTCGCATCCGATTCACGCTGCTATCGGTTCGACGCGCACTTCCCCTGCATTATGGGCCTTCGGAAGATGAACGATAAGAATCCCATCTTTCAGGATTATGCTGACCTTAGAGGTGTCGACTACTGACGGAAGATCGAGGACCCGAAAGATTCGGCCGGGGCGCGACTCCGAGCAGATCATTTTCCCATTCTCCTTGTCTTCCTTCGTTTCGCGTTTGCCTGAAATTCTCAGAGAGAGCGGTTTCACCATGACCTCGAGATCCTTGCTGTTAAATCCCGGTACTTCCGCCCGGACAATATATTCGCCATTTGACTCGGTTACGTTCAGAGGAACCGGATGTAGCAATTCGGATTCGGCGCGAGTCCAGTCCTCCAGCTCATGACCCGGTGATCTGCCACGGCTTTCAAAAATGTCGAACGCCCTTCGAGCGACGACGTCATGTATCTGCGAGAATTGGTTGGACATTTCTTCGCTGCTGTGCTTGACGGGTTCAGGTTCGTGCCTGCTCTCCATTACGGCTGCCGATTGTGTCTTCATGTCCATCTCCTCTTCGAAAAGATATGCGAACCTCCCTCCGCTGCGCCGATACAGTGGCGGCTAAAGGAATTTCGTAAAGACAGCTTAGGATGACGGGAGGAACGTTCCTATCCCTCCCATGAAGTATTCAAGACATCGAAATCTAAGTAGATCCGTGCAGAGGGAGCGGAGGGGCGATGACTGCTTGCCTTCTCAAGAAATGATGCCTTTGCGAACGGCGTAGAGCACGAGTTCCGCCGAATTATGCAGGTTCAGTTTTTGCAGGATGTGGCTGCGATGAGTTTCGACGGTGTAGGCGCTAATGTTGAGAGCTGTTGCTACTTCCTTGTTCGCCCTCCCTTCGGCCAGAAGTTGTAGGATCTCTCGCTCACGGCTCGTCAGCAGGTCATAGGTATCCACAGCACCTTTTTGCTTGAGAACACGGACGTAGTCCTCCGCTAGGATGCGGCTCACTTTAGGACTGAAGAATGACTTGCCTTGCGAAATCGCCTGAATGGCACCGATTAGATCTTCTGCAGCTGAGTCCTTAAGCAAATAGGCTCGCGCTCCAGCCTTCAAAGCGCGCATCACATACGATTCGTCGGCGTGCATACTGAGGATAACTACTGCGATGGTCGGGCACTGAGTGACGATCGTTTGGGTAGCTTCGATACCGTTCAGAACAGGCATGCCAACATCCATCACCACCACATCTGGTCTGAGCGAGGCGGCGAGTGCAACAGTCTCACGTCCGTTCTCAGTTTCGCCTACAACCTCCAGGTTAGGTTGGTGCTCAAGAAGGGCGCGCAACCCTGTACGCATGACAATGTGGTCGTCGGCCAACAATATCCGCAGCTTCTTCATGAACTCAATTTTCCCGAATCGGCAGATGCATTTGGGAGCGGCAGATCGACTCGAAGACGTGTGCCTCGCGCCGGATCGGATTCCACTTTCAAAACCCCGCCCATCTGACTCACTCGCTCGTTCATGCCGACTAGTCCCAAACCGCGCACACGGCTCGCATCAAAACCCTTCCCATCATCTTCGATGCTAACTCGGAGATGCTTCGGTTCCTGGCGCACAACAACCCGGACGTTCTTTGCGTATGCGTGTTTCGAGCAATTATTCAAAGCCTCTTGCACGATTCTGTACACGCACGTCTTATACTCTTCTGGTAAGTTTTCTGAGACGTTCTCGTCCACCGTATCCACAAGCATACCGGTACGCTTGGACACTTCACGCGCCTGCCAGTCAAGTGCCGCGACCAGACCCAGGTCATCTAACATCGACGGGCGCAAGAGCAAGGCCATATTCCGCACTTCGTTGACACAGTTTTCCGCAAGCGTCTTGATTTTATGAAGGCCCAGCCGAAAAGCACCGTCTTCGCTGGACATCACTGTCAAGTTCCCCACATCAATCAGCAGGGCACTTAAAGATTGGCCAACTTCGTCATGCAGTTCCCTGGAAATAGCGCGCCGTTCCCGCTCCTCGGCTTCGACAAGGCGCTTTGATAGGTCTTTCAGTTCACGCTGTGCCTGTAGGCTTTCGCGGTATTTCTCTTGAACACTCTTCTCGAGTCGCCCGGCGTACACAATGGTGGTGGCAGCCAGAATCAAGCTGAAGCTGAAACCAATCACGGCCAACACAAGCAAACGGCGTCGAAACTGCGCAAATGCTTCTGCGATCCTCCGGTCGGTTTCCTTCAACTCATTGTCATTTAACGCCCTAACTTCTTTCGTGATCGCCAAAACCTTCGCGTACTGGGAATGAACGCCGCCACTCAGTACAGAATGACCTAATCCCTTCTTCTGCGTCGCGGGTAATGCGAAAATGGGATCGACCTCCGACCAGTATCGATCCAGTTCCTCGGCAAGATGCTGAAATGACTCCCTCTTCTCTTTAGGCAGAGACTGGATGCATGCCTTTAATGAAGCGGCGGTCTCATCGCGAATCGACTGAAACTCAGTCCGGAGCCTTTCCTGTGATTGTGGGTCTGATTCGACCACGGCATAGTCACTCAGAATGTCGCCCGACTCGTATATGCCGATTCGAACCTGTTCGAGCGTATTTTCGCGATAAGCAAAATCTTGCCGAATGTGACTATTGTGGTTCTCGAAAGCTTCCAGAGTGTACAGCGAATCGATGGATATGATCGCCATCAGAATTAGCAACGTTCCGAAACCGGCAAACAACGCCGCGCGAGACCCGAATTGTCGTCGGCCTTGGGCCGTGGAGGCTATTAGTGTGTCGAGCTTGTTATTGGTCACTTGCTCGCCATCCTGTCCGGTAGTTTACTCGGCGTTGTCGCTGCGGAAAAGGCTTCTTCGGATAGCATCGGGTCGATTTGAGTCGTGAAGGGAATCTGGGGGATGTACATCTGTGCGTGACGCGGAGCGATGTAGATTGCGATTTGAGAAGGTCTGCACCCGCAGATGGCCGTTCGAGCCGATTCGTAAGCGAGGATGTTCCCAACTCAGACAGGGCAGAGCAGGCACTCGTCAGCGCGGTTATCGTTTCCAGTAACTGTCGCTGGCAGGCGACCTCTTGTCGGTCATCGATACCCTCGCTTCCCATTTGGTCTATCGCAACAGAGGCATCAAGAGCCCGTTGGTTGAAATGCATCGCATTCTTGTTGGGTTTGCAAGCGCACCATCATATACAGGGTTCTTCGAGGAGAGCGGCAACATTCGCGCGCTCGCGTTCCCACCTACCCACTGGAATGCGAAAAGCAAAACGCATAATCCTGGTGTTTCATGTTGACTGCCATCCGAATTCTCCAACGATACTGGTTGCGAGTGGGGACACGTCGGTATCATCGCGTTGGAACGATGGTCTGTATTCGTACACGGTTATTCTTGTCCCCTAATCCGCATTCAGGCTGAACGTATGAGCTATCGACCTGCTTCTCTTCGCAGGCAGAGCCGCCTGCCTGCCCGGTGTTGCGCCGCTGATCCCTACTCACCAGACTCGTTCCTGGGAGAGTTCTTGTTCAGAGTGGAAAGAAGCAATTTCGCCGAGGCGGGCGGGTGAATCGCACTATTGATTACGATGTCCTTCGCGGCGGTTCCTCTTCCGTAGAGCCTCTCGTTGCCATCGTTATCGGGGCGGAGAGTTGAGCCTTCAAGAGAAATCCCGGCGAACAATCCTCGAGAACGCGAATACGACAGAATTTCTGCCCGCAATGTGACATCAGTAGAGGCTGCAGCGCTGCGGCCCTTCGGTCCGGCAGTAGCAGCCATGTCGCCGCCTAGCTTGACCTGGCTGGTGAGAATTGAATTGGCCCCGCGCTGATTCATTACCAACAAGACAAAGTCTGTCGCTTGGCCCCCCAACTGCAGGCCGAAGCTTCCACCTTCAAGCGCCATCATGGAAGGCGCACTCCAACGTCCGCTAAAGTCCATCCCGCTCCGGCAAGTCATCACGCCGCGACCGTAACTGCCCCCAAACCCAATCGCAAATTTCATAACCGAAGGCAGAACGATGACGCATTCCGCCTTGTCCAGAAAATCCTTGGGAATATCGTCGGGAATATTAAGAATCTCGACCATAACTTTGCCGGCATTTCTAATGCGATTGTTTTCGTCTTCTTGGGCAGACGCAGGTAGGCTAACCAAAAGTATTACAAACACTAGCATGAAGATTTTCATCGACGTGGTCCTTCGCTCAATTTGCGGTTCTTTATCCTGTTGTCGGCGCAGATCATCATTGCACGCCGACGCGTTAACTCATTTTTTAATGCGATTTCCGAAATAGCATTTGATAATCCAATCCATCTCCGCTCTGGGAACGGGCTTTTCCAAATAGTCGGTTGCTCCGAGTGCGAATGCCTGCTGACGCCACACCATTTCCTTCGGGCGCGCCACCACGACAAATGGCGTATATGCGTTGTAACGAACCAAATGTCTTATTACCCTACGCCCCTCGAAAGCTGAGGAGCCTTGATCCACCAGGGCGAATTCAAACTCCTCTCTTTCGACAGAGCGCATCGCTGCTTCGACCAACATACATTTGTGAACGTCGAACCCATGAGCCTCGAAAGGTTCGGCATGCCGAGCCAAGTCTTCGATCTCTTCATCGAAAATCAGCACGTTGCCGATGCTGCAGAGGATTTCGGCCTCGTCGACATTCTGTTTCGTCTCCTGTCTCAATCTTTGACCTCTCAGGCGGAGCCTTCTTACATTACGATGAGCCATTTCAAACATCGAATTGCGCTCCAGAATCGGCGAGATTCTTCTTTGAGAGACTTCTCCTACTCTGGCCCCAAGTGGAGAAGTGCCTAAAGGCGGGCGCGCCGACGCGAAACCGTGCTTGACATTTCTCCAGCATGCGCCGCAACCACACACATTGGGGATTCACCATGAGGACGCCGACGACCATAAGAACGGCTCCCGGCACGACCGGAAGAACCAGCCCCACAATGCCTAAAAGAATAAGTACCCACCCTAGAGCAACGACGGCGACGCGTTGGAGTGGTTTCTGTGATGTAGTGATTCCAATCTCTTGCATACCAGTTCCTCACTCTCCTACTAGTTACGCCCGCCCGTGTTGTTTCAACCTGCAGTGAGCATAGAGTGGAAGGTGACGGAGGGCTATCCCAACGGAAGGGTATTTTGAGGCGCAACTTTAGCTAGAAGGCTTCGTATCAGTTCCCGCAGCGAAGCCCTGTTCGCGGAACTCAAGAATCAGATTGGGCCACATCGCTTGGACCTGCGAAGATTGAAGTTCGTGCGAGAGCGGTTTTTCCTGGCAGCAGCGGCGCAGAACATCAAGGGACTGGTCCGCCTCCTCAGTCAACCGACAACACCCACTGTGGAAGCCGCCTCTTAGCTGAGGTGAGAACAAAGAACTCGGCCGCCGCAATCATCGCAGCCGAAAAAAACATTCCGATCACGGACTTTTTCAACACCTACGCCTGATTTCGCCAATCAAGGTGTGGTATGGAGAAATTTGGTGTGGGCAGCGGATATGCGCTGTTTACCGTGGACAGCACTGGGGTCACCAGTGCCACGGTTCTCAACTCAAGCGTGAGTTCGAACGACCTGCGCTATGACAAGGGACGAGTGTACTTGACGGACGGGGCCGTCCTCGATGCTAACACTGGCGTTCAGCTTGGCGCATTCTACATAAATTCCCAACAGCAGGCTTCGGGCCCGGTTGCGCCGGATTCAACCGTTGGGCGGGCTTATCTGCTGTATTCATCGAACGCAAGTTCGACTCGACAAATCAACGCCTACGATTTGAAGACTTTTGTGCTGAAAGGAAGCGACCCGATCGGTGAGGTCTCTACGGGCTATTCGAGTACTCCGGCGGCATTGGTTCGCTGGGGGTCGGATGGCCTTGCGTACATCGATACCAACAGTTTTGCTGAGAGCGGTCAGCTGTACATCCTGCACTCGAAATTAGTCCGCGACCTTCCAAACAGCTTGCGGACCTTTCTATTAGTGCCAAGGCTCCTGCCACGGCCGTCACCGGCTCCACGCTGACCTACACTCTCACGGCTACGAATGGTGGGCCATACACCGCCCCGGAGGTCGTGCTCATCGACACCGTTCCGTTCGGAACCGTCCTCCAATCGGTCAACGCCTCACAGGGCTCGTGCAGCGGGACCGACGTGATCCGTTGTGATCTGGGTACCATCGCGATTAGTGCATCCGCCACAGTCACGGTGAACGTTATCCCGCTTACCGCCCGGACACTGAAAAATGTGGCCCAGGTTAGTTCGCCGCAAGGCGATCCGCATCTAGCGAACAACAAGGTGACGTCTACCACGGTAGTGACGGGTAGCGAATATTACGCGACGCCTTCAGTAACCACGATTTCCCCCAGCTTCGTGTTGGCTGGTTCGGGAAATTTCACGCTTACCGTGAACGGCAGCGAGTTCACGCCGCAATCGAAGGTTCGTTGGAATGGGGCGGTTCTGACTACCTCGTATGTAAATGCAAGCCAAGTCACCGCAACCGTGCCCAATTCACGGATAAGCGCAATGGGTTGGGCCTGGATCAGTGTTTCCAATCCCTTGCCTGGCGGTGGCACTTCCACGAATCTAGGGCTCACGGTTTTCCGCGAGATTAGCCTGGACATGAATCACTTGCTTTATGACCCGTTCACGCGCAAGATTTACGCCACCATTCCCAGCACCGCGACCCAGGTAACCGGCAACAGCATCGTGGCTATCGATCCGACCACTGGTCAGATGAGTTCCCCAATCAATATAGGCAGTGAGCCAAACCGAGTGGCCGAATCCGACGACGGAGTGTTCCTTTATGCGGGGATCGACGGCGCCCTGAGCCTCCGACGGATGAACCTGATAACGGGAACGCGCAGCGTGCTCTACGAGTTGAAGACGGCGCAGGGCACGACCTCGACGGCGCGCGACATTGCCGTTATGACCAAAAACCACAACACTCTCGCGGTGGATCTCGGGTCGTGGGACGGCATCGGTCTATTCGACATTTCCGGCAATACGGGGACGATGAGAACAAATCTGACTGGTCCCTACACTGGATCGAGCCTTGCTTTTGGCAGCCCGTCAGCGGTTTACTCCTATGACATCGATACTTCCGGAGCTCTTTTCTATCGCTGGAATGTGACCGACAGTGGGCTGACGCAAATCGACGGGACAACCCTGAACGGGATGGGGGGATTTAACGGCGGGTACAAATTGAAAGACGGCCTGGTTTATGGAATAGCCGGCGGTTTTGCGAATCCGGCCACCACACCTCCCGAGCAACTGGGGCAATATCAGATAGGTTTGGAGGGTGGCTTTGGGAGCACAATTTTTGGCGACTCGGTAGCGCCTGATGCTTCCATTGATCGGGTTTTTTCTCTGGGCACTAACTTTGAAGGTTCGGAATTTGTGGTGCTCGCGCCCTATGATCAGAGCCATTTCGTGATGGACGGATTCACCCCATTCACATACGTCACCGGCAGCGATCTTGTCCGCCGGGGGCAGGACGGATTGGCCTTCCTGGTGCCGCCGCAACAAACTCCCGGCACCGGCCGGTTGGTACTCTTACGAGGGCCGTTCGTTCTGCCGAATCTGGCAAATCAGAATCCGGTTCCGACATTGATCTCGTCTTCTCCCTCGAGCGTCAATCATGGTGGCGGAAACTTCTACCTTACCGTGACCGGTACAAGCTTTGTGCCGGGAGCTGCGGTGCTGTGGAATGGGGCTCAACGGACTAGCACCTATATCAACGCGACCAAGGTGCGAGTGGCGATCCCTGCCGCGGATATTGTCAAGGCGGGGACAGTGAACCTGACGGCAGTAAATCCGGGGACAGCCGCATCCAATGCGATTGTGTTCACCATCAACTGATTGGCTCGGCCTCAGTGCGTGAGCCACCGGCCCGGACATGTCAACGCGCTAACGGCATTACGTGCGCGTGTTATTGACAAGTCAATGAAGTCGAGGAACTTGGCTGCCCCAGGCGTCAATTGGCGAAAAATCCCAATTCACTCAAAACCCCTCAATGAGCGAAATGGCCTGATTACAGCAGTTGACTGGAATCGCGCACTCTCCGGAACTGACCCAGCGAATCGAGCAAGGAGTGGAGAAATGTCCGGAGGCTGTGCGTAGAATTTCTCTCTGCGCAACGGCCTCAAAGCGCTACTACAGTGCCGGATCTCTTCATTTCATCACTTCCAGTTGTTACCGGCGACGCCCGATATTGTACACGGCCCAAAGCGGCACGATCTCTTTCTGCCAGTGTTGCAAGGGGTGCGGCGTTCCTACGATTGTGTGGTGTGAAGCAAAGGCGGCATGGAAGCACTCACTTCTAGAAAATCAGGCTGCCGTTTACTGCAGAACGCGGAATTGGTTGTTGCTAGTCAGAACTCCGTCGGGTGTGGTGACGCTGATGAAGCCCGTTGTCGCTCCCTTTGGCACCGTGGCGATCATGTAAGTGTCAGATTGCACGACGAAGTTGGCGGCGAAGCCGTTAAATGAAACTGTTGTGGTCCCGGTCAGTCCCTGACCCAAGATCTTCACTCCTCCGCCCACTATGCCCGCGCTAGGCAACGCCTGCACGAATGGGTCGAGGCCTATGGAGAACTTGAAGACGGTGCCATCACTATGGGTTCCCCCCAATGTCGTTGTCCCGTACAGGTTGCCGTCAGTTGCCTGAAACAGCCCGGCCGCAGGCTGATTGCCATCGGCGCAGTTTTGCTGGGAACAAAAGCTGTAAAGCGTGGTTAGAGAGCCGCTGGGCGTAATTCTGAAAATCGTGCCCTGGTTTTGGGCTCCGCCTCCGTTGGTCGTGCCGTAGAGGTTGCCGTCTGTGGCTTGAATTAACGCGCTGGGGCCGCCCCCGTCCACGCAGTTAGATTCCTCGCAAAAGGTGTAAAGCGTGGTTAGCGTGCTACTTGAAGTTATTCTGAATACCGTACCACAGCCCCCGGAGCAGAACTCGATATCGCCGCCCCCAGAAGTTGTTCCGTAGAAGCTCCCATCGGTGGCTTGAATCAGCCCTGCCATCGGGTAGGCCCCGTCAGAACAATTCGTTTGAGCGCAAAAACTGTAGAGTGTAGTCAGCGCGCCGTCCGACGTAATTTTGAAAACAGTGCCCCAGTTTACCAGACCTCCGGAGGTCGTTCCATAAAACTTGCCGTCGGCAGCGGAAGTAAGCGTACCCAAGGGCTCGGCGCCGTCTGTGCAACTTCCGCCTTGAATGCAGAAACTATAGATTGTTGACAGGACGCCCCTGGGAGTCATCTTAAAGACCGTGCCTTGGTTGCCCGCCCCGCCCAATTCGGTGACACCGAACCACGGGCCGCCAAGTCCTTGAACCAGACCGTAAGGCAGGCCCCCGTCCGCGCAGCTGGTTTTCGCGCAGAAGCTATACATCGTGGTGTGCTTGCCCGCGGCGCTGATTCGAAACACAGTGCCATCCTGATTGACTCCGCCAGTGCCAGTTGTCCCGTACAGTGAGCCGCTGACGCCGAGCGCCAGGCCGACCCCGGGTCGCGATCCAGTTCGGCAATGACTGCGCACCGCGCAAAAATTGAAAAGCGTCGTCAGCGAGCCGCTCGCGGTTGTCTTGAATACCGTGCCAGTACCATGGGGGCCGTCGATGCCGCCGTCGTATGTTGTGCCGTAAAGGTTGCCGTCCAAGCCCTGCACGAGAGCGCCGCCGGGCGCGGCACCGTCGGTGAGATCGAAGCTGACGATGGTCGTCAAGGTTTGTCCGGGGCAGGCGACCGCCGCCGCCATCCAAAGAAGAGAAACAAGGTGGGCTGACCGGAACTTCTTGAGACTGATCATGACCATCCTCCGAAAACACGGAACTTGGGGCCGAGCCTACGCTCAACGCGAACCCGAAGGCGCGGCACGGAGCAAGCTTGAAAGGCGTAGTGAATATGCGCCAAATATCAGTAAACCGTCAAGCGCAGCAGCCGGGCCAAGTATTGGCACCTCTTCCCACGACCTTCTTCCCATGGCTCGTGCCGCGCGTGGGACGATATGGGGGCTGGCGGCATCTTTTGGGCCTTGGTTCTAACCGAGGTTGCACCATCCTTGCGTTCTTTGACCTAAGCCTTCGAAATTCACTAGCATCTACCAGGCTTGTCGACAATGACACAGCTTTCTCGGCGAATCACGTGGCTCTCCGCGCCCTCGGCTATTCCTTTGCAAATGATACCTTTAATAGCATCTGAAGCAAATCTCGGACGCGCAGTTGACGATAAATCCCGATTTCACTCATTGAGCCCTCACTTCTCGTCACTGTAGTAAAACTGTAGTAGTTCTATGTTCATAACCGAGCAGATTGGATCAGAACGAAGCAAATCGAGTGGCTGGTAAGTGGTTGACGAATCATGTAGAGAATTTTCATAACGGTTCAGAACTGGCTAGTGAACTTGAAAACCGGCATACCTTAACGGGTATCGGGGGTTCGAATCCCTCCCTCTCCGCCAGCCTTTGAATTACTCCGTATTACCAAGGTTACTCCGCCAACCGTATCCCCTACGTCCGGTATCGCGGTGTTCGCTTTGATCCGGTCTACATCGCTCAGTGGCTCCGCGCTCGCACGGTTCGGTAGCCACTGATTCTACGTCGCTAGTTAGTCGAGGTGGGGCTAGTAGCGTCGCTAGTGCACCATGCAAGCTACACGACTGAATCGTCGCAAGTCGAGATAAACTTTGGAGAGCGGGGAGTGTCATGCGACACCACGATCAAACACTCCCCAGAGCGGTCAGCTAAAGCCCCGAAAGCGTATAGGACTGTTCAACATACTCGCCACGAGACGCAAGAGTCAACTTTGCGAATGTTTGCTGGTTCTGGCTTCCATCGGTATAGGTCACCGTGAGTGTCGGAATGAAAATCCACGTGTCGTGTCCGACAGGTGCCATGCCAAAGTAGATGGTGCAACCATTCAGTGCGCCTTTCTGAATGTTGTTAACGACCAGACTCATTGGGGCCGAGTGCGTTGAATTGTTATCCCAATGATCCCCGTTGCGATCCGCGCTACAGCAATTCAGAGTCGCTTGGTTTAGGTTATTGCAGACGATTCGGTCCCTGACCTGCGAATTCCAGTCCTTATCATCATCTGTGGTGGCGAAGGCGATGCTTATCGACTTAATCGTTTGTGCCGTGCTTACTCGCGGCAGCAACACGCAAATAGCGAGACCCACGAGCAGTTTAGACAATCCTCTCATTGTGCCCTCCTTGAAGTTGGATAGGTCAGATACTCTGACCACCGAATGTGCAGCACCGTGTGTATTTGACACGGCCCCCTCAAGGCTGCATGGCGTCGGACTGTAGCAGTAATGAAACCTGCTTACTAACACTGAAATGTGAATGTCGCTCACAGCATTCTTGGGAGCGCACTTTCGCATTTTTCCCTAAACAGCTATTTTTATTTTACTATTTTTACTAGACCGTATTGGTTTATGCGCTTACATTCGCTTAGACAGGCTTAATCTGGCTTAGTCGCTGAGACCTGTGCCAGTCGGGGATTACGAGGGTCAGGTGCCTGTTTTCCCAGTATTGATGGGTGAACGTCGGTCAGTAGGGTTTTTATCCCCCTCTCCGCCAGCCTTCCAATCAGTTAGGCTGAGCCACGGATGTCGAGGAAGATGCGGGCTGAGGTTGCGGCCTGAGAGACTCCATTCTGCGTATCGCATCGCGCCTATGCTCGTCAATCGCTTTTGCATAGGTTTGGACGATGCTCGGGCTTGAGTGTCCGATCATTTGTGCGACGAAGAGATCCGAGATACCCGCTGCGCTCAGTCGGCTGGCGAATGTGTGGCGTAAATTGTAGATCCAGAAGTACTCAATCTTCGCTGCTCTTAAAGCCCTCGCCCAACTTCTACGAATGTCCTTCAACGGATGCGCTGGATCCCGCATGTTGGGGAAAACATACGGAGAGAATTCGGGTCCAAGGCGCTTCCGCCACTCCAACAGTTCGGCTTTGCATCTAGCTGAAAGCGGAATGCTCCTGATTCCGGCTTGCGTCTTCGATTCCCGAATTCGGATTACATCATTAACCAGGTCAATGTCGTCCCACTTGAGAATTAGAGTCTCCCGATTGGGGCGCATTCCAGTCTCGAGCTGCACGACTGTGATAGCTCTAATGTGAGGATTAGAAACCGTTAGGATTTTCTCCTCTTCATCAAAAGTCACGATATGTGGCCGCCTGCATAGGCTTCGCTCTTCCAAGAGTTCGACTTCAACAAAGGGAGTACGCGCGATAAACCGCTTCCGCTGAGCGAGCTTCAGCATCCTTCGGAGTACTGCCAGATCCCTATTCACCGTTGCAGGCCCTGCACCCTCCGTTATTCGACGATCTTTGAAATCTTCAATGAGGTCTGGCGTGACTTGTGAAAGCCGTAACTTCGCGAAGCTAGCTTTTAGATTGTTGACGGAAGACACGTACCTGGAACGCGTCTTCAGGTGTCGGACCGTCGGAAGAAACTGGTCCGCCCACTCTGCAGAGACCCACCCCGCTGGGGTGGGTCTTAACGGGAACAGTACGGGCTACTGAGCGAAGCCAGCCGCCAAAGAAAGACTTGGGGGCCACCTGCCTTCAGACTATTTTTCAACGAATGTAGCCGGTCAGCGAGCTGCCGGACGCTACAAGGGGATAGTAATCACCGGGTGGGCCATTCGGATTCTGGCTATAGTCAGTACTGATCCACTTGCTCGGCACATAAGAGTACCCATAGAGATATTGCCCAATAGCGACAAAATCCACTTCATCATAAAGCACTGGAGAAGAACAGCACCCCGGGTCCGATCCCGGGGTCGATGTTACCCCCGCACCGATAACAACAACAGCGCCCACTTGCGATCCACCTATAGCCGCGGTGATGTCGGTGTTAGTCCAGGAACTGCCTCCGTTTGTCGACAACAAGAGGTCTATGTGTTGTTTCGCGCCGACATAAAAATAGTGTTCGCCACCTGGGCCGTAATAAGCATCGGATTTGTCGTAAAACCCGGAAATCACCCCACCGGACAAGGCGAGTGTATTTCCCGTGAGCGCGGACAGATCGCGGTTGTGCCAGCTTCCGTTATCGTACAGTTCGTATACGTGCTGGTTGGGGCCCAGATATCCAACGTGTTCGACGTTGCTGCTGTCAGCGAAGCCGGTAAGGGTCGTGTTGGTTGCTGCCAGCGTGTTCCCGGTGGCCGCCGTAAGATCACCATAACCCCACTCGTGGTTGCCACTATTCCAGTAAAGTTGGTAGATGTGCTGGTTTGTTCCGAGAAACAAAATGTGTTCACCCGGACTGTCCACAAAGCTAGCGAGCGGCGACTTGCTTACAGCGGAAGGAGCGCCTGCTGTAGCGGTAAGGTCGCCATATCCCCATTTTAGTAAGCCCGCGTTGAAATATAGCTGGTAAACATGGTTGTTGGTGCCGGAGTAGATAACATGTTCGCCAGGCGAATCGGAAAAACTGGTGAGCTGGGTTCCGGCTACCGCTGCAGGAGCTCCTGCAGTCGACGTCAAATCGCCGTATCCCCAAGAATTTGAGCTCGGATTCCAATATAGTTGGTAGACGTGTTGACTCGCTCCCAGGTAGATCACATGCCCGCCGAATATATCACCAAAGCTGGTTAGTCTGCTCCCCGAAATAGGCGCTGGGGCGCCTGTGGTCGCTGTGAGATCCTGCCACTCCCACGCGAAAACACCCTCCGAAGCAATGTATTCCTGCCAAAACATATCGACATGGTTTTTCGCGTCAATATAGAAGATATGTTTCGAGGTTGGGGCACCTTGCCCAAAAGATGGAATCGCGCTCAAGATGACCAAGAAAGCAACCGCAAGCATATAGCTCTTCATTTCTCTTCCTTTCCTATATCGTGACGCAATTTTTGCCGTGCTTTGGGGTATTGCTCCAGTGAAATCGTCTTGACTTTCAACGCGGAGGTCACCCAACGCAATTTGTCTGGGTGCGAGCTGAGAGGCATTGCCACTCCAGCACACATCGCTCACAGCCCAGCGAAGTGCCGCAGAAAACTATTGGCTGAATCCCGAGATTCGGCGGAGAATAGTACAGCTCAAGAGGAGAGTCAATTCAAAAATGCTTGCGCATGCACATTTTGATCATCAATAAATACATCTCCCGCAGAATGTTGGTTGTAGCGTCTTCGCAGTTTGGGCGGGGCAGTGGAAGCAATGTCCAAGCGCTAGACAGTTGGGATCAGAGAGTGCCGTCCGCTTCCGTCGTGTAATCGCGACGTTCGAAGTCGCCGAGGCGGCGACCGCGGTTGCATTCTGTTGTGAAGATGTTTTCCGGTCCAGCCCATCCACCCAATTGATATTTGCTCCGGGGATCAGGTGGCCGTAGGTATCCACCGTAATCTGAATTGAACTGTGCCCCATTTGATCCTTCACGTAGGCGAGAGAAGGGTCGGGTGTTATTTTCCGGCTGGTCGAAGGGAAACAGAATGGCCGCTGGACTGAGACCGTGCTGCACAATTGTCAGGGTACCAAGGACGATAGTGAAGCGCACATACTGGGGGAACAGGGCAGTCTTGCCAAGGCGGCTGCGGGACCGTGTCTGAGTCTTTGCCATAGAGACCCAATCATCCATTAAGCGCTTCCTGTGATAGGCGCGCTCCGTTAGGTTGGTCAATTGGCGCTATCAGGCCATTTCGCTCATTGACCGGTTTTGAGCGTAAACGGGATTTAACGCTAGTTGACCGGTCGCCCAGCGCTTGTGCGTCTATCGCCTTCCATTTTTGGCATAGTTGACTGCAGCAAGCATATATATGCTATTGTCAATTGCATTGGAGGTGCCCATGAAGGAGTTTGGGATCGACAGACAGGTGAGCGCCATTCGCGCGTTCAACCGCTTTTATACCCGCAAAATTGGCGTGCTGGATGGAATGGCGAGCAGCCCTTTTTCTCTTGCCAAGGCTCGGGTGTTGTATGAGCTAGCGCACCGCCAGCAGCCCACAGCCACCGACATCTGCAAGGATCTTGGGCTCGATGCCGGATACATGAGCCGCATCCTGCGGGATTTTGAACGCCGGAAGCTGGTACGGCGGGAGCAATCAAAGACCGATGAACGAGAAAGGTTTCTTTCACTGACTACCCAGGGTCAGAAAGCGTTTGTACCGCTTGACGAGCGCTCGAACCGCGATATCGCCGCAATGCTTGAGGAACTCTCGCTCACCGAGCGGAAGCAATTGGTAGAAGCGGTGCAGATGGTCTGCAGACTACTGGGGGGCAGGGCGGAACCGAAAACTCCCTATTTGCTGCGACAGCACGAGCCGGGGGATATGGGCTGGATCGTTCATCGCCAAGCAATTCTCTATGCCGAGGAATATGGTTGGGATGGGACATACGAGGGGCTGGCAGCGGAAATTGTGGCGCAATTCATCAAGAATTACGATCCGAAGCGCGAGCGCGCCTGGGTAGCCGAAAAAAATGGGGAAAGGGTTGGTGCTGTTTTCGTCGTGGAGGAATCAGAGGAAATTGCAAAGCTGCGGCTATTGCACGTTGAACGGGAAGCACGTGGACTGGGTATTGGCATGCGGCTAGTTGAGGAATGTATCCGATTCGCGCGGCAGGCAGGGTACCAGAAGATGAGGCTGTGGACGCAAAGCATTCTCCATGCGGCCCGAGGCATTTACAAAAAGACAGGATTCCAGATAGTGCACAAACAAAACCATCACAGTTTTGGGAAGGATCTTACGGCGGAGACCTGGGAACTCAACCTAAGCACGACGGCGTAGTTAAGCAAACTCGTCAATGAGCGATTTTTCGCCAACTGAGAACAAGCTCATGAACAGTGGCAGTAAAATATTTATTAAAATCAAGAAACTTCGCCTGCCGCCAAAAGTACAAGGGATGACCGTAAGCGATGCCTGTTCCTGCGGAATATCAGCGCGCAACAGATGACTTTTACAAGCTGTTGGCGGACGCCCGAGACTCAGCGGGGCTGACAACGACCAATCAGGCCTACACCATGGTTCAAGGGGTTCTGCAGGTTTTTCGCCGCCGCCTTGAAGTCAACGAAGCTATTCGCTTCCTGAGTGTACTGCCGGTCGGAGTGCGTGCTCTCTTCGTGGCCGACTGGGATGTCAACGAGCCTAAACTCTCGTTCGAAGACCGTGCCGTCATGACGAAGGAAGTCCGAGCGTTGCGGGCTGAACACAACTTCGCTCCCGAAACAGCCATACGTGCTGTGGCAACCGCTTTGAGATGCAACCTCGACGAAACGGCATTTGACCGGGTCCTTGCTACGCTCCCTCATGGCTCTTCGGAGTTTTGGCAGCCATGAACCGCTAGCCACGAGAGCGCTCAAAACCCCCTCAATGAGCGCTATCGCGATGTTACGTCAACGAGCGCATTTCCCCATCCCTTTCACTTTGGTGAGCTTTCGGTAGACGTGTGTAAGAGAACCTGTGATCTGGACCGAATTGTTCGCGGCAGGACCGTGCATGTTCGATAGAGAAGCTCAATTTTGCGATGTCGTCACGCTTCCGCGCGGAGCCGCCATTGATCCTCAAAGAAGTGGATTACGGCCTGCTGAAATGTGGGCTGGTAAGGTGTGGAGCTGTGGTCGCCTTCACATTCGCCAGCGCGCGCGGTTGGGATTGCTTTGAGGAGCCCGGCAATCTTCACGTTCGCGGCATCTGCCTTCCCATTAAGTATCAGAACCGGTATGTTGACTCGCTGAAGCGCCTCGGCAGGCAGACTCTCCATGAGTGCACCACGAATGACAGCGGCCATCACCTTCGGATCGGTTCCCGTGATCCGAGCCCCTATGAGGTTCGCCGAGGCGAGGTGTCCGGGAACCATTTCCCCCTTTTCCAGAATTTTTGCTCCCTCCTCCAACCACACGCGAGCAGTGATCGGACGAGGTACGGAGTCTGGAACCGGCCAATTCTTTGGAAACTCCATAACATGGTCTTCGATGGCGTAGTCCCCGAACCCAGCGAGAATGGCGGACTTCAACTGGGGTGGATGCAGGAGAAGCAACCTTGCGGCTGTACCGGCTCCCATTGAGAAACCGATCACATCAACGGTGTCGAGACGGAGGTGGTCAATGAGAGATACCACGTCTCGGGCCATCGCTGAATTCTCGTAAGATGCTTTCTCTCGCGGTTTATCAGAGGCTCCGAAACCACGCATGTCCGGCAAGATGGTCCGCGCACCTGCCGCCAGTAGTGCCCGGACTAAGCCGGGCCTTCCCTCGATCGGAGGATTGGGAAGCGGAAGGGCTCCGCCAAACACCTCTCTGAACATCTCTTGCCGCCTCTGCGCTAGCGGAAGAATACGCTCGAAATCTCCGAACTGACCAAGCCCATCGAGATACCCTCCATGCAGGAGAATGACGGCCGGGCCTTTACCTTCGTCATGATAGGCGATCTGGATTCCGTCAAAGGATCTGAAAATGTTCACCGGCGTTTTACGGGCTTGTCCCTTAGGGATTTTATGACAGAGTTGCGTATTCATCTCGCCAGTTGGCGAAATCCGGCCATTTCGCTCCTTGAGGGGTTTTGAGCGTAATCGCGATGCTACGCCAACGATGAATGGGCTTGGCATTTTGCGCTTTTACGATCCCGGTCAAAGAGACCGATTCGGGACCGAAAGGAACAGTCCTTTCTGTGCTGCGATATTTGGCACATCAAGGTATCCTCCAAATGGCGGGCGGATGTTGCAAGAGTCTGCGCGTTGACTAACCTCCAGAGCGGGAGGATAATCCGGTAATTCGAAGGGAACTTCCGTAGAGGTGCCCCAGTGAAAACTAAGGATTCTTGCGCGATTGTGCTTTGTACCGTTCTATTGTTGGGAACTGCGACCTCAGCGGCCGCTGGATTCAAGGTCATACACACATTCCGTGACAAGCCTGCAGGAGGGCCTTGCTCGACCTTAATCGCTGATTCGGTAGGGAATTTTTATGGGACGGCCTGCAGCGGCAGCGGGCGTGGAGTAGGCGCTGTCTACGAATTATCGCCGTTGTCGGGTGGAAACTGGGCCTATCGCGTACTCCACGTTTTTACTGGCGCTGACGGTAATACCCCTCAAGGAAAGCTTTTGCTCGACTCAGCTGGCAACCTATACGGTACCACCTACCAAGGTGGCTCCAACAACTCCGGCGTGGTCTACGAACTTTCGCCGACCTCGGGCGGACAATGGAGTACGAAAACCCTTTACAATTTCGGAGGCGATAGCGGTGGCCTTTGTCTTGGTGGTCTGGCTGAAGACGCACAAGGCAACCTTTATGGCGGCACGTGGCGGGGTGGAACCTACGATGAAGGGGTCGTCTTCAAGCTCACGCCAGGTTCAAACGGCCAATGGGCCTATACGACGCTCTATACGTTTACCATAGCTGGTCCTCAGACCGGCCTGGTCTTCGATGCGGCAGGCAACCTGTATGGTGGGGGCGAGTTTGGAATCTTTGTTCTGACTCCGAACTCGGGCGGGGGCTGGACTGAGAGCACCGCTTACACCTTCACCAAGGCAGACGGCGATAATCCTTTCGGGGATCTGGTCTTCGATGCGGCGGGCAACCTATACAGCACTAACCAGGCTGGCGGCGTTAACGGGGGCGGTACAGCGTTGAAATTGACGCCTAGCTCCGGAGGAACTTGGACCAGCACTGTAATGGCAAGCTTCCCCAGCAACAGTCAAGACGGAATCAGCCCGTTCGCAGGGTTATCCTTCGATTCAGCTGGGAATGTTTATGGAACGACCATTAGCGGAGGCAGTTTCCAGCGCGGCGTGGTGTTCAAGCTGACACCTGGTGCCGAGGGGACGTGGACCGAAAGCGTGGTGAAAAGCCTCACGGGTGGGCGTAACGGCAGTGGTCCTGACGCCGGCGTAATCGTGGATAACGCAAACAATATTTTTGGCACTGCCTCGTCCGGTGGCCTGCAAAGCTGCCTAAATGGCGCCGGATGCGGCATAGTGTTCAAGATCATTCCCTAGAATTTGTTCGGCCCGTTCCTGAAAATCCTTGTCGCGAAGCTCGCGAGGTGGGTGGCCCATCATTGCTTTCGCCGCTTCCCTATCTTGGCTTTTCAATCCTGTCCGCCAGCCACATTCGCAACTGTTGAAACCAGGTCAGCATGACCGGACTCCGGTCACAACGAAGCATGAAAAGCGCCAACCCCCTGTTTGCAGTGAGTTACGGCTCTTTTCAAGGGAGGCCATTACACTCAGAACCCGCCACCGGAATCTTACTGTTCGCGGCTGCCCTGCAACCTGTCCAACAGGTCTTGAATCTCGGACTTCGAACGCAGGAACTGCGCGTCGTCTTCCGAATCAACAAGAAACGCAAAATATAGGTCTTTCACCGCATCATCGCTGCCGGGAGGAAATTCTGTCTCGCCTCTCCATTCCGACTCGATAACGAAGTTGTGAACGTCATTCCATTGCTTCTTGCCAGCAAGGAAATCCCTCACGAGAGACTCGAAATCAATGAGTCGGAACGTGGTCACTCTTGGGAAGTGTAACCCGAAGCCGAGTCAACTGGCGAAATCAGGCGATAGCGCTCAAAACCCCTCAATGAGCGTAATCGGGATTTTTCGCCAACAATTTCACTGTGCCGCTACGCGAGGAACTCAACGGCTCCCGTTTCGAGGTTGTACATCGAGCCTGCAATCTTTATCTTGCCGCTGGATTCGAGGTCCCGAAGCACTGGGCTCTTTTCCCGAATGTTAGCGATAGTCAGGGAAACGTTCTGTCGCGCCACAGCGTCTACGAACGCGTAGTTCTTGGCCGTGCGCTCCCCCGTGTAGTGAGTGGCTCCAACGGCCGGACGGATTTTCGCCAACAACGCCGTGAGATTGCCGAGCTCCACCCCGTCAATGACACCCTTGACCGCTCCGCAAGAGGTGTGGCCCATAACAAGCACAACTTTTGAGCCTGCCACCTTGCAAGCGAATTCCATGCTGCCCAACACGTCCTCGTCAGCAACGTTGCCCGCCACCCGACTGCTGAAAATGTCACCGATACCAAAGTCGAAAATCAACTCCACGGGTGCTCGTGAGTCAACACAGCTCAAGACAATCGCTGCCGGATACTGTCCCTTCGCAGTCGCCTGAACTTCGCGCATGAGATCGCGATGCTGCGATTTGCCCGACCGGAAGCGTTCGTTGCCAGCTTTCATCTGCTGGATGATTTCGTCCGGTGTCATCTTGTCACGCTGCTCGCTGGTAAGGTCCGCGTGGGCCAACATGCTTCCAAGACTTACCTCTACTGCGCCGACAGCGGTCGCAATGCCGACAGCCTTGAAAAAGGCCCGGCGGTCAAATAAATTCCCCCCGTCGCTGAGTAGTTGCGTGTTCATGGCCGTTCTCCTTTGAGGACTGTCATTTTATCTCAGCCACACCCAATATCATCATCCCTTGTTGGAGCGTAGTTTCCACGCAACCTTTGGAATATCGTGATTCGGAGCGGGAATTGATAGTTGACGAAAACACATTACACTCATTGAGACCTGAGGGAATGCTCGGTACCCGAGACCGGCTCGCCGCAAGATAAGCATGTTCTCGCGTTCTATAATCAGAGCAAACAAGGAGTTGTGTATGCGCCAATCGTCAATGCTTGCTGTCTTCGTTTTGTTGACCTCATTTGTTGCGCGGGCCCAAGGTGTTCTCGTCATGCCGAAGCGGGACCCCTCTATACCCCCTTTTGGCGTTGAGCTCAAGCGGACTGTCGTCAATGTTGAACTGCAATGCAAAGAAGGTAATTTGTCGATATCCGAAAAGGGTACCGGATTCGCGGTCGCGTATACCGATCCGCGGTTGCCCAAGGGCACGTATGTTAGCTACTTGGTGACCAACCGCCACGTGGCTGAATGTTGGGAGGAGCCCGCCCACCGCCCAAGGGACATCCAGTCAGCGGTCATCCGTGCGAACACTAAAGATGGTTCTTCAAGAAGCCTTGCTCTAGATCTTCGTTCGTGGCATGTTCCCGCAGATGATTCTGTCGATCTAGCCGTAATGCCAATTAGCCTGCCAGAGGACCTTGCAATCGAGCTTATTTCCGTGGACGACTTCGCCACAAAAGACTACATGTACAGTAATCAGATTGCGGAAGGTAGCCCAATTCTTCTATCCGGGTACTTTTATCAGTTTCCCGGAGAGCGGAGACTTCAATCTATCGTCCGGCAGGGAATCCTTTCGATGATTCCGGACGAGCCACAGAAAACAACCACGGGTAAGCCCGGAACCGTGTACCTAGCTGACGTTCACATATTCCTGGGAAACAGCGGTTCGCCGGTCATGGTCAGCCCTGACTCGATGCACGTTGGCGGTTTCCACCTTCTGGGCGTCGTCAGCGGCTATTACTATGAGGATGCGGAATTCAACCTGGAAATCGCAACGACCGTCAAAGGAGCCGCAAACGCGAATAGCGGCATCGCCATGATCGTGCCAGCGGATCTTCTCAAGTCTTTGCTGGACGCGCCAGAGCTCAAAGGACCGCGGGAAGCTCTCATATTACAAACCACCAGAGTGAAAAACTAGAAGCTTCTCCATTCCGAGCCGGACGCTCTTATCATCGTGCCCGGTCCGCAAGGAAACGCAGACGCCAGCGACCAAGATCGAACTGAGAAGCTTGATTGCGAGATTCAGTTGCGAGTGCGGGCTGGATTTCTAAGCCCTCCCAGCCGGGCCGATCAACACAATTTCCCAGCGCTCTCACGTCGCACTGAAAAACGGCAGAGGATGTGGTTAGGAAAGAGTTGACTTTGAACCAGCGCCACCTGTCCAATGACTCTGGACACCATGGCGATCGACAACCCTATAGACGCAGCCGAGCCGTATCTCAAGGAATCGTCCGACACCTCTCTTGGCCTTGTTTTGCTTGCTGGCGAGATGGCATTCCCACATGCAGCTCCCCTTCTCAAGTTTGTCGAACTCGTTTCTGGCCATTTTTCTGCAAAGGAAAGGCGGAACCGCGCCCAACTTTTCCTCGACCTGCTACGCGATCAACAGAGGCTTCTGGAAGTCCTGGGTAACAATTACGACAAGATTAAGGTGAAAGTCGAAGATCTCGCCGAGGCTGTGCAGCTGGCAGTATTTCGTGACGCCGAGGCCTTCAACGATAACAAGCGCGACCGCTACCTGAATATCCTGGGCAACGCCGTCCGCAGTGAGGAACAAATTCAAGACCTCGCCTCGTTCATTCGTGACGTCGAGATGCTCGGAGAGGAGGACTTTGTTGTCCTCAAGGTGCTTAACAGAGTGATGAACAAGCCGGAAGGATGGGGGCCGCCCGGCCAACAGAAGCTACACCCCAACAACTTCATCCAAAGAAGAGAAGATCTAGTCGTCCAGGTTGCGCAAGCACTCGGCATCAAGACAGATATGGGCAGCACAGGGCAAACATTCAGCCGCGAGGAGGGCTACTCCATCTGCGCGCGGCTACAGGGATTCGGTGTCGCCCACGAGATCGACCTCAGCCCTAGGGAGGTTCCGACCGGCGACTACTGCTTCCGCCCCTCGAAACGAGGGCTCATGCTTCTCAAGCTGATCGGCGAGGACGTGCCGAACTAGGACCGCTACTTTCCGCCAGAGAAAACCACTTAGAACGCCGCACGACGCACGACCGCGACGCCCGGCGCCCCTCACGGGATCGCCCACTTTCCCAACCGAATCTGTCCGCCTTTTGTCCGTGAAGATGAGCCAAAATGGGCAAAAACCAAGCTAACAGCGGGAAGGGTTTTCCAGTGTTTCGTTGTACTCAGGTGTACTGGTTTGTCCGGCGTGTAGGGCAGAATCGGACTACGAACCAGAGGGTCTGCGGACCATTCGCGCCAAATGAGCTTACTCCCCCAAGTCTAGGTCTACTGCTTTGTTTTCGGCTGGTTTTACAGGCGTCTCTTTCAATTCGTTCAGCACGCCCTTCAACGCGAGCTGCCACTTAAGTACCGGGTGACCCAGCCGAACCGCGAGGTTCCGATCGTGAAGAAGGCCGAAGAAGATCAGGAATGAACAAAATCCGATGCAATAGCCCTCACTGATGGTCGCAAGTGTTGAGGTGGTGACGCTATGAGCGACGAACTAGCTTGACAAGTCTCCGTGTACCAGCCGTGTACCTCACTTGGGCGATTCTAGCGATTTTGTCCATTTACGCTTTTTGTGAAATCAGTAACTTGCGTGTTCTCAATACTCCTTAAATTAGTTCGATTCCCGCCGGCTCCACCATAGAAGTTTGAACCAATCTCGGGAGGCCCAACTGGCCTGTGATCGTGGCTCTGAAGGCTTCCCAACCGAAGTTTTCCCACAAGCGCGTATCATCTGTCGACATGAACGCACACACGTTCTTTGTAATTTTAGAAACCATCTGGAGCTTTGCAGTTAGAGCCTGGAGCGGCATCGGGCCCCTAATTGGTGTGTTGATCGGTGCTTGGCTTACTCGATCATGGCAACGAAAGCAATGGGCTCTGGAGAACAAGAAGGCTGAGTGGCGAGAACTGATCAGCACGCTCTCTGAGAGCTTCCGTTGCATCGTGAAGAACTGGCCCCATGGAGTGATTACCGCTGTGTCGCGTGAAGACGCTCGTGAAACTCTGGAAGCCGAAGTTGCCGGGCAGAGGATCATTGAGGATCGAATCTTCATTGACACGCAGCTGCGGGAAAGACAGATTCATGATCGTTGGGCGCTGCTTGTGGGGGAACGCGACTTCAACAGAGTTTGTAATTATTGGAAAGACCTCCACAACGATCTAGTCCGGATGGCGCACAAAGACCTCCACATCAAAGACTAACTCCGTACTGAAACCTACTGAAACCTGGTATCTGGTTTTTTCATGTACTTACAACGCGTAAGATCGTCATCTGTGCGCTGGTAAGTTCTTTCGTTGCTATTTCACGTTGCTTTCGAATCCCACTCTCTCCGCCACTCCTGAACTTCCGTTTCGAAACCGGTTCTTTTCGACACAGGTTGCGCTAATTGGTGTTGTTAGAAAACCCTCTCCAAAACGAACGCTACGGACCAGCGTAAACATTGGTTCGGAGCACCTACGCTGAAGATGTTAGAAAAGTGTAGTTTTCTAACACGCAGGTCCCACCGTGAGTTCTGCTCATTTCGCCTTTCATCAGGCGAATTTTCAAGACGTGTAATGGCAAAAGTTCTCTGTGAGCCAGTGTGTCGAGAGACCGGTAGCTAGTCGCGGTTGTGAGGGGATTTTTGAGCGTAAATCGCCTAATTTCAACAATTACCGCCGCGCTCTTCAGCTTCAAATTAGTTGCGGAAGACAGGGTGTCTACAACGGTAGGCAGTCCAGTCAAGAAGGAGAATTCGTACTATATCGCGAGTGCGAGCCTCGCGCAGTGGTACACTCCAGCGGTTATCGCTGGAGACCAGACATGAAGGCCCCTGTGTTTTATCGAATCGCCGCTGTGCTTCTGCTTTTTTTTGCTGTCGGACATACCCTCGGTTTTCGCCAATCCGATCCGACATGGGGAGTGGATACTCTTCTCAACTCCATGCGGTCCGTGCACTTTGACGTGCAGGGGTTCAGCCGGACCTATTGGGATCTTTTTGTTGCGGCTGGATTCTCTGTTGGTGTGTTTTATTTCTTTGCGGCGATCTTAGCGTGGCAACTGGGTGGCCTTCCGGCAGAGACTTTGGCGCTTATGCGCGGCACGGCTTGGGCGTTCGCTTTTTGCTTCGCCGGCATCACGGTTGTGACCTGGAGATACCTCTTTGCCCTTCCTATCGTTTTTTCAGTGGTGATTACAGCGTGTCTGATCGCGGCAGCGTGGCTTTCAGCCCAGCCAATCTGAAGCGGAAGTCGCTGCCGTGACGGTAATTGCAAAGGGCGAGTCAGTGAAGCCCTTGTTCGGTGGCTCAAAGGGATTGTTGGCGTAACATTGCGGTTACGCTCATTGAGGGGTTTTGAGCGCTATGGCCTGTGGCTGTTGAAAAACTCCTTCTTTTGAAAAAACGGTCCCGGCGGAGGGATAGAAAATGTCCACCAAAATCGAGAACGTCGTTTATAGGGCATCCTAGCGCGATGAAATTTCTGCGAACTTCTACAGTTTGAGTTGTTCAACAGCCACGCCTGATAACGTCAGTTACCGCGCAACTACCATTGGGGCAACGCAAAGAGAAGCCGCCCAGAGGACGGTGTAAGTTGTTCGACACGCTTTGAGGCTAGAGCGCGGGGACGGGAACCAAGAATTCCCATCCCCCGTTTTGCCGTCGCAGCCGAAAGAGAAAGGCTAGCAAAAGCTGCCAGGGCAAAGTCTAAATGGCACAAGGTCACTAGCTACCTTTGATGCCCTTGTTTATCAGGACCTTGACGTCAACCCTCCGGTTCTCAGCCCGGCCAGATGCCGTCTCGTTCGATGCCGCTGGGTCGGTTTCACCATACGCACCTGGAGCCGTGATGTGCCGTACCGGTACACCATGCTGGACCAAATAGTCGATCACCGCTTGTGCCCGGGCCTGGCTCAGCTTTGTGTTCATTGCAGCGTTACCCGTCGAGTCGGCGTAGCCCTGTATCTCGATGATGTATCCAGTTTGGTCCTTGGCTTTTTGCGCCAGGTCGGCGAGTCGCGTCTGGTCAGCCGCCGCGATCTTGGCGCTCCCGGTTGCGAAGTTAATGGTTCCCTGGCCCTTCAACTCATAGTCGCCCAACTCAGAAAAACGTTTCGTGTTGGCCTCAATGTCGTCGATGTTCTTTTGAATATCCGCCTTGTTAGTCGCAATATTCTGGGCGTTGGCAGACGTTGCCTGCTGGTTGGCCGCAATATCTTGCTTGTTGGTAGAGATATCCTTCGCGTTGGTCGAAATATTCTGTTGGTTGGCAGCAACTTGCTCTGCGGTGGGATGCAAGCCGGCCTGGATCATTTCGGCTGTTTGTAGATCGCTGGCATCGAAGGTGATCGATTACCCCTGCTGTATACCACGGAACCCGAGTCTACACCGACAACTCCACGTCAACCGCTGCGGTGACCGATGCTAATGGCAACTCAGCTGCGGCAGCTGCATCTAGTTCTTCGACCACCGCTGTTCCCTACTCGGTAGATTATTCGGTCTTCATCCTCGACATCGAAAGCCCGCAGCCAGACGGCTCCTATAAGATACTGCGAACTCTAGACCAGAAGGGCCTCTACAACACTATGTACGGCATCGGTTATGGCAAGGGCAAGCATCCCATCCCCAATCTCATTGACGAAGGGGCGAAGTGGCTACACGAAAACAATCTGGGGAAAGAGCCAGCCACTTCGTGCAAAGGGCAACGACCTCTATGAAACAAGCATTATGGATCGGCACGCTCTGTATTGTGTTCGCGACAGTGGCAGATGGTCAGGAGCAGGCGCTCAGTCTGACGTTGCTCAAGACTTCAATCCGAACGCAGAACGACATTCTTAACCTCTCGCAAAATGGGACACAGGCTTTTCTACCGACAGTGGTGGGCTGTCCTGCGACCGCGAAAAAGGGATGCACGTTGGAGATTGACATCTCCAGTCAGTTTCTCAGCACCAACGATGCGGGGGTTCTCATTACTGTAACTGTCAGCGGCTCGGGCCTGCCGGGGATTGACCCCGACGCCACCATCACGGTCTGCGGCGAGTGTGGCGATAGTACGTCCCCATTCCAGTGGATGCAGAGGAGCGTACCAGCAGGGACTAAAGCCACTGTGACGGTTGAATTTAGAATGCCATCGGCTGGAAGTACGACTGCTCAGGCCGCGGATCGCATCGAGACCATTAAATTGTTCAGGAACTGACATTGTGTACTAGTGAGGATGCTTGGGGTTCAAGGGGGAAATATGATAAAGACACTACAACATCGTGGTTCGGTTTCGAGGTTCCGCCTGCCGATCGCTACTGCCGCCCTGTTAGCGTTCGCGCTCGCACCCACCAGCCAGGCGCAAACTTTCACCGTGCTCTATAACTTCGGCTCGTATGGAGCGAATCCTTACGCAGGATTGATTCAGGACAAAGCAGGAAATCTATACGGTACCACCTTAAACGGTGGCGAGCGGGACGCAGGAACGGTCTTCGAGCTGGATACCACTGGCGCGGTTACAACGTTGTATACCTTTACCGGTCGCACTGGAGACCACAGTAAACGACCTTACGCGGGCGTGGTTCGTGACGATGGAGGAAACTTATGGGGCACCTTCGAGAAGGGCATTGACCATCGGCTCTATCAGGGGTTCGTGTACCGGATCACAGAGGGCAAGGAATACAAGCCGCATATTTTTACTGGGCCACCCTCGGATGGGCAATTCCCGGTGGCGGGGCTGATGCGCGATCAAACGGGCACGCTCTACGGCACCACGGGTGGTGGGGGAACCGTTGGCGATGGAACAGTCTATAAGTTAGACGCGGGTAAGGAAACCATACTATACAACTTCACTGGCATGCCCAGTGATGGTGCCGGTCCTCAAGGAGTCTTGGTTCGGGACGCAGCGGGTAACTTATTCGGTACGACCGAAGAGGGTGGCGCTTCCAATTTCGGAACCGTCTTCAAGTTGGATACCACCGGGACGGAGACCGTACTACATTCGTTTACTCTTTCTGACGGTCCGCCCAGTCCCGACCTGACCCTCGATGACAAAGGAAATCTGTACGGCGCGACACTTGAAAATGCTAACGCAGGATCGGTATTTAAAATAGACACGGCGGGCGACTACAACATTTTGTACACATTCCTAGGTGGAACCGACGGAGCGGAAGTGTTGGGACCCCTCGCGATCGACCCGTCCGGCAACTTGTATGGTACGACCAGGTACGGTGGCAACCTGTCCTGTGGCCAGTCTGGGGAAGGTTGTGGGGAAGTGTTCGAACTCAAGACTACTGGCGAGAAGATCGCCATGCACACGTTCTCGGGACCGGATGGGATGGCCCCATCGTCGGGGGTGATACGGGACGAAGCGGGTAATCTTTATGGAACCGCGCCACGCGGAGGTACTGGAGCGGGAGTTGTGTTCAAGATCACCCCTTGATTCGGCGCTGCGGCAACACCTGGACCTTAAAGATACCTCGTCATTGCCCGGCGATGCCCGGTCTCTACGCGCGTCGAGGGGTTACGGTTTCTTCCAGGCAGTCATCGACTTTAGCTCATCCATGATTTCCTTCAGCCTCTGGTCGCGTCTGGCGTGATCGTCCGTTGCACCGAAATCTGGTCTGGGCATTTGCAAGTAGGCCAGATTAAGCTTCTGAATCTCGGCGATCTCTTGCCTCAGCGCCTCGACTCGTTCTCGAATACCCCCATCCATTCGACAACATTATATCTGCCTTCCTCCGCCAAGTTGCCGTGCTGCTTACCGTGGATCATACAGGCGTTGCGAATGACACTGAAGTGCCATTCCCCACTACAATGGGCGAGAGTATCTTCGTTTCATTCGGCGAGGAGTCGTGCAATATGAGCCATCAAACCGCAATTGAAAGCTCAGTGGATCGTGTCGTGAGTGTGACCTACTCGGCTCTTTCCGAATTAAACCTTCAGCTACCCAAGAGTGGGCGCGTCGAGCACTCGGCGAGTACGGTTTTGTTTGGTGAAGGCGGGAAACTCGACTCGCTTGCCCCGGCCAACTTCATTGTGATCGTGGAGGCGCAGTTGGAAGTGGCGTTCGGGTTCCAGTTTGATCTTACCCAGGACGACCCTTTTTCGTCGGAGACCGGGCACTTTCAGACCGTGCAATCGCTGGTGGACTACATTTCCCGTCTGGTGCAACAGAGATCCTACGCAACCACCTGACACCCGATTTCAGGTATCCAGACCATTACTACGCCGCCTTCTTCTGCTTCACCTTCGCCCACCGAGCCCGCTGGAAGGCCGCGATCTTCCTTCGCGCTGCTACCGACATTGTCCGCTTAGGTCGCACCACGACTCCGTTCGATGAAGCTCTCTTGGCCCATCGTGCTTTCTGCGCGAGGCTGATCTTCTTGCGGGCTGCTGCCGATAGAGTATGCCTTGGCTTCGTGTAGAGGCTTCCGCCGTTTAGCTTGCCCAGTACTGATAAAGCCGCGTCTATGTGCTTGAGTTGAGTTACTAAGTTCGTCCGCTCGGCTCTTAGCTCCGACACCATCGACACCAGTCCCTTGAGATTCGACATGGTTCCCCCTCTGGACGATTGTATAGCGCTGGAAGCGTCGATGCCTACGCCGCCGACATCCGCGCGGGCCGACGCCGCGCACGTCCACGGCACTGAGATAGATTTCCCCTCAGGCGCGGGGCAAAACCACCGACACTACATTCAGGAAAAGATCTGCGCCGCGTGCGGCACTTTCCTAGCACTTCCCGCTATTCCAGATAGTGCGGCAATTTGTGAACTTGCCGGTTGCCTCTAGAACTTGTCCCAAACGAGTACCAACCAATGAAAAGGAGAGGAAAAAGTTTATGAAACATCGCAAACCAGTGTTGAGAGTACTGGCGGTTGTTCTGGTGTTCGTGTGCATAGCTGCTGCAGCGGACGCCCCAAAGCTGACCTTCAAGTTCAAAACCCTAAGGGGAGTGTCTAAGGCCGAGCAGACCAGCATGTACGGGATCAATAACAACGATGTCGCAGTGGGCTATTACCTCGATCAAAAAAGCATCGAGCACGGTGTTCAGTGGGACGGCAAGGACAAGAAATTTACCACTATCGACGACCCGAAGGGAGACATGGGCAGCGAGTGCATCAATCTGAATTCAAAGGGCACGATTGTGGGTGGTTATTACACCGCCAACAGTCTCTTCGGATTTGTGTACAAGGACGGAAAGTTCACCGACATTGGTCCTACCGGCGTGGTATCGGAGGCCTGGGGGATCAATGACAAAGGAGAGATCGCTGGCTTTGTGACCGACTCCAACAACGTCGTACATGGGTATTTCTGGGATGGCAAGAAATACACAATCCTCGACTATCCCGGCGCAAACAACTTCACGGCCGCATGGGGGATCAATAATGCCGGTTTGATCACCTTGCAGTGGATCGATTCCGGGGGCAACTACGAAGCAGGCCTGTACAACACCGAGACCAAGAAATACAGCAACCCGATCACTGTACCGGGGGCAGCCCAGACCTATATTCACTCCATCAATAACTCGGGCGACATTGTTTTCTCCTGGGACGACTCGAGCGGTAATTCCTTTGGCGCACTGCTTATGGGCAAGAAGTTTTACAAGTTCAGCGATCCAAAGGCCCCGGATTACACCCGGCCCGACGGCATCAACGACAAGCGCGAAATCGTTGGACGTTTCGAGCCCACCGGCTCGAAGTTTGAGCAAAGCTTTGAAGCCACCTACTAGCAGGTTGTCTAGAAGTCTCTAATCAATGTGGTGCATGACCGGAAAGCCAGTGATTGAAAATCAAAAAGGAGAATTCTATGAAATCCAGAACTTTGACTTTGTTTACCGCGATGGCTTTTTTCGCACTGACGATCACGGTTCAACTCTCAGCGCAGACCAGTCCCAGCAAAATCATCACATTCAACGCTCCGGGCGCGGGCAAAGACGCCGGCGAAGGCACGTTCGCCTACGGCATCGTCAAGTCGGGGGCGATCGCTGGGTGGGACATTGACGCCAGCGGTGTGTTTCACGGCTTCCTGCGTGCTGTTGATGGCAGCTTCACGACGTTCGTCGCTCCAGGCGCGGGAAAGGACCGCGGCTATGGCACTGTCGCCTACGGGATCAACCCGTCAGGGGCGATCGCCGGGGATTATGACGACGCTAGGAACGTGTTCCACGGCTTCCTGCGCGCTACCGATGGCAAAATCAAGACGTTCGTCGCTCCGGGAGCTGGCACTGCCTTCGGCCAGGGCACTTTCGCTGTGAGCATCAACCCGGCGGGGACAATAGCGGGATATTTCAGTGACACGAGCAATGTGTATCACGGCTTCCTGCGCGTTAGCAATGGAACCATCAAACGGTTCGATGCTCCGGGCGCGGGCACTGGCTCCGGCCAGGGCACTCTCGTTGACTACTTCTCAGGGATCAACCCGACGGGAGCAATCACGGGATCTTATTTAGACGCGAGCAGTGTGTATCACAGCTACGTGCGCGCTCCCGACGGAAGCTTCACAACGTTTGACGTCCCTGGTGCGGGCACTGGGAAGCTCCAGGGCACTCAATCCGCAAGCATTAATCCGGGTGGCACGGTCGCGGGAGAATACATAGACGCGAGCAATGTGTATCACGGCTTCTTGCGCGCTTCCGACGGCACCGTTACGGAGTTCGACGTTGCGGGCGCGGGCACTGACGCCGGTCAGGGTACCGTCCCCCAGAACCTTAACCCGGCGGGCCTGATCGTCGGATTCTACATTGACGCCGATGACACGTACCATGGCTTCCTGCGGGCTGAAGGCGGCATCACGAAGTTCAGTGTTCCCGGCGCGGGCACTGGTTCCGGCCTGGGCACGATCCCAACATCCAACAACCAGGCGGACGCGATCACGGGGTACTACGGCGACGCGAGGGGGGTGTGGCATGGTTTCGTACGGACACCATGAGCCCGAGGGAGGGGCTAGCCGGCCTTTGACGCCGCCACTGCAGAAGGCCGCCCTTCGATAAGAGCGACGGATTGGTGCGGACAAGAGATTTCCTCTGCAGTCGGGCCGACATCCTCGGTTTGGGTGTCGGCTTCTTTATTGCGCAGCAAAGTTGCTCTTGAGGATCTTTCAGCCGAGTCAGAACACTCTGTGAGCCAATCGTCTGGGTGGTTCTAGTAGGAGACTGTGCGCGGCCCGTTCAGAAGTGTTCGAGCATCATGACGTTGCTCTCGAAGGTCCTCTTCATGTATGCGAGATAGCGGCCGTCGGGCGAAGCTACAGGATCATATAGCCACGACTCGCCCATGGGCGCTTCGGCCAACACTTGCAGGTTGCCACGCAGATCAATGAAGAGGAGCACTGTAGATGCTTCCGACCAGGCAGTGCCGAACATGTGGCTTCCATCCGCCGACCAGGCTATGGATTGCATCTCGTTCCACTTCCAACCCTGTAGCGGTAAAATCGCGACTTTGCGATCGGCTAACGTCAGAATCCGCACTCCGCCTGCGGATGCTGCCGGATAAGCGATGGCGATCTTGCTTCCGTCGGGCGATAGAGACCAACGCAACTCCGCGCTAGGGGGGACCTCCACGCGTTGGATCTCCGCGCCCTTGCCCTCGACAGGATCAAGAATGAAGAAAACGAGATGCTGTCCCTGGACTTCCGACAAAACACAGCGCGCCGACGGCACAGAACCGCACGAGTAGATGTAATCTCCGCTCAGAAGAACGGAACTGACACCTCCACCCACGGGCATGCTCATCAACCTTTTGGAGGGGTCGTGACGGTCCGCCGTCGCTGCCACTGTGTACAGCAACCGGTCCCCGGTCGGGCTGGATACAGGCCATCGGTAGCTCTCCGCGCCAGAAAGCAAGATTTCCGGGGTTCGGTGGTCAATTCGCCGCTTGAGAATGGCAGACCTGCCACTTCGGATGGAATAATAGAGCACTGCTTTGCTGTCTCGGGTCCAATCCGTTGGATAACTGTTCCACTCGTCCAAAGTCAGGCGCCGCGGATTGAATATTTTGGCTCCGAATTCTAAATTGCCCAGGTAGACAGCATCGCGTGCGACTTTGGACACGTAGGTGAACCGCTTGCCATCAGCGCTCGCCCGGAAATCGTTCACGTCCGGTGTTACATTCGCCAGGCGCACCGGCGGGCCCACCGGCTTCCCGCTCCCCGGATCTGTCGCGATAGACCAAAAGCTGGAATCGGCGTAGGGAGACGGATCCGGAAGAGGATAGAGAATCCGTCCATTAGGAAGCCAGGCTACTCCGGGGCCCGAGAGAGGTGCCATCAATCTCGGTTCGGACAAAACGACGGTGCGGTGACTTCCTTGGAGGTCGCAGGTCTCGATCACGACATCTTGTTTGTCATGTTCATTGCGGTAACGGATGTAAACCAATCGTTGTCCACTCGGCGACCAGGCAGGCGACACGATACCGTCCCTGGTGTCGAATTCTGCGATCCGGTGCGGCTCCTCGCCATCGCCTCCCATCAACCATATTTCAGCGGCTCCTGGGGCGCTCTGGTAAGCGATGTGCGATCCATCGGGTGAGACTGCGCAGCTTCCATCGCAGAAACTGTCGAGCAGTTTTCGCGAAGCGCCATCCCCTATGGACACTTTCCAAAGTCCGGAACGCTGACCTCGCCCCGTCGCTAGCAAATGGTTTCCATCCGGGAACCAATCAACTGGAGTAAAGTCAGAAGAGGGGAGCTGGCGAAGCTCGCCAGTGTCGATCTGGAGCAAATAAATCTTCCACGCGGTATCGCTGTAGGCCAGATACTTGCCATCACGGGAAATTGCTGCGTCATTTATCTGAACGCCGGGGGCGCGTGCGGTGAGCTGTCTGCGGACAACTTCCTTCTGCGCCCTCGGTGGTGAGTTGCTGACGTCCCAGCGCCGAACAATCGTGAGGCCAAGTAGCACAAGAAAGATGAGCGTGCCGACTGCCAACTCTCGGTGTCGGCGGATGAATTTAGATCCGCGATAGGCGAGAGTGCTGGGCCGCGCCGTGATGGGGAACCCGTCTCGATGCTTGCGTATGTCTTGCGATAAATCGTCCACCGAACCATATCGCCGATGGAGTTCCTTTCTGAGCGCCATCATGACGATCGCGTCCAGGTCGCCCAACAAGCAACTGTGCATCCGCTTCGGATCGCTATCTCGTGCGTCGCTGATCTCTTTCGGCGTAATCGAGGCGGTCGTACCATCGGCCAGGGTTTGTTCTCCAGCTCGCGTGACTACGGCGCTCGGTTTGACAGGTTCTTCTTCGCAGATGGCTCGTTCGATTTTTAGTGGCGTGTGGGTGTTGAACTTGTAAGGCCGATGTCCTGTCAGCAATTCATAAAGCAGCACACCAAGAGAATAAACGTCGCTGGCTGCAGTGATCGTTTCAGCTTTGATTTGTTCTGGACTTGCGTATTCCGGCGTGAACGCCCGAAACGTGGTCTGGGTCTTTCCACCTGCGGCGGCCCCAAGATCGCTATCCAGAATCTTTGCGATGCCGAAATCCAACAACTTTGGCACACCCTCCGCAGTCACGAGAATGTTGGCGGGCTTGATGTCACGATGAATGATCTGGTGCTGATGCGCATACTGCAGGGCCGAGCACACTTGCAGGAAGAGTTGCAGACGCGCGGGGATTCCCAGCTTGTGGGAGTCACAGTACTTGTCAATGGGTCGGCCCTCGACCAACTCCATCACAAAATAGGGCACACCCTCATCCGTGGCTCCGCCATCGTGCAGGCGAGCGATATTGGGATGGTCGAGGCTGGCCAGTATCTGCCGCTCGTTCTTGAAGCGACCAATGACGAAACCGGAAGCCTCGCCGGCGTGCACCAACTTGATCGCGACTTGTTTTTCAAACTGATCGTCAGCCCGGACTGCGCGGTAAACTTCGCCCATACCCCCGCTGCCCAGTGGCTCAACGATGCGGTATTGGGAAATTCTCTTGCCAATCATCAGCCTTTCATTGTTTCCAGGATCATCCTGCTCATTGCCTCCCTCCCCGGCCAAAGCAGGTGCGACCACTTCCAGCGCTGACCCTTCGATGAACTTCCCAGTTCGGCTTCCGTAGGAAACCAGCGATTCGACCTCCCAGCGCAAAGCTTCGTCGCCGCCACAGGCGCGGACTAAGAAAGCGGCTCGCTGGCTTTTCTCGCACTCTAGGGTGGCGTGATACAAGCGTTCGACATTCTGCCACCGCTCAGCATCCATCGCGGTGTTCTCCATCCATCTCTCGCCACAGCCAGGCTCTCGCCAGATTCCAGTCCCGCGTCACGGTATCGGTAGAGATCTTCAGCACCGCCGCAGTCTCTTTCAGCGAGAGGCCGCCGAAGAAGCGCAGTTCGACCACACTGCTCTTTCTGGAGTCCACTGCGCCAAGTTTGTTCAATGCCCCTTCCAAAGCCACCAGATCCAAAGAAGGATCGGCGGATACCATCAGAGCTTCGTCTAGAGTGACCCGGCGCGTATCCCCGCCGCGCTTGAGATAACTACGCGAGCGGGCATAGTCGGTAAGAATGCGCCGCATCAGCCGCGCACAAATGGCAAAAAAGTGGGCCCGATCCTGCCAGCTTACATCGTCGAGATTCACCAATCGCAGGTAAACCTCGTTAATCAGCGCGGTGGTTTGGAGGGTATGGCCGTCTCGCTCTCTGGCCATGTGGCGCTTGGCTGCTCTGCGTAATTCGTCGTAGACCAGAGGGGTCAGCTGTTCGAGCGCGTGCTCATCCCCGGATCCCCAAGCCCGGAGAAGTTGGGTGATGTCGCGAGATGGAGACGTGCCCATGGAACATGCCGTCGTTCACTGGGGCCCAATTGCGCAACAGAGTATCACAGTTGTCTGCCGCCTTCTACAACAGCAGCCATACCAGCCTGGCTGCAACTATTGCAACAGCATCAGTGACGAGAGAAGACTCGGCTGCGGCACTTTCAATGCACTTCCCGCTATTCCAGATAGAGCCGCAATATACGACACAAAATCTCAGACAAAAGGACAAAACCATGAAACTGAGGATCTTCACAAGTAGTGGACCACTTGATAAGGCGAGGAAACAGCTTATGAAAACCTACAAACCAGTGTTGAGAGTATTGGCGGTTGTTCTGGCGTTCGTGACTGTCCGCTGCTGCGTCCGTAAAATGAAGCAACCTGGAAAGCCATTTATTCCTCGAATGATCGGCCAGACCTCCGATTTTCATCGACTCTCCTCGCTGTCGTTCTCATAAGTCAAGGTCGGTGCCTACCGCCAAGTGACCTGTTCCTATATATAAGGAGGTCGGGGGACAGGCCGGGGCCAAGCCTCGGGAAAATCGTAAAGTAGTACTTTCCTCACCGCAGCTCAGACAGCATCAGCTCACCGCAGCTCGACATGACTGATCACGACAAAACTCAGCGAGGCGTGTCTGAAGTTGAAAGCTGCATGAAATCGTTCGCACCAATGATCCCGAGGACGACCCTGCCTGACTTCCGACCTACGTGCGTAAGAATTCCGAATCCGGACAATCGGGCCGCGAATCGGCTGGTGATTCGATTCGTAATGGCTAAGTTGAAGGCTGCTACCCATCGTTTGCGGAAACGGATTAGAAGGATGGGAGCCAGCAGGCTTGCCAGAAGCGAGATGATCCACGCGGTGATTACCATGGCATGGGTGGGGCAGGCCTCAGGGGGCAACCCTAGGCTTGCTGCGAAGGCAGAGTCAATTGAGCCAGACGAGCTAGTCGAATCAGCGGCTTTGAAATCCGGTAGACACGGCATAAAATTCGGCTGGCGTTGGATTCGTCCTCTAGAGATGACGGCTATGGATAAGCTGTGCTTCGCCTCGGACGAAACGCTGCTTCCTCAGGAGAAATTAGATGAACTCGACAAACAAAAACGTGGTTTTCTGGGTGGTTATCGTGCTCTCGGCATTCCTGCTTTGGCAGGTGGTAAAGGCAGGCGGCGCGGGGCAAAAAGAGAAGGAACTCAACTTCTCGCAATTCATGTCCGCAGTGGACCAGGGCGAAGTCAAAGAGGTCACCGTCAACTGGAGGAAGTACATGGTAAGTTGCAAAGCGACGGCTCGACGTTTCACACCACCGTTCCCACGAACTACCCCGACATGATCAAGACGCTGCGCGACAAGGGCGTGAACATCTCCGTCCGTGATGCCAATAGTTGGCCTGACGGGCTAATGAATCTGGTGCCGCTGATTCTTTTCGCCATGCTGTGGTTCTTCATGAACCGCCAGTGGCAAACTGCTTTTGGCAAGCTAATCTCACCGATGCGTCAAGCATGGATAAACGAACTGCGAAAGGAGATCGCCAGCCTGTCCAGCAGCGCGCTTCAATACTTCGAGACAGGCTACGAGGCCAGAAAAGACGAGGAGTACAAACGCCTGACTGAATTGGAGCTGGAGGTCATACTAACGGTGAATCCTCACGAGAATGACCATGTGCATTTGCTGGCTACCATTCGGGAGATGATAAAAGCCCTTGAGCGAGGGAAGGGGAATGAAAACGAATTCATGGGCGCATACAAGAAAATGACGGAAGTCGCTCGAACAATTCTAAGTACCGAGTGGAATAGGGTGTAAGAAGCGAGAGAGTAGGCTCGGTCCATGGGTGCGGATCAACCCTCTCGCCTGAGCCTATGCGGAAGAATCGAACCAACCCCCTGCCGCATCGAAAATCTCATGTAAGGAGATCGGAATGGATCGCACAGTTTCAACCAAAGACCTGAAGTCGAAACTCGACAAGAAGCAAGGAGTCACGGTAGTCGAGACCCTCGCGCCTGAACGCTACCGAGAAGCACATATCCCCGGAGCGTTGAACATACCGCCTGAACGCATTAAGGAACTCGCTCCGCAGTTGTTGCCCAACAAGGACGCCGAGATAATCACGTACTGCACGAACAATCATTGACACGCCAGTGAATACGCTGCCCGTGAATTGGCAGCGATGGGTTACACGAACGTGGTGCATTACCCCGAGGGCAAACAGGGTTGGATGGAAGCTGGGCTTCCGGTCGATAAGGTTGCCTAGCCCAAGCCTTAGCTCCGTCGTGAGCGATCTAAGTCACGGTCTTTGGAGATGCGGGCTCCGAATTGACCTCCTCGCCTTTCTGTTAGATCTTGAGACGCATGGACGTTGAACGCATCATTGACGACATCGAGCAGCTGCAGGAAATGTTCGAAGCGCCGGATATAAGGCCACTCAGCCCAAGCGACATCTTTGCTGCGAATCGAAGGCACGACGAAATGCTCGCCGATAGCCCGTGGTTTCGACTCTGGCAGGATTTTGGGGTTTGCTGCCGACCCGACCCTCAATCCCCAGTGCTCCGACTCGGGGAATGGGAGAGCTAGACCTCCTGCGAATGGACGTGAGAAATGGCGAAGAAGAAAGCTGCTAATCTCCTGCCGAAACTCACTGAGACTGAACAAGACCTACTCTCACACATCCAAGACGGATACGAGCTTGAAACTGATTCGCTAGGCGGCAACCCGGTTCTGCGGCGGTGGAAAGATAACGATGAAATTCGCCCGATGTCTGCCAATCGCAATACCATCAAGGCGATGGAACGGCACGGACTCATCAGCCCCGGCGAAGGTCGCGACCCGCTCACTATCGCGTGGCGTCTGACAAAGAAAAGAAATTAGGTGTAAATAGCTTGGACTCGACCTTACCGACAGCGTGGCCTTCGCGCCCGACGAGGAGTCTCCATCGTTTTCTCCGTCAAGCGGTGATTGAATGTCTGGCTAGGCTTCACCTTCATCTGCACACCCCCAACAGGCGGAATCGGCACGAGAAATCTAAAATGTTGCCCACCTCAAACACAGAAAAGCCGCCCAAAAGCGGAGCGGCAATTCTGTACCTGCCGTTTGCTTACAATTTCTCTAACGCACCTCGGTTCCATTCGCCACAGCCGCCGTGACGGGCCAGTTCATCGCTGGGTGACTGGTCGTGCCGATGGCTTCTTTTTCGGTTGCGCCGAACAGTTCTGGGTGAAGATAATGTCCCCGTTCCTGTGCTGGTTTTTCCTCCTCGACCTGAATACGGTGGGCGTTTGCGAAGGCGTCCTGCCTCACACCCGTGACTTGCCATGACACCTTGACGGAGGGCTTGTCGGTCTTGATTGTGAACCGGCCCTTTTCAATCTCCTGGGCCACAATCGCCTGTGCGAACTGCCCTATGACAGTTAATTGGTAACGGAAGTCCCGGTTCAGGGCTTCAAAATAGTCGGGGAGGACAACGACAGCGATTCCGCGTTGATCGGTCATGACGTTGCCGTTGTACAAGTTCACCATGTCCGGCGATTCGACGAATGAGTGAGAAAGGTATCTATTCGCCGGGTCGAGGGGATGGTCGATCTTGAAAGAGCCACCACCTTTGCTCACATTACCTGCAAAAAAAGCGTTGCCACTCGCGTCGACGTTGAAGATCTGACGGAAATTGCTGCCGCCGTTGCCTACCAAAACCAAGCTCGTTCCGCCGCTCGTGTTGTCAAACACGCCTCCTGCCCCGCCTGGACTAGCGGTCGCTCCGACGACCCCCAAAGCTATGCCGCTGGTAGCGATATTGTTTCCAACGACACCGCTACCGTTGGTGGCGGCTGTCTGCGCATATATACCGTTCGCAGTGCCAGTTGTGGCGGTGGCTGACGCCTGCATTCCGTTGCCGCCCGGACTAGCGCTGGTGCCGACTACTCCTGCTGCTGCCCCCGACGTGGCGGTGGCTACGCCCAACACGCCGACTCCGCCCGTGCTCTTGGTGGTACCTTGTACCCCAAAAACTGTGCCGCTGCTCCCACTCGCGAATCCCAAAACGCCGTTTGTTCCGTTGCTGCTGCTCGCAGCAACCCCCACTACCCCATTTACGACCCCTGTCTTAGCGGTCGATTGGCCCAACACGCCGGACGCTCCCGAGGCTTTGCTACTGGACACGCCGGAGATCGCGGTTGCCGTACCAGCTACACTGATTCCCCCGCTACCCTGCGTGATTTTCGAGTCCCCCAACGTGGTGCTGCCCGTCCACACCGGAATTTTCCCTTTCGTGCCGCTACCTTTTACCTGCGCCTGAGCCTGAAAGAAGCTCACGGCTAAGATCAACGAGACTGCCCAAAAAACAAGTCGTACTTTCATGTCACGCTCCTTTTCTTTTCTTCTTTCCCCACAGCTTCACAACAGGACAAGACAGGGCCCAGCAGACTAGAGGAGGAAGAACACATCCGCATCAGACGGAACTCAATGCTTACGCAAGCTTCGGAGTGGGAGAGAGGTGCTGCTCCGAAACCGACGCACATTCTGAGTGCTACTGCCTTGCTTGTCAAGAGGAAAGAGTTCGTTTTTGGGCGACTCCGGTCGCCGGACACCGCTGATTTAGCGTGATCAACCAATGCGTAGGCTAAGTACTGTAACCAAGCCATAGCACAAGTTCGCGCCGTTTCTTCGCCCTCCCAGCAGCATTGCGCTGAACATGCACGTAAGGGTCTGCCTGACAGTAGCGGCCCGCATTCGTCAGGATGGCCTGCGAGTTCAAGTCTTGGCTATCACAATTTAGGACTGTGTTCCGTACCTTGTTTCTAGCAAGTTCATCCAGGGCAGAAGTCCCTATTTGGCGAAAAGCCAATTCTGAGTCTCGGCGAGTTCCACAGGTCGCGAACAATCTTCGTCATCGTTCGCCAGATGATTGATCCGCATGCTGATCGGATACGACCGCATCAGCCGAGCATCGAAGGGCTTCAACAGTTCAGACGCCGCACTCACGTCCTTCATACCAGGATCAAGCCAAAGGTCGTAACTGTCCGGATCAAGGATGACTGGCATCCGATCGTGGATCGTTGAGGTCACAGCGTTCGGGGTCGTGGTCAGAATCGAGCAGGTCTCTATGGTCGCGCCGCTTGGATCCCTCCAGCGATCCCAGATTCCCGCGAACGCGAACAACTCGCCTTCGTTGACTTCAAAGCAGTACGGCTGCTTGGCTTTCCCGATTCGCGACCACTCGTAGAAACCGTCCGCGGGAATCAGGCACCTGCGGAGCTTCAACGCATCGCGGAACGCTGGCTTTGTGCTTGCTGTTTCCGATCTTGCGTTAATCATCTGGGCGGCGACGGAGGCGTCTTTCGCCCATGACGGAATCAATCCCCATCGGACTAGCGACAATTCGCGCACCGGCTCCTTCGGATTCTGCCGAATGATTGGGACAGGTTGCGTCGGGGCGAGGTTGTAGCGCGGACTCCAGTCGTCTTCTTCTGAGACGCTGGCGAAGTACTCCTCAATCAGTTGCTTTCTCCGCGACGGTCGATAGCGCCCGCACATGGGGAGATTATGGCAGATCGAACGAGCGTTCTACACTTTGGCAATATCGCATCGAGATGTCGCCTCGCGTTCCGCAACCAACAAGCAACGGTGCGAACAGCCTTGAGGAGTAGAATACGTTCCGTAATAACCCCATTTCCATTTCGGAAATGATAGGAGTCAACGCACCGTGTCCGGTC
>Ga0206817_1034_pt1 | contig 51181 bp, 40 predicted proteins | sample Alteio_BWOrgCont_89_FD_152873 | JGI IMG/M metagenome (GOLD analysis project Ga0206817, IMG submission 152873) | Enriched cells from forest soil in Barre Woods Harvard Forest LTER site, Petersham, Massachusetts, United States -... | ecosystem: Environmental > Terrestrial > Soil > Temperate forest >...
ACAACAGTTAGTCTTGCCTATTGCGCGACTTGGACATCGAGAGGTTGGCCATCGGAGCCGCTCTTCGCAAATGGGTACACGGCTTCCTCTGCGCTGTTGCCGTATATACCCGCCAATGCCGCAACAGCACGGGGTAGCCAGTCTCCGTGAAAGAACGCGCCTTATCTTCAAATTCGTGGTGTTTGTGAGGATATGCGTGTTTTACTTCCAATATGGTTGATGCGGAGAAATGATGAAGGCAGAGGCGCGTGCAATTTCGCAACCCGCGACCGGAATCACTGACACATTGCATTCACTGCTCAAGCGGTCATGGGCGAAAATAGGCGCGGTCATCTTCTTGCTCCTGGTTCTCGAATTCCAGCTGTTGTACTCCGTCAAGCGGGAGTCGCTTTCATTCGATGAAGGCGATCACATTTTTGCCGGATATATGTCTCTCAAGCATCGCGATTTTGGTCTAAACCCCGAGCACCCGCCGCTGGTGAAGATGATTGCTGCCGTTCCGCTGCTCGGAATGAACCTTCATGAGCCGCAGTTGCAGAACCGTTACTTCAAGACCGAGGCCTACCTGAGCGGACGCGATCTCATCTTTCAGAATGATCACGAGAAGGTCATCTTCCGCGCCCGCATGGCTGCATCGATCTTTGCGTTATTGGTTGCGCTGCTAGCGTTCCTTACGGCAAGCGAGATGTTTAGCACGGGCGCGGGATTCATAGCACTCGCGCTGATCGTCTTCGAGCCCAACTTGCTTGCCCATGGCGCCTTAGTGACGACGGACACGGGCGCGGCGGCATCGCTGCTGGCCAGCATCTATGCGTTCTACCGGTATGTGAAATCTCCTTCGTGGGGACGCGTTGTAGTGCTGGGTCTCGCGGCAGGCCTCTTCTTTATCGTCAAGCATTCCGCAGTGCTGCTGCCGCCGATGCTGATCCTGCTCGCGGTCACCGAGTTGTTGCGCCGCCGTCGAGCGGGGGGCGAGACCCGCCGGCATCAGGCGGCACGCCTGGTTGGTGCGCTTGTGATCGCCGGAATCATCGCCGTTGGCATTATGTGGGTGTGTTACGGACTCCGCTACGCCGCACGTCCCGCCGGGGCACAGCTCAATCCACCGTTGGAGAACACACTCGGGAACCTGCATCCGGCGGAAGCAAAGGTGATCACGAGGATGGCGCGCTGGAAAGTGCTGCCGGAGTCATGGCTCTATGGTTTGGCGGACGTCCGCTCGGTGGCGAATACGTGGCCAAGCTACATGTTTGGGAAGGTCTACGCGCATGGGGTGTGGTTCTATTTCCCGGTGGCGTTCGCCATAAAAGCGACCCTGACCACGTTGATCTTCCTCCCGCTGATCGTCTATGCCATTGCCGCGGGCAAGCTACGCGGCTGGCGCGAGATCCTGTTTCTGTCTCTGCCGCCTGGGCTTTATTTTTGTATTTCGATGACTTCGAGTCTGAACATCGGAGTGCGGCACATCCTTTTGGTCTTCATCTTCGTCCTTGTGTTGGCCAGCGGAGCGGCCTGGAGCCTGATGCAAAGCGATCGCCGTTGGGTGTGGCCCATTGCCGTCCTCATCATTTTCCATATCGTGTCTTCGCTCCGGGCATTCCCAACCTCATACATTCCGTACGCGAACGAACTTTGGGGCGGACCGGCCAACATCCACAGGTATCTGACCGACTCCACCACAGACTGGGGACAGCAACTGAAAGCGGTGAAGCGTTACATTGACGAGCGAGGGATCAAAGACTGTTGGTTCGCGTACACGGCCGAGCCGCTGATTCCGTTTCACGCCTACGGGATCCCCTGCAAGACGCTGCCCACTATGGACTCGATTTGGTCTGGGCTGAAGACGGAAACTCCTCCAGTCATCCAGGGCCCAGTATTCTTCAGCCACATTTCCATGACGTTCTATGAATCAGGGTCAGCCCTGCTGAGTCCATATCGTGAGTTTATGGAACTCAAGCCGACCGCTGTGATCGAAGATGGCGTGTTTGTTTACGATGGTACCTTCAACGTTCGGTACGCGGCAGCGATGGATCGCGCCGTCATCTCTGGAACCCTGCTCGAACAACACCAACCCGAACAGGCGCTTTCCGAAGCTGAGGCGGGAATTGCTCTTGCGCCCGATTCCTTGCAGGCTCTGATGGCTTTGGGAGATGCGCAGAAGGCATTGCAGAAGAACGGCGAGGCCCGCGCGACTTTTGAGAAAGCACTTGAGCGAGTTCACCTAATGGAGCCAACTGCGCAAGAGGTCTGGGTTCCCAAGGTTCAGGAGAAAATGGCAGGTCTATAGGCCGATCCTCTGAAAATGGCTTAGCGTCTCAGAAAGAGGTCTGAGGCACGATGATCGGTCAAATCCTACCAGGTATTGTAAGCGGTGCCGTCGCTGCCGGTGGCGGTGGAGCCGCTGTGGACGTCGTAGATTCCGGGTTCCTGCTGGTCGACGGTCAAGATGGTGTCGGTCTCTTCTTCGACGGTCCAAGTATCGTTGTGGCTGGTCATGGGGTCGTTGGGGATTTGTTTGAAGTAGCCGGCGGTGACCAGGTCTTCGAGAGACTGCGGGGCCTTTTGTTTATCGAGTGTGTATTGTGAGATCACGGAGCGGATGGCGAAGAGGTTCTGCTTGAGGACCGATTCTCGGGCGCGCCAGATCGACTGGTTGTAGGCTGGGAGCGCGACCGAGACCAGGATCAGGATGACGCTGATGACGATCATCAGCTCGATCAAGGTGAAGCCACGGTTGCGGTTCTTGCGAGATCTTGCCATCTACCAGTCCTTGTACTTGGTGCCGTCGAGCCCTGTATCCTGCGATTTGGTGTAGACATCGAAAACGTTTTGCTCGCCCCAGGAGTCGGAGTCGGGATCGTCCTGCATGGAGCGCATTCCCCACTCGGTGTTATTGGTCATGGGATCAATCGGAATTTTGCGGAGAAACTTTAATTTCTTGCCCTGTATGTCCACGCCTTTGACCAGGGTGTCCAGATCGGGAGGATAGTTTTCCGAGCCCACCTTGGTCTGGAATTTACCCGCGTCGGCAGCGTCCTTGTAGCGATCGATAGCGTCCCGCAGCGCCCACAAATCGCGGCGCAGTTCGTGTTCCTTTTCGCGCTTGATGCTGACCCGGGCCAGCGGGATGGCCAGGCTGGTCAGGATGACGAGGATGGCCGTGGCCACGATCAGCTCGATCAGCGTGAAGCCGCGCGTCTTTTTTACGCTCACGCTCACGACATTTTTTCCTGCAACGGTTGGCTGCATATTCGAAGCATTGACGCCGGGGGGACGGTGCGGCGCACGTGAAAACTGCTCTTTCGCCCCGCCGGGGCTGGTCTGCTTTTCGCTTTTCCCCCACGGCTTACGCCGTGGGCTGCATTCATACGCCGCTTCGCGGCTATCAGGGGTACCTTCTTCTAGCGCGTCCTTTTTCCAGCGCGTCCTTTTCCAGCGCGTCGGGGAGACGGGCGAGACGCCCGTCCTCCATTATTGGATCGTCACCGTCACGGCGGCTCCGGCGGCTGGGGCAGATTGCATGCCGGGATCGCGTACGCCTCCTCTGGCGATGGTGAGCGTGGACTGGCCGGGAGCCTTCGCCACCAAGGTCAAAGTTACGATCATGCCCTGTCCGGAAATTCCGCCGGCGCCGGGCGGCCGGGTTGCGGTGATCTGCAAGGTTCCCGTGGTGTCATCGTCGCGATGGACCAGCGCCACGGCCTGGCCGTCCTGCGACAAGAATCCTCCGTTCGACACATTCACCACCTGCAGCATTTTCGGATCGTAGCTGATCTGTAGCGGGACGGAGTAGGCATTCTGCGCTCCTGCGAGCATCACGTTGACCGCAAAGGTCGAGCCCTTTGCCTGCGCGATGGTAGCCGGATCGAAGCTGAAAGTTGCGGGGCCGGCAGGAGCCACGGCGGCTGATCCGGGCGGCTGAGTGGCCGGTCCAGGCGCGGGGGCCGGAGCCGGCATGCCTTGGGGCTGGGCTGCAGGTTGAGGCGCGGGAGTTTGACCGGGCGCGGGCGGGGCATTCTGGTGGCTTACGCGGCGGAGTCCAATTGCGTTGGCAGTGCCTACGTCCAATGCCTCCTGGTTCATGTCGCTGTATTCATGGGCACGAACGATGTGGGGGATCAGGACGAAGACGGTTTCAGTTTCCGAGTGGTCGGTGGTGGATTGCGCGAACAGATATTTCAAGATCGGAATCTGGCCCAGGCCGGGGATGCCGCTCAGCGACTTGGTTTGCGAGTCTTCGAGCATGCCGCCGAGCAGGTTGACTTCTCCTTCCTTCAGCCGGACTTCGTGCTCGATCTTGCGCTGCCCAATGACGGGCTGCTGGATGCCGCCGATGTTGGAGGTGCTGGTCACGGAGGAGATGTCCATCACGATCTTTAGCGTCACCTCGCCGTTGTTGTGGACCTTGGGGGTGATGTCGATGTTGACGCCGACATCGAGATACTGGAATTGGGTGTTCACCAAGGGGTTGATGCCGACGCCGCCGATGCCGGGCTGGAAGGATCCAGTCGCTACCGGCACGCGGTCGCCGATCTTTAGCGAAGCCTTTTGGCCATCGACGGCGCGAATCTGCGGTTTCTGAATGAGCTTGGTGCTGGTATCACTGAACAGCGCGGTGGCGGTGGCGGCCGGAATGGTGATGGTGAAGTCGGTCGCGTTCAGGTTGGCGAGCTGGTTGAGGTTAAGCTGATTGGGCGTGCCCGTGCTCTGGTTCAGCGTTCCCGAGTTGCCCGCACCTGTATTGAGGGTCGTAGTGGTGTTGGTCGTATTGGTGATGTTGTTCTGCAAGGCGACGGTCGCACTGGTGGGCGGACTGATTCCCAAGGTGCGCGATTTGTCGCGGTTAATCTGCAGCACGGCGACATCGACGATGACTTCGGGCTTGGCTTTATCGAGGTCGCCAATCAACTTCTGTGCCAGCGCGATCTGGTCGGGAGTGCCGCGCACGACGATTGCGCCCTGCGAAGGCAGCGGCTGGATGCGGGAGATTTCAAGAATCTGGCGCATGGCGTTGACCACGTCCTGCAGTTCGGTCGGCTGCGAAAGGTTCGCCAGGTAGAAAGTCTTGATGACACTTTGCTCGAGGTCCTTGCGTTTGGCGGGATTGTCGGCGGCGATGAAGATCGTGTTGGGGGTCACCGGGCGCCAGAAGGTTTTTGATTCCAGCGCGATAATCTCAAGCGCTTCTTCGAGCGAGACATTGTTCAACTCGATCTTGATGCGGCGCGAGGTGTAGTCGGGATCGAACAGGGCGTTGATGCCCGCCAGTTTGCCCACGGTCTCGTAAATGACTTTGGAATCTTCCGTGATCTTAAGATTGATCGGAACGTTCGAGATGGTGGCCAATTCGACCGGGCCTGCGGCTTCGGCAAGGCGCTTCTGCACTCCGCTCGGAGGCGCAACTGACGCCTTTGGGGCCGCAATCTTCGCCGCATCGATCATCTGCTGGGTATGACGGATTTCCTGTTGGGCGATGGCGCTGGAGGGGTCGATATCAACAGCTTTCTGAAACTCGGCGAGAGCCGTGTCGAGCTGGCCGGCTTCGCGGAGCAATTGTCCGCGATGGACATGTGAAGCTCCGGCGAGGAAACGCAACCGCTCATATGCGGAGCGGTAGGTAAGATCGGTGGGCTTGAGATCGTAAGCCTGCTTGTAACAATCGTAGGCCTGTTCGTAGTTCTGGCGAGCCTCAAAGTCTTTGCCTTTGTTATATAAAGACTTGGCCTTGTCGGCCGCGATGGCTAGGGTTACGGCCAGGACCAGCAAGACCATCGCCGCCGGGTGGATGAAGCGTTTCATCAAAATTCCTCGTACACAGTTTTCTCCCGATGGCCAGCCAGGACCAGGGAATACAACTCTAAATTTTTGCCGAAGATAGCGTTAGCTGCGCGATTATAGCATCGCCTCGGAGGGTTCCGAAGTGACTGCTGTGGTGGCAGTTACACTCTTTGGTTCTAGCACTGAAGGTGCGATAATCCCCCGGCTTCCCCCAATCCTCTTCGTCGTGCGCCGGAAATGCGATTGCACCACAGAGGCACAGAGAAAGTCTCTGGTTGTCATCTTCTCCTCGGTGTCTCTGAGACTCTGTGGTGCAATCGCCCGCGTCGGCTCTGCTTGCGACAGCAGGCTGTCCCTGCAATGAGATAAGCTAGTAAAAACCATGCCACGCCAACCAGTACAACCAACCCGGCCGAATCCGGAGAAAAATCCCCGCCGCGATCCTACGGCTGCTGGGCAGCGAGACGCCTCCGTTAATAGGATCGCGTCACATAACTACTTCTTGCTGGAAAAATTTGAGGCGGGGGTGGCGTTGACCGGGACCGAGGTCAAATCGGTCCGGGCCGGCCGCACTAATCTAAAGGATGCCTACGGACTGATCAAGGACGGCGAACTCTGGCTGCTGAATTGCCACATCGGCCCTTACGAGCACGGCAACATCTTCAATCACGCTCCGCTGCGCACCCGCAAGCTGTTGGTACATAAAGAAGAGATCCGCAAGCTGATTGGCAAGACGCAACAGCGGGGGCTGACGCTGGTCCCCACCCGCATGTACTTCAAGAACGGTAAAGTAAAGGTTGAGATCGCGCTGGCTAAAGGCAAGCAACTATGGGATAAGCGTGAAACCGAGCGCCGAAAGACCGCGGACAAGGAAGCGCGCGAAGCCGTCGCGAGATCGCGAAAGAGCTGACCATGGCGGCTCGTGCTTGCGGTTGGTTCCGGGATCCGCTGGTGCTGCTGGCTTTGGCTGCGGGGCTGGCGGCATTCGTGGTGCAGTCTGGGGAGCTGGGCTCCGCGGACACGATGCATCGGCTCCAGACCGCACATTCCTTTTGGACTTCGGAGCCGCCGGTATTTCCGCAGGAGTATCCCGAATTCGGGGCGCATGGCCGCGGAGGGAGACTCTTCGACTGGTATGGGATCGGTCAGCCGCTGCTGATGTGGCCGGCGGACATTCTGGGAACCTATATCGAGCGGCTGCCAGTTTTCGAGGAGTACAACGGGAACGACCCCAGCGTGCGGAACATCATCGTCAGCTACAGCACGAACATCCTGGTCAACGTCCTGACGGCGCTGGTCTGCTTTCGCTTCCTGCGGTTGTTGCGGTTCAGCACCAGGCAGGGGGTGGCCGGAGTGCTGGCACTGCTGTTCTGCACTACTCACCTGCACTACACCCAGAACATGATGGAGAACAACTACATCATGCTACTGACTTTGGCCGGATTCGCGTTTCAGTACGAATGGCTGCGCACTGGGAGCCGTCGCGCACTGCTGATCGGCTCTGCCGCCCTTGGACTTAACCTGCTGACTCGCTTGACCACTGGCCTGGACCTGCTGGCGGCTGCATCCTTCTTATTACTGGTGTTATGGCTTGAACGGGTGCGCGGGCGGGAATTGGGGGAGCGGTTTGTGGTGTATGGGAAAACTGCGCTGCCGGTTTACGCGGTGTTTCTGCTCATGGACCGGCTTTACCAGTACTACCGCTTTGGATCCTTCTTCAACACCTATGTGCATTATTTCGCGGTGGAGCGACGCCTTCTGAATCCGTCGTTGCCGGCGAATTATCCGTTCGAGAATCCGTTTCATGTGGGCTTTCTGGGCGCGCTGTTTGCGCCGGAGAAGTCTATTTTCCTTTTTGATCCCTTGCTGGTGCTGACAATTGTCATGGGCGCGATGGCCTGGAAACGCTTCCGCCCGGAAATCCGGGCGTACCTGGTTGCGGCATTCCTGTTGCTTCTGGCATACATCTGCTTTTACGCGAAGTACACGGTGTGGAGTGGTGATTTCGCGTGGGGCGACCGGTACGTTTCTACGACGGCGGAGCTGGTTGGATTTATCTCCGTGCCTTTGCTGTTGCGGTATCGCGGGGAGCTGGGGAAGGTTGTCTGGGCGATTGGGATGGGCCTGATCGCGGTGAGTGCTGTGATTCAATTGGCATCGCTGGCTTTCTGGTTGCCGCTAGAGATTTACCAGATGGAAACGCTAGGTCATCCGACGTTCGTGGTCGCCCTGCGCTTCGAGAACATTGTCGCGTTTGCATTGGGAAAAATGGATGCATGGGGGCTCAACAATTACGCCATGGCGCAGGATCCGTGGGACTACGTTCACATCACGACCTGGAATTTTCTGCCGTTTGTGCTGCGAAGAGTCGGAGAGGCTCCGGGTTGGGTAGTTCGGGTTTGCTTGTCGCTGTGGATCGTCGGGCTTGCGGGACTGACCTGGACTCTTTGGCAGGCGTGGGGGTCGGACACGCGGGCGTCGAATAAGGAAGGGGTGAAGATCTATCCATGAGCGTCGCAACCGCAGACCGATCAACATCGCTGCAACAACCGCCGGCACTGCACGCGATTTCTGTTGTCGGAGTCTTGCTGTTCGTGGCCGGGGCGGTGTTGCCACTCTTTCTCTCAGGACACACTTGGATTGCCACCCTGCGCTGGGCCGGTCTGGTTGCTTTCGCGTCGACTGGATTATGGCGGCAATCGCTGACTCGCTGGATTTTCTTTGCCATGCTGCTGGGCGGAGAGATTGGGTTGGACCGTCCGCAATTCGCCGAGCATCTGCGGGTGTTGAGCGAAATCTTTTTGCGGCTCATCAAGGTCATCGTTGCGCCGCTCATTTTTGGAACGCTAGTCACTGGCATCTCTGGACACGGCAGTCTGCGCAGCGTTGGCCGCATTGGTCTGAAGAGCTTGATCTACTTTGAGGTGGTTACTACCCTTGCTTTGTTCCTCGGCGTGGCGGCGATCAATCTCAGTCGCGCCGGGGAAGGCCTCACGATTCCGGAAACTGCCGTCGTAACCCAAGCGCAGAACGCTGCGCCGCTTCGCTGGGACGACTTCCTGCTGCATATCTTCCCCGAGAACATCGCGAAGTCGGTGGCTGAGAACCAGATTCTACAGGTGGCGGTGTTTGCGGTCCTGTTCGGGATTGCCCTGGCACGACTGTCCGAGGCCAAGCGCGCTCCCATGCTAAAGTTCTGCGAATCGCTCACGGAGACCATGTTCGGGTTCACCAATCTGGTGATGTACTTCGCCCCGGTCGGTGTGGGAGCTGCCATGGCTTACACGGTCGGGCGCATGGGGATTGGCGTTTTGCTGCCGCTGGGCAAGCTGCTGCTCACGGGATATTGCGCGCTGCTTGCGTTCCTGTTGCTGATTCTCTTCCCCATCTCACGCATGGCGCGGATCCCCCTGGGCCGATTCGTTAAAGCGGTGGCTGGGCCGGCGACCATTGCATTCGCCACCAGCGCTTCAGAGGCTGCGCTGCCTCGTGCTATGGAGGAAATGGAGGCGTTCGGCGTGCCCCGCCGCATCGTGGCGTTCGTCATTCCCGCCGGGTACAGCTTCAACCTGGACGGCTCGACCCTCTATCTGGCGCTGGCCTCGATTTTCGTGGCGCAAGCTGCCGGAATGCACATGGGATGGTGGGAGCAATTGCTGATGGTGTTCACGCTGATGCTGACCAGCAAGGGCATCGCCGGCATACCTCGGGCGGTACCGATGGTACTGCTGGCGACCGCCGCCACATTTCACCTACCGACGGAGCCGATCTTCATCATCCTCGGCATCGACGCGCTCATGGACATGGCACGAACCTCGGTGAACGTGATTGGCAATTGTCTGGCTTGTGCGGTCATTGCACGTTGGGAAGGTGAGTTGGCGGAGAGTTCCACGACAGAATGATGGAGTGCGTCTTTCGCCCTTCCAGCCGGGCGGGACGCCCGGCCTCCATTATGCTCCCATCGAAGGCTGGCTGCTGGGCTTGGTGGCCGGGGCCTGCGGTCGATTGGTTGGACTGCTGTCGAGTCCCCACATATCTTTTTGCGCGTCGGCTTCCAGCCCAACCTGCTGTTCTGCACCGGAACCCAGGGGCTTGGTCCAAACTACACGAAACTCGGCTTTGTGCTGCCGATAATGAAGCGCCACTACGCAGCCGACTTCGAGCTGGCGACGAACCGCGCCCAACCGAACTCCGGTGCGGCTGACGTCGAGGGTATGGACCAGTTCAGAAAAGGGGTTGCCGGAAATGTCGTTGCCGGAGATTCTTACCGGCAACACCGCTTTGGATCGGTTAATACGACGTTGTTTACCCGAGGATCCTGCTTGTTGTACCAGGGCTGCCAGAGCTTTATTCGGAGAAGTCAATGCCACTTCCTTTGTTTGCGTAGTGCACGTTTCAAATCGAACGAGAGGGGATCGAACCTCTTACTGAACTACATGCATGTTCAGGCAACGGCGGGATTTTCGCCATAGCACAAAAGTGTTGGGTTCATCCTTCGCAGGTGTTACGTCCCGTGCATTTGTGCGCCCATCACTCGCTGCCGGGCGAGGTAACCCGAGTAACCAGGGCACAGGTTACGGTCGTGAAAACGACGCGCCCGAACGGGCCATTGCCGGAATGAGGTCCAGGGCGCAATCTGGTGCCAGGCGTAAAAAAAAACCCGAAAGGGTGGGGAGGATGAGTATGAGTAAATTGTTCCGAAGACTCTGGTCCGAAGAAGAGGGCCAGGACATTGCCGAGTACGCTGTGATGTTGGCCGTGATCCTGGTGATCGTAGTGGGGACGGTTCGCTTGATTGGCGGCAACGCCAATAATGTGTTTTCGAGCGTGTCGAGTTCTATCGGCAGCTAGGTTTCAAATGGCTGGAGCAAGACCGCTATGATTTTGTATCATCGAGCCTGCGCAGCGAACCGGGGGCCTCACCCGGTTTATGCTTCGGCGGCGGTGGTAAGGGCGGTGATGGCGTCTTCCAAGGTCGGGAAAATTAGGAAGAGCGGTTCCACTTTGGTAGTTTCGAACAGCTTCAAGACGCGCTCGTTGACCCCACTCAATGCGATCCTTCGCGTTGCCTTCTGGCGCGTAACATAGGCGCTGACCAGCGATCCCAGTCCCGACGAATCGATATAGGGAACGTCGGTCAAGTCAAGAATCACGGTTGCGACATTTTCTTCTCGCCGGATCGCGTTCTGGAACGAAGACAGATTCTCCAGGGTGAGCGGTCCACTCAAACAGAGTACGCGCGGGCCTTCCTGTGCGCTTAGCCGTTCAATCGTCAGTGGCTCCGTCGGCATCGGGGAATTGTATGGCGAGCGAGAGCGGTACGCAAGCGATCGTCCATCGACGGGCATGCTGGTTCCTGCTGGGCTGGGTTGATCCCCGAAGGTTCAGGTCCAACGGCGCGCCCTGCGCTGGAACATACCTGATCGGGCCCCAGCCGTTGGGGTGAGCGGCGAGGGTGTCGAGCCTCAAGCTTTTACCCGCGGCGCCGATTTGCAATCTGTAGGTGATCCACAGGTCGTAGTGCCGTTGCCGGCCGTCTCCCCTGACGGCACGATAAATTTCTGTTGCTCAACAGCTTGGGTGTTAATGGAGGTTTCCACGGCTGAAACAGTATCCACGGTTCGCAGTTCCCTTCCCCCTGGTGCTGCCTCTTGCGACTCGACAAGGGCAGCGGGCGAGTGCTCTCAAACAGCGCAGTGTCATCAGCCATCGTGTCCGCGGTGTGGCCGTTCGACGGAGGAGTCGGGCAAGAGCGGCACGAAGTTGCGAGTATTGCTGGTGGAGGATAATCCGGCTGACGTTGAGCTGGAGTTGCTCACCCTGCGGAAGAATGGCTTCGATGTCTCGGGCGACGTGGCTCAGACCGCCGAGGAGTTTACGGCGCGAATCCTGACCGCCAGTTACGATCTCATTCTGGCCGATTACAACTTGCCGCAATGGAAAGGAACGGATGCGCTTGACATCCTTCGCCGTGAACATCTGGATGTGCCACTGATCCTGGTGACCGGCTTTCTGGGCGAGGAAAATGCGGTGGACTACATCAAGCAAGGCGCGACCGATTGTGTTTTGAAAGATCACCTGGCGCGGCTTCCGACCTCGGTACGCAGAGCTCAAGCGGAAAAGCGGCTGCGGGATCAACGCCGCGAGGCGGAAGCAGAGCTGGCCCAGAAGGTGGGGGAGCTGGCGCGATCCAATGCCGAACTCGAGCAGTTTGCCTAAGTGGCTTCGCATGACCTGCAGGAGCCGTTGCGCATGATTGCCAATTACACCCAACTGCTGGCGGAACGGTATCGTGGAAAACTGGACCAACAGGCGGACAAATATATCGCCTACTCGGTGGACGGCGCGGTGCGCATGCAGGCTCTGATTCAGGACCTGCTGAAATTTTCCCGGGTGGGCAGGCAGGAAATCGAGCGCCGGACGACCGACTGTCGGGCGGTGGTGGAGCAGGCGCTGAAGAATCTGCAGGCCTCCGTCGACGAGAGCGGAGCCGTGGTGCGGTGGAAAGGTTTGCCGGTCGTGATGGCCGACGTTTCCCAGCTGACGCAGGTATTTCAGAACCTGATCGCGAATGCCATCAAGTTCCGCGGCGGGGAAACTCCTGCTATCGAAATCAATGCGGAAGAGGAAGACGAGCAATGGGTGCTCACGGTCTCGGACAACGGCATCGGCATCCCGGCCGAGAACTGGGAGGACATCTTTGTGATCTTTCGACGATTGCATACCCGCGACGAATATCCGGGGAATGGAATCGGTCTCTCGATCTGCAAGAAAATCATCGAACGGCACGGGGGAAAGATCTGGATCGAAGCGCAAGCTACGGCTGGATGCTGCTTCAAGTTCACACTGCCGGCGGAGGCGCCCGGCAAATCAGCGCGGGAAGCCCAGGCATGAGAACAACCGAGGTTTTGCTGGTGGATGACAATCCGGCGGACACGGACTTGACCAGCGAAGTGCTGGCGCGCAACGGCTGTCCCAGCCACATCCGCTCGGTCATGAATGGGGTGGAGGCGATCGCGGTTCTGCGCCGGGAAGGAAAGTATGCCAATACGCTACTTCCCGACTTCGTGATACTCGATTTGAGCCTGCCCGGAAAGGACGGGCGAGCGGTGCTGGCCGAGGTCAAAGCCGACCCGGTGCTGAGGAAGATTCCGATCGCGATCTTCAGCACGTCGGAGGCACGGCAGGATATTGTGCGCAGCTACGAACTGGGAGCGAACTGCTACGTGAGCAAGCCCGGCAATCTGCGGGATTTCATCTCCGCGGTGACATCGATCGGAGAATTCTGGTTCGGCTTGGCGCGTCTGCCACGCGAGGAGGAACGATGAATAACGGCCACACGCAGGTTTTACTGATTGAAGACAACCCTGGCGACGCCGACCTGGTCCGCCTGCGGCTGGTCGAGGGCAACTCGGCAGTGAACGTCACCAGCGTAAGCCGGCTGGCGGACGCGCTGGCTTCGATGACCAAGGATCCACCCTCGGTCGTGTTGCTGGACTTGAATCTTCCAGACAGCCATGGCGCTGAGACTTTCCGCAAGGTGCTCGACAAGGCGCCCGGCGTGCCGGTAGTCATCCTGTCGGGACAAGATGATGAGGCGTTGGCCATGAAGGCGCTGCATCAGGGCGTACAGGACTACCTGGTGAAGGGCGATATCACCAGCGGCCATCTGGAGCGCGCCATGCGGTATGCCATGGAACGGCAGGCGCTGCTTCGCTCCCTGGAGATGAGCCGACACCAGCAGCTGGAATTCAAGAATCAATTCCTGTCTCACGTTTCGCACGAACTTCGGACGCCCCTGACTTGCATCCATCAATTCGTGAGCATCCTGATCGACGGGCTGGCGGGCGAGATCAATCCCGAGCAGCGCTACCATCTTGGAACGGTGCTGAACAGTGTGCACCAGTTGCGAGCGATGATCCGCGATCTGCTGGAGGCGACCCGGGCGGAGTCGGGAAAAATCCGCATCGAGCAGCGCTGCATCACGATCGGCGATTTGATCCAGCAGGCAATTTCCATGATGGCGGCCACGGCCAAAGAAAAGCGGGTGGGCCTGGAGGTTGGATTAGACACGCGGATTCCGTTTGTGTACGCCGATCCCGATCGCGTCCTGCAGGTGCTGATCAACCTCATCGACAATGGCATCAAGTTCACGCCGCCGGACGGGTCGGTGCTGGTGAAAGCTTGCATGGTCGAGGCCGACCCGAACCTGGTCTATCTTTCGGTGGCCGACACCGGGCGGGGTATTGGAGCGGAAGCGAGGGCCCTGATCTTCGAGCGCTTGTACCAGGATCCGAATTCTGTTGACAACAACCGTGCCGGACTGGGCCTCGGACTATTTATTGCGAAGGAACTGGTGGAACTGCACGGCGGACGAATCTGGGTGGCGAGCGAGGTCGGCAATGGCAGTACATTCTCGTTTACCTTGCCGCTGTATTCGCTGGCGAAGCTGCTTTTCCCGGTGGTCACCTGCCAGGGCCAGTTGCGGGAAGCGGTCGCTCTGGTCAAGGTTGAACTGACACCGCAGCCCGGTGTTTCCCGATCGACGTGGAAGGAAATCTGCCAGCAGTGTCTGGAGAGGCTGCGGCGGTGTGTGTATCTCGACAAGGACCTGGTTCTTCCGGTAACGGGAAACGTCGGGCTCGGAGAGACCTTTCTGGTGGCCGCATCGACCGACCTGGAGCGGGCAGAGATCATGATGAAGCGCATTCGCGAGCAAGTGGAAGCGGGAGCAGGCTTCAAAGCGGCGGGCACGTTGAAGGTGTCGGCCACGGCGGTGCCGCTGCCTGCGAGCGAGGACGGGAAACGGCTCGAGGATCTGGTGCAGGCGGTGGCGGATCGGATTACCGAAATGGGCATGCTGGCGCTGGCATCGAAGCCAGCTCGGGAAGATGCAAACGGACATGCAAGTGCAGTCGAAATTAGGCGGAACTAAATTAGATCGAACTTATGGAGGACGTAATATGGAAAGGCCGAAAATTCTGATCGTGGATGATGACCCCGATTTAAGACGGGCTTTGAAGATTCGACTGCGGGCCAACCACTACGACACGGTGCAAGCCTCGGATGGCTACTCCGCCATTTCCGTGGCGCAGAAGGAACACCCCAGCCTGATTATTCTCGACCTTGGGCTCCCGGCTGGGGACGGATACGTGGTGCTGGAGCGGCTGCGAGACAGCGATGCTTTGTCCAGCATTCCGGTGATTGTGCTGACCGCGCGCGATCCGCAATCCAACGAGCAAAAAACGCTGCAAGCGGGGGCAACGGCATTCTTTCAGAAGCCGGCGGACAATAACGAACTGCTGGATGTCATTCGCGCCACCCTGCCGAATAGTTGGCCGGGTACGGCATTGCCGTCATAAGCAAGACGCTGGAATCGGCCTGGTTCGCAGACCGGGATTGCCAGCCGTCTGCGGCTGACTTCGCTCGGCTCCCGGGCGAGGTGTCCGGGGCTGCGTGGGTTTGGCGGATCCTCCGTCCGGTTTTCCAGGGTTGAAGGGCTGGGCTAGTTGTGGCGCCACCCCTTCGGGGGCGGATCTTCGCAGCTTTACCGCACAGTTCATGGGCCAAGAGCTGGTTTTCGTGCAGCTTTTGGGTGACGGGCGAGGCGCGTGCTCCATTGACTAACAGCGCCATAGGTAACCTGCCTTCTCTAGGTAGTGGCGGCCGATTTGCCGATAGGAATTCAATGAAGCGATGCGGTCCAGGGAGGTTACGGGGAGTGGCGTAATTGGCTGGGCGGGTGAGAGTGTCCGTCCTCCATTGGCCACCGTTCCGCGATCGTGGAAATCTTCAGATCATTCATTTCTCCTGAGTTCATGCCGCACGGGTATTGCTACCTGTGGGATCCGGGGATGGTGTGGCTGCACGTGGTTTCGGACGGGCTGATCGCACTTTCGTATTACTGCATCCCGGTGGTCCTCATTTACTTCATCCGCAAGAATCGCGATATTCCGTTCAACCGGATTTTCTGGATGTTCGGAATTTTTATCCTGGCGTGTGGGACGACCCACCTGATGGAAATCTGGAATGTCTGGCATGGCAGCTACCTGCTGGCGGGGGTGCTGAAGGCGGTCACAGCGGTGGTCTCGGTGATCACCGCGGGGATGCTCATACCGTTAGTTCCGAAGGTCATCTCACTGCCTGGCCGGGTTCAGTTACAGGAAGTCAATCACAAACTGGCACAGGAGATCGCCAAACACAAGCGGTTTGACGCGCCGACTGAAGACCCGCTCCGGCGCAGGGTGACGGCGGGTTTCATCGTGGCGGTGTTGCTGACGCTGTTCATAGGCTTTTCGTCTTGGCGGGGCGCGCGGCGGGCGGAGCAGGATGCTTACTGGGTGTCGCATACCCATGAGGTGATGGAAACGATCCAGCGCACGACCAGGCATGTGATTGAGGCGGAAACCAGCGCACGGGCCTTTGCCTTGAGTGGACAAGAGCCGTTGCTGGCAAACTATGCGACCGCGCGGCAGACCGTGTATGGGGACGAAGGCAAGTTGCGCCATTTGACCACCGACAATCTCAGTCAGCAGCGGCGATTGGACGTGCTCGAACCGCAGCTGCGCACGGCTTTCGACTTCGCCGAGAGCATCATTGCCAAACGCCGCAAGCTGCAAGCCTATCCGGGCGGTGCCGATGCACTGGAAACCGAGCGGCTCCTCGACGTGGTGCGGGCAACCACACGAGATATGTATGCCGAAGAAACACGGCTATTGGATCAGCGCACCCGGAGGGCTGGGGCGGGGCAGCGGCTGGCGCGGATCATCGCCATGGCTGGCGCTTTTCTCGCCGTAGGCTTGTGGTCGCTGGCGCGGTTTGCGGTCAACCGGGAAATTGAGGTCAGCGCGCGGGCGCGGGCGCAGATCAACACCTTGAACGCAGAACTGGAACAGAGAGTGGAGCAACGAACCGCAGCGCTGCGGTCCGAGATTGCCGAGCGGAGGCGGGCCGAGAAGGCAAACGAGAGTGTGCTCAGGGAACTGGCCGATCAGAAATTTGCGTTGGATCAGCACGCCATCGTGGCTATCACGGATGTTCGGGGCACGATTACCTACGTCAACGAAAAGTTTTGCGCCATCAGCCAATATTCGCAGGACGAATTGATTGGCCAGAATCATCGCATTCTCAACTCCGGCCACCACTCGAAAGAGTTTTTCCAAGGGATGTACCACACGATTGCCAACGGCAAGGTGTGGCACGGAGAGATTCGGAACCGGGCGAAGGATGGCTCGCTCTACTGGGTGGACACCACTATCGTCCCATTCATTGGCGAACATTTTAAGCCACGCCAGTACGTGGCCATCCGCACGGATATCACCGAGCGCAAGCGAGAAGAGGAAATACGGGGCCGCCTGGCGGCCGTGGTCGAGTCATCCGATGACGCCATCATCAGCAAGACTCTGGACGGCACCATCACCTCATGGAATCCGGGGGCAGTGAAGTTGTTCGGCTACTCGGCGGCTGAGGCGGTGGGCAAATCGATGCGGATGCTGTTGCCGCCGGAGCGGGCAAACGAGGAGATCGGCATTCTGGCGAGAATCGCGCACGGCGAGGGAGTCGATCATTTCGAAACCGTTCGGGTGCGGAAGGATGGCAGGAAGGTCGACATTTCCGCGACGATTTCGCCGATCAAGAACAGCCGGGGCGCGGTTGTTGGGGCGTCGAAGATCGCGCGCGACATGACCGAGCGCAAACGGGCCGAAGCCACAGTGCAGGAAAGCCTCGCTGCCAGCAAGGCCGCGCTCAAAGAGTTAGCCGACCAAAAGTTCGCGCTGGACCAACACGCCATCGTGGCGGTAACCGACGTGCAAGGCACGATCACATATGTGAACGACAAGTTCTGTACTATCAGCCAATATTCCAGGAATGAGTTGATCGGCCAAAACCACCGCATCCTCAGCTCCGGCCATCATCCAAGAGAATTTTTTCAGCAGATGTACCAAGCCATCGCCAACGGGAAAGTCTGGCATGGAGAGATTAAGAACCGGGCCAAAGATGGTTCGTTTTATTGGGTCGACACTACCGTCGTCCCAACCCTGAGCGCGGAGGGCAAGCCGCGGCAGTACGTAGCCATCCGCGCGGATATCACCGAGCGCAAACGGGCCGAGGAGGCGGTGACAGAAAGCCTGGCCACCAGCAAAGCTGCGCTCAAAGAACTGGCTGACCAAAAGTTCGCTCTGGATCAGCACGCCATCGTGGCTGTGACCGATGTGCAGGGGACGATTACCTACGTCAACCACAAGTTCTGTAGCATCAGCCAATATTCGAAGAATGAGTTGATCGGCCAGAACCACCGCATCCTCAACTCCGGCCATCATCCGAGAGAATTTTTTCAGCAGATGTACCACGCCATCGCCAATGGACAGGTTTGGCATGGCGAGATCAAGAACCGGGCTAAGGACGGGTCGATTTACTGGGTGGACACGACCATCGTTCCGACCATGAGCGAAGAGGGTAAACCCTGCCAATACGTAGCCATCCGCGCCGATATCACGGAACGCAAGCGCGCCGAGGATGCAGTAAGGGAAAGCCTCCGCACCAGCGAGGCTGCGCTGCAAGAGTTGGCCGATCAAAAGTTCGCTTTGGATCAGCACGCCATCGTGGCGATTACGGATGTCCAGGGCACGATTACCTACGTCAATGAGAAGTTCTGCGCCATCAGCCAATATTCGGAAGATGAATTGATCGGGAAGAATCACCGCATCCTCAACTCGGGCCACCATTCGAAGGAATTTTTCCAGGAAATGTACCACACCATCGCCAATGGGAAGGTGTGGCACGGCGAGATCAAGAACCGGGCTAAAGACGGATCGATCTACTGGGTGGATACGACCATTGTTCCGTTCGTCGGAGCGGATGGAAAACCGCGGCAGTACGTGGCCATACGTGCGGACATCACGGAACGCAAGCGCGCAACAGAAGTTCTGGCCGGGCAGACCTTGGAATTGTCGCGCTACGCCGAAGAATTGAGCACTTCGCAGGAAGCGCTGCAAAGCAAGACCCTAATGCTGCAGTCGGTGTTGGACAGCATGTCGGAAGGGTTAGTGGTCGCCGATGAGAACGGAAAGTTCATCATCTGGAACCCGGCGGCGGAGAAAATTGTCGGTTTGGGCGCAGCCAACGTGCCCAGTGACGAGTGGACTGCGCACTACGGGATTTTTCTGCCGGATACGGTCACGCCCTTCCCGACCGAGCAAAATCCCCTGTCGCGCGCCATCCAAGGAGAGGTGTGCTCGGCGGAGATGTTTCTGCGCAACGCCCAACTCGAGGAAGGAGTTTGGGTCGAGTCCAGCGCGAGTCCCTTGAAAAACCAGGACGGCGTTTCGCGCGGCGCGGTGGTCGCGTTCCGTGACATCACGCAGAGAAAGAAAGATGAGCGGGAGATCAGGACCCTCAATGACGAACTCGAACAGCGGGTGGTAGAGCGGACGGCGCAACTGGAAGCTGCCAACAAGGAACTGGAAGCTTTCAGTTATTCGGTGTCTCACGATCTGCGGGCGCCGTTGCGGCACATTGGCGGCTTTTCCAAGATGCTGGTGGAGGAATTCGGCTCCACCCTTGATCCGACCGCGCAACACTACCTGGATCGGATTCAATCGGGAACGCAAAAGATGGGACTGCTGGTGGATGAATTGTTAAATCTGGCGCGGGTTGGCCGCCATGTGCTAAATCGGCAACCGGCCAAGTTGAACTCGATTATCGCCGAAGTGATTGCGATTCTTCAGCCGGAGAGCAAAGGGCGGTCTGTGGAATGGGTGGTCGCAGATTTACCCGCAGTGGAGTGTGATCCTATTTTGGTCAAGCAGGTGTTTCAGAATTTATTGGCGAACGCTCTCAAGTTTACGCGTCCGCGGGCCGATGGAAATCCACAAGCGGGAGCGCCCGCGCCTAGTTCGTGCGCCGTCATCGAAGTCAGTCACAAGGAGCAGGACGGGCAGACGGTGTTCATCGTCCGAGACAACGGAATTGGCTTCAACATGAAATATGTTGACAAGTTGTTCGGAGTCTTTCAGCGGCTGCACCGGGCGGAGGACTTTGAAGGGACTGGTATCGGCTTGGCGACAGTGCAGCGCATTGTTCACAAGCACGGAGGTCAGGTGTGGGCGGAGGCGGAACTGGACAAGGGTGCGGCCTTCTATTTCACCCTGGTAGCAGCCGACAAGAACGAAGTTAAGACTAAAACTGCCGTCGCCGGAGATCGCGCATACCACTGAAGGGATAAAACTCTATGGAAACGACACTGCTGTCATCGACTGAACAACAGCAGGCATCGCAGTACGCCCGCAGCCTGATCGAGGCCAGCCTAGACCCGTTGGTCACGATCAGCCCGGAGGGCAAGATCACGGACGTGAATGAAGCCACCATCAAGGTGACTGGAGAACAACGATCGCAGCTGATCGGCACCGATTTCTCTAACTACTTTACCGAACCGGAAAAGGCCCGGGAAGGGTATCAACGGGTGTTCGAGAAGGGCTTTGTCACCGATTACCCGCTCACCATTCGGCACAAGGATGGAAGGCTTATCGATGTGCTCTATAACGCCTCGGTTTACCGGGACGTGCGCGGCGACGTTCTCGGTGTATTTGCCGCGGCCCGCGATGTCACCGAGCAGCGGCAGGCCTCGCAGTATGCCCGCAGCCTGATCGAGGCCAGCCTAGACCCACTGGTCACGATCAGCCCGGAGGGCAAGATCACGGACGTGAATGAAGCCACCATCAAAGTGACTGGCGAGCAGCGAGCCCAGCTGATCGGCACCGATTTCTCCAACTACTTTACCGAGCCGGATAAGGCAAGAGAAGGGTATCGGCAGGTGTTCGAGAAAGGTTTCGTCACCGACTATGCCCTGACCATCCAGCGCAAGGATGGAAGGCTGGTCGATGTGCTCTATAACGCCTCGGTTTACCGGGATGTGCACGGCGACGTTCTGGGTGTATTTGCTGCGGCTCGCGATGTCACCGAGCAGCGGCAGGCCTCGCAGTATGCCCGCAGCCTGATTGAGGCCAGCCTGGATCCCCTGGTGACGATCAGCCCCGAGGGCAAGATCACGGACGTGAACGAGGCCACCATCAAGGTGACCGGGATGCAGCGGGCGCAGCTGATCGGCACCGATTTCTCCAACTACTTTACCGAACCGGATAAGGCGAGAGAAGGGTATCGGCAGGTATTCGAGAAGGGTTTCGTGACCGACTATCCTCTGACCATCCGGCACTGCGACGGGAAACTAGTCGATGTTCTGTACAACGCCTCGGTCTATCGAGACGTGAATGGCAAGGCCCTGGGCGCGTTTGCAGCGGCTCGAGACGTGACCGAATCCAGGCGGGTCATGCGGGAGTTTGCCGACACCAAGAACTTTCTGGACAACATTCTGCAGAGTTCGACCAAGTACTCGATTATCGGAAAAGATCTCAACCGCAACGTCCTCTCCTGGAACAAGGGAGCGCGGCTGAACTATGGCTATGAAGAGGAGGAAATCACGGGCAAGAACTCGAGCATCTTGCACACGCCCGAGGACGTTTTGTCGGGAGCAGTCGACAAGATGCTGTCAACGGCATATGAGAAAGGCCTGGCGGAAGGCGAGTTCCAGCGCGTCCGCAAGGACGGTTCCCGTTTCATGGCGAACGTCGTGGTTACCCGCCGGAATGATTCTTCCGGGCGTCCGGTCGGCTACCTGCTGATGAGCACCGATATCACAGAAAAGAAACAAGCCGAGGAGAAGCTGCGTTACGCATCACAGTACGCGCGCAGCCTGATCGATGCCAGTCTTGACCCGCTGGTGACGATCAGTCCCGAGGGCAAGATCACCGACGTCAACGAAGCCACCAGCAAAATAACCGGCACGCCCCGCGGACAGCTCATCGGCACCGACTTCTCCGACTACTTTACCGAGCCCGAGAACGCCCGGCAGGGCTATGAGCAGGTCTTCTCCAAAGGATTTGTGACCGATTATCCGCTCACCATCCGCCGGCGCGATGGCGGGCTCACGCATGTGGCCTACAACGCCTCGGTGTACCGCGACGAGAAGGGCGAGGTTCTGGGTGTGTTTGCCGCCGCCCGCGACGTAACCGCGCAGAAGGAAGCGGAAATCGCCGACCAGAGAGCGCGTGAGGAACAGCGGGCTCGGGAACTCGACCGGCTCGCTGAACTGGAGAGATTCCAGAAGCTCACGGTTGGACGCGAGCTCAAGATGATCGCGCTCAAGAAAGAGATCGAGGAACTCAAGCGGGACGTGGGACACGTGCGTCCGGTGCGGAGTCCAGAAAAGGCATTGGTTTGACATCTGCTCAATCAGCAACGACTGGGGCGGTCGATTTCGCAGCGCTTGCCGAGGATCACGCGAAGGCCACCCTCAACATACTGGAGGACTTCTCGGAAGACAAAGCGCGCATGGAGGAGACTCAGCACGCTATCTTCAATATCCTCCGCGACTTCTCGGAGGAGAAAAACTGGCTGGAGGAAACCCAAAGAGCGACTTTGAACCTGCTCGAGGATTTCGATGAAGAGCGCATCAAGGCGGAAGGTGTCAGCCGTGAGCTGCAGGAGTCCGTCGAACTGTTACGCGTGGCCAAGGAGACGGCGGAGGCATCCAATCGCGAGCTCGAGTCCTTCAGCTATTCGGTTTCGCACGATCTGCGGGCGCCGTTACGGCACATCGGCGGGTTTTCCAAGATGCTGGTGGAAGAATTCGGTTCTACCCTCGATCCGGGCGCCAAACACTATCTGGAGCGCATTCAGTCAGGAACGCAGAAGATGGGCCTGCTGGTGGATGGATTGTTGAACTTGGCACGGGTTGGGCGTCACTCACTGACTCGACAGGCGATCGAGCTGAACCCGATTGTGGCGGAAGTGATAGCGATTCTCCAGCCGGATGCTGAAGGACGGCAGGTGGAATGGGTTATCGCCGGCCTACCCGCAGTGCAATGTGATCCCGTTTTGGTCAAGCAGATTTTTCAGAATTTGCTGGTGAATGCGCTCAAGTTCACTCGCCCCCGCGTGCAGGCCGATGAAAGTGCAAAGGTGGGAACGTCCGCGCCTACACTGGCGGTCATCGAAGTCGGTTGCACGCAGGAAAACGGATCTGTGGTCTTCATGGTCCGCGACAATGGCATCGGTTTCAATATGAAGTATGTCGACAAATTGTTTGGAGTCTTCCAGAGGCTCCACCGCGCGGAAGATTACGAAGGCACTGGCATCGGCTTGGCCACTGTGCAACGCATCGTTCAAAAGCACGGCGGCCGAGTGTGGGCCGAGGGAGAACTGGACAAGGGCGCAACCTTCTATTTCACCCTCGGCATGGAAAGGCAAGCGGAATCGAAGAGCAACGGAGCTACGGCTGGAGGCCGACTATGAACACATTGGAACTAGACATACTGTTGGTGGAAGACAATCAGGACGATATGGATCTTGCCCTGCACGCTTTGAAACGGGAGAAGCTGGCGAACCACATCTTCGTCGCGCGCGATGGCGAGGAAGCTCTGGACTTTCTTTTCTGTCGCGGAAAGTTCGGGCAGAGATCGTTCGATCATCCCCCGAAATTGGTGCTGCTGGACTTGAAACTACCCAAAGTGGATGGAATGGAAGTCCTCAAACAAGTCAAGAGTGATCCTCGAACCAAGACCATCCCGGTCGTAATGATGACCTCCTCGAAAGAAGAGCGGGACTTGGTGAAGAGTTACGATCTTGGAGCTAACAGCTATATTCAGAAGCCGGTGGACTTCGACCAGTTCCGGGAGACGGTCAAAACCGTCGGACTGTATTGGCTGGTCACCAACCAACCGGTGCCGGTCAATGGGGTGCACGAGTTGGCGGTACGGCGCTAATTTCGGATTGATTCTTTGGAATTCGCCCTACGAAGACGATCTTGGCGCTTTGCTCACACGTCTTGGCCGGGGAGGCCAAGTCTATGACGCAAAGTGCTTTTGCTGCTTAAAAGCCAGGGCATTTCCGGATTTTCACCCCCAGACTCCCGCCCGCGTGGGCAGCATTCGTAGCCGCTTCGCGGCTTGCTGGGAGGCAACGCGCTCATTCTTACCTTCCTGATCTCCCAAAACTAATAGAAGTTGGTGTATGGTATAGTGGTCAGACCAGAGCGGCTTTTGAGCTGCCTGTGGAGTGTTAATGGCGATTGCAAGCATCAACCCGGCCACCGGAGAGCTGCTGAAGTCCTTCGAGCCGCTGTCGGATTCGCAGATCGAAGGGAAGCTGAAACGGGCGGCTGAAGCATTCTCCAAATATCGCCGAACTACGTTCGCCGAGCGGGCGCGGATGATGGTGAAGGCGGCGGAGATTCTGGAGAGCGACAAAGAGAAATTCGCGCGGACCATGACCACCGAAATGGGCAAGCCGTTTCGGGCCGCGGTGGATGAGGCCGTGAAGTGTGTCTCGGCCTGCCGCTACTATGCTGAGAACGCGGAGCGCTTTCTGGCTGACGAAGTGATTGAGACCGCGGCGAGTCGCAGCTACATTCATTACCAGCCTTTGGGACCGATTCTCGCGGTGATGCCATGGAACTTTCCCTTTTGGCAGGTGATGCGCTTTGCGGCTCCGGCTTTGATGGCGGGGAATGTTGGGCTTTTGAAGCATGCTTCGAACGTGCCGCAGTGTGCGCTTGAAATCGAAGATCTGTTTCACCGCGCTGGTTTTCCTGAGGGAGTTTTCCAGACGCTGCTGATCAGTGCGCAGAAGGTGGACGGGATTCTGAACGACCGGCGGGTGGTGGCGGCCACGCTTACCGGGAGCGAGGAAGCCGGAGTGCAAGTCGGAACTGCGGCTGCGAAGAGAGTCAAGAAGATGGTGCTGGAGTTGGGCGGCAGCGATCCTTTTATTGTGTTGCCGAGCGCGAACATGGAAGAGGCCGTCTCCACCGCAGTCAAGGCTCGGATCGTGAACAATGGGCAGTCCTGCATTGCGGCCAAGCGCTTTATTGTTGCCGAATCGATCGCGGACGAGTTTGAACGGAAGTTCGTGAGCAAAATGGAAGCGCTGAAGGTGGGTGATCCCTTCGACGAGAGTACGGAATTGGGACCACTGGCGACTCAGGATGCAGTGGTCGGGTTGGATGCGGATGTCCGGAAAACAGTACAGGCTGGGGCTCGGATCCTGACGGGAGGGAAGCCGGTGAATCGTCCAGGTAACTTCTACGCGCCCACCGTTCTGACCAACATTCCTAAAGAATCACCTGCGTATCGCGATGAGTTGTTCGGGCCAGTGGCGTCGATTTTCCGGGTTAAGAATCTCGATGAAGCGATTGCGATCGCGAACGACAGCCGGTTCGGACTGGGAGCGAGCGCGTGGACGAATGACAAGCACGAGCGCGAACGCTTGATCAATGAAATCGAGGCAGGGATGGTTTTCATTAACCGAATGGTTGCGTCCGACACGCGGCTGCCGTTTGGCGGGGTGAAGTATTCGGGTCATGGGCGGGAGCTTGGACCGTATGGGATTCGGGAGTTTGCCAATATCAAGACTGTCTGGATTCAAGAATCTCGTAGTTGAGGCGCTCCCGTAGCCGCCCCTGGCGGGGGTCGTGGGACGTTTCGTGTCCGCTGCGAGGGCAGGATGCCGGCGTTGCCAAGTTGCACGAGGAATTTGTGTACAAGACGGTTCGCACATCACGACTTTACGAGCAGATCGTTCAACAGATCGAAGAGTCGATCCTGAAGGGCGCGCTCAAGGCCGGCGATCAGTTGCCGGCGGAGCGCGAACTGGCGCAACGATTCGGGGTGAGCCGGACGGCGGTGCGGGAGGCGGTGAAGGCGCTGCGCGAGAAAGGTCTTGTGGAAGCCTATTCCGGGCGGGGAACGTTCATCACCGACGGAACCTCGCAGGCCATCCGGCAATCGCTAGGGTTAATGGTCAAGATTGGCCAGCCGACCGGATCCACACACCTGGCGGAAGTGCGCGCGATTCTTGAGCCGGAGATTGCGGCGCTCGCAGCTACGCGCATTCAGGAACAGCACATGGCTCTGATGCGAGATGCGGTTGCGCTTATGGATCGCGCGCAGGACGATCCTGATGCCTACATTGAAGCGGACCTCGATTTTCACCTGGCTTTGGCGGAGGCGGCGGATAATCCGTTGATCCTCTCGCTCCTGGATTCGATTGTGGGGCTGCTGCGCGAACAGCGCATGCGGATTTTCCAGGTGGAAGGCGGACCGGGCCGGGGGCAATACCACCACAAACGAATTCTGGAAGCGGTTGAGCAACGCAGTCCTGAAAAAGCGCGCGAGGCGATGCGGGCCCATTTGCTGCAGGTGCGCGAGGATTCCAAGGCGAGTGAGGCGCATCCGGCGCTTTCGAAAACGATCTTGTAGGTTTGGAGCTTATAGCGAATGGCGAATCTTGGTTTTGTGGGTCTGGGTGTGATGGGCGGCCAGATGGTCAGCCGTCTGCTGAGTAAAGGGCACACCGTCACTGGGTACAACCGGACCCGCTCGAAGGCGCAGTGGCTGATTGATAAGGGGATGAAGTGGGCTGATTCGCCTCGGGCGGTGGCTGCCGCGGCCGATGTGACTTTCGCCATGGTCACGAATTCGGCGGCGATTGCGTCGGTTACCGAAGGGCCGGATGGGATGTTGGCAGGGTTGAGCGCGGGCAAGATATTTGTCGACATCAGCACGGTGAGTCCGAGCGTCAGCCGCGCCCTGGCGGCCAAGGTGCGGGAGAAGGGCGCGGACATGGTGGATTCGCCTGTGTCCGGAAGCGTGATCACTCTGCAGGAAGGTAAGTTGTCGGTGATGGTGGGCGGGCGTCGGGAGACTTTTGAGCGGGTCAATCCGCTGCTTTTGGATATCGGACCGAAGGTGACTTACGTTGGCGATAACGGGCTGGCGTTAGCGATGAAGATTGCGGTCAATCTGAGTCTTGCGGTTCAAATGATGGCGTTCTCTGAAGGCGTGCTGCTGGCGGAGAAAAGCGGGATTGCGCGGGAGACGGCGGTGGATGTCCTGACGCACAGCGCAGTGGCTTCCCCCATGATTCAATATCGCGGACCGTTCGTTTTGCAGCAACCGGAGGAAGCCTGGTTCGATGTCAACATGATGCAAAAAGACATGCTGCTGGCGCTGGAGTTGGGCCGGCAACTAGATGTGCCTTTGCCCACGACTGCGGTGAGCAACGAATTTCTGACGGCGGCTCGCGGCATGGGAATGGCCAAGCTGGACTTCGCGGTGATGTTTGACGTGTTGGCGCGAATGTCGGGAATTTCGAAATGACAACAGCCACTGATAAGTCGAAAGCGAATGCGGGGATCGAAGCCGGGCGGTGGATGCAGATGTACCGGCGAATGGTATCGATCCGCGTCTTCGAGGAGCAGGTCAACGAACTCTACACGCGGGCGCTGATGCCGGGACTGGCCCACCTTTACATCGGCGAAGAAGCCGTTGCGGCGGGAATCTGCGAAGCACTGCGGCGCGATGACTACGTCACCAGCACGCATCGAGGGCACGGACACTGCCTGGCCAAAGGAGCATCGCCGGACCGCATGTTCGCTGAGTTGCTGGGCAAGGAAGCCGGCTATTGCAAGGGCAAGGGCGGCTCCATGCATATTGCTGATCCGGCTACCGGCAATTTAGGGGCGAACGCAATCGTCGCGGGGAGTGTGGGCATCGCCACGGGTGCGGCGTTGTCGGCCAAGCGTCTGGGTACCGACCGAGTGGCAGTGTGCTTCTTCGGCGAAGGTGCGCTGGGGCAGGGTGTTTTGTATGAAGTGATGAACGTCGCATCGCTCTGGAAATTGCCGGTGATCTACGTCTGCGAAAACAATCTGTATACCGAGTACACCCACTACACGGAGACGACAGCCGGGGATATTCCGGCGCGGGCAGCTGCATTCGGATTGCAAGCGGAGACGGTGGATGGGCAGGACGTGCGGGCGGTATATGCAACCGCCGGGGGATTGGTTGATCATGCGCGGCGCGGAGGTGGTCCGGCCTTCCTCTTATGCAATACCTATCGGTACACCGGTCATCACGTGGGCGACATCAATCGTGAGTACTACCGCTCCAAAGAAGAAGAGAAGCACTGGAAGACCAACCGCGATCCGCTCAAGCTGCTAGCGGATTGGCTGATCGAACAAGGCCTGGGAGATTCAGCGCAGTTCAGTCAGATTCAATCCGAGGTGGAGTCGGAAATGAAGAAAGCGGTCGAGTTCGCCGTGGCCGCTCCGTATCCCGGCATCGCGGAAGTGGAGCAAGACGTTTATGCCTGAAGCCGTTCCCCGGGAACTGACGTTCGGACAGGCGGTGCGAGAGGCGCTCGCGGAAGAGATGCGCCGCGATTCGCGGGTCTGCATTTTCGGGGAAGACGTGGCTGAAGCGGGAACACCTTTTAAGGTGCTCTCGGGATTGGTGGAAGAGTTCGGAACCGAACGCGTGCTGGACACACCGATTTCGGAAGCGGGCTTCACAGGGATCGCAGTTGGTGCGGCGATGACGGGGTTGCGGCCGGTTGTCGACATTATGTTTGGAGATTTCATTACGCTCACCATGGACCAGATGGTGAACCAGGCAGCCAAAGTCCATTACATGTCGGGCGGGGCGTGGAAAGTCCCGATGGTAATGCGAACGACCCTGGGCGCGACTCGCCGGTCGGGGGCGCAGCATTCGCAGTCGCTGCACGCATGGTTTAGTCACGTGCCGGGATTGAAAGTGGTGATGCCGTCAACGCCGTACGATGCCAAGGGACTTCTGAAGACGGCGATCCGGGATGAGAACCCGGTCGTCTTTTTCGAAGACAAGATGATGTACACCAAGTTGAAAGGCCCAGTGCCAGTGGAGGAGTACACCATTCCGTTCGGAGTGGCGGATGTGAAGCGCGTGGGCCGGGATATTACGCTTGTGGGCACGAGCAGCATGGTGCAGGTGGCGCTGGGTGCAGCGAGTCTGCTGGAGGAAATCGGCGTTAGCGCGGAAGTGGTTGATCCGCGAACCATGTGGCCTCTAGACGAGAAGACGCTGATCGAGTCGGCGAAGAAGACATCGCGAGTGATCGTGATCGACGAGGGTTATGAGCGGTACGGGGTCACGGCGGAGATTGCGGCGGTGATTGCCGAGGGTGCGTTCTATAACTTGGATGCGCCGGTGAGGCGGATGGGGGCGATGCACATACCAATTCCGTTTTCGCCGCTGCTTGAAGACGCAACCGTACCGACCGAGAAATCAGTTTTCGAAGTGGCTCGCAAGCTTTGTGGGCGGGCGTAAGAAGTAACACCGGCATCTAGCCGCCGGGACGGCGGCGCTACGAAGGATTGGAGGTGCATCGTGGCATTACCGACTCATGGAACGATGGCGGTTGACTGGGAACAGCGAGTGGATTTTGACCGGCTGCGCAAAGAGCGTCTGGCGCGGGCGAAGGACTTGCTCGCCAAGTCGGAGATGGGTTCGCTCCTGTGCTTCGACATGAACAATGTGCGTTACCTGACGTCGACGCACATTGGCAGTTGGGCACAGGACAAATGCAATCGCTTCACGTTGCTGCCGCAGAATGACGAGCCGATTCTCTGGGACTTTGGGTCGGCCGCGAAACATCATCAGCTGCATTGTCCTTGGTTAGGCGAGCGCTCGCGGCCTGGAATCTCGATGCTGCGCGGCGCGATGTCGCCGGAGATGGGGCGGGCCGAGGACGTGGCAAAGAAGATCCGCATCGAACTCGAGATGCGGGGCCTCCACAAAGAGCCGGTTGGGATCGACATCATTGAGCTGCCGGTTCTTTTTGCTTTGCAGCGCGAGGGAATCACGGTTGTCGACGGGCAGCAACTGATGTCGGATGCGCGTGTCATCAAGACGCAGGATGAGATCGCGTTGCTGAACACTTCGGCAATGATGGTGGATGCCGCTTACGACGAGTTGTATCGGGCGATGAAGCCGGGCATGCGCGAAAACGAAGCGGTTGGGCTGGTCAGCAAAGTTCTCTACGACCTGGGCTCCGAATATGTGGAAGCTGTGAATGCGATTTCCGGGGAGCGCTGCAACCCGCATCCGCATGTGTTCTCGGATCGCGTGCTGCGTCCGGGGGATCCGGTTTATTACGACATTCTGCACTCGTACATGGGGTACCGGACCTGCTATTACCGGTGCTTCACCATTGGCTACGGATCGCATGCCATGGTGGACGCGTACAAGCGGTGCCGGGAGTATCTGGATGCGGCGATTGAACTGGTGCGTCCGGGCCGCACCACGGCTGAGATTGCGGCGGTGTGGCCGAAGGCAAAAGAGTTCGGCTTTCCGAATGAGGAGGCCTGCTTCGCCCTGCAATACGGGCACGGGATTGGTCTGGCTATCTGGGAAAAACCTGTGATCAGCCGGCTGGTGTCATTCGATCACCCGCATGAGATCAAGCCGGGAATGGTTTTTGCGCTCGAAACATTTTGGCCTTCGACTGACGGCTGGAGCGCGGCACGTATCGAAGAGGAGATTGTGGTGACGCCGACCGGGCACGAGGTCATCACGCGTTTCCCGGCGGAGGAACTGCTGGTGGCGGGAGCTCATTACTTCACCGTTAATGGACCGCTGCCGACCACTCGCGAGAATGAGTCTGCGCCCAGCCGGCGCGTGGTGGAGATGATCGAAGAGAGCTCGAGAACTGAGCGGGTTGGAGTGTCGGAGTAAGAAAGCATTGCCAGAGCGTAACCGGAAGGCGCAGTGAGAATTCCGTGAAGCGGCAGTAACAGAATCGCTTTGTAGGGGTCCTTCCACTACGCAAACGATTCGCGAGCGAATCGCTTGCTGCGCTCAGGATGACACGGGACAATAGTTATGGCTTTCAGTGTAGTCATGCCCGCTCTCGAGATGGCGCAGGAAACCGGCAAGCTAATAGCTTGGCGGAAGGCGGAGGGCGACAGTGTGGTTAAGGGTGAGCCACTGTTGGAAATAGAAACCGACAAGGCTGTGCTTGAAGTTGAGTCTCCGGCGGATGGAATTCTAGCGGGCATAAGCGAGCAGGCGGGCGCCGTCGTGCCGGTGGGAAAGACCATCGCCTGGATCGTTCGCTCTGGCGAAACCTTGCCAACAGAAATCGCTGCGTCTGGTCCCGTCCAACCCGCGACCGAAGGAGTGCGCGACGCGGCTCCAGTTGTTCCCGCGCCTGGGTCAGGGCCGGGCACACAAATCTCGCCGAAAGCCCGCCGGCTTGCCCAGGAGCAGGGAGTTGACATCGCACGCTTGCGGGGATCTGGGCCGGGTGGAGAAATCCTCGCCTCCGATGTTTTAGCCGCTGCCGAGTCGAAAAGTGCGGCGCCGGCCGCACCCAAAGATGTTGAAATACCGAGTTCGATTGGGCGGCTCATGGCTGAGCGCACCACGCAAAGCTGGACCACCGTACCGCATTTCTTCGTCGTGCGCGAGGTCGACGCGAGCGCGCTCGTAGAAGTTCGCGAGCGACTGGGATCAGCGATTCAGCAAGCACGAGGAATCAAGGTCACTCAGACCGATCTGTTGGTGGCGCTGCTGTCCCGCGTTCTGGTGAAGCATTCGCGCATGAACGCAAGTTGGAGTGGAGCGGGCATCCATTTGAATCACGAAGTAAACATCGGCGTCGCCATGGCGGTTGACGACGGCGTCGTAGCCACGGTAATCCAAAACGCCAACCAAGCCGACCTCGGCGAAATTGCGGTTCAACGCCGCGACCTGACGGAGCGGGCCCGCACCGGCCGGTTACGTCCATCTGACATTGCAGGCGCAACTTTCACCATCAGCAACCTGGGCATGTTCCACGTCGATGCTTTCAGCGCGATTATCAGTCCGCCACAGGCCGCGATTCTCGCGGTGGGAAGTATTGCCGACCGGGTCGTGCCCGTCGATGGGCGGCCGGTAATCCGCCCTATGATGACGTTAACCCTCTCGTGCGACCACCGTGTGGTGGATGGCGCGCGAGCTGCGGTTTTCCTGAATGAGGTTGCTGAATCAGTTCGCGAGCCGGAAAATTGGCTGCGATGACGATGCCGGTGCGTTCGGTGCGCGTACGCGCCGGCATCGTAGAAATTCACTCCATTCTAACCAAAACCATACGAGTCGCGCTTGGATATGGTAACCGTCTTCTGGAACCTTCGTAACCTCAGCGTTGGACCTGGCTGGCAAGCTAACGGGTGGCGGCATGCTATACTGGCGGTACGCTTAATACCGCGGTTGTATGGTGTGATTGCTCTGGTGCAGTACTTGATCAACTCCCGCCTCTAGTTTCCCCTCCGTACGTCTTCAGCGTAATCAAAACTAAGACTGGCAATGCCAGGTTGCGGTGCTCGCTCAGTGCATGGGCGGACTGCGATCGCATGCGCCAGAGAAAGCAAAATGCAGAATTTTTCAGAACTTCCGATTTCCCCCTACGTCAAAGACCGTTTGTCGTTCGCTCGTTTTTCCGTACCAACTCCGGTTCAGGCCGCTGCCATCCCGCAGGCCCTCGCAGGCAAGGATGTGCTGGCAACCGCCCAGACGGGTACCGGTAAGACGCTCGCCTTCCTGATCCCAGTCATGGAGCAACTGCTCAAGCAAAATTCGCCCGGGATCGCGGCGCTGGTGCTGGTTCCCACGCGCGAACTGGCGATGCAGGTTGCCGATCAATACGATGGGTTGCGTGGCAAGCAACTGTCACCCGCGGCCTTGGTGGTCGGAGGCTTATCCGAAGGACAACAACTCCGTGCCATTCGCCATGGAGCCCGAGTAGTCGTGGCGACTCCAGGCCGACTCGAAGATTTCCTGGATCGCAAACTGGTTAACTTCCGCGAACTGCGAGTGCTGGTGCTCGACGAAGCAGATCGCATGCTGGATATGGGATTCCTTCCCGCGATTCGTAGGATTGCGGCGGTCCTGCCCAAAGATCGTCAGACGATGTGTTTTTCGGCGACGCTCGAAGCTTCTGTTGTTCATCTGGTGAACGACTACATGAGGAACCCGGTGCGTGTCGCGCTTGGGTCGACGTTGAAGCCATCCGAGAATGTACGAGTGCAAGCGTTCGAAGTTGATGCGGACCGCAAGCAGGAAGTGCTGCATCGTCTGTTAGCGAAAGAAACCGGCCGCTGTCTGGTATTCGCGCGTACCAAGCGAGGAACGGAGCGCCTGACCAAGAACCTCAATCGCGAAGGCTTCGCCGCGGCCATGATTCATGGCGACCGCTCGCAATCCCAGCGAACCGCAGCCCTCACAGGATTTCAGCAGGGACGGTATCGCATCCTGGTGGCGACGGACCTGGCCTCGCGAGGCATTCATGTGCAAGATATCGCACACGTTATCAACTACGATCTGCCCGAGGTGGCGGAAAACTTTATTCATCGAGTGGGCCGCACTGGCCGGGCGGGCGAACGCGGCGTGGCTTCTACCCTGTTTGCGAGAGAGCAGCGGTCCGATCTGTACCAACTGGAGCGCACTCTTGGAATTCGCATGGAGAGAATGAGTTCGACCGGCGAGCGGGGAGAAAAGGATCTGTCTCAGCGGCACGATTCAATGCGCGAGAGTGATCGTGTTCAATCCGGCCGGGTTGAATCCGCTCCCAAGTCAAGAATGGTTCGGCTTCCTGGCGAAGTCCTACAAGTGCAAATGCAGAGTTAGTCTGGATCATAATTCGCTTCGAAGAATGCCTGCAGCGGGCCGGCCAAGTCCAGAACTTCGCATCCGTCGAAGTAGACAAAGATTACGCGACGGCTCCGCAATGTGCTCCCGTCAACTCTTTTATGAGCTGCGCGACGGTCACGATCCGAGCGAAGCGGCGGCGCAAGGCGTACTCAGTCCGCTCGCGTATGGCATCGACGTCGAGTTCTTCGCTGGGGTTATCCCAGTTGGGGATCGGGAATGTCATCGTGGCATCGGTGACGAAGTCCACCGCGTATCCGAGGTCCGCCGCAACTCTGGCGGTGGTTTCGCAGCATTGCTCCATTTGGATGCCCGCGATAGTAACTCGCCGGACGCCTTTTTCGAGCAGATACGGTTGCAGCGGCGTACTGGTGAAGCAATTACGAGTGCTCTTGAGCAGAACCGGTTCGTCGGTGCGCGGCTTGATGAAGTCCATCAGCTTGAAGAACGGGCTGTCCGTAGTAAAGCCTTGGTCGCTGTCGGTGTGAAGGAAGAATATCACCGGCAGCTCTGCCGCCCGGTAGGCCTGGATCAACGCGTCCACATTTTTTTCGAACGCAAGATTGTTGCGGCGTGCCCAGCGCGGCGTAGCCTTGAAAGAATCCTGAGCGTCGATCACGAGCAGGGCGGATTGTGCGAGCGGTACGTGTTCAGAATCCAGCATGAGTCCTCCTTCGTTGAAGCCACTATGTTACGCGATCCAGAAGCAGGCAGCGAGGGACGGTGCGGCCAAATGACGGACATTTTGCGTCAAATGGGGATTGGAGAATCAGCGGGATGCGAGCATTTTGAGAGCCAGCCGGGCTCGCGGATTCTTGTGGGCAGCCGCCTTACGAAGCCACTTCTCGGATTCCGTTCGATCGGCGGACACTCCGTCGCCATCCCGGTAGCGCAGCCCGAGGTTGTACTGAGCGGCGGCATTGCCTGCTTCGGCTGCCGCTCTTACAAAGCGCGCCGCTTCGGTGCAGCTCTGAGAAACATAGCGTCCGAGTTCATACGCGATCCCCAGGGTAAAAGCTGCGGAGTCGTCTCCATACCTGGCTTGGCGCCGCAATCCGCCGATCTCGAAGGGACTTAATTGTTGCAGGGCAACCAAGGTTCCCGGATCGGTTGAGCGCTTGTGACTGATTTCCAATGAGACGCGGGGCGCGGGTTGGCGAGGTTCGGTGTTTTCAGTCTTTTTGGGAGCTTCGGCTGGACTTGGGATGGTCCGGGTCGGGGTTGTTGCCGAGGTATCACGAACGATCGCTTCCTCCACGGGAGGGCTTGGCATTGTGACAGCCTGCGCGCTATGAAAAGACTCATGACGCCAGGTCTCGAGAAACAGCAGTGCAGCAACGATCGACAACAGCAAAACCGGCGTCGCGATGGCCACGGCGCGAAGAGCGCGCAGTGGCAGGTTCACTCTGAACGTTGGGCGGTGATGGCTGAGCTTGTCGCGCACGCTGCCAATAGCGGTCCGAAAATTGAACGATGGTGTGACGGGCACCGGTTCGCTGGGATTCACCGGCCTCGCAAACGCAACAGGAACTGGCTTGGTGACTTCAACCACGGCCGCATCTTTGGGAGGATCGATCGGTTTGACTTCGACCGGTTTGACTTCGATCTCGGCGGCTTTCCTCAAGGCGTGCGACAGGAGCCCAGACATCAAGCGCAACGTTGCAGCGTCATGGTTGGAAAAGGAATCCGAACGTCTTGTTGCGGCCAATGCGCCCGCGACCTCAGACCCCTGATAAATCGGGGCAACCAGCAAAGATGTGGCAGGGGCGCCGACATCTGCTACCCAGGACTGCTTCGCGGCAGATTCGGCCACTCCGTCAATCGGCCTGCCATTGCCTCGCCAGGCGCTGGCTAAGCTGGAGAGAACTGCCAGACGCACGGTCTCGCGGTTGGACGCGGTACCGGCGCCCGCTCGATAGGCGAATTCTTCTTTTGCGAACAACCACACTGCCGCACCCTCGGACCGAATGAACTCGAGCGAAAGCGCTAGAACGCGCCGGATAGCAGCGTCCAAATCCAAACTGCCAGTCTGGATTGCCTGTTGAGCCTCCACCAGCTCAGCAAGAGTTTCGTCGGTAGCGAGACGGTTACTGGGCGCAGCCTGCTTGTTTTGGACTTCCGTCACCGGTGGCGAGGGTGGGACCATTGGCTTTATGGTCAATCGCAGACTTGAGCTTGCGGTCACGGTTGCCTTTTGAGTTTTGACCGGTTCGACAATGGTTTCGGCGCGATTCGTTTGGTGTTTGTGCAGTTGATCGTGCAGGCATTGGATAACCCAGGCTGCTGCCAACAATTTCTCCAAGGAGGGATCGTCGAGGGTACGCTGGTTCAAACCGGGACTCGCTTCCGCAGCCATTTGGCGGACGGACCTCTCGCACAAGGGGATCAGAAACCGGTGCGGAGTCTCAGAACCCCGCTACCCATCGAAAGATCATACACCCGTTTGGCTATCCTCGAACCGCGGAATTGGCCGCCAGTGGCTCGGGGGCTGGGATACGTCGCCGGCCGGCCCCCCAAATCTGCCTCTTTCGCTTGACTGGGTGGCGCCGGAACAGAGCCCTACAACTCGAGAAGGAAAGCACCCTGCTGTTGTATTCTCTGAGAGTGCATTCGCTTTTGCCGACTCGAGATCAAGCGTTGGTGCAGATCGTGGATTCTGCTCTAGCCGACGCCGCACACAAGGGCGGCAAGTGGCTGGCCTGTCGTCCCGGTTGCACGCAGTGCTGCATCGGAGTGTTTCCCATCAATCAGCTCGATGCTGTTCGGCTCCGCGAAGGACTTGTGGGTCTGAGTGAGCGCGCTCCGGAGCGTGCAGACCGCGTTCGGCAACGGGCGCGGGAAGCGGTTCTCCGGCTGTCTGAGGAATTTCCCGGCGACCCGATTAGCGGCTTGCTGGATGAAGGCGAGGAGGCGGAACAAAGCTTTGCCGAGTTCGCCAACGATGAGCTTTGCCCGGCGCTCGATCCGGTGACGGGACTTTGTGAGCTTTATGAAGCGCGCCCCATGACTTGCCGGGTTTTTGGACCACCGGTGCGCTCGGAAGATGGCCTTGGCGTGTGCGAGCTTTGTTTTCAGGGCGCCGGCGATAAGGAAATTGCCGCGTGCGAAATGAATGCCGACCCCGAGGACTTGGAATCTACGCTCGTTGAAGAACTCGAAAAAACTACGGGAGCGCGAGGTCAGACAATCGTGGCATTCTGTTTAGCATCTTGATTCCCTATTGAACAATTTGGTTCGGATCGAGTTGGTCGCGACCATTTGGCGGCCCTGAATCAATGGCCCATCCATCCGATGACCATCATCGAATGATCGAGCAATTTGACGCGTTGGTCCTCGGCGCCGGGGCTGCGGGGTTGATGTGCGCGCTGGAAGCGGGAAAGAAAGGACGCCGGGTGGCGGTGATCGAGCGAGCCGAACGCGCTGGCAGAAAAATCCTCATCTCCGGTGGCGGCCGTTGCAATTTCACGAATATTCACTGCCGTCCAGAAAACTTCATCTCGACGAATCCTCACTTCGCGAAATCAGCGCTGGCCCGCTACACTCCGTCGGATTTCATCGCGCTGGTCGAGAAGCATCGCATTCCTTACCACGAGAAGACGCTCGGCCAGCTCTTCTGCGATCGCTCTGCTCACGACATCATGGACATGCTGGAAAGCGAATGCCGAGACGCCGGGGTTCGTCTTTTCGTGAAGACTTCGATCCAAGAAGTTCAGAGGTCTAATGAGTTTGTCGTGCGCGCGGGGGAAATGGAATTTCGCGCGCCGGTACTGGTGGTCGCGACTGGAGGGCTGTCAATTCCGAAAATGGGTGCGACCGGGCTTGGCTACGACTTGGCGCGGCAATTTGGACTCGCGATTCGCGAACCGCGGCCGGCGCTGGTGCCGTTTGTGTTCGGACCAGAAGATCGCGGCAACTTCTGCGATCTGGCCGGAGTCTCGGTTGATGTGGCCGTCTCCTGCGCAAATCAGCAATTCCGGGAGAAGATGCTCATCACTCATCGCGGACTCAGTGGACCGGCCATTTTGCAAATTTCCTCCTACTGGAAGCCGGGAGAAGCAGTCGCTATCGACTTAGCGCCGGACAGCGACGTGACCGCAGCACTTCGCGAGTTCAACGCCCCAAGAAATATCACGGCGATGCGGTCTGCGTTGCACACCTTTCTGCCGAATCGTTTCGCGAACCGATGGCTGGATCAGCGCGCCCCGGCCAAGTGGACAAACTCCGCACTCGCGGAACTCGATCGTGCGGTACATGAGTGGTCAGTGATTCCTGCCGGAACCGAGGGCTTCGACAAGGCGGAGGTAACCGTGGGCGGCGTAGAAACCGACGAACTATCGGCGAAGACGATGGAAAGCCGAAAAGTTCCGGGATTGTTTTTCATCGGAGAGGTAGTCGACGTAACCGGCCATTTGGGCGGGTTCAATTTTCAGTGGGCATGGGCGTCCGGCGCGTGCGCGGGGCGGGCCCTAGCATAACCGCGCCAGCGCGTTCCGAAAGAAGCCCCTAAGCGAGAACCGCCTGGTACTCTTCGTAAGCGCCCTTGAAGTCAGTAAGCTTGTGGTCGGCCTCGAAGTGCCAGATTCTGGTGGCGACCTCATCGATCAGGTCGTGGTCGTGCGTCACCAGCAGCACTGTTCCGTGATAACGCTGCAGCGCGATGTTGAGAGCGTTGATCGATTCCAGATCCAGGTGGTTGGTCGGTTCATCGAATACCAGAACGTTCGGCTTTTGCAGCATGAGCTTGCAGAACAGCAGCCGCGCCGCCTCACCGCCGGACAGAACGTCGGTGCGTTTGAGAGCGTCTTCGCGTGGAAACAACATTTGCCCGAGCAAGCCGCGAATCTCTTCGTGGGCCGCTGAGGGATCCCACTGGTGCAGCCATTCGAATGCGGTCATGTCTCCCTGAATCAGAGCCCGGTGGTCCTGGGCGAAGTATCCGACTGCGGCTTCGTGTCCCCAAATCACTTTTCCGCCGGTCAGGAACGGCCCGTCGTAGCCGCTGGTTTTACGCAGCTCGGCGTCCGGAACTGTGGGAGAATTCGCCAGCAACGCGTTGAGCAGGGTTGTTTTACCCGCGCCGTTCCTGCCCATCAGCGCAATCTTCTCTCCCCGGGTTACGCTGGCTGTGAAAGCTCGAATGATCTCGGTGTCGCCATAAGATTTGGTCACGCCTTCGAGTTCCAGAATGTGTTTTCCGGAAGGGCGCTTCTGTTCGAATTTCAAGAACGGACGCTGGATGTTCGACTTCGCGAGTTCCGTGACCTGCAGGCGTTCAACTTCTTTGCGCCGCGACTGTACCTGGCTGGAGCGGGTGCCGGCGGAGAAACGCGCGATGAATTCATTAAGCTGCGCAATCTTTTTTTCCCGCTGGGCATTTTGCCCCTCGACCTGCGAGCGGATCTGCGTCTTGGCCACCACCATGTCGTCGTAGGTACCGGTATACGTGATGATGGTTTGGTAATCGATATCGGCAATGTGAGTGCAAATGCTGTTCAGAAAATGGCGGTCGTGCGAGATCGCGATCAGGACGCCGTCATAATTATTCAGGAACCCTTGCAGCCAGTGGATCGAGTCGAGATCCAAGTGGTTTGTAGGCTCGTCGAGCAACAGCGCGAGGGGATGTCCGAACAAGGCCTGCGCCAACAAAACGCGGACTTTTTGCCCGCCTTGCAGTTCACCCATTTTCCGCTCGTGCAGGTCGTCGGCGATGTCGAGCCCTTGTAGCAAAATCGCGGCGTCGGTCTCGGCAGTATAGCCATCTTCTTCTCCGACGATGCCTTCCAACTCGCCGAGCTTCATTCCGTCTTCGTCCGTGAGTTCCGGCTTGGCATGGATTCGGTCGCGCTCTTCCATCGCCGCCCACAGGCGCTTGTTGCCCATCATCACAGTGTCGATGACGCGATAAGCGTCGAAGGCGAACTGGTCCTGGCTCAACACGCCGAATTTTTTCGGACGGACGACGGTTCCCTTCTGGGGATCGAGGTCGCCGGTCAGAAGGCGCATAAAAGTAGTCTTTCCGGCGCCATTTGGTCCGGTGAGGCCATAGCGCTTGCCGGGTGTGAAGGCCGTGGAAACCTCTTCAAACAGAACTTTGGCGCCGTAGCGCATGGAGACGTTGCTTACTGAAATCATGATTTCTCAAGGGAACTGCGGAAAATTTGCCCAAAAGGCGGGGACGCAGCTGCTGTCATTAGGATATCACGAGGATGGGTCCGATTAGCCAGTCTCCTCAATCCAAACGCAATCCAAAGTCACGTGTTAGCCTTTTCTGGAACGTATATTGATCCGCAAAGTGTTGCGCCATTTCAACCCGATTGTCATTCCGAGCATAGCGAGGAATCTGCAATTCCGCTGTCGAAGCAACCACAGATTCCTCGCTACGCTCGGAATGACAAGGCCGGATTGACTGGCGTCATGATGAAATGCGATTCAAATAGTCGACGAGGAATTCATGAACGATGTTCGCCCTTCTCATCTCGATCTCCAAGCAACCGCAAAACAAGTCATGCTGGCACACGGCTTCGAGCCGAACTTTCCTCCGCAGATCTCGCAGCAGCTTGCGGACTTGAAGGCACATCCGCCACAAGTCGCGCCGGGTGGCGCCATCCGCGATCTGCGGAACTTGCTCTGGTCTTCGATCGACAACGATACGTCACGAGACCTAGATCAGATCGAAGTGGCCGAGCGTCTGCCCAACGGGGACATCAAAGTGCTGATCGGAATCGCCGACGTCGACGCCTTCGTGCCGGAGCATTCCCCGATCGATGAGCACGCGGCAAAGGAAACTACTTCTGTCTACACTGGCGTACGGATTTTCCCGATGCTGCCGGAAGAGCTTTCGACCGGCGCAACATCGCTGCTCGAAAACGCAGACAAGCTCAGTGTCGTGATCGAGTATACGGTCGACGCCGGAGGGTCCGTGGGTTCGAGCAATGTTTACCGGGCAATTGTTCGCAACAAGACGCAGCTTGCTTACAACACAGTGGGGGGGTGGCTTGAAGGTTCGGGAGCGGCTCCGGCGAAGGTCGCGGCTTCCCCTGCATTGCAAGCACAACTCACGCTGCAAGACCAAGCCGCGCAAGCCCTCAGGAATCAGCGCTACCAGAATGGCGCGCTCAATATCGAAACCAACGAGGTGCATCCGGTACTTCTCAATCAGCAGGTTGTGGACGTTGAGAAGCAGCAGAAGAACCGCGCAACGGAGTTGATCGAAGACTTCATGATCGCCGCTAACGGCGTCGTTGCCCGCATGCTGGACAAAGTGTCGTCCCTGCGCCGCATCGTGAAGACTCCCGAGCGTTGGGAGCGAATCGTGCAACTTGCCAATGCACACGGCGGGAACCTTCCTGCGGAACCCGATTCCAAGGCTCTTAATGATTTTTTGCTGAAGCGCAAGGCGGCTGATCCGGATCACTTTGCTGACGTGTCACTGGCCGTGATCAAGCTGATTGGCCCAGGCGAATATGTTCTAGAACGGCCGGGAGACCCTGTGCAGGGGCACTTCGGCCTCGCGGTGCAGGACTACACTCACTCCACGGCGCCGAACCGGCGCTTTCCCGACATGGTCACGCAGAGGCTGATCAAGACGATGCTTGCCGGCCAACCCGCTCCTTATTCTGATGACGAGTTGGCGGCCATTGCTAAGAACTGCACCGTGAAAGAAGATGCGGCGCGGAAAGTTGAACGCGAGATGTCAAAGCGCTTGGCCGCGGTTGCGATGAGCAACAGGATCGGCCAAACATTCGACGCGCTGGTCACCGGTTTAACTCCAAAAGGAACTTTTGTTCGCGTGATGCAGCCACACGTGGAGGGTTTGCTGGCTCAGGGGCAGCAAGGACTCGACATAGGGGACAGGCTGCGCGTGAAGCTGATCCGGACTGACGTTCAGCATGGGTATATCGACTTTGCACGGGCGTAGCAGCCCGCGCACAAGTGCGATTCGTAACAGGGAAACTGAGACGTTGCGAGCAACGTCTCTACAGTCTTCCATACTGTAGAGACGTAGATTGTTACGTCTCTAACTCGCGACTAACTCGGCGGCGCCGGATGCGCTGATGCTTATCCTTTTTTCTGTTCGAGCTCCGCCCAGCGCGAGTAAAGCTCGTCGGCAGTTTTCTGAGCTTCGTCCATCTCGGCGTGCGCTTTCAGAAGACCGGGTCCGTCGCTTGCGATCGCCGGGTTCTCAAGCTGGGCGCGCTTCTCCTGCAAAACCTGCTCGGCATTGGCGACGCGCTGCTCGATGGTTGCATACTCGCGCGCTTCCAGGTACGACAGCTTCTTCTTCGCTGCCGCTTGCTCAGCGGCATTCGTGCTGCGCCGAGACTGGTTGGCGCTCGAGCGCTCAGCTTTCGCCGGCTGCCTCCGTTCTGCTTGCCAAACCTCCCACTGCGAGTAGTCCGCAAAACTCTCTGCGCCGCCCTGTCCGTCGAGTCCAAGCACGATGGTTGAAACGCGATCGAGCATGTAGCGGTCGTGCGTGACCAGCACCAGTGCGCCGCGATACTCGAGCAGGCTTTCTTCGAGTATCTCCAGGGTCGGAATATCGAGGTCGTTGGTGGGTTCGTCGAGCAGAAGCACATCGGCAGGCTGAAGCATGAGCTGCGCAATCAGCACGCGGGCTCGTTCGCCGCCGGACAGCCGCCCAATGGGTTGATTGAGTTGCTCTCCAGTGAATAGGAACCTCGCTGCCCACGACGCGACGTGAATCACGCGATCTTGATAGATCACCGAATCGCTATCGGGCGCGAGCGCACGGCGCAGAGTTACCTCTGGATCGAGTTGACGAGTTTGATCGAAGTAAACGATCCGCAACCAGTCGGCTCGGTGAATTTCACCAGTGGTGGCTGATAGTTCCCCGCGAAGCAGGCGCAACAACGTAGTCTTGCCGCTGCCATTCGGTCCTACGAGTCCGACGCGCATCCCGGCTGTGACGACGAAGTTAAGGCTATCGAAAAGTGCGCGTTTGTCGATTTCGTAGGCGATATCTTGCAGTTCAATCAGGCGTTTGGTCTTTCGCTCGGTGGCGGAAAAATCGATGTTCGCGGTCGCGGTACTCCTTCTAAGGTTCAGGTCCGCGAGTTCACTCATCAATTCGCCGGCCTTGTCGATTCGAGCTTTGGATTTGCGCGTCCGGGCTTTGGCCCCGCGACGCAACCATGCGATTTCGTTGTGTACGAGATTTTCCAGCGCTTCCTGCCGCTTCGACTGCGAGTGCAAAAACTCCTCTTTCTTTTCGAGAAATGTACTGTAATTGCCGCGGACGCGCAGCAGCCCATCCGGATAAGTACGATTGAGCTCGGCCATCTCGGTTGCGACATTTTCAAGGAAATAACGATCGTGGCTTACCACGACGCAGGCGAATGTCGCGTTTTGAAGCAGACCTTCGAGCCACTCGATTCCCGCCAAGTCCAGATGATTCGTGGGTTCGTCCAGCAGGAGGATGTCCGGCCCCTGAACCAGAGCCGCGACGATCGCCAGACGCTTTTGCCATCCTCCCGATAATGCCGCGGCCGGCGTTTCGAGTTCGTCGAAGCCGGCGCGGCCGAGGGTTTCGGCAAAGCGAGTGCCGCGTTCATTGCTCGGGATTCTTGCGCGCTCCAGCGCCTTCTCGATGACCGACCGAACCGTTTCGCCGGAAGCGAACTTCGAGTCCTGTAAAACGCAGGCGAGCCGGACGCGCTTGCGAATCGCGATTTCACCGCTATCCAGATCTTCGTCGCTGGCCAGGATCCGAAGCAGCGTGGATTTTCCCGAACCGTTTGGACCGATAAGTCCGATGCGGTCTCCCTCGGACACAGTGAACGAAACATCCTGAAAAAGGAGGGTCGATCCGAATGCTTTGGAAATGCCTTGTGCATTGATGATCGGCGCCAACGACTTGTATTCCTGCTTCCTTTGAGTTGTTCAGAGGTTTGGTGGACCTGGTCGGGTTCGAACCGACGACCTCTTCCATGCCATGGAAGCGCGCTCCCAACTGCGCCACAGGCCCACTGGGGAAGAACCGACGCAGAAACCCGGATCGGCTAAAACAATTCTCGCCTACTGGCTGAGGTTAGTCAAACGCAGATACTCGTCCGGGAGAGGGGTGCCTCGTCTCTCGTAGAGCAACGCAACTAAAACCGGCGTCCCGTCAGTTGCGTATGTCGGCCATCAAAAGCTCGACCTCTGCTTTCAGGTCGGCGGTTAGGGGCAGCAGCGGCAAGCGCACGGGCCCGCCGAAGTAGCCGTTGAAATCCAAAGCGTGCTTAATGCCGGGGATACCCAGCTCTCCAACCACTCGTTGCGAGGCCTTAGCAATGCGCGTTTGTTTCAGCCGGGCCAGTTCGATGTCACCTTCTCTCCATGCAGCATGAATCTCGTAGCAGGCGGTGGGGGCGGGATCGGCGAAGGCGAGGATCGCGCCCACTGCGCCTGCCTGCAAGGATGGTTCGAGCGTCTGCGCGGCACCGACAAGCACTTGAAATCCGACCTCCTTCTGCCGGATCTTCAGGCCTGCAACAACGCTGACGGCCGCGGATGAAGGCTTTGTGCGCTCTCCCCTTCCGGGCGTCACCAATTCCCCGCCGTTTCCGTTGCCCGAGCTGGCTGCTTTGAGCATACGTGCCGTGACAGCTTCAAAAGTTTCGGTAACTGTAACGCTACGCTTGACGTGCCGTGTGCCCTCGACGAGGCGAGCGACTTTCTCCACGTTTGCGCTCGATTCTTTAATGCCAATGATGTTGGGGTGATCGGCGAGTTCGATGACGAGTTCGGCGGGCATGTCGTACCCAGTGAAAGGCGGAACACTGTAAATCATCACTGGCAAGGGCGACCGGTCAGCGACGGTACGATAGAACGCCAGAATATTCGCGGGTTGCATTTGCTTCTTGAAATAGAACGGCGTGCGCACGAGCGCGACATCGTATCCCAGTTCAGCAGCGTCGTCAGTGAGTTTGAGCGTGTTGATCTCAGACTCGCTTCCCGTTCCCGCAATCAGAACTTTATTTGGCGCGGCCGCCTCGCGGGTGCTCTTGAGCACATCTCGTTGCTCCTGATCTGACAGAAAAATGGCCTCACCAGTGGAGCCCAGCGCAACGATCCCGGCGACTGGAGTCTTCGAGTAACGTTCGACATTTGCCTCGAGCTTCTTGAAGTAGAGATTTCCGTCGGGATAGAACGGGGTCGTAATGGGGGGGAAGATTCCGTGAAGTAACATGGTCTGAACTCCTGGGTTTAACACTTCAACAGGATACAGCGAAGAACATCCCGAGGCGACTTCGCGCAATCGCTACTAGCGCTGAGTGGTGTGCCGCTCCGCGTGCAACTTTTGCAGAGCCTGCACCCTGATCTCACCACGCTGCAGCGCTGAAATTCCTTCGGCGGCGGCGCGGGCCGCGGACAGGGTCGTGATGGTAGGAATGCGTGCGCTGACGGCGGCGCGGCGGATCGCCTTCTCATCGAAAAAGGGATCGACGCCGTGTGGCGTATTAACGATGAGTTGAATGCGTTCGCCCTTGATCAGGTCGACTACGTTGGGCCGGCCTTCTTTCACCTTGTAGACGCGTTCAACCGTCATGGCGGCACTCTCCAGCACGTCGGCGGTGCCGGCCGTGGCCACCAGCTTGAAACCCATGTCCACAAATCTGCGCGCGACCTCTGCCACTTGCGGTTTGTCATGATCGGTGACGCTGACGAAGACCGTGCCTTGCGTCGGCAGCCTTTGCCCCGCAGCGGTTTGCGCTTTGGCAAAGGCTTCGCCAAAGTTGTCGGCCACGCCCATGACTTCGCCGGTGGATTTCATCTCGGGGCCGAGCACGGTGTCCACGCCGGGAAATTTGTTCCATGGGAAAACCGGGGACTTCACGTAGTAGCAGTGCCCGGTGTCGAGGTCGGCGCGGCGCTCGATGAACTCCGGCAGAAATTCGCGCAACTTGCGTCCCGTCATCAATCGTGCCGCTATCTTCGCCATGGGCACACCCGTGGCCTTAGAAACGTAGGGCACGGTCCGCGACGCACGGGGATTGACCTCGAGCACATAAACGATTCCACTGCTTTTCGAATCGCCATTGCTTCGCGGAATTGCAAATTGAATATTCATCAATCCGACAACCTTCAACGCCCGCGCCAGCTTGAACGTGTAGTCGCGCATGCGGGTCATCAAAGCCTGGGGAATATCGACGGCGGGCAGAACGCAGGAAGAATCGCCAGAGTGGATACCAGCCTCCTCGATATGCTGCATGATGCCGCCGATGACGACGTCTTCGCCATCCGAGAGAGCGTCTACGTCTACTTCGATTGCGTCTTCGAGGAAATGATCGATCAGCACTGGGCGGTCTTGCGAATATTCCACTGCTTCCCTCATGTAGCGGACGACGGTTTCCTCGTCGTAAGCGATGACCATGGCCCGTCCGCCAAGGACGTACGAGGGCCGCACCAGCACCGGGTATCCGACTCGATTCGCGCCAGCCACAGCTTCTTCGATCGAGGCGGCCATCGCGCCCGGAGCCTGCGGGATATCGAGTTCCTCCAGCAGTTTGCCGAAGCGCTTGCGGTCTTCGGCGAGATCGATATACTCGGGCGCCGTGCCGATGATGTTCACGCCCGCAGCCTTCAGGGGCAAGGAAAGATTCAGCGGAGTCTGTCCACCGAACTGGACGATCACTCCCACTGGCGCGCCCGCCGATGCTTCATGTTCGCATATCGCAAGTACGTCTTCCAGGGTCAGCGGTTCGAAGTAGAGGCGGTCACTGGTGTCATAGTCCGTGGAGACGGTCTCGGGATTGCAGTTGATCATGATGGTCTCGTAGCCGTCGTCGTGCAGAGCAAAGGCTGCATGGCAGCAACAGTAATCGAATTCAATTCCCTGCCCGATGCGGTTGGGGCCGCTGCCCAGGATCATGACTTTCTTTTTTTGCGTCGGCGCCGCTTCATCCTCTTCTTCGTAAGTCGAGTAGAGGTAGGGTGTGAAACTTTCGAATTCGGCGGCGCAGGTGTCCACGCGCTTGTACACGGGCTTAACGCCGTGCTTCCTTCGTTGATGCCGGACTTTGTCCTGGTCGCCTTTTCCACTGAGCCGCCAGGTCGCCGCCAGCCGCCCGTCGGAAAAACCCATGCGCTTGGCCTCGCGAAGCACCTCGGTCGGGATCGACTCCATGGGGTGCTTCTCCAGCTCAAGCTGCATGTCGTTAATCTCTTTGAGCTGGTAGAGAAACCACGGGTCGATCGACGTCATCTTCGCCAGTTGCTTGACGGTATGACCCTGGCGCAAAGCGTAGCGAATATAAGAGAGCCGTTCGGGATGTGGAGTCACCAGCCGCTGGGTAAGAATCTTAGGCTCGATTTTCTCCCCGCCTATGCGCCTCCCCGTGTCCAGCGCACGCACCGCTTTCATCAAAGCTTCCTTGAACGTCCGGCCGATAGCCATGACTTCGCCCACGGATTTCATCTGGGGGCCGAGGCTTTCGTCCGCCCCAGGAAATTTTTCGAATTGCCACTTAGGAATCTTCACGACAACGTAGTCAAGCGTGGGCTCGAAGCAAGCTGGCGTCTTTCGCGTGATGTCATTGGGAATTTCGTCGAGCGTATAACCGACTGCCAGCTTGGCGGCAATCTTGGCGATGGGGAAACCCGTCGCCTTCGAAGCCAACGCAGAAGATCGCGAAACGCGCGGATTCATCTCGATCACCACCATGCGGCCGGTGGTTGGATGCACCCCGAACTGAATGTTCGATCCGCCCGTTTCCACGCCGATCTCGCGAATGACGGCAATGGCGGCATCGCGCATCGATTGATACTCGCGATCTGTCAGCGTCTGAATCGGAGCAACCGTAATCGAGTCGCCGGTGTGCACGCCCATGGGATCGAAGTTTTCGATGGAGCAAATGATGATGACGTTGTCCTTCAGGTCGCGCATCACCTCGAGTTCGTATTCTTTCCAGCCCAACACAGATTCTTCGATCAGGGCTTCGTGCACGGGAGAGAAGTCGAGGCCGCGGGCTAGCACTTCCAGCAGCTCCTCGCGGTTGTAGGCAATGCCGCCCCCGCTGCCGCCCAGGGTGAACGACGGTCGCACGATTACCGGGAAGCCGATCTTGCCGGCAAACTCCAGACCGTCTTTCAAATTGGTGACTAAAGCCGATTTCGGAACATCGAGGCCGATCTTCTGCATCGCGTCCTTGAAGAATAGCCGGTCTTCGGCTTTCTTGATGGCGCTGATTTGTGCACCGATGAGCTGGACGTTGTATTTATCCAGCACTCCGGTATCAGATAACTCGATGGCGAGATTCAGCGCGGTCTGGCCGCCGACAGTTGGCAGAACCGCGAAACCAGCGCCAGGCGCGAGTTCGCGCTCGACCCGGATGATTTCTTCCAGATATTCACGCGTGAGCGGCTCGATGTAGGTCCGGTCGGCGACTTCCGGGTCGGTCATGATAGTGGCCGGGTTGGAATTGGCCAGCACCACTTCAAAGCCTTCGGACTTGAGCGCTTTGCAAGCCTGCGTGCCGGAGTAATCAAACTCCGCCGACTGGCCAATGATGATGGGGCCAGAGCCAAGGATCAGGATTTTCGAAATGTCTGTGCGTTTGGGCATGAAAAGTCAGTCACTTGGTCGTTCGTCGTTGGCCATTCGCGACAGTTGTTTGGCCGCTTGCGGCGCGCCTGAAAGGCGTGCCCTTTCGAAGCTTGAGAAATCTAGCACGCCCCAACGAGCAAAATGATCCGTAAACCTTCAGAGCCTACCTTTGTTACTTCAAATGGCACGATTGCAGTGCGAAATCCCGGGGAGAAGGCGAACGCGATATAAAGACCCTCGGTCAACTGTGCCGAAAACTGACCCTTCGCATCCGCTTTGGTTCGTAAGACAACAATGTTGTCTTCAGATCCCTTCTTTACAACTTGAATGCTGGCCCATGCGACCACAGCGCCCGTCGGATCCAAGACGGTTCCCTGAAAGGCATTGATGTGAGCCGTGATCGGAAGTTTTTCCGCTTTTTCAAGTGTCTGCTGAGCCTCCTGCACCGGTTTCGCTAAATCCATATGCAGCGTGCTCTCCCCTTTCTTGTCCACTACACTCAGCGAGAGGAATCCTGCTGCATCACCATGTATCAATAGGCCGGGGAAAGCCTCGTAAGGAGTTGCTGTAACGCTATATCTGCCGATAGCGAGCTCTGGAGGAGCCGCGATACCATTTCGGTCAGCGAATACTGAAAATGCGAAGTGCATGGCACCGTCATAAAACTCGAGTTTCGCGCCCCTCAGCGGCTCGCCGTCCATGCGAACGACAATTCGCAGTTGCGTCGAAGACTCCTGCGGCGCTATCGACGTGACTTCTACGCACTCTGCGCTAGCCGTCCCGGCAAGAGTTACGCAAATCACGAAAATGACGGCGCACCTCACCCTTTCCACTCCTCCATCAACTTCACAAAATCCCTGAACAGATAATGCGAATCATGCGGACCCGGTGATGCCTCGGGGTGATACTGCACCGTGAATAGCGGCAAGTTCCGGTGGCGCATGCCTTCGAGCGTGTTGTCGTTGAGATCCATGTGGGTCAGTTCGACTTCGCTTTGCGGCAGCGAATCAGGATCGACAGCGAAGTTATGGTTGTGGGCCGTGATCTCGATCTTGCCCGTGTTCAGTTGCTTCACCGGATGATTGCCGCCGTGGTGGCCGAATTTCAACTTGAAAGTCTTTCCACCCAAGGCGATTCCTGTAAGTTGGTGTCCCAAGCAGATGCCAAAGATTGGCAGGCGCCCCATGAGGCGCTTGATGTTGTCGACCGCGTAGGTACACGGCTCAGGATCCCCCGGGCCGTTCGACAGAAACACTCCGGCAGGCTTAAGCGCTAATACATCCTCCGCCTTTGTCTCTGCCGGAACAACCGTAACCTTGCAGCCTTCGCCGCGCAGCTTGCGCAGAATGTTTTGTTTGATGCCGTAGTCGTAGGCCACTACGTGGAAGCGTTCCGGCTGGTCCTTGACCCCGACCACTTCTTCCGGAAGATGAGAACGCTCCCCGGTTTCCCAAACATAAGTGTGCTTAGTGCTGACAACCTTCGCCAGATCGGTTCCGTCCATTTTCGGCAGAGCTCGCGCCTTGGCGATGAGCTTTTCGGTGTCAGCCTCAAGCGTAGAGATGACTCCGCGCATCACGCCGTTATCCCGCAAATGGCGCACCAGCGCACGGGTGTCAATATCGCCAAGCACGGGAATCCTGAATTGCTCGAGATATTCTTCGGCGACCTGCTGCGAGCGCCAATTTGAGCTGACTCGGGAAAACTCGCGCACGATCAGGCCCTCGATGTAAGGCCGCGTCGCTTCGTTATCTTCAGGGTTGGTGCCGTAATTCCCGATTTCAGGATTGGTGAGAACGACGATCTGGCCAGCGTAGGAAGGGTCGGTGAAAATTTCCTGATAGCCGGTGATGGAAGTATTGAAAACTACTTCCCCGTAACATTCGCCTTTGGCTCCGTAGCCTTTGCCTCGGAAGATTCTGCCATCTTCCAGCGCAAGGATCGCCTGCATTCGTGCTCCAGGGAGTGGATTTTAAAGATTCTAGCAGGGATATGGAGATGCGCAAAAGGAAATGTCTGTGAAAATCCGTGACACGTTGCTGTCTTGTCTCGGGACTAAGCCGAATACCAGTACGCGTCCGAGGGCTTGCGCGGAGCGCGGCGGCGTTCGCAGGCATCGGAGGTGCACTCGACAACATCGAAGAACAGTTCATCTTCACTGCGTGAAGAATTTGCGGCCTGCGCCGCATCCTGGGCCTCGTACTTCAGTCGAAACCAGCTCTGTGGATTGATCTCAACTTTACCTTCCGTTGCGTGGCGCCGAAGATGGAAGTGCAAACGCATCGCTCCGCCTAGATCACCGCACCCGACCCATCTTGTCCATGGGCCAATACCCGAAGACCGCCTTGCCGTAAATGTAGGTTTGACCGACTGGGCCAAAGTCACGGCTGTCGTTGGATAGGCTGCGATGATCGCCCAAGACAAAATAGCTGTCCGCAGGAACCACGACCTCCGCATACGATCGCTCGTCCTCGTAAGCGCGCGGTACATACTCTTCGTCGATGGGCTTGCCATTTACGAAGACCCGGCCTGCATCGATCTGGATGTGATCGCCCGCCAGGCCGATCACCCGTTTGATAAAGCTCTTCGACGGGTCTCGGGGATAGCGGAACACGATAATGTCGCCGCGCTGGATCGGCTCCAGCCGGTAGACGAACTTGTTGACGAAGATGCGTTCCTGGTCTTCGAGCGACGGCATCATGCTCGTGCCCTCAACCTTCACCGGCTGGTATAGGAAGATGATGATAAAACAGGAAATCGCCAGAGAGATGATCAGATCCCGCAACCAGACGGAAAGCACCATAGCGCGGGAAGGCGTGGAGACAATCGGCTTTCCATCATGGATTGCGCTGGGTTCCGTAGCATCCGCCTGTCCGGCCATTATATTTCTAATTCTATACGGATCGGGCTTCCCGTGTAGAGATTGATTCGTCAATCGTGCAGCAAGGCCCCCTGACTACTAAGGCTGCCAGATTCGGGTTACAATATTACAGCATCTGGAACAGAGGAACGGGTTATGTTGAAGCGCGGGTTGCTGCTGGCTTTTCTTTTCCTGATCACGCTGACCGTGTCGGCCCCCTGGGCGACATCGCAGCAGGAAGGCGCGGTCCCCGCGTACAATGCCGGGCCACCTCCGAAAGGGACCAAGCTTTCTCCCATCCTCGGCAAGGATCAACTATGGGCCGAGAATGCCCAGTTTCCCTATCAGACGCACGCCTACGATTTGGCGGCGAAGATACCAGCCGTGCTGCACCAGCAACCCTGTTATTGCTACTGCGATCGCATGGGCCACAAC